>Ga0209507_1002866_pt1 | contig 11251 bp, 8 predicted proteins | sample AD_UKC028_MetaG_FD_184414 | JGI IMG/M metagenome (GOLD analysis project Ga0209507, IMG submission 184414) | Active sludge microbial communities of municipal wastewater-treating anaerobic digesters from USA - AD_UKC028_MetaG (SPAdes) (version 2) | ecosystem: Engineered > Bioreactor > Anaerobic >...
GGCACGTAATGCACGTTGCCGGAATAGTCGCGCAGGCGCAGGTAGCGCAGCGTGATTTCCTCGACCAGGCCCGACTTGCCGCCAGCATCGATCACGTCGCCGATGCGGATCTGGTTTTCCAGCAGCAGGAAGAAGCCGGTGAAGTAATCCTTGACCAGGCTTTGTGCGCCAAAACCGATGGCGAGGCCGGCAACCCCGGCCGCACCGAGCAGCGGCGCAACCGAAACGCCGAATTCGCCGAGCACGAGCATGGACGCCACAACGGCAATGATGACGGTGAGCACGTAGCGCAGGACCCGGGACAGGGTGCGGACACGTTGAATTCCTTCCGTCGAGTCCTGTTGCGCGGCAAGGGCTTCGCGAAATCGGGGCAGGAAACGCTTGACCAGATACTGCGCCAGAAAGGCCAGGCTCAGGATCAGCGCAACGCGCAACGGGGTGGCAAAGTGGGTGCCCAGTTGGGCGATGGTTTCTCCGGTCCAGGCGTTCATGCTTCACCTGCCCGATGGCGGGGAATTTCGGTCGAAGGGGTGTGGCTGAGCGAATTTTGAGCTTCTTTTATGTGACAGATCAATTCTATTAATCTCCTAGTATTCAAAAAAACATAATTAAAACATTGGGATGAATTATACGTGAAATGAAATTGCCCTTCAAATCAATTGAATAACAATGTAGTTACGGGGCGCCCTGAAAGGCTTCCAGAAGGCTCAGGAAAGGGCGCGGGTAACTATTTCCAGCACGTCACGCGACAGGCCATCGTGGTTGCGGATGCGTTCCAGCGCGTTGCGCGCGTATGCCTGGCGGCTGGCGTCGAATTTCTTCCAGCGGTCGAAGCAGCGGGCCAGACGCGAGGCGACCTGCGGATTGCGGTCGTGCAGATCGAGAACGCGGTCGGCGATGAAGGCGTAGCCGCTGCCATCCGCCGCGTTGAAGCGCACGAGGTTGGCGCCAAAGGCGCGAATCAGCGCGTAAATCTTGTTCGGGTTGCCGATGTCGAAAGCCGGGTGGGCGGTCAGCGCCTTGACGGTAGCCAGCGTGTCCGGCCGCCGGCTGGTCGATTGCACGGCCAGCCATTTGTCGACGACGAGGGCCTCGTGTTGCCAGCGGGCGTAGAAATCAGCCAGCGCCGCTTCGCGTTCCGGACAGTCCGCGCCATTGACGTTGGCCAGCGCGGCCAGTGCGGCGAACTGGTCGGTCATGTTGTCGGCAGTCTGGAACTGCTGCAGTGCCAATTGGCGAATGGCCGGCGTGTCGAGTTCCAGCAGGTAGGCGAGGCAGATGTTGCGCAGCGCGCGGCGGCCGGCCTGCTCACTGTCCGGGGCATAGGGGGCGTCCGGCGCCAGCGCTGCGTAAAGGTTGGCGAATTCGCCTTCGAGCTGCTCGGCGAGGTGCCGGCGTAGGGCGTTGCGGGCGGCGTGCAGGGCATCGGGATCGACCACGTCAAGCGCTTCGGCCAGCGTCGTTTCGCCGGGCAGGGTCAGCGCTTCGGCGACGAAGGCGGCGCCACGTTGCGCCTGGGTTTGCAGCAAGCGGCGGGCGGCCTCGACGAAGCTGGCCGGCCACACCGGCGCCTGGCCGGTGGCGATGCTTGCCGTGGCGTCGAGAATCAGTGTCGAGGCGAGGCGCTGGCCTGCTTCCCAGGCGTTGAACGGGTCGCTTTCATGCGCCAGCAGCAGGGCCAGTTGTTCCGGCGTGTAGTCGAAGTCGAGCACGACGGGGGCCGAGAAGTTGCGCAGCAGCGAAGGTACGGGCTCGGCAGCAATCTCGTTGAAGACGAAGGATTGCGTCGTTGCCGTCAGTTGCAGCGTGCGTTCGCTGCCGGCGAGCAGCTCGCCTTGTTCAGTGAATAGCGCAGCACGGATCGGAATCAGGTAGGGCACTTCATCGCTGGCGCGCGGGTTGGCTTGCGTGCAGGTCAGCGTGTAGGTATTGGTTTCGGCATCAAAATGGCCGTCGACCGCAACGTGCGGCGTGCCGGGCTGGTTGTACCAGCGCATGAATTGCGTGAAGTCGAAACCGCTGGCAGCCGCCATGGCGACGACGAAATCTTCGCAGGTGACAGCCTGTCCGTCGTGGCGGCGGAAGTATTCGTCCATGCCCTTGCGGAAGCCTTCGCGGCCGATCAGGGTCTGGATCATGCGGATGACTTCGGCGCCCTTTTCATAGACGGTCGCCGTGTAGAAATTGTTGATTTCGACAAACGATGAAGGGCGGATCGGGTGCGCCATCGGGCCGGCATCTTCCGGAAACTGCCCGGCGCGCAGGCCGCGCACTTCGCGGATGCGGGCGGTCGTGCGGTTGTGCAGGTCGGCGCCGAATTCCTGATCGCGGAAGACGGTCAGGCCTTCTTTCAGTGAGAGCTGGAACCAGTCGCGGCAGGTGACGCGGTTGCCGGTCCAGTTATGGAAATATTCATGAGCGACGACGCGGTCGATATTCTCGAAATCGACATCTGTAGCGACATCGCTGCGCGCCAGCACGTACTTGGTGTTGAAGATGTTGAGGCCCTTGTTCTCCATCGCGCCCATGTTGAAGTCGCCGACGGCGACGATCATGTAATGGTCGAGGTCGCATTCGAGACCGAAGCGTTCCTCGTCCCACTTCATGGATTTTTTCAGGGCTTCCATCGCGTGCGGGCACTGGTCGAGCTTGCCCGGTTCGACGTAGATGGCGAGCTGTACGCTACGGCCGGAGGCGGTGGTGAAACTGTCCTTGAGTACGTCCAGCCTGCCGGCGACGATTGCGAACAGGTAGGCCGGTTTCTTGAACGGGTCGGCCCAGCGTGCCCAGTGTTTGCCATCGGCTTCGTCGCCTGCGGCGACCGGGTTGCCGTTGGCCAGCAGTACTGGCAGCGTTTCCTTGTCGGCATGCAGCGTGACGGTATAGGTCGACATCACGTCGGGACGGTCGAGGAACCAGGTAATGCGGCGGAACCCCTGCGCCTCGCACTGCGTGAAATAGCCATCCTTGGAACGATAGAGGCCGGAGAGGCGGGTGTTCTTGTCCGGGTCGATGCGGACGATGGTTTGCAGCGTGAAAGCGTCCGGAACGTCGGCGATGGTCAGCGTATTTGGCGTCACGGAAAATGGCACATTTTGGCCGTCGACCGCAACACTCAAGGTTTCCAGCCCATCGCCGTCGAGAATCAGCGGTTGTGCGGCAACCGCCGGGTTGCGGCGCATCGCCAGTGTGGCGGTGACCGTGGTGCCAACGCTCTCGATCACGAAATCGAGGTCGGCGGTATCGACCATGAAAGCGGGCGGGGTGTAATCCTTGAGGTAGATCGTCTGGGGGGTATCGGTTTTCATTATTGGACGTGGTATCTGGGTTGGGGCTTTCGATGATACGGCAAAGCCTGAAGCGGTAACTCTACGACCAGTATCACGAAAAAGCTGCTGGCATGAAATCCACCCAATGGACGACAAAAGACCAGGGGTCAGTTTTTCGATAACCTGCCAATGCGCACAACAGAGACAAGTTGCAACCGAGAAAGTGGGGAACGCCGAGTCCTGTCCGGTGCGGGTAACGGGAAACCAGGCCGCGCAGGCGTAGTAACCGGGAAGGCGTGATGCCCAGAAACGAAGCAGTTCGTCGCCATAAGGAACGCGCTTGACGGAGCGTTACATGCCGTTACAAATCGCTACAGTCGGCTCGTCATCGCAAGCAACAACCGGAGCGTTATGTAGGCATTGCAACCAAAAACTCACGGAAGTGCCATGATCCGCAACCCCAACATTGAATCCACGCAATTTATTCAGTCGCTCAAAACAGCAGGCGTTGCGATCAACAATGAGCACGAAGTCATCGAGCGTCTCGAAGAGGCGCGTGTATGGCAGTACGCATTCACGACGCTCGTGAAACAAGGGCAACGGATAGGCATCAGTTTCCTCGCCAAACCCGGAATGCAATTGGCTGAGCTAAAACGCCTGTTTTCTCGGTTCAGATTTGCGGACCACGCCGAAGCCGCTTTTGAAGCCAGCCTGCTCCGCTAGGCGCCACCGCCAGGGCGAGAATCAAACTTGGCTGGTCGATCGTCCAGTGCAATGCAAAAGCCAAGCACTGAAGAGGTTGTAAAATGCAGCCAGGGAATAAAATAATTCAAAGCAGTGACAACGAAAATCAGTCTGAAGCGTTATCCAATGCATGATGTCAGCAATTTGTAGGTATATAGGTGCGTAAATTTATAGTCGTCTTGGCTTCCTTGGCTGCAATGGGCGTGCATGCTTGGGAGTCGACAGCCGCGGATGTACAGCAGGACGCTGCTTTGGCACAATCTTCCCCAGCCGAACTGGTGGTCACGATTGCGCCGGTTCCCGTGCCGGCCACAGTTACAGAATTTTCCCTCGATTCGCCCAAAAGTAACCGGATCAAGCAATCCAAAAAGGCCAAAGCGGCAAAGGTGGCACGGGCGAAGTCGATGCTCTCGCGGTCGGCACGCGAACAAATTGCGATCGCAAAATCAAGCGCCACGACCGATGGTCGGGTGCAACTCACTGCGTCGAATGAGGAGGACGCAGACAACAGTGAAGACCACCTGGACTTGCACCGGTCCTTTAGCCAGCCCAGAGTCGCCAAGGCAACCGACCAGGCAGACGATGACGAGGGTGTCATCGATGTCCCGGATCATGTCAAGCTTCGGCTATTGATGGCGCGGACGAAGGCCGTCGAAGCCCACATCCTGAACCAGGTAGGCAACACAGCGGATTCTGCGGATGACGGACTCTCTGCTGAAGTAAAACTTCGGCTGTACATCGCGAGAGTCAGGGCGGTGAACGCGTACCGCGAAAAATACGGGACGACTTAAAAGCGCCAGGATTCGCGCAAGGGCTGGAAAGCACCGAAATCGGGTCGCCGGCCGCTGGGTGGCAGTCGGCACCTTGCCGGCATCCCGGTGCGTGATGCCCTCACCGAAGCGTTTGCACCAGAAGGCAGGATGATCAGGGCGCTGGTCGTTGGCTTTGATCTGGGTGGGGGAAGGCGCCGAATGGCTCATGCTAAGATTGCCGCCTTTGAAACCCCTGCTGCGTGCCGATTCATGTTCGCTCCTTCCAAGATTGTCATCGCCTCCCGCGAATCCCGCCTTGCCATGTGGCAGGCCGTCCATGTCCAGGGCCGTCTGGCCAGCCTGAATCCAGAGGCTGATGTCGTCATTCTGGGCATGACGACCAAGGGTGACCAGATTCTCGACCGCCCGCTGTCCGAAATCGGTGGCAAGGGCCTGTTCATCAAGGAGCTCGAAGTGGCAATGCAGGAAGGCCGCGCCCACCTCGCCGTGCATTCGATGAAGGATGTGCCGATGGTGATGCCCGAAGGCTTCGTTCTGGCGGCCATCTCGGCTCGCGAAAATCCACGCGATGCCTTCGTCTCGAACAAATACCTCTGCCTCGACGACCTGCCGGCGGGTGCCGTTGTCGGCACCTCCAGCCTGCGCCGCGAGTCCGTGCTGCGTGCCGGATACCCGCATCTGGTCATCAAGAGCCTGCGCGGGAACCTCGATACCCGCCTGCGCAAGCTCGATGCCGGCGAATACGACGCGATCATCCTCGCCGCCGCCGGCCTGATCCGCCTCGGCCTGGAAAACCGTATCAAATCCGTGTTGACCGCGGAACAGTCGCTGCCGGCGCCCGGTCAGGGCGCGCTAGGCATCGAACTGATCGCCGGTGCCGGCGCCATGGCCGAGGTCGTCGCGCCGCTCAACGATCCCGAGACGGCCCATTGCGTCAAGGCTGAGCGCGCCTTCTCGCGGGCGCTGGGCGGCAGTTGCCAGGTGCCGCTGGGTGGCTACGCAATCATCGACAATGGCCAGCTCTGGCTGCGCGGCTTCGTCGCGACGGCCGACGGCAAGGAAATGGTCGCCGGCGAACTACGCGGCGATCCGGACGACGACGAGGTGCTCGGCCGCCAGCTTGCCGAACAGCTAAGGGCGCGTGGCGCCAATGCCATTCTGGAGAAGCTCGCGCATTGCCAGTGAATTCGAGCGGCGCGCTGGCTGGCAAGACCATCGTCGTCACCCGGCCACAGGCGCAAGCGGCACCTTTGGCTGAGGCCGTCGCGGCGGCAGGCGGGGTGCCGCTGCTCTTTCCGCTGCTTGAAATCCTGCCGCCCCGCGATCCTGGCGCGCTGGTCGCCAGCGCAGCGGACCTGCCCGGCTGTGCGTTGGCCATCTTCATCAGCCCCAATGCGGTGGATCATGCGCTGCCGGCGATTCTGGCCAGTGGCCCGTGGCCAGCAGGCGTGATTCCGGCGGCAGTCGGTCCGGGGACAGTCAAGGCTTTGGCAGCGCAGGGCGTGACCGGCTGCATCGCACCGCGCGAGCGCTTCGATTCCGAAGCGCTGCTTGCCTTGCCGCAGTTGGCGAGCAGCCAGATCAGCGGCAGGCGCATCGTCATTTTCCGTGGCGATGGCGGCCGCGAATTGCTTGCCGATACGCTGCGTGCACGTGGCGCCACGGTCGATTGTGTCACCTGCTACCGGCGCGCCGGACCCGTGCGCGGCGTAGAGACACTGCTGACGGCATGGCGCGCCGGTCAGCTCGATGCGCTGACCGTATCGAGCAGCGAAGGCCTGCGTTATCTGGTTACCCTGCTCGATGCCGAAGGCCTTGCCTGGCTGCGGAAAACGCCGGTTTTTGTCCCGCATGCCCGGATCGGCGAAAATGCCCGGGCAATGGGTTTAAGCAAAATTATCCTTACCGAAGCAGCGGATGCCGGCATTCTGGCCGGCTTGCGTGCTTATAATTGGACAGCATGACACCTGACAACACACCTGACACCTTGACTACCTCTGAACCGCCGGAGCAGCCGAAGCCACAAAAGCCGGCGCCGCGCGCGACGCGTTTCAGCCCCTGGCTCCTGGTCGCCGTGGCTGCCCTCGGGCTGGCCGGCTGGCAATGGTATGAGACCCGCCACAAGCTCACCGACATGCAGGAGCAGGTCGCCCGTCGCCTGGCCGACATCGATACCGGCAGCAAGGAGGATCGCGGCCTCCTCAGACAGATGCGCGAGCAGGTCGAAGGCTTGCAGGGTAAGCTGGGAGCGGCCGATGCCAGACTGGCCGAATTGGCGACCCAGTCCGAGGCGTTGCAGGCGCTCTACAACGAACTGGCGCGCGGCCGCGACGATTCGGGAGTGCTCGAAGCCGAACAGGCCATCGTGCTGGCCGGGCAGCAACTGCAACTGGCGGGTAACGTGCCGGCAGCCATTCTCGCCTTGCGCACTGCGGAAGCGCGCCTCGCGAGCGTCGAACTGCCGCAGGCCTTGCCGCTGCGCCAGGCTCTGGCGCGCGATCTGGAGCGCCTGACGGCGTTGCCTGCTGTCGATCTGGCCGGGGCGAGCATCCGTATCGAGCAAGTGCTGAGCGTCATTGACAAGCTTCCGCTGGCGATGGAGAGCCGGCCGCAGGAGCTTATTGAAAAGCCGGAGGAGGCGCAGCAGGTCCCGTGGTGGCAGCGCACCGGGCGCGAGATCTGGCAGGAGCTGAAAAGCCTCGTCCGCATCCAGCGCTTTGATCGCGAGGAGGCGGTATTGCTGGCGCCCGGACAGGTATTGTTCCTGCGCGAGAACCTGAAGCTGCGCCTGCTGAACGCTCGCCTGGCGCTGCTCTCGCGTGACCAGGGCACCTTCCGCGGTGAACTCAAGGCGGCTGGCGACGGCCTCGCGCGGCATTTCGACGGCGGCGACAAGGGTGTTCAGGCCGCGCAGGAGATGCTGCGCGAACTGGCGACAACCGAGGTCGTCGTCGAGATTCCCCAGCTTACGGAGATCCAGGCCGCATTGAATAGCCTGTACGGCGGCAAGGACAGGAAATGAAGGGTTTGTTCTGGGTTCTTGCCCTGTTCGGACTGGCCGTTGCGGTCGCGCTCGGGGCGCATGAAAACGACGGTTATGTCCTGCTCGTTTTCCCGCCTTACCGGGCCGAAATCAGCCTGAACCTGTTCATTTTGGCGCTGGTCGCGGTAGTGCTCGTCCTTTATGCCGCGGTACGGATGCTGGCGGTAACCGTCGGCCTGCCGAAGCGGGTCGGTGAATATCGCGTGCGGCGGCGGCGCGAGAAGGCGGCCGGCAACTTCCAGGATGCCGTGCGCCTGCTGTTTGAGGGGCGCTTCGGGCAGGCGCTGAAAAAGGCTGGCGAGTCCTACGAAACCGGTTCAGCGCCGGGACTGTCAGCCCTGGTCGCGGCGCGCGCCGCGCAGCGCATGCGCGAGCCGGAAAAACAGCAGGAATGGATGCAGCGCGCGATGTCCGACGATGTGCGCAACGAGGCGGCGACGCTGATGCTGGAAGCCGAGATGATGAACGAGTCGCGGCGCTTCGACGAGGCGCTGGCGGCGCTCGGCAAGCTCCAGGGCAAGCAGGGGCGCCACATCGCGGCGCTGCGCCTGGAACTGCGGGCACGCCAGGGCGCCGGCGACTGGGACGGGGTGCTGAAGCTGGCACGCCAGCTCGAAAAGCGCGATGCCCTGCCGCCGGAGGTTGCCCGCGAGATCAAGATCGTCGCCCATCTCGAAAATATTGCACGCCGGCGCGCCGATGTCGGGCAGTTGCGCGAGTACCTGCGCGCGGTGCCGGCGGCCGAGTACGGTCGTCGCCTGGTGCTGGCCAGCGCCCGTGCGCTGGTCGAACTGGACGAACAGGATGTTGCGCAAAAGCTGATCGAGAAAGCGCTCGACAGCGGTTCGGAAGCCGCCTGGCAACCGGAACTGCTCACCTTGTACGGCGACCTGAACGGCCCCGGACTGACGGCGCGCATCGCCAAGGCCGAGAAATGGCTGCAACAATATCCGGGCGAGGCCGTGCTGTTGCTTGCCCTTGGGCGCATGTGCATGAAGCAGGAACTGTGGGGCAAGGCGCAGAGCTATCTCGAGGCGTCGCTGGCGACCGAAGAAACGCGCGACGCGCATCTGGCGCTGGCCGATCTTTGCGACCAACTCGAGCGCAGCGAGGAAGCCAACCGTCACTTCCGGGCCAGCGTGCGCCTCGATCCGAAGTGAGCCGCCCGGCGTGGCGTTCGCTGCGTGAGCGTCAGGCCCAGTCCTGGGGCTTGAGGAACACCTCGTAAAGCTCGGCTTCCGGCGTGCCGGCTTCTGGCTGCCAGTCGTAGCGCCATTTGACGATCGGCGGTAGCGACATCAGGATCGATTCGGTGCGCCCGCCTGATTGCAGCCCGAACAGCGTGCCGCGATCCCAGACCAGATTGAATTCGACGTAACGCCCTCGGCGATACGCCTGGAAGTCGCGCTCGCGCTCGCCGTAGGGCATGTCGCGGCGTTTGGCCAGAACGGGCAGGTAGGCTTTCGTGAAGGCATTGCCGACAGCCTGGGTAAGGTCGAAGCAGCGTTCGAAACTGCCTTCGTTGAGATCGTCGAAAAACACGCCGCCGACGCCGCGTGGCTCGTTGCGGTGCTTCAGGAAGAAATATTCGTCGCACCACTTCTTGTATTTCGGGTAGACCTCTTCGCCGAAAGGCGCCAGCGCATCCTTGCAGGTCTGGTGGAAGTGCACCACATCATCGCGTTGGCCGTAGTAGGGCGTCATGTCCATGCCGCCGCCGAACCACCAGGCATCGGGCTCGCCTTCCTTGCTGGCGACGAAGCAGCGCACGTTCATGTGGGCCGTCGGGCAATAGGGGCTGCGCGGATGGAGGACCAGCGAAACGCCCATCGCCTCCCAGGAGCGGCCGGCCAGTTGCGGACGGACGGCGGTGGCGGAAGCCGGCAGCGATTTGCCGGTGACGTGCGAAAAATTGACGCCGCCGCGCTCGAAAAAACCGCCTTCCTCGATCAGCCGCGAAATGCCGCCGCCGCCTTCCGGGCGATCCCAGCTGTCGGTGCGGAAAGGCTGCCCGTCGAAGGCTTCGAGTTCGCTGACGATGGCGCCTTGCAGGCCGGTGAAAAAGTCCTTGAGGCGAGCGGTGTCCATGGCGTCTCCGGGGAAAAAACGGGCGGCTCATTGACGAAAATGAGCCGCCCGTATTGTTGAATGCTAGTGCGATTTAACGGCTGATCGCGCGGTAGCCGATATCCTTGCGGAACTGCATGCCATCGAACTGGATTTGCACGGCAGCCTCGTAAGCGCGTTTCTGGGCCAGCTTGACGTTTTCGCCAAGCGCTGTGACGCAGAGCACACGGCCGCCGCTGGTGACCACCTTGCTGTCCTGATTGGCCGTGCCGGCATGGAAGACGTGGCAATCTTCGCCAAAGCTGTTGCTCGGCGGCAGGCCATGGATGACATCGCCCTTCTTCGGCGTGTCCGGATAGTTGGCGGCAGCAAGCACAACGCCCATGGCGATGCGACGGTCCCATGCGGCCTCGACCTGATCGAGCGTGCCGTCGATGCCGTGTTCGAGCAGCTTCACGAAATCGGATTTCAGGCGCATCAGGATCGGCTGGGTTTCCGGGTCGCCCATGCGGCAGTTGAATTCCAGCGTCTTGACCGAGCCATCCTTGCCGATCATCAGGCCGGCGTAGAGGAAGCCGGTGAAGGGAATGCCGTCGGCTGCCATGCCACGCACGGTCGGCAGGATGATCTCGCGCATTGCCTTGGCGTGCACTTCCGGTGTCACACAGTGGGCAGGCGAATAGGCGCCCATGCCGCCGGTGTTGGGGCCGGTATCGCCGTCGCCGATGCGCTTGTGGTCCTGGCTGGAGGCCAGGGCGAGCACGTTCTTGCCGTCGACCATGACGATGAAGCTGGCTTCTTCGCCATCGAGGAATTCCTCGATCACGACGCGGGCGCCGGCATCGCTGAGTTTGTTGCCGGACAGCATGTCGTCGATGGCGCCGTGGGCTTCTTCGCGGGTCATCGCAACGACGACGCCCTTGCCGGCGGCCAGGCCATCGGCCTTGATGACGATCGGCGCGCCTTTTTGGTCGATATAGGCGTGTGCTGCGGCCGACTCGGAAAAAGTGGCAAATTCTGCCGTCGGGATATTGTGGCGGGCCATGAAGCGCTTGGCGAAATCCTTGGAGGATTCAAGCTGCGCCGCTTCCCTGGTCGGCCCGAAAATCTTCAGGCCGCGCGCGCGGAACACATTGACCACGCCGGCGGCGAGCGGCGCTTCCGGGCCGACGACGGTGAGGTGGACCTTGTTCTGCTCGGCGAAATCAGCCAGCGCTTCCGGATCGGTGATGTTGATGTTTTCCAGTTCGTGCTCGCGCGCCGTGCCGGCATTGCCGGGGGCGACATAGACGGTCTGCATGCCCGGCGTCTTGGCGAGGCGCCAGGCCATCGCGTGCTCGCGGCCGCCGGAACCG
>Ga0209507_1002870_pt1 | contig 11246 bp, 15 predicted proteins | sample AD_UKC028_MetaG_FD_184414 | JGI IMG/M metagenome (GOLD analysis project Ga0209507, IMG submission 184414) | Active sludge microbial communities of municipal wastewater-treating anaerobic digesters from USA - AD_UKC028_MetaG (SPAdes) (version 2) | ecosystem: Engineered > Bioreactor > Anaerobic >...
ATTGAGCCAAATCGGCAATTGCTCACAATTCATTTTTCGGCCGCCGCCAAAGTTATTCACCGTTGTCTGCGGGGAGCAGAACCGGGCTCTCCTCACCACCGGTGAATAACTTTGGATGAGCTATAAGCGGGTCTGGGGACGTTCGTTTGTCGATCTCGGCTCAAAGAAAGTTATTCTTGCGCAGTCGCCGCGATCCCGTCACTAAAGAGAGGTTCTTATGCAACTTCAGCATTCAATAGTGATGCGCGGTGGCCTCACGTCGAACTATATGTCTCCCGGAACCCAGAAGATCGACTGCAATGCGGATCTGAAGGGGCTTGAGTTTCGCTTCAACGTGTCTGCGGCAGGCGGTGGCGATACGTCGATCTGGTTGACCGTCGACCGTAAGGATCTGGAGCAGCTTCTTAAGGAATTGGCTGAGAAATGTCCGAGCCTAGCAGAGGCTTTTGCCGAGTCCACTCGAATAGTGGTTTCTGGCCTCGCCAGAGGCCAGCAGATGATCCGCACCGCAAATCCCGCCTAAATGCGCTGCAGCGAAGGGCGGGGGGCCGTCACCGCTGAGCTTGGGTCATTGAACTCAAGGGACGGATGATGTGGTGGGCTAACGCAGCCAGCCGCTGAGAACGAGCCAACGCCACACGAACGGCTGCCACCACGGGAGACGAGGACGGAACTGAGGAGGACAACCAGCCGCACGCCACCACTGCACCGGCAACGAAACGCGCTGATAATAAAACCCAGCGACGCGACACTGAAAACGCTCCCAACGAACGCCTGCAACCGCGGACGGGGCTTACGCCACCTTGTGCTAGTCAGAGGGCGATAACTAGACAGGGGCGGCGGGTGCTTGACAGCGCCCTGCGGATTTTGGAGGCTCATATCCGATTGAGTGCTAACGATGTGGAATCCGGAGTCTGTAAGACGATGTAAACGCCAGCAGAGAAAGAAAACCCCGCATGCAAAAGAATAAACTGACTGACTACCTAACTGAAAACCAACCGTTCGGGCCAGAAGACGCCGCGCTGATCCACGACCCATACTGCAAGCGGATGCTTTTCCAGGGTGAAAACAACATCTACTCGCGGTTGCGACAACACCCGACCTACATCATTGGCAGAAAAGGCTCAGGCAAGACGGCCTTCCTGCACAGCGGTTACGCAGGGGACGAACGGACCTGTATCATAGACCTGAACTCAGCATCGGCGTTCGCGCTGATCTTGCGAACGGTCCAATCTCTCGGCGTAAACTCACTTTACGTAGAGCCAGTCGCGAAGCTTTGGGAGATGTCCTTTTGGCTGGCGCTTATGTTTAACGCGAGCTCTGCGAGGGTAGGCGGGTACGGGCAGGATTTCTTTCTTTGTCCGAATGCGCGTTCGGTTCTGCGCTCGTTCCTGGCGGCGGTGGACCCCAGCTACGATCAGCACACGACCGCACAATTTTTGGTAGCGGCACTGGGTTTCTACAGAAAGCTCGCCGCTGAACGGGGGTGCCAGCCGGAAGCAATCGCGGACCTTGTGGTCAATGCGACCGTCAGTGAGGGGTCCTTTGGCAGCACCCAGCGATTGGTAATGGAGGATTTTGAAAAGCGCCAGCTGCGAGCCTTATTAACGATCGACTCCCTGGACACGCGCGCTGATCCGTCGGACAAGTACGACATCGGCAGGGACGAGGTGAATCTTGCGATTACAGGCCTGCTGAAATGCCTCGGTGCCTTCTCCCAGGCCCACAGGTTCTTCGACGTCCGGTTTTGCCTCCCGAGCGAGAGGTACTATGAATTCCTGGGGCTGTCCAGCAACCCGGCCAAAGACATTGTAAACAGCGTGATGCTGAGATGGACCGCAGGCGAGCTGATGTGTATCGCGGCGCACCGCTTAAGCATGTTCTGGAGAGAACACGTGAGCTATCACGGGCATCATGCGCAGTATATTGAGAAGCTTGAGCCGCACAAAAAGCGGCACGCCTCGCAGATTTTGGAACATTTGCTGGGCGGCAATCTCACGAATAATCTGGGGCAGGAGGAGGACAGTATTAGTTTTGTCATGCGGCACACGCAACTTCTTCCGCGCCACGTCCTCGCGCTCTTGAATTCGATTTGCTCGGTGCAGAAGGAGGCTGGGCAGCCACTGGCGCGAATTGGGGGTCAAGTCACTCGGCAGGGTGTTGCGCGAGTTGAGGAAGCAATCTGTCATGAGGTTTTTGCAGCATATAGGCACTTGTATCCACGTGCAGAGCAGGTCTGTGCCGCGTGCATACCGGAGTTGGCTGTATGCTTTGACTACGGCGCCCTGCACGTTGTGTTCAACCAGCATGGTAAGCGTGCCTTTGGCAGCGAGGATTTTGATGACTTCAGGCGTATGCTGGTAGAGATGGGCATTATTGGGCGGGTCATGGAGGGGGGTGCGGACGGCGGGGTGGGACGGCATAGCGACAGGTACATTCTTGGAATGTTTGAGTACGCGGCGGGTCGTAGGATGGTTGTTGGTACGACCGAGAGCATGTGTCTGCACCCTCTCTTTAGTGAGCTTTTCAGGGCAAGACCGAGCGGCGCAAGCAAGGTGGTGTACCCATATGGCTCAGATATCTCCTCGGATGAACAGACAGACTTCTACACTGAGTAACTAGCAGAACAGCTCCGCCAGAAAGCTCAGGGAGCAGAGCATCGCTCTTGGGAATCGGCGGGGCCGCGGGAAGGTGGTCATGCTTGTCTGCCTGGCGGGCGGGGCCGACTAGCCGGAGCCTGGCAGGAGCGGGGCCTTGTGCTGGAGGTTGTCAAAAAGAAAAGTGGCGACTCCTGACGGTGCCTGACGGCGTGTGACGGCTCCTGACGGTGGTTTTGGTGATGCCGGGAATTGCACGAGAAAACCGGGGTTATCGTTGCGCCGATGGCCGTAAATGCGACTCATCCTGATTACGACGCCGCGTCCGTGGAATGGGCGCGAGCGCGTGATGTCCTCGGTGGCGAGGATGCGGTCAAGGGCGGGGGCGAGAAGTATGTCCCGCGGTTGGATTCGCAATCGGATGAGGAGTTTGCGGCGTATGTGCAGCGGGCGTCGTTCTTCAACGCGACGGCTCGCACTTCGGAAGCCTACCAGGGTTTGATCTTTCGGCGGCCTCCGTTTGTGAAGCTGCCGGAAGGCAACTCCGGTCTCGGGCTGGCGATGCAGGAGTTTGCGAACGATGCCGACATGCTGGGCACTTCCCTGACTGCCTACGCGAAGATGGTCGTGGGCGATGTGATTGGCCTCGGGCGAGCCGGGACGCTGGTGGATTGGGAATGTGGCGGCGCCACCGGCCATGGGGAGCAGCGGGCGTATGCGGTGTTCTATCGGGCGGAGCAGATCATCAACTGGCGCGTGGAGCGGGTGAATGGGCGAAGCGTGCCGACGCTGGTGGTGCTGCGTGAGGTTGCTCAAGGCACGAGCGGAGAAGGCGAGGATGAATTTGAGGCGTCGCCGGTGGAACAAATCCGGGTGCTGCGGTTGGTGGTGGATGACAATGGCGATCCGTTTTGTCGGGTTGACTTGTGGCAGGAACTTGATCCGGGCTCGCGGAAGCTGCGGCGTGGCAAGCGCGAGTGGGTTTTGGTTGAGTCGCGCGTGCCGCGTCGGCTGGGTAGGGCGCTGCCGCTGATTCCTTTTGTGTTTCATGGGCCGCGACATTCGCGGCCGGATGTGGATCGCGGGCCACTGGAGGACATCATCTCCGTCAATCTGGATCACTACCGTCTCGACGCCGATTTCAAGCATGGGCTGCATTTCACCGCGCTGCCGACGGCTTGGGTGAGTGGCTTTGATAAGGGCGCGAGCCTCCGGATTGGATCGAGCACGGCGTGGGTGAGTGAGACGCCAGGTGCCACTGCCGGCTTCCTGGAGTTCACCGGCCAGGGGCTGACGACTCATGAGCGAGCGATGGACCGCGACGAGCGGCTCATGGCCATTCTGGGTTCTCGCATGCTGGAGGACATGAAGAAGGTGGGCGAGACGGCCACGGCAATCGAGCTCCGCCAAGCCGGTGAATACAGCATCCTTGGTAATGTAGCGCTCAGCTTGAGCGAGTCGCTCACGCAGGTCCTGCGCTGGGTCTACTGGTGGAACTCCACGGAGGAGCTGCCTGATGACGTGAAGAGCGAGCAGGTGCTGATGACGCTGAACACGGATTTCAGCACGAAGGGGCTCGCGAGCCAGGATGTGCAGGCAATTGTCGCGGCTTGGCAAGCGGGAGCGATCAGCCAGGACACGATGCATGAGTTGTTCCGCCGGGGTGAAGTTCTACCCGAGGGGCGGACCAATGAAGAGGAGGCGGAGCTGATTCTGGAAAGCAGAAAGCTGAAAGCAGAAAGCAGAAATTCGGAGAGGGCGACCACAAATGGACACTGATGGACACGGATTTTTTGCCCGCTAAAGACGCGAAAGGACGCGAAAGGGGAATGGCAGGGGGCAAATGCGCCGACTAACGGCGGCGGCTACAAAGATGGGCGCTGATGGGGCGGACCTCGCCGTTTCCCGAGTACCCCAGGCAAACGGATAGTGGCGGCGAAGCGAAGCAGGAAGGCAGAATGAAGAATGCAGAAAGCTGTTTGACCACGGATGGCGCTGATGGGCACGGATAGGCTGGAGAAAAAGCAGAAAGCTGAAAGAGAGGGCGAGGTGGCGCAGCTCTTGACGAGGGGGGAGCTGGGGCTGGCGCTCAAGGTGTCGGTGCGCACGGTGGATCGGATGCTGGCCGAGGATGAGCTGCCTTGCATCAGACTCCGGGGGAGCATGGTGCGGTTTTACCTGCCGGACGTGATCCGGGGGCTGGCGGCAACTGCAGGAACGCGCAAGCGAGGGCCGGGAAAGATGACCAATGAAGGGGTCAGACCATAGTTTGGTGCGGTTTTGCTCGTGTGATTGCTCTCACCGGTGCGGTAATCGCACCAAACTATGGTCTGACCCCTTTGACGCAGTGGTTAAGAGGAGTGCTAACGAGCCGCGGCATAAAGAGTGCGGGTTTGATTCTCTACCGTGGTGCTCAGAGTCCAAACATTGGTCTGACCCTGGCTCTGTGGCTCCCAGACTATGGCGACTCCATTCCCGCGCCCAGGACCCCACGCCAGGATCCAAACCCGATTGCTCGCGACTTTGATGCTGAACGGATGCACCTGACGGATAATGTCCGGGAGCGACGGTTCATTAATAGGAACTTCAACGAACTTGTTGGTGCCAACCGGATGCTGCGCGAGCAGCGAGTCGCACGCCCGAGTAAAGTCTGCGTAGTAACCAGGGCTGCTATGCCTGAACGCGAACTGCTGTCGATGGACTAGAATCGGTAGAACCAAAAGGAAGGCGATCAGCAGCGCGACAAATAGCAGCAGCAGTTTCGCTATCGGAGGCACGCGCATATCTTAACGACGTGCGTGAGCGGCGGGGACCAGCCGCCGCTGACGTCCGAACTGTAAGTGAGCTGAACGGCTGGTCCCCGTCCGCTCCACGCAAGGGTTAGGCGGCATGGTCATACTGATACTCCTCCCAATGGATAACGACTCTGGCCGCTGGGTCAATCTCAACGGTGAACTCAGCATCACCGACCCGCACTCTGCCACGCACGAGCGTGACGCCACAGAATGGCAATAAAGCCGCGCGTCGGTGCGTGAGACGCTCGGTCCACGCTGGCCCCCGTGGACTCAGACGAATCTGCGTGTCCAGGAAGTCGATGTAGGACTGGTCGAATCGGTGCTCTTCCAAGCCCGTGACATCGGGCGCATGCTCGCGCAGCAGCGCAGGTAAACCTGCCGCTCCGCGAACTGCCTCGACGAAAAGAGTGTGAAGACTCATGAGCGTGGAACGCCGCGACGCGCATCACTGGCGGCGCGGCCGTGATGCCCGAAACGTAAACACCCGCGCTCCGCGCCGTCCAGTGAATGCGCTTGGTTGGGCCGTCGATTACGGATCTTAGTCGACATGCTTCTCAATAATGCGCTCCGCCAGCACTGGCCACGACTGCTCCTGCCGAACATCGTAGACAAACTGCGTAACACAGGTGGAAGGCATGTCGTCAATGATGATGTCCGGCTTGGCAGTGAAACCCTCAAACAATTCAGTCAATCTATGCAGCGCCGCGATCTGCCTGCAATACTCAGGACCGCAGGTGGACCACAGAAAGAGATGGCACCCTTCGTCCCGCAACCGCTGCAACGCCTCCCTCGCCCCGCTCAGTAGCTTCCGGTTCTGGTCTACCAGGGTGAGGTCCACATCGACAAAGACATTGGCGTTTTTCATGGGGGTGCCACTAAGGCCCAACGCTCCGGCTCACCGACGCCGGGCCAGTGGCCTTCGATTGCAAACTGAGGCGCGATCCCGGCGTTCGGTGCAGCCGGTTTGTTCGGCCATTGGTTCATCGTCGAGCAAACCTCACGATAGCAGCAATTCCCGCTACAACCGCGCCTATGACTGAGTAGGCAATCACGGACGGCACAATGAGCAAACCAACGCTGCCACCCGCATCTCCTCCGTAATAGTGGAGCACACGAGCCGAATCCAACGTCAGTATGATCACCAAACTGATGAACATCGCCAAAGCATAGCCGCCACAGATGCTGAGGACCTGCAGCCAGACGCCGTGCCGTCGCCAGTCTGTGAGCAACTGCAGTCCATTCAGTGTGAGCATGGCGACGATAGCGGTGCCGAAAAGAACGGCATACAAAAGGTGCGAGTCCCAATCGGCAACCAGCGAGTGCTTCATCAGGTCTCGAATGCAGAACGGTAATAGCCATACGCTCGTCATCCCGAGAATAATCCATCCAGGAAGTCCCGCCAGAACACTCTTGGGCGTGATCTTGTTCATGTCGCCGAACGCCCGTGGTGAGGCGCGGCGGGGCGAGGGCGTCCAGCATGCCACAGACGTGCCGTCCCGCCGTCGCCTCCACCACGATAGTTAGTTGCCGGTGTGTTCACATCAAAGAAGTTTCGCTGCCTTGAGCTTGGCCAACTGCTTCGGAGGAATCGTGAGCTTTAGGTTCTTCCGCAAGTCAGCAAGGTCCGTATCCACGGCGTAAACGATGAAGTCATCGGTGGTGTTCAGTTTGCCGCTCCAGTCGAATTTAGCCAAGTCGGCTGCGACTTGGAGGATTAGCTTGCGTGCCGGTTCGTCTGAGGCTTTGTACTCCAACTCGCGGTTGAATAAGTCGCATGCCCGATCGAGCTCTCGATCTCTGCCTTGGAGCGCAGTGCGGTCATTAGCGAAAAGCGAAAACTCTTCAGGCTCCCAGATGGCGAGCCTCGCGTCGCGGCTGCGGGCTTTCAGCCGTGCCTGGCGTTCAGAGTCCAGGCCGATGCCAAGCTCAGGAAGCAGCAGGGGATTGCCCTCGCAGTCGTAATTCAGGGCCAGGCAGTAAACAGGTTCTTTGATTTTCGCTTTAGTTACGGCTGCCACCACCGCTCTGGCCAACCGCTCGCGTATCCGTTTTGCAAGCGATTGCATGGTGACCCCTTTGGGTAGAGGTTTGCGTTTGAGTGGCTTCGGTGCTTGGGGTTCTTCGGGTTCTGAGAGGTCGATTTCGCCTGTCATTCGACCGGCCTGATTGTAAGTGACCTCTCGATGACCTTTCTGTCCGTAGAGCCCATAGACGACCTTGGCGATCTTGCCTCCCTGCCATTCAAAGGTCTTCCAATCCCATGGCGGGATACCTGTCACAAAATGCTCCACCCGGACGATTCGTCCTTCCGAAAGGCTGGCTTCAAAAACGTCGGCCAGCATGTCCTCCTGGACTTCCGACCCGATAATCTTGTTTCCTGAGTATCGCAGGAATTGCATCGAATTCAGTTCTTGCGCGTGTCGCTGACTGAATTCATGGATGACCGTCACTCTGCCTTCGTTGTCATATCCGTACGCAAACCGTGCTTTGTCTATTGGCGCGCGTTTGGGTTTTGCGGGGGCTTCCAGAACGAGCTCCGGGTCCCAGTGCCACCTTGGCCACTGCCAATAGTCCCAACGTACGACCTTTGATTCACAGAGCTTCCGGATTCGGATGAAGGCCCCTTCCTCTGCAAAGAAACGTTTTTCCAATGGGTTCATAGCTGAAACGGCAACTAACGGCCGGGCTCACTGGCGCGGCGCCAATGGCCCACGAAATGCAAGCAGATCGCGATCGCCGCGTCCAGTGCAGCCCGCGGGTTAGCTGATCTTTTCAGGCTTGTATCCATAGTAGCGCACTATCTTCGCTGCGGTCTCGAAGCCCAGCAGCTTCTGCGGATTGGTTGTCATTTCCCTCTCCAGTAGCATCAGGTCCGCGACAATCTGAAACGGCCTGCGCGCCAATGCGCGGGCGAGGCTCTCAATCGTAACCGGGTCGGGAATGCGAACGGGTACGGGCTCCGGGGACCGGTCATCCAAGCCTCGTGCGGTCTTCTTGGGCGGACGAGGTGGTCGACCTGCTCCGGCTGGCTGAGTCTTCGGAACTTTATCTCTTCGACGCCCGCCCATAGCCTTTCGCAGCTAACGCCCGGCCTGAGTGGCGCGGGGCCAAAGACGCTGAAATGCAAACAGGACCGGCCATCCCGCGTCCACTCCAGGCCGATAGTTAGAAACGCGCATACGCAATAAATGAGACGGCAACCAATGCCGCTCCGATAAACAACAACAGGGCAGCGCCAAACCGAAATGTGCCAAGGACTGTAACTCCCCGCAACCCATCCTCCGCCAGCCCTTCATCGGCCTGCTTTAAGGCCTCTGGGCGTCGAGTTCTCAAAAACCAGCACACGAACCGGCTCAGCAGCCCCACCGCCAAGCAAGCAACTCCCAACATGAACTCGAAGCTATGGGCCGCCATGATTTTCTAACGCCGAGGATGAGCCATGAGGAGGAGCGCGCCAAGGGCTCTCGAACACGGAACAAAGCTGAACGCGCTCCTCCTCATTGGCTCAATCCTCTTGTTGGCGGCCCATTGATCTCCATCTCCATAAAAAGGACCTCAAAGGGCAAATGAGAAAAACGCTTTGTCGCGCCCGCGCGGAAGCCAATCCCCCTATACCACTCCCGCAGTTGGATGTGCTTGGCGATGATGCTCAGGCTTACGCAATGCGCCCCCGCTGCCTGAGCAGACTGGATCACGTGATTAACCAGCGCCCGCCCAATCCCGCGTTCGCGCCGGTCCGGCAGTACCGCCAATCGTTCCAAATAGCACGTCGTGGCGCTTGCGGTTTCCATGGCCACACAGCCTGAGGGCCAGCCATCTTGCTCGGCAATGAAGTACGCGACGCCACGTTTCTGGTCCTGCCGAACCCAGTCGACCGTGCAATTTGAGGGGTGCTTCGGACAATTCTCGCGCGTCAAAGAGAAGCGCAGCGCCACATCTGCAAAGGCGCGAGAGACAATCCCCGCAACCAGGTCTGCGTCAGCATCGGCTGCGTGGCGAATGGTCGTGTTCACTTCCTACTGCCAACGCTCAGGGTGAGCGACCGGAGCCAGCCGCCGGAGACGTTTGATTCGTGGCTGTGCCAGTCGGCTGGCTCCGGTTCGCTCCACCCTGCTGGTTGGGCTGGCTTTGCTCCGGTTTGTGATACTTGTTCAACCAAGGCTCAGGATCGGCTCCCAAGTCCTCGCCGCTCAATGACCGCATCCGGGTGAGTATCTCTCGGACAGTAGAATCCCGGAAAGCAGCAACCACGCCGGCGGTCATGCTCTCATGTGAAATCTTCGACGGCCAAAACGCCAAAGTCTCTTTGAGTGCGGAGGCTGCTTGCGACAGGTCTCCCTGTTCCGCCTTCAGGCGCAGCCTTTGATACTCGTAAACTGCGGCCCGTGTGTAGGTTCGTTCGGTGGACCCGCTGAGTATGGGCGCGATTACCAGCAAAAGTGCGAAACCGCAGATAAACAAAACCAGCAAGTAGAGGAATGCTTTCATCCTACGCGGCCCAACCATTGATTATCATTGCAAAGAGTTAATGCTATTAAATATTAAGGCACAAACGTTGCATTGACGCCGGGAACCTGGTCGCAATAGGTTCACGGGGGAATTGTATGGCTGATTATAAGGCAAGTCAACGGTGCGTTTGGCCGGCGCCGGTGACGTATGAGTCAGTTGTCCCCAACCCCAAGCTGAAGCTCTTGGAGCAGGTGCGGGAGGTGATGCGGCTGAAGCACTACTCGATCCGCACGGAGCGAAGTTACTGCGACTGGGTGCGGCGGTATGTGCGTTTCCACCAAATGAAGTCGCGGGAGGCGATGCTGCCGGCGGAGCCAAAGATGGAGGCGTTTCTGAGCCATCTGGCGGTCCAAGGCAACGTGGCGGTCTCGACGCAGCACCAAGCGTTCAACGCGCTGCTATTCGTGTATCGGGAAGTGCTCCACGTCCAGGTGGGGAGGATTGAGTCGGTGCGGGCCACCCGGCCGGCCCGAGTGCCAACGGTATTGACGCCGGAGGAGGCTAAGCGGGTAATCACGGTGATGAGCGGCACGACGCAGTTGGTGGTTAAGCTGATTTATGGCAGCGGGCTGCGCCTGCTGGAGGCGCTCAGGCTGCGGGTGCATGATTTGGACTTTGCGATGAAGCAACTGACGGTGCGCGACGGCAAGGGCGCCAAAGACCGCTACACGGTGTTGGCCGAAAGCGTGATTCCGGTCCTGGGCGAACACCTGGAGCGGGTGAAGCTCCGGCACGAGCAGGACTTGCAAGAGGGCAACGGAGCGGTGTACCTGCCCGGGGCCCTGGACCGGAAGTACCCTGGAGCGGCGCGCGAGTGGGGTTGGCAGTATGTATTCCCAGCCCGGGACCTCTCGACTGATCCGCGCACGGGGGTTGTCCGGCGGCATCACATTGACGAGGTGACAGTCCACCGGGCGATCAAGACAGCCGTTTCGCGGGTGGGAATAGCCAAGCGGGTGTCGAGTCACACGTTCCGGCACAGTTTTGCGACGCACGCCCTGCAGCGGGGGGCGGACATCCGGACGATCCAGGAACTGCTGGGGCACAACGATGTCTCCACCACCATGATCTACACGCACGTGCTACGCCAGGGCGGGAGCGGGATGAAGAGCCCGCTGGACTGCCTGTAGGCGGCCGGGGCGGGAGGGGACGAGGAGGAGGAAGGGGAAGATAGTCTCGGAGGACGGTTTGACCCAGGGTGGCGCTGGTGCCGCGCTGACCCTGATACCGTCTCCAAAGTTATTCACAGCCGAGCAGAGCTGGCCCCCAAAGCGGAGCGCAGCGAGGCTGTGAATAACTTTGCGGCGATGAATTTTGAATCCAATTTGCGCCCGGGCAATAATGG
>Ga0209507_1002874_pt1 | contig 11231 bp, 9 predicted proteins | sample AD_UKC028_MetaG_FD_184414 | JGI IMG/M metagenome (GOLD analysis project Ga0209507, IMG submission 184414) | Active sludge microbial communities of municipal wastewater-treating anaerobic digesters from USA - AD_UKC028_MetaG (SPAdes) (version 2) | ecosystem: Engineered > Bioreactor > Anaerobic >...
AAAACATGACGGCCTGCCGGTGACCTGCGATATCGGTGTTCATCACCTGCTGCTGACCGACAACGACATCGGCTATTTCAATCCGCATGCCCGTTTCTCTCCGCCCCTGCGCACGGAGCGCGACCGTCAGGCGCTGTCGACCGCGGCCGCCTCGGGCCTCGCGGCGATCTGCTCGGACCATACGCCGGTCGGGGCCGATGAAAAGCTGTTGCCGTTCGGTGAGGCCAAGGCGGGCGCGACGGGCCTCGAGGTTTTGCTGCCGCTGACCCTGAAGTGGGCCGAAGCGGCGGGTGTGGCATTGTCCGTGGCGCTGGCCAGGATCACGTCGGCGCCGGCCGAGGTGCTCGGACTACAAAGCGGGCAGCTTGCAGTGGGAGCGGCAGCTGACGTCTGCGTTTTCGATCCGGCGACGGTCTGGCAACTGACACCGGAAGCCCTCAAAAGCCGCGGCAAGAATTCGCCGTGGACCGGCTACCTGCTGAACGGCAAAGTGAAAAAGACGCTGGTTGGCGGGCGGCTGGTTTATCAAGCCTAGAGTTTCTGCCGTTGTCTTCTGCCAGAGCGGTTCATTGCAGCAGTTTTAAGCGCAACGGCAGGCTGGCACAAACTACGGCCGCCGCATAGGGCAGCGCCTGCAGGCCCAGAGCCAGAATCCAGCCCCAGTGGGCAACATCGGATTCGGGCCTGGATTGCAAACCCAAAGTCACCATGCACGCCAGCAAGCCAGCCAAAAGGGCGATTTCCTGGCGCACCGAAGCAAATGTGCCGGCAGATTTGAGTGGGCCATTGCCGACGCCTTTGCGCGTGACGGCAAACACCGAACTTTTGCTGAACAAACCGGCAAAGACGCCGCGTGCAACGCTGTGTGAAAGCCCAATACCGGCCAGTGCCGCACCGGCCACATCGCTGGGCGGACAAGGCACGCGGCGGCGATAGAGCAAGGGCGTCAGGAGCAGGCGAATGACGAAAAAAACGGCTAGCGGCACGACAAAAAGGGCAATCGGCAAGCCAAAAGTTTCCGGTGCAAGCAGCACGCCGAGCGCCCACAGCATGGCGGCGAGGCTGAAAAACAAATGCAGCCCGTCACCCACCCACGGCAGCCAGCCGGCGACAAAATGATAGCGTTGCGCCAGCGAAAGGCTGGAGCGGCCAAAGAGCGCCTGACGATGAGTGCGCAAAATCTGCATCGCGCCCTGCGCCCAGCGTCGGCGCTGACGTTGATAGGCGGCAAAATCGCTCGGCACCAGCCCGCTGCCCAAGACTTCATCAACGTAAACCAGAAGCAAGTCCTGCTGCACCAGACGCAGGCCGAGTTCGCTGTCTTCGCAAACACAGGCCGTCTCCCAGCCCTTGACCGCGCGCAGGGCGCTGGCCCGGATCACGGTCATCGTGCCATGCTGAATCGCCGCATCGCGCTCCTGGCGGTGGTGCATGCCAATACGGAAAAAGCCGTCGTACTCCCAGTTCATCATGCGGCTGAGCGTGCTCTGCGACCAATCGCGATGCGCCTGCGGTGACTGGACAACGCCCACCGTCGGATCAGAAAAGTAGCCACCCAACGCGCTTAGCCAGTTGGATTTGACCAGATAATCGGCGTCGACCACGGCAATCCACTCAGCGCGCGGGTCAGTCTTTTCCAAGGCAAAATTGAGCGCTCCGGCCTTGTAACCCGGCCATTGCGGCAGATGGAAAAAGCGCAATTGCGTCTTCACACCTGCCGTCAGGCAAGCCTGAACGTGCGCCTCAACCGGCTGCCAGAGCGTCGCATCACTGGTATTGTTGTCCACAACGACAATCTCGAAGGCCGGCCAGTCGAGGGCCAGCAGGCTGTCGATGGTGGCGATCACCATCGCCGGCGGCTCGTTGCAGCAAGCCAGATGAATGCTGACGAAAGGCGCCGGCGCATCAGCCGCCAGCGGTTGCAGGGTGACCTGATTTTGCAGGCTGCCCGGCCAGTAAAGTTCGGCAAATTCAAAAACCTGCACCAGCAAGATCACGCCCATCATGAGCAGCGCCGGCACCAGCAGGATGAGAAAAAGCATGTCGAGCGGCCGCAGGTAATGCGCCAGCGGCAGCGCGGCCAGCAAGACAAAAAACGAGGTGACGGCCTGCAAACTGAGGCCGAACATCAGCCGTCCGGCGAGCCGCATCGGCGCAAAGGCGAGCAAAAACGGCAGCAGTGCCAGCCCGCCCAGCGCCGACGAAAGCAGCGCCTTGCCTTGCCAGTACGGGTCGGCCTGAACCGGCCCGGTGAATTCAAACTTGGCCTGCCGGGCAGCGTCGAGCAAGCCCCAATGCGCGCCGACCGCTCGTTCGGTGGCATGCTTCCAAGGCTGATCGACGGCTTCCATCAGGTAGTAATCGAGATCAAGACGGCTCGCCCGCTCAAGAAACTGGCGGATGAACAGCGCCTGATTCTCCGGCGTCGCTTCTGCCGCTGCCCGCCGGTCGCCGTTGCTCGGCCAGCCGATTTCACCGATCACCACCTTTTTACCCGGGAAGCGTTCGCGCACTTCGGCATAGCGCTCAAGGGCATAGTCCACGGCCCGGTCGGCCGGCAAACCTTCCCAATAAGGCAGCAGATGCACCGTGATGAAATCCACGTGGTCGGCCAATTCCGGCTGCTTGAGCCACACGTGCCACGGCTCGGCGGTCGACACCGGCACCTGCAGCGCGGCCCGCAGCCGGTCGAGATAGGCATGGAGCTCGGCCGGTTTCATTTCGTCGCGTAGCAGGGTTTCGTTGCCGGCGATTACCCGATCGATCGCCGGATGCTGACGGGTGGCCGCGACGATGGCTGCCAACTCGCGCTCGTTGTTGTCGCGCCGCTGATCGAGCCAGACGCCGGCACTGAGCGTGAAGCCCTGTTCGGCAGCCAGCGCCGGCAAACCTGGAAGCTCGCTGGCGCTGTAGGTGCGCAGCCGCTTGCTCAGGCCGGCCAGCTGGACAAGATCCGCCTTGAGCGCCGCATCACTCGGAAACTGCCGGGTCAGCGGACTTTCCCAGCGCTGGAAACCGTTGTAGGCCAGTCCGCCAATGCGCTCCTGCACATCGGGCGCAGCCAGCGGTGGATTGAAGGCGCGCCAGACGACAAAATTGATCAGTCCGATCATCAGGGCAATCAGCAATGCCCCGGTCCAGCGTCGGGGATTGCGCTGCGCAGGATTTTTCTGCGTTAGCATCAAGCACTGCGGCAAGGCACTCGCCTTGACGCGTCCCGAACCTTCCGCCCGCCGCAATGACCGATTCACCTCGCTCCCCCAGCGCATGGCGCCGCGTCGCTGCTCTCGGCAGTCTGGCGCTCGGCCTGCTCGGGCTCCTCGTCTGGGTCTTTGTGCAGGGCCGGCCAGTGCCGCTGCCGGAGGTCACCGAGCCGGGTTTGCCCTGTGTCTCCTACGCCCCGTTCCGGCGCTCCGGCCACAGTCCCTTCGATCCGGCATTGACCCTCACACCGGTGCTGATCGAAGCCGACTTGCGCCTGATCAGCACAGTCAGCCGCTGCGTGCGCACCTATGGCGTCGACCAGGGCATGGATGCGGTGCCGGCGATTGCCCGCCAACTCGGGCTGCGCGTGATCCTGGGCGCCTGGATCGATAGCGACAGCGCCGGCAACGCGGCGCAACTCCAGCGCGCACTGGCGCTGACGCACGATTACGCCGATGTGATCGACCTGCTGGTGGTCGGCAACGAAGTTCTGCTGCGCGGTGAACAAACGCCGTCCGCGCTGGCCGACCTGCTGGCGGCCGCCCGGCGCGGCTCGCGCGTTCCCGTGACCTATGCCGACGTCTGGGAATTCTGGCGTCGGCATGGCGATGACCTGCGCCACCATGTCGATGTCGTCACCATCCACCTCCTCCCTTACTGGGAAGACACGCCGGTCGCCGTCGATCGGGCGGTGGCGCATGTGCTTGCGGTCAACGCCGAAATGCAGGCGATTTTCTCGCCCTTGCCGGTACTGATCGGCGAAACCGGCTGGCCCGCCGCCGGCCGCCAACGCGGGGCAGCGATTCCCGGGCCGCTGGAACAGTCGCGATTCATCCGTGAGCTGCTGACCCGCGAGCAAAGATTGCCGGAAAAAGGGCAAGCCATGCCCCTCCCGGCCTTCAACCTCATCGAAGCCTTCGATCAGCCCTGGAAGCGTCAGCTGGAGGGCGCCATGGGTGGCTATTGGGGGATTTTCACGGCCGAGGGCAAGCAGCGGGTGACCTTCCGTGGGCCGGTCGTCGCCGACCCGCAGTGGTGGCAACTGCCGCTGGCTGCGCTCGTCGGCATTTGCGCGAGCCTGTGGTGGGCGCTTACCCGGGTCGGTCGGCAGAATTCCATAGCGCTGTTGGGCAGTACATTGGCCGGGGGCGGCGTGGCGCTGCTGACGCTGCTGCAATGGCAACAACTGCTGCAATGGAATCGCACCCCCCTCGACTGGGCGCTCGGCGGCGGCCTGACGCTCGCGGCGCTGATCAGCAGCCTGGCGGCGACCGAGCGGCTGCGCGCTGCGCTTGCCGGCCGACGCAACGACGCGGACACCGCTCGCTGGAGCACCCGCCTGCTGCTCGTCCTGGTCTTGCTGAGCGCGACGGGATTGCTGCTCGACGGGCGCTATCGGCCGCTGAGCTGGCCCGTACTGGTGGCGCCCGTTGCCTTGTGGCTTACCTTGCGCCTGCTGGGCGAAGCAGCGCCGAACAAGCATCTGCCCGAGCGCTGGCTCGCCGCACTGTGCGCCGTTGCCGCGCCGCTGCTGCTCTGGCAGGAGGGGCTCGACAACCGGCAGGCGCTGGGACTGGCGCTCAACTGGCTGGCGCTGGCCATCGTTACCGGCTGGCCGGGTCAACGCGCCACCGCTGCCAGCTGAGGGACCGGCGCGGCAAAGGCTTTCAGCATCATCCCGGTCAACAAATGCAACTCACCCAACGCCTGGCGCTGTGGCTCCATCCCTGAATGAAACCCCTGCTCGACAAAGCGTGACAGCAACTTTTCGTCGCGCGAGACAATGTGCACCGGCACATCCCACGACGCGCCCTCTCCCGTGATATTCGCCGCCGGCTGGTGATCGCCGACCAGGATATAGATCGCCTCGCGCGGTTCGGGCTGGCGAAAATATGCGCCCAGCCACTGGTAGGTGTAATCCACCATGCGCAAATAGCTCGGCGTCATGTTGAGCCAGTCGGGCTTTTCCGCCAGGGCGCGCTCGACATCCGCTTCATCGAAGGGCTGTTCGGCGAGAACTTTTGACCATTCAGGCTGATACGGCGGCACAGGGTTGAAGGGCAGGTGGCAGGTAATGGTCGGGAAAAAGACAAAACGCGGTGGCGCCTTGCCATCGCGCGGATGCAATTGCTCGAAGCGCGCCGCCGAGTACTGGTCGGGTACCGCCCAGAAGCCCAGCGCCGGGCCGCTGTAGCCAAAATCGCGGCGCTCGAGAAGACGGTCGAAACCGTAAAAGGCGCTCTCCGGCCACGCCCAGTCGAGTGCCGGATAGACGCCAAAGGTTTGAAAACCACCGGCCTTGAACAAGGAGATCAGGGTCGGTCGCTGCGTCGTCAGCAACACGTCGTGGCGCATCGGGTCGCTCAGGTCGATGCCGGAGAGCAGCCCGAGGTGCGTCAGATCGGAGCCGCCGCCAAAGGTCGGCGAACGAAAGAAGGCGGTCGCCACCTGGCGGCCACTGGCGGCAATGTCTTCGGCAAAACTCGCGCGTCGCGGACGCAAAATCTCGTTGGCGCGGGGACTGTCGTAAATTACCGCCCCCACCGACTCGAGCATGATCAGATACACATCGCGTCCGCCCAGCGCTCCGAGGGTCGTTCCCGACGCCTGCCCAAGCGCTCGATCAACCACGGTTTCCGCCGGCAGTAAATCAGCTTGCCGGGCCGAGGAAAAACTCGCCACCATCAACTGCGCCTGCCGCCAGTAAGTGGGAATGACCGGCTTGGAAACCAGTGGCCAGGTGGCGCGCACCCCGGCCAGATTGGCGACCGCGAGCCCGGCCGCCAAGGCCGTGACCGCCCAGACCCAGCGCGTGCGCATGGCAAAAGGTACCGCATCGCGGGCGCTGACGGCAATCGCCCGCTGCAACAGACCGAACAGACCCCAGAAAAAGACACCAATGAGCAGCACCAGCCCGAGGCTCTGCCACCAGGCCCATTCCTGAGCCGAAACCCACAAAAACCGGGGAATTTGCGCGCCATCCCAGTACAGGTTGATCGGTCGCCCGAACAGGCTGGGCACGGTGACATCGCCATATCGCCCCAGGACCAGCAGCAGGTAGGCAAAGGTCAGCAACTTGAGCGCACGTGTCGAGAGCGCCCCACGCCAGGCAAAGAGCCCCAGCAAAGCGAGCCACAGCCAGACGAACTCGGGCGCCAGACGATGGTCCGGCAAAACCCCCGGCGTCGGCCACCAGTCGCGAAAGCTCAGCATGCCGTTGAGAAACAGCAACGCCAGCACGACCCGGACAACCTTGCGCCGGGGCTTCTCGGCGGCAACGGAGGTCGCGCTCATTCCTTGTCCTGAGCCGATTTATTGACCCGCCCGAAAGCGAGATAACCCATGCCGAATTGCGTTGGTGTCATCTGCCAATCGCTCAAGTGCGGCGCGATACGATCCCACGGCGCAGTCAATTCCCCAGGGCTGCCGTTGTAGCCGTGATTTTTCAGATACACCCAGATGTTCAGCGGCGCCAGCCAGCGCGGGAAATATTTGACCCCGGCAATCGCCACCGCCGCCCCCTGTCCGGCCACCGCCAGCAAGCGGTCAATAGCCAGCGGCGAGCGCAGGATGTCATGTGTGTAGTGAAACAAAATCGCGTCAACCGGGGACGGTAAATTCAAAGTTTGCGCCGGGCACTCGAACAGTTCGACGTTGTGCCATCCCGCCGTATCCGCCCGCTGCCGCGCCTGCGCCAGCATGTCCGGGCTCTGGTCAAAGCCATAGATGCGGCCCTGCTCACCGACAGCCGCGCGCAACAAGGCAAGACTCAGCCCGGTGCCGCAGCCCACATCGAGCACTGCCTGGCCCGGCTGCAAGTTCAGCGCAGTAATCGCCCGTTCGCGTATCGGCCAGGTCGGGCCGCAGGTGCGGTCGTAACGGGCGGCGCGCTTGCGGTATTTGGCCAGCGAGCGGGCGCGCACAATTTCATCGGGTGGGGGACGGACAAGTTTGGGCATTTTTTATCGAGTGCGCACGAGGTTGGCGAGACTTCGATTAAGCATTCGCCATCAAGTTCCGAAGCCGACTAATCCGCTGCCAGCGCGGTAATCTGTCTGATGTCGCCACCGATGACTTCCAGCGCCTTGCGTCGGGAGGTCTGGCCGCTCTTGATGGTAACTGCCGACTTTGGCAGACCAAGGGTGTCGGCAATAAATTTGATCAGCGCTTCATTGGCCTTGCCATCCACTGGCGGGGCGGCGAGGCGGATCTTCAGGGCATCGCCATGAAGGCCGGCGAACTCGGTCATTTTGGCGCCGGGCTGGATGTGCAGGGTCAGCGTGATGCGGCCATCGGTGGCGACGCGCAGCCAGTCGTTCACACGAACATCAGCACCACCTGCAGCAGCAGGATGGCGATAAGGGGCGACAGGTCGATGCCGGCGATCAGCGGCACGAAGCGGCGGATTGGCGCGAGAATCGGCCGCGTCATCTGGTCAGCCGGCCCCGCCAGTGGCGAATACGGGTTGATCCAGGACAGGACAGCTTGCAGGATCATCGCGCCGATCAGGATGTAGACGGTCAGCCGCAGCAGGCCGCGGATCGCCAGCATCAGGATCAACAAAATCATCCCCGGCGTATCGGCCGACAGCGGAACGTCGGCAGTGGCCAGAATCAGGCCGCCGAGCATCAGTTGCAGCCACAGCGCGGCGATCAGGCTGGCCCAGTCAATGCCACCCATGCCGGGAACGATCCTGCGCAGCGGCTTGACCCCCCAGTTGGTCAGCTTGACGACGAAATCGCCGAACTGTCCGACAAACGAAACGCGCATCCACTGCATCATGAAACGCAGCAGGAACAGGGTACTGAAAAAACCGATGACCGCAGTGAGAAGAAAGAGAATGGCTTGCATCAGGCTGCTCCCAGGAGTTTGCCGAGTTCCCGGCCGCGCGCTTCGGCAGCCTTGATGCCGGCGATGATACCTTCCTTGACGCCCTTGTCGGCCATCATCTGCAACGCAGCTTCGGTCGTGCCGCCCTTGGAGGTGACCCGTTCGCGCAGCGTTGCGGCCGGCTCGGGTGATTGCGCGGCGAGCGCCGCGGCGCCCTGAACTGTCTCGATGGCCAGTTGGCGGCCCTGTTCGGGTGTGAAGCCGAGATCGGCGGCGGCTTGCTGCATGGCTTCGATGAACAGGAAAACATAGGCCGGGCCACTGCCGGAAAGTGCGGTCACGCCATCCATCTGGCGCTCGTCATCGATCCACAGCGTGCTGCCGACGGCTTTCAGGACGCGTTCGGCGGCGGCGCGTTCAGCGACGCTGACTTCCGGCAGGGCACAGAGTCCGGTGATGCCGGCGCCGATCAGTGCCGGTGTGTTGGGCATGCAGCGGACGACTTTGCGATGGTCGCCGAGGAAGCGGGACAGCGTCGCGAGATCGAGACCGGCGGCGATGGAAACGACAACGGCGTTGCCCAGCTTGCCGGCGAGCGGCGCCACCGCCCCCTTCATTTGCTGCGGTTTGACCGCCAGAACCAGCAGGTCGCCGGCGCTGGCGAGCATTTCGGCAGCTTCCAGGCAGTTGACCGCGTAAGTTTGCTGCAGCCTGGCACGCGCCTCGGCATTTGGTTCGATGACCGCGATGTCGGTCGGCACCATGCCTTGTTTCAACATGCCGCCAATCAGCGCGTTGGCCATGTTGCCGCCGCCCAGGAACGTGATTTTCATGCGTAGCTTCTTTCACCAAAAATGGCCGTGCCGATGCGGACGATGGTCGCACCTTCGGCGACGGCGGCTTCGAGATCGTGGGACATGCCCATGGAAAGGGTGTCGAGCGGCAGACCGCTGCTGCGAATGGTAGCGAAAAGTTCGCGCAGACGGCGCAACGGCGCCCGCTGGGCGGCAAAATCGTCGGCTGGCTCAGGAATGGTCATCAGGCCGCGCAATTTAAGGTGTGGTAGCGCGTTTACCGCAGAGCACAGAGCCGCTGCGTCATCCGGCATGCAACCGCTCTTGCTGGCTTCGCCCGAGACATTCACCTGTACACAGACCTGCAAGGGTGGCAGAGTGGGCGGTCGCTGCGCCGAGAGGCGTTCGGCAATCTTGAGGCGGTCGATGGTATGAACCCACGCAAAATGTTCGGCGACCGGCCGTGTCTTGTTGCTTTGCAGCGGGCCGATGAAATGCCATTCCAGATCGAGGTTTGCCGTGGCGCGCGCCTTGTCGACCGCTTCCTGAACGTAATTTTCCCCGAATGCCCGCTGTCCGGACTGATGTGCGGCGATTACGCAGTCGACCGACCACGTCTTGCTGACGGCCAGCAGCGTAATTTCTTGGGGTAAACGGCCTGCATCGAGCGCCGCCTTGGCGATACGTGCGCGGACTGCTTGCAGGTTGGAGGCGATTGCGCTCATAATTGTTTGGAATTCTTTCTGTTTTCAGTATACACGCGCGCTAAGGACGATTCGCATGGACATCACCGAACTGTTGGCCTTCGGAGTCAAGAACAAGGCCTCCGACCTTCACCTCTCGTCGGGCCTGCCACCGATGATCCGTGTTCATGGCGATGTGCGCCGGATCAACCTGCCGGCGATGGAGCACAAGGACGTGCACGGCATGGTGTACGACATCATGAGCGACACCCAGCGCAAGATTTATGAAGAAACGCTGGAATGTGATTTCTCCTTCGAAATTCCCAATCTGGCACGTTTCCGGGTCAATGCATTCAATCAGCAGCGCGGCGCGGGCGCGGTGTTCCGGACCATTCCGTCGAAGATCCTGACGCTCGAGGATCTGAACTGCCCGAAGATCTTCAAGGATATCGCCGAATACCCGCGCGGCATCGTGCTGGTCACCGGGCCGACCGGCTCCGGGAAATCGACGACGCTGGCGGCGATGGTCAATCACGTCAACGAAAATGAGTACGCTCATATCCTGACGGTCGAGGATCCGATCGAGTTCGTGCATGAGGCCAAGAAGTGCCTGATCAACCAGCGCGAGGTCGGGCCGCATACGCTGTCTTTCGCCAATGCGCTGCGTTCGGCTCTGCGCGAGGATCCCGACGTCATCCTGGTCGGCGAAATGCGCGACCTCGAAACCATCCGCCTGGCGCTGACCGCCGCCGAAACCGGCCACCTGGTGTTCGCTACGCTGCACACCTCGTCGGCAGCCAAGACCATCGATCGCATCGTTGACGTCTTCCCGGCCGCGGAAAAGGAAATGGTCCGTTCGATGCTGTCTGAATCGCTGCGTGCCGTCATTTCGCAGACCCTGCTCAAGACCAAGGATGCTCAGGGGCGGGTCGCCGCACATGAAATCATGATCGGCACCCCGGCAATCCGTAACCTGATCCGCGAGAACAAGGTGGCGCAGATGTATTCGGCGATCCAGACCGGCCAGAATTTCGGCATGCAGACGCTCGACCAGAATCTGCTCGAACTGGTGCGGCGCAACGTCGTCTCCAACGCCGAGGCGCGTGCCCGGGCGACCAACAAGGACAACTTCCCCGGCTGAGCCGGCTGAATATCAGGGAGAGAAGGAACGTTATGGAACGCGATCAGGCAATGAAATTCATGCACGACCTCCTGCGTCTGATGGTGCAGAAAAAGGGGTCGGACTTGTTCATCACCGCCAATTTCCCACCGGCGATCAAGGTAGACGGCAAGATCATGCCGGTCTCCAACCAGGTTCTGACACCGCAGCATACGGCCGAACTCGCCCGCTCGATCATGAACGACCGGCAGGCTGCCGAGTTCGAGGCGACCAAGGAGTGCAACTTCGCCATTTCGCCGGCCGGCATCGGCCGTTTCCGGACCAACACCTTCGTCCAGCAAGGGCGCATCGGCGTCGTCTGCCGGACGATTAACCAGACCATCCCGACCCTCGACGAACTGGGCCTGCCGCCGGTGCTCAAGGATGTCGCGATGACCAAGCGCGGCCTGGTCATCTTCGTCGGTGGCACCGGCACCGGCAAGACGACGTCGCTGGCGGCGCTCGTCGATTACCGCAACGAGAACACCTACGGCCATATCATCACTATCGAGGATCCGATCGAATTTGTGCACGAGCACAAGAACTGCATCGTCACGCAGC
>Ga0209507_1002876_pt1 | contig 11228 bp, 16 predicted proteins | sample AD_UKC028_MetaG_FD_184414 | JGI IMG/M metagenome (GOLD analysis project Ga0209507, IMG submission 184414) | Active sludge microbial communities of municipal wastewater-treating anaerobic digesters from USA - AD_UKC028_MetaG (SPAdes) (version 2) | ecosystem: Engineered > Bioreactor > Anaerobic >...
CCGACGACGAATACAAACGCATCATGAGGAGACATGGAATCACGTCGCTATACGAGGACCACGAGGGGCGGATGTTCTTTTACAGGGACAACAGAAAAATCTATATTCAAGGGCCTGGGGCTCCCGGAGCCGGTCCGGGAGTACAAATTTCACCCGGAACGTCGATGGAGAATTGACTATTGCTGGCCGGATCACAAGCTGGCAGTCGAACTTGAGGGGGGAATCTGGACACGCGGCCGGCACAACCGCGCTTCAGGATTCCTCAAGGACATGGAAAAATATAACGCGCTGACCTTGATGGGCTTTCACCTGCTGCGATTCACGCCGCAGCAATGGCAGAGGCTCGAGGCGCATCACACGATTGCAGGATGGTTCAATGGCAAAAAAGCTGCTGCTGATCAACGCGATCAATCCGCTCTCTGAAGTCCAGTACCGCTGGCCCAACCTGGGGCTCGGGTACCTGGCCAGCTCGGTACGGCTGCGGTTCAAGAAAGAATTCGACATACGGATCGTCGACCGGGCCGTCAAGGAAGAGATCTCTTCATGGTCCCCGGACATCGTCGGCATCACGTCCGTGTCCCAAAACTACAACTACGCGAAGCAGTACGCGGCCATGGCGAAATCCTCCGGCGCCGTCGTCGTCATCGGCGGGATGCACATCTCCAGCCTGCCCGGGACCATGACCCCGGACATGGATGTTGCCGTGATCGGGGAGGGGGAGCGCGTGATCTGCGACCTGCTCGAGTTGCACCTCGACGGCAAACCTATCCCCAGGACCATGCAGGCGGCCGAGCTCATCGACCCCATTGATCAAATAACCAGGCCCGCGAGGGACCTGTTGAATATACGCGTGCAGAGCAGCCTGTTTTCAAGTCGTGGCTGCCCGTACCGCTGCACGTTCTGTTTCAGCTCACGGTACTGGCGGAAGGTCCGGTTCTTTTCCGCGGAATACGTCGTGGAGGAGTTGCTGGAGATGGCCCGGATGGGCGTGCGCCGGGCGAATTTCTACGACGACCTGATGATCGCGGACAAGCCGCGCCTCGTGAAGCTCGCGGCCATGATCCGGCAAGAGCCTGCCCTGGCCAAGATGAAGTACTGGCTGAACGCCCGGGCAAACACCGTCACGGAGGAGACGGCGGAGGTCATGGCGTCCATGGGCGTGGTCAGCGTCGGGATGGGCCTGGAATCAGGGAACGAACGGACCCTGGAATACCTCAAGGGCGGCTCCGTATCGGTCGAGGACAACTACGACGCGGTGAAGATCCTCCACCGCCACGGCATCGCGGCGACGGCCAGCTTCGTGATCGGCAGCCCGGACGAGACGGAGGCGGAGATCATGGACACCTATCGATTCATCCAGAAGAGCGGCCTGGACTTCGTGGACGCGTTCCCGCTGATCCCGTTCCCCTGCACGCCGGTATGGGACGAGGCCCTGGAGCGCGGCCTGGTTTCCGAGGAGATGGACTGGAACAGGCTCAATGTCTACTGGACCCGGAAGGACGACCCGATCATCATGTCACGCCACCTGTCCCGGGCGGACCTGGACCGGATCTACGCCAAGTTCCAGCGGCTGCGGCTCTGGATCGCATTCAGGCGGGCGTGGTTCCACCCGTTCTTCAAGGAGATGGTCAAGGCGGGCGCGAAAAAGACGATCAATTCCGCGAGGATGCTATGCCAAAGGTGAGCGTGATCATCGTGTCGTGGAACCGGAAGGAGATGCTGCAGCGCTGCCTCTACTCGCTCACCAAACAGACCTACCAGGACTTCGAGATCATCGTCGTGGACAACGGCAGTACGGACGGGGCGGAGTGTTACGCGACGATACGCAACGCAACCAACCTGGGATTCGCGAAGGCGGCAAACCAGGGCATCGCGGCCAGCGTCGGGGAGTACGTCGCCCTGATCAACAACGACGCCGCGGCAAACCGATTCTGGATCGAGGAGCTTGTAAAGAGCGCGGATAGGCCACATGATGGACAGCCGGGGATGTACGCATCGAAGGTCATCCGGCCCGACGGCAGCCTGGAAAGCGCCGGATGTTATGTCTACCACGACGGGAACGGGATGTGTATCCGGGACGGACGGCGCCCGGACTTCCCCTCCGGCTGCGCGGCCATGTACCGAAGATCCATGCTGGACCGGATCGGGCTCTTCGACGAACGCTACTGGATGTATAACGAGGACACGGAGCTGGGAGTCCGGGCAAGACTGGCCGGCTATTCCTGCCTCTACGTCCCGGGGGCCATCGTCACGCATTACGGTGTCAGCACAAACAACTTGCGGAAATTATACCACAACGAACGCAACCGGGTCCTGCTGCTCATGAAGCACTACGACCTGGGACAACTGATCTGGAGCGTGCCCTGGACCGTCGTCAGATTTGCGAGGATGCTATGGGCCAGGTAGAGCGATACAACCAGGGCGGCATCGGCCGCTGGTATTGGGACTATCGGGATCGGGCCGTCATGCGACACCTGGCCGAGGGGCCGATCATCGACGTGGGCTGCGGCGAGATGATCACGACCCGGAAGATGGGCGCGTGGGGAATCGACCTCGAGGGCCCCGGCCTCCCCGGATCGGCCTACGACATCCCGTTTCCGAGCGAGTACGCCGGGACCGTCACGCTGCTGGAAGTGATCGAGCACCTGGCAAAGCCCTGGGATGCCATCGCGGAGATCCGCCGTGTCCTCAAGCCGGGCGGGAGAATCATCGTCCTGTTCCCGAACGACCGGACGTTCAAGCTCGCCTGGGCCCTTACCGGCATGTGGAGCGAGATCGGAAGGGACCGCGGCCATGTGAAACAATGGACTCCGGGGCTCATGGACATACTGCTGCTCAAGAGCGGATTCTACATCGTCCATCACCAGAGCATCCCGGTAAACTGCTGGCCCCTGGCCCTGCACCACATCGTCGTCGCGGAGAAATTATGAAACGCTGCGTCATCATCCCGGCATACAACGAGGAGCAGACGATCCCGCTGGTCATCCGGGACATACGCGAACACTGCCAGGACATCGTCGTCGTGGACGATGGCTCGACAGACTTCACCGGCGCCGTGGCCAGGGACGAGGGCGCGATGGTCATACCTCACGGCCAGAACAAAGGCTACGCGGAGGCGCTGCGAACAGGATACCGCTACGCCCTGGAGCAGAACTACGACGGCATCGTCCAGATCGACGCGGACGGGCAGCACGACCCGGGCCACATCCCCGAACTGTTCCGGCGCGGCCAAAGCTGGGACGTCGTCATCGGATCCCGGTTCCTGGGGCGGCAGAAGTACGAGAGCCCGCTCTCCAAGGCCGTCGGCGTCCGCATCTTCCGGCACATCATCCACAATGAAACGGGGCTGCAAATCACCGACCCGACGTCGGGCTATCGTTTCATGGACCGGAGGGCGTTCACCCTGACCGCAAAGATCACATGCAACTACCCGGACGCGAACATGATCATCCTTATGCACCGGCTCGGGCTGACCATAACTGAAACCCCGGTACGGATGCAGCCAAACGCAGCAGGGAAATCAATGCACAAGGGCAAGCTGATCAAATACATCCGGGAAGTGTTCCGCAGCATAACCATGGAGATGAAATGCCGGACATAGCAATGGGACGAAAAGAGATCATGAAGGTTCTGCACGTCAGCTCATGGCTGACCATACTGAATTGGAAAAAGAAAAGTCCGGGATTCAGAAAGATATTTCGCCGCAACCTTGTAAACGGGCGACCGTTCATAATCATCTCCGAAGCGCGAGCGTGGATGATCGAAATGGACAACATCAAAAAGCAGCAAGAACAGTCCTGATATACCCATATTATGCCCATCCTGTAACCATTCTTAATCTCACACTTTTTTTTTAATCATGTTTCAATGTTAGCCATGGTGGACGCTGACATTGACATCAAGGCTGCCGAAAAAGCCATCTGTGACACCCTGACCAGCTTTAGGAGCAGCGGATTCACAGATCGCAAGATCGCAAAAGAGCTGGCCCTGATCGCCTTTTCAGACATCCAGGACTATGTGACGGTTGACGAAGGCGGATCACTGCAAGTGCTGCCACTGTCTGACCTTAAAAAACACAAATCCAGGGCAATCAAAAAAATCAAAGAGAAAGCCACCATAAAAGAATCGAACGATGGGAAATCAACGGTCAAGTACAGTTCGTTAGAGTTTGAGCTGCACGACAAACTGGAAGCGATAAAGACGGCAATAGACTGTATGGGAATAAAGAAACCATCGAAGCTCGATGTCAACATGGGCGGCAACATCATGGCGACCGTGGCCAAGGTCCTGACGGAGGGCAAATGAACACGGCCCGGGACCAGAGAACGCAGATCCTCGAGTGCCAGGCAGTCTGGGAATCCTTCGACTACTTCCTGGACCACTACGTCCACATCGAGGACAAGGAATCAAAGCGGGCAATTAAACTTGAGCTGTGGCCGGCGCAAAGGGCAATCCTGCATGACCTGGTCAATCAAAACCTCCTCACCCTCCTGAAGACCAGACAGGTAGGACTCACATGGCTGGCCGCAGCTCTTGTTTTATGGCTCTCCATCCGCAACCCGCTCTTCCTGGCAATCATCATCTCCGCATCCGAAGATCACGCAATCGAGTTTTTGAACCGGGTCTATTTCATCCTGGACCGGCTCCCGAGCTGGCTCTACCCGCCGATCAAGTCCAGGACCAAAATGATCCTCGAATTCGCGCACCTGGACAACACCACCGCGACGATCAAGTCCATGCCGACCATTGAGATGGGAGCGGAATCCAAGACGCCGAACGTCCTGATCATCGACGAGGCCCACACCATCCGCAACGTCGGCATGATCTACAACTCATCCTATCCGGGCATCGAGCAGGCAAAGGGGCAGATCATCATCATTGCCAACAGCGTCAAGACCGGCCCGGGCTGGGGCTGGGTCCGCGACCTGTACCTGGGCAGCATGAGCGGGGCCAACACGTTCAAACGGATCTTCCTGCCCTGGCAGGCGCACCCGCTGCGGCCTGCGGATTTCAGGGAACGCATGGAGCAGGCGGGCATGGCCCCGGAGGATGTCGTCTGGCACTACCCGGAAACGGAGGACGAGGCGATCTCCGCAATTGCGTCTTCATATTTTGGAGATGCGCTGGCCCGGCACACACAAGCGAAGCCGGGCGTTCGCGGGGAGTTCTACCGCAACCAGGAAGGGGCCGTGGTCTTTGCGCCGAACCGGAAGGGGCTCGTGGAGATCTGGCGCTACCCATACAACCTGGTCAAGGGCTGGGACGAGATGCACTGGCAAAAACGCTACTGCATCGGTTCGGACGTGTCCGAGGGCCTGGGGCAGAGTTACAGCGTGGCCTACGTCATGGACCGGCACATCGACGAGCTGGTCTGCAAGATCAGCAGCAACCGCGTGGACGCGCACCGTTGGGCGGAGATACTGGCCATGGCGAGCGAGTTCTACGGGCGGGCGATCCTAACCGTGGAGCGCACCGGGGCCGGGCAGACGACGGTCAAGCGACTGGAGGAGCTGAAGGCGAACCAGACCGTCCGGATGCAGAGCGGCAAGATCGGATCGGGGATGATCAAGGAGCTGGGATGGCACGAATCGCAACAGGCGAAGCACGAGCTGTGCGGGGACCTACGCCGATGGCTCAAGGAGATGCACGGTACGCTGTGGGACGCGGAGCTGATCGGCCAGTGTCAGACATGGATACAGGACGAGATGGGCCGCCTGGGGCCGGAGGAAGGCAAATACGGCGACTGCGTGATGGCCGCGGGCTGCACGATACAGGCGCATCAGTACCTGGGCGAGCCCGAGAAGATCGTCCCGGAACGCGAGGGATGGCTGTCCAGATGGCAGGCCGAAAAGACGAAAGGGGGCGCGTGGGCGGAGTGAAACTGATGCGTCTGCACCCGAACGCGGGAAGACCGGGGATACTGGAGCGGATCATCGAGTTTGCAAGCTGGGCGGCTGCCCGGCTAATCTACCGGGGGATGCGGATCATGGCGAGGAGGATAGCGTGAAGCGGGGGAGAAAACACAAGATGCTGCAGCCGGACATGGACGTGCAGGGGGCCTGCGAGGCCCTGCGGGAAGCTGTCCATGACAAGCCGTCCGGCGTGCTGCTCACGGTCAAGGTGGGCGGCGTGGTGATCGGATACCGCAGGCAGACGCACATCACGTTCCGAAGGCGGGAGGTCTTTGTCAAGGTCCCGGGCTACCGGATCGAGGACGTGTCCAAGGCGGAACGGGAGCGGATCATGACGGCGGTGCTGAACGTGTTCATCATCCCTGGCGCGGCTATGCCGCAGATCACGGCCCCGGAGCACGTCCATGACACGATGATCGTCCGGCAGGACTACGTCCCGGACATCCCGGTCGAGCGGTCGCCCGGGCTGGTCAGCATCGCGGGAGGATGGGGCAAATGAGCCAGATCGACCTGAAGCGCATCAACGATTCCGACGCCGATCCGAAGGTCAAGGAGGTCTACCGGCTGCTGAAGAAGTACATGGAGCAGCCCGAACGCAAGCAATGGCTCAAGACCCGGGACGACTGCTGGGACGCCGTCTATGAGAGCGGCGACAAGAGCACCATCTGGACCGAGGAAGAGCGGGTCGCGATGGAGAAGAAGGGCATGGTGCCGCTCACGATCAACGATCTGTACAAGGGCGTCCAGGGCAGCGCGGCCGTGGTGACGGACCAGAAGCCCGGGATCACGTTCCTGCCCGTGGGCAGCGGGGACCTCTACGTCGCGGAGCTGATGAAGCGGGCGCACGACCAGGTGTGGCAGCAGAACGACGGCGGCACGGAGATCTATGAGGCGGTGAAGGAGGCGAAGATCGGCGGCATGGGCCTGATCATCTCCCGGCACGACCCGGCGAAGGGGATCTACGGAAAGGTCGTCTTCGGGGCAGGAGCGCCGGAGAGCCTCTACTACGACATGCAGGAGTCCCGGAAGGCCGACCTCTCGGACACGCACATCCTCATCGCCCGGCTGGTCACCAAGAGCTACGCGAAGGACACCTACGAGGACGTGACGGACGAGGACATGATCTTCGGTGAACAGTACCGCCCGGACGACCGGCCGACAACGGACACGGTGACGGGCGCGGACAACTACACCATCGGCGTGGGAGACAACCCGCCCCTAGGCCCCGCGGACTACCCGCAGGAGCGGAAGGAAGTCTGGGAGATCGAGGCGCACCTGCTCCGTAGGGAACGGGAGCTGTGGCTGATGATCCCGGGGCAGGGCGGGGAGTTCAGCAGGCAGGTGTTTACGACCGAGCAGAAGGCCGACGCGGAACTGATGCAGAAGTTCTACCCGGGCAGCGTCCTCTGGAAGCGCGTCGTCGAGAAGCGGCTGCTCCGGATCATCGTCGGACGGAAACTGGTCAAGCAGGTACTGGACGGCGAGGAGAAGGACGAGCTGGTCAATCCCTACGGCGTGGACGTGGACGGCGACCCGATACTCCCGGTCGTTGTCCTTTCCCACGACCGCACGCGGAAGGGCAAACCCGTCGCGCCTACCGTGTTCGCAAAGGAGGCCTGCAGGGAACGAAACAAGCGACGCAGCCAGGCAATCTATGTGGTCAGCAAGAACGTGGACGCGCCGATCATCACGGCAGGAGCGATTAAGTGGCACAAGGACCCGGTTCACGGCGACTGGGCCGAGGTGGACAAGGCAAGCCCCTGGAAGCCGGACCGACTCACGCCGGGCCGTGTCTCCGCCGAGGCGATGAACATGGAAGCCGTGGCAAAGGCCGATGTCGACGACATGTACGACATGCACGACGTCATGCGGGGCAAGATCCCACCCGGAGATCCATCCGGCCGCACGATCCTAGCCCTTCAGGACATGGCCGGGATGATGAGCAAGCCGTTCACCCGCAACCTCGAGGCGGCGCTGGCAAGGCTGGGGAAGGTGAACATGGCGCTCATTCTGAAGACCTGGCCGCGGTCCATGTGGGAGCGGCTGATCGAGCCGGACGAGTTCACCACCTGGCAGCCGGAGGAGGAGAAGGAGACTCCGGATCCCATCGAGGCGATGAACGGGGAGCCGCAGGGTCCGTCACCGGAACAGCAGCAGGAGATCGAGAACCGCTGGAAGCAGGCGCTGGACCTGATCCGGCCGCAGGACCCGACCGCGGAACCCGGCATCAGCCTGCTGGACGTGGACGTTAGGGTAGCCGCGGGCAGCACGACACCGACCAACCGGATGGCCCGTGCCGCGCTGGCGATGGACATGGTCAAGATGGGGATCTACGACCCGCAGGCTGCGCTGGACTACATCGACGACCCGCGCAAGGAGCAGATCGTGAAAAGGCTGCAGGCGCGTGAACAGGCGGCGATGCAGGCCGAGGCAATGCAAAAAGGCGGAATGCCCGGAGGAGGAGCATAAAATGAAAAAGCTATTGATTGTCATTGCGGTACTCTTGTTTGCAACATCGGCATCAGCCGCGCCGTTTCTGGTCTGCGACCCGCAGTCCGGGGTCGTGGGCTATGAGATCACCGGGCTGGGCGACAAGATTACCTTCATCGCACAGCAGGACGGCTCCCTGAGATACGATTTGGCCTCGATCCAGAGCGGAACGTACAACCTGACTGTTGCGGCTTGTAATATGTGGGGGTGCAGCGCGGCAACGGCAGCCGACCCTTTCACAAAGGCCGTCCCATCGGCACCTGCTGGACTAAGGATAGTGGCAGACTGATATGCGTAGAGTACATTACATGGTCGCAGCGTTGATGCTTCTCGCCTCGGTGGCGCAGGCGCAGGTCATCTGCCCCGGCGAACAGCCTTGTCCTGTCGGATATCATGAGACTCTGGTCAACTGCAAGGTGTGCGTCGTGGATGGGTACGATCTCACAAGGCCCACGGATACGGATGCCTGTCCGATAGGGTCATGGCTCACGCCCGACCAGAAACAGTGCTGCGCCAACGGGACTATCTTGAAGAGCGACGGCATGTGCTGCGTGGTTAATGAAGCCGACCCCTGCACCTGTGCAACGGGTTATCATCAGGTAGCCCCGCACACTTGCTGTCCAGATGGCATGGATTTGTCAACTGACAACCCGAACTGCTGCAAGCAGGGTGGAGGCGTGTGTTGTCCAACGGGATTGACTTTCAGGGAGGATGCAGGTGCATGCGTACCGGGAAAACCACTCGCTATAAAGGTGCGATGAACGAGGGCGAGATTGATATGATCTACACGCCGAACGGCTGCATCTATAATGATGGCGGCACGCTGGTCAGATGCCACGACTTCACACCGGGGCATATGGGGCACTTCTGGCACCTGCAACAGTATTTCCGAAGGTACACTGACGCGGTGCGGCACAGGAAGGAAATGAGGAAGAATGGCAATCTACACGATAGCATATAAGGCGAAATGTACTGGCGGGAACCATTACACGTTCAACATCAAACGTGGCACGACCATCTTGAGGGAACTGACTATCAGCCCTCAGGACTTGGAAACTACGGAGATCGATGTCGAGGAGATGGCGACCATGCTGATTAAGATTGCGCTGAAAACGGCGAAACCGACCACGATGGCGGAGGCGAGGACGGCAATCGAGAACATTTCTTTAACGATATGAGGTAACAATGGGATTCGGATATTCATATCACAATCAAATCCAGATAGGGTTTGCAACAACACCGGGCAAGTCTTATCCTGAGGCACGCACCTATAAGTTGGACTCTGCGGTGGAGTGGTTGGGAATCTCATTCATTGCTCCTCCCGGCGGGGCTACTCTGAGCAAGGTGCTTGTATATGCCTCTGCTGTTACAGGCGCGCCCCTGACGGACGCAAAACTCCAATGTGACATATACAATGATACGGCAGGAGTGCCAGACACCTCGCAGGCCAGCACTACAACCGTCACAGCAAAACCCGCAGCGGCGGCATGGGTGGAATTTACAGGGTTCACTCTTGCCCTCACAGGTGGTGTGCAATACTGGATTGTTCTCAAGAACATCGAAGCAGACCCCGCTGCAAAGAATATAACGTATAAGACACACGCTTACGGGACGAAGTTTTACAATGCGTTTGGTCCGTCAGTGTCCGTAATGACGGGTGATTCCGGGACGACATGGGCGACAGATAAGAGAATGGGTATTGTTGGTTTTCGGCTTGAGTTCTCTGATGGGGGGTTCAGCGGGTATCCGATATATGACGCAAGTTCCGGTACAGTCACCTACGGCATCTACGACGACAGAGAGCATGGGGTTTTGTTCACGACTCCCGCGAGTGGACAACTTGTTGTTGCAGGGGCGATGGCAAACATCAAAATTCAGGGTTCTCCGGGGAATGGTGTCAAATTCAGACTCTACAAAGGTACAACATTAGTGGACACCAGCAAGGAAGTCTTCGGCCAGAACATTCATTCAACATTACATGCAATGGCGATGTTCACGGCACAGAGAGTCCTCGATGCCAATACTGCATACAGATTGACTGTCATGCACACGGGGTCTGCGGGGAACACATCAAACTATTACGCCCTCACCTTTGCGTCACTTCACGATGCCGCCGCAAGCAGGGCATTGGGGCCGCTGAAGGGTTGGCAGGGGACGTACACGGCAGACTCCACGGCATCACCCCCCACGTTTACCGACGTGACCACGGTGGTTCCCTGCATCTCGCTCCTCTTGGACACGGACGGAGGGGAAATTTATGCGGCGGCGGGTGGCGGCTCTAATCCAAGATTCGGTGACATGACAGGAGGGCTTAAATGATAGTTGCAAACGGTTCGACAGACGTAACCACATACTTCGTCCTCCGCGACTCGACCAACCATGCGCCCAAAACGGATGTAACCATTACGGACATCGACCTCTACTACCTGGAGCAGGGAGCCGCGATGGCAGCAAAGGTGGATGCTACGGCACTTGATGCGGCGGACAGCGCACACGCGGACAATAAGGCGTATCATACGGGACAGGGATTGTACCGTATTGACTGGCCCGATGAAGCATTCAACGGCGGTGTCGGCAAGCGAGTCTATCTGATCGTGGTCTGCACCGGCGTGGACACGACCTTTCTGGAGGTCGAACTGTCTCCGAATGTGAACACCAACTCCCTGACCGCAGATGTCATCACAGCAGATAAGATTGCCGACAACGCTTTCGCCAACGAGCATTTTGCCAATGGTGCGCTGACATCAACCGAGATAACGAGTGCGGCAGGATGTGTGGTCGCCTCGATTGCCAACGATGCTATTACGGCGGCATCCATCGCAACGG
>Ga0209507_1002881_pt1 | contig 11215 bp, 11 predicted proteins | sample AD_UKC028_MetaG_FD_184414 | JGI IMG/M metagenome (GOLD analysis project Ga0209507, IMG submission 184414) | Active sludge microbial communities of municipal wastewater-treating anaerobic digesters from USA - AD_UKC028_MetaG (SPAdes) (version 2) | ecosystem: Engineered > Bioreactor > Anaerobic >...
GCGTTAAGAAGAATACTTTTGTCTTCCATTCAGGGAGCGGCGATCACTTCCATAAAAATTGACGGCGTCTTGCACGAGTTTTCTACGATTCCCGGAATCAAGGAAGACGTCACGGATGTTATTTTAAATTTGAAGGGTGTGCGCTTTAAACTGGGAACGGCGGATACCAAAATTGTGAGATTTAATATCACCGATGCGGGTGTAATTAAGGCAGGTGACATTATTACGGACGGTACGATTGAGGTTTTAAATACTGATCATTATATAGCGACTCTGTCCGGCCGTGGCGCCTTTAAAGCGGAAATGGTCGTGAAGATGGGCAAGGGATATACGGCTGCCAGGAAGGAATTGGAACCCGATCAGCCGGAGGGAACGATTAACATTGATGCCATTTTCTCCCCGATAAAAAAAGTGAACTATGTGGTGTCGCACGCCCGTGTGGGCCAAATCACGGATTATGACAAATTGGTGATGGAGGTCTGGACCGACGGTAGTTTGAATCCGGGCGATGCTATCGCTTACGCGGCAAAAATATTAAAACAGCAGCTGGATGTCTTTATTAATTTCGAAGAAGTTGAAGAAGAAGTTGTGCCGGAAAAAGAAGATACGGGAGGCAACGTCAACGAAATTTTGATGAGGTCTGTTGAAGATCTGGAACTTTCCGTCCGTTCGGCCAATTGCCTGAAAAACGCGGGGATAAACACGATTGGAGAATTAGTACAGAAGACAGAAGCGGATATGCTCAAAACAAAGAATTTCGGCCGCAAGTCGCTGAGCGAAATAAAGGATATCCTCAACGAATATGGTCTCGTTTTTGGGATGAAGCTGGACATCAATCCATAGGAACGCCGACATAAAGCAAGTGATATGGCGCAAAGCAGGATTTGACAGTAAGGAAAGGAAAATTTTACAATGTATCATGGTAAGGCGGGCAGAAAATTAGGACGAACGTCCAGCCATCGGGAAGCTATGTTTCGCAATATGGTGACTTCGATTATAAAGCATGAAAGTATTCGCACGACGGATACAATGGCCAAGGAAGTGCGCAAACTGGCGGATAGAATGATCACGCTGGGTAAAAAAGGTGACCTTCATGCACGGCGCCAGGCGTTATCAATTGTCCGGGATAAAGATATGGTCGGTAAGCTATTCGGCGAGCTGACGGAGCGGTTCAGAAATCGCGCCGGCGGTTACACACGGATTGTCAAAGTCGGCTATCGGTTTGGCGATAACGCACCTGTTTCCATTTTGGAATATATTCCTGATGAAAAAAAGAAGGAAAAGGCCAAACCGAAGAAGGCAAAGGCAAAAAAAGAAGAATAGTTGAATCAACACATCGAAAAACAGAAGGCAGGATGAAAATCCTGCCTTTTTTTATGATTGTATTTTAGAAGTAAAAAATGTATTAAATTCAAGAAAACTGAAGCGTAATTTACGGATTCAGCCCGTTTTTCGACTTCAAGAAGGTCGAAGTTATCCTTAAAAAAGCAAAGAATCATGCAATTTAACGGATGGAGGATTTATTATGGCAGAAAAAAAGATCGGCGAAGTGGTTAAGTTTTTTGCAAAACCTTCTGTGGCTGCTGTTCATATTACGGAGGGTGAATTACAGATCGGAGACAGTATTAAATTTTCCGGTCATACAACGGAATTTACTGATGTGATTCAGTCCATGGAAGTAGACAATAAATCAGTTCAAAAAGCTGTTACCGGTGATTCCATCGGCCTCAAAGTGTCGGACCGTGTGCGCCCCGGTGATGAAGTTTTTAAAATTGTAGCTGATTAATTGTTCTATATGGCCTTGATTGTAAGGCTGGCATTGACGTTGATTATCGTCTGATGATTCTGCTTATCATGATTAACTATGGTAAAAATCCTGATTGTTGATGATGAACCGGATATCGTTGAACTGGTATCCTATAATCTGGAACGGGAGGGATTTGTCACGGCCAAAGCATATGACGGTGACACGGCACTGCGCAAAATCAGAATCGAGAAGCCGGATCTGATTGTTTTGGATTTGATGTTGCCCGGAGTCGGCGGACTGGATATTTGCAAAAGAATCCGTGCCAATCCGGAAACCTCTCCTTTACCGATAATTATGCTTACGGCTAAAGCTGATGAAGTCGATAAGATTATCGGTCTGGAACTCGGAGCGGACGACTACATAACCAAGCCCTTTAGCGTGAAAGAGCTCACCGCCAGAGTAAGAACGCTTCTGAGGCGCGTTGGGGAGAGTAAGAAACCTTCCTCAAGGGAGCGCTTTGAATTTCAGGGTCTTTCCATCGATTACGGATCCTGTTCCGTACGGGTGGACGGCAAACCGGTGACTTTAAGTCCTACAGAACTCAAACTGCTTTTTTTTCTGTCGCGCAACCCCGGCCGTGTTTATTCGAGAGATCAGATTCTGGACCACGTCTGGGGTGATGGTACGTTTATTATTGATCGCACCGTCGATGTGCATATTCGTCGCCTGCGCAGCCAGATCGAGAAAGATATGGACGACCCAAAATATATTTTAACCGTTCGAGGATTCGGTTATAAATTCAACGATATAAAATAAGTTTCGGTTATTTCCGGAGTGTTTGCTTCCTTATTCCAAGCTGTTTCTATATTTTCTTCAAGCTGTCATAAAACTGTAACATTGATCCTGTAAAAGATTCAGAAATTGAGAAATCAGGAGGAAAACTCAATGTTCAAATTTTTCAAAAATGCAGTGTTGTCGATTGTCATGGCTGCTCTGTTGAGCAGCGTCGCAATGGCCGACTCATCGATTGTCATCAAGGGATCGACCACCGTTTTGCCTGTGGCGCAGGGAACGCTGGAGGCCTTTATGAAAGCTAACCCCGGTGTTCAGATGTCTTTGTCCGGCGGCGGCTCCGGTGAAGGCATCAAAGCATTGATCGATAAAACAACCAATATCGCCACGTCATCACGGGAAATTAAAAAGGAAGAAATTGCTCTGGCGGCAGGCAAAGGTGTTAAACCTGTTGCCCATGTCGTGGCCTATGACGCCATCATTCCCGTTGTGCATCCGAAAAACAAAGTGAAGAATTTATCCATCGACCAATTAAGCCAGATTTACCAGGGTAAAATCACTAACTGGAAGGAAGTGGGCGGAGATGATTTGAGGATCGTCGTGATTTCCCGCGACTCATCATCCGGCACATTTGAATCATGGGATCATTTTGTTATGAAGAAGGCTAAGGTGACACCCAGAGCGCAGATGTTGGCTTCCAACGGCGCTCTCGTGACCGCAGTGGCAAAAAATCGCTATGCTATTGCTTATCTGGGTGTCGGTTATGTCAATAAAAGCGTAAAGCCCTTACAAGTCAATGGCATAACCGCATCCATTCAGGCGGCGATGTCCAAAGAATACCCCTTCTCCCGTGAGCTTTACATGTACACCAACGGTGAATCGGAAGGCCAGGTTGCTAAGTATATTGCTTTTGTCAAATCGGCAGACGGTCAAAAAATTGTCACCAAGGAAGGATTTATTCCCCTGGTTGACGTGAAGAAAACAGGTAAGAAAAAATAATTACCAATGATAATGGCAAGATTTCGCCATAGGGGCAGATGTTGTTTATCGCCTGCAGCGAAGCTTATTTTCGTAAGACCGTGAACCAATCTAATGTTGGGCGTTGAGGGCAGTATGACTCGTCAGACCAAAGAAATTATCATCAAATACACTTTTTTTCTTTTCGCCCTAGTTTCGGTAGTCGTTCTGGGGTTGATCGTGTTTTCTCTTTTCCGTGAAGGCCTGCCGCTGTTCAAAAACCTATCCGTAAAAGATTTTCTTTTCGGCATGGAATGGTATCCCACCTATGATCCGCCCTCCTTTGGAATCTTTCCGCTGGTGGTCGGTTCGCTCATCGTGACACTGATTTCCACGTTGATTGCCGTGCCACTAGGCGTACTGGCGGCGATTTACATCTCGGAAATCGCGCTGCGGCGCATCAAAGAAATTCTCAAATCCGTCATCGAACTACTGGCGGGATTGCCCTCCGTCGTTCTGGGATTCTTCGGGATGGTGATCGTGGCGCCCTGGCTTCAGGAAACATTCGATCTGCCCACGGGCCTGAACATCATGAATGCCTCTGTCATTCTGGCGCTCATGGCGATTCCCACGATTTCCAGCATATCCGAAGACGCGCTCTATGCCGTTCCCCGGGAATTCAAGGAGGCCTCCTACGCGCTGGGCGCGACAAAGTTTGAAACAATTGCCCAGGTGATCGTGCCTGCGGCACTCTCCGGGATTTCCACGGCGGTCATGCTGGGCATGGCCCGGGCCATCGGCGAGACCATGGTTGTGCTGATGGTGGCGGGCGGCGCGGCGGCGATTCCAGAGGGCCTGTTTGACCCGGCTCGTCCGATGCCGGCGAGCATCGCCGCGGAAATGGGGGAGACGCCTTACGGCAGCGCTCATTACCAGGCGCTTTTTGCCATCGGCATTGTTCTGTTCTTTCTTACGCTGGCCTTTAATTTGATTGCCGATTATGTTTCTCACAAGTTCCGCCAGACCGGTTCTGCGACGCTTTAAGGGAAGGCACATGAAGAATCTGAAACACAATTCCATGCGATGGCGCTACTTCAAGCAGCACATTTTTTTTGTTCTGGTACGTTCCTCGGCGCTCGTCATCACGCTCGCATTGGGCGGCATTATTTTGTACATCATTGTGAACGGCATTTCTGTGATCAGCTGGGATTTTATTACCAAGCCGCCGACAGACGCGATGACCAAGGGCGGGATCATGCCTGCCATTCTGGGCACGATTTACCTGACCGTTGGAGCGATTGCTATTGGACTTCCGATGGGCATCGCCTCGGCGATCTATCTGACCGAATACGCGAGACAGGGCAGGATCATTCGCCTGATCAAGGTGGGCATCAATTGTCTGGCCGGCGTACCGTCGGTTGTTTTCGGCCTTTTCGGCCTGGGGTTTTTTGTTATTTTTTTGAAATTTGGTTCGAGTATTCTTTCCGGCTCTCTGACGCTGGGATTTTTGATTCTACCGACCATTATCGGCGCATCGGAAGAGGCGCTCAAAGCGGTGCCACAGACCTTTCGCGAGGCATCCCTTTCTCTGGGGGTGTCCAAATGGCAGACCACCTACCGGATTGTGCTGCCCAACGCGCTCCCCGGCATTCTGACCGGCTCCATTCTGGGCATCGGGCGGGCCGCGGGAGAAACGGCGCCGATCATGTTTACGGCTGCCGCGTATTTCACATCCAAACTGCCGGGATCGGTATTTGACGAAGTCATGGCCCTGCCATACCATATCTATGTTCTGGCCACGGCAGGGACGAATATTGAAGCCACAAGGCCCATCCAGTTTGGGACAGTGCTGGTGCTGGTGGCGGTAGTCCTGGGAATTGATTTGATCGCAATTATTATCCGCGGGTCTATGAGAAGGAATAAAAGGTGGTAACCATGGAATCCAATGTAATCATTTCCGTTAGTCAGGTAAACTTTTATTACGGCGCCGTGCGCGCCCTGACGGATATCTCGATGAAATTCAGAAAAAATAAGGTTACGGCGCTAATCGGACCGTCCGGATGCGGCAAATCAACTCTTTTGCGCCTTTTAAACCGGATGAACGAACTGATTGACGGGACAAGGGTGGAAGGTGAAATTTTGTTTGAGGGCCAAAACGTTTACGCGCCGGATGTGGATCCGGTGGAGATCCGCCGCAAGATCGGCATGGTCTTTCAGAAGCCCAATCCTTTTCCCAAGACCATCTATAACAATATCTCCTACGGGCCCAAGCTCACCGGAGTTTCCATCGCCGATATGGATGCTTTGGTGGAACAAAGTCTGAAACAGGCGGTTTTGTGGGACGAGGTAAAGGATATATTGAACAAATCGGCCATGAATCTCTCCGGCGGCCAGCAGCAGCGACTGTGTATCGCGCGCGCGCTGGCGATGAAACCGGACATCTTATTAATGGACGAGCCGACTTCGGCGCTGGATCCCATTTCCACTGCCAAAATTGAAGAATTGATTGAAGAGCTAAAGGAAAATTACACGATCATTATTGTAACGCATAATATGCAGCAAGCTGCCCGCGTATCGGATGAAACGGCTTTCTTTTACCTGGGGAATCTGGTTGAATACAACCAAACAGAGAAAATATTTACTAAACCGGATATGAAACAGACTGAAGATTATATTACGGGCCGTTTCGGTTGATCATTACGGGAGGATAAACAATGGAAGAAAAACGACACACCAGTTTACATTATGAAAAAGAATTGCAGGCGATCAAGGACGGCTTGATTTATCTGGGCGCGTTGACTGAGACGGCCATCCGCAAAGCGATGAAATCCTTGTCTGACCGCGACACGGAACTTGCTCGCACGGTTGTTCGGGATGACGACGAAATTGACCGCCTGGATACCGACCTGGAAGAGCGCTGCATAAAAATATTGGCTCTGCGCCAGCCGACGGCGATAGATCTGCGCTTTATCACAACCGCTATTAAAATTACCGGCCATCTGGAACGCATCGGGGATATGGCTGTGAATATTGCCGAAAAGGCCATTCTGCTTAATGAGGAGCCGCAGCTCAAGCCCTATATTGACCTGCCGCGCATGACCGATCTGGTTGAAGGCATGATCAAAGATTCCCTTGATAGTTTTATTCGCAACGATATGCAGATGGCTGAAAAAGTCCGGCAGACGGAGCAGATCGTCGATGATTTAAACGAACAAATATTCCGGGAACTCTTGACTTTTATGATGGAGGATTCCAAATCGATTCACCGCGCCCTGTTGATCATGCAGGTTTCTAAAAATCTAGAGCGTATCGCCGATCATTCCAAAGGCATTGCGGATATGGTAATGTACATGGTAACCGGTGAATGTGTTCGTCATCAGACCTGTTCCTCAGTCGAATAAGGAGCCGGCGTGAAGCGCAATCTATTTTTGAAAATTTTATTTTCTTACCTGGTCGTCATCTGCCTGTCCTTTTTTATCCTGCATCTGCTGGTCAGGGAACAGATTTCCAAAGTCATGATCAGCGGGATCGAACAGGAATTGATGCATTATGCAGAACTGGTTGACCTGAACACCCCGCAGACCATGTCCGCGAATCTTCGGGAAATCAGCAAAATATCCAAGTCCCGCGTGACCCTGGTGGACGGGCGCGGCGTTGTTTTTGCCGATTCGGAGAAGGCGATCGCCGGACTGGAGAATCATCTGTTTCGTCCCGAGATTCAGGAAGCGAGGCTGAAAGGAACTGGAAAGTCCATCCGCTACAGCAGCACCCTGGGCGTGAATATGCTTTATGTGGCGGTTCTCATCAGGGCTGGCGAAAAGATTAAAGGTTATGTCCGTCTGGCCCGGCCACTGCACGATGTACAGGGCGCGGTGGAACAAGTCTATCAATCCATTTTCCTGGCCATGCTGATTGGCGCGCTGGTGTCTCTGGCCATTGCCCTGTTTTTTTCTCATCGGCTGGCCGCCCCCATCCGGACGATGGAGGAATTCACACAGCGGTTGCGCAAGGGGCTTCCAGTCGGCTCCATCATGCTCAGGACGTCCGATGAGACCAGAACGCTTGCGGATGACATCAACTACCTCGTGGAAGAGCTGAAGGACAAAATCCGGCTGGCCCACGAAGAAAAAAACAAACTGATGACCGCGTTGACCAGCATCAATGAAGGGGTGGTGATTCTAAACAACCATGATCGGATTGAATTTTTAAGTCCTTCGCCGGCCGGTGTTCTTTCCGGCCAATACGAGGATTTCCTGGGCAAGACGCTTCTGGAAACATTTCGAAACGCGGAACTGCAGAAGGCGTTTGAAAGTTTCAAGCAGACAGGGGAAAGCGTCTTGCGTGAAATCGCCCTGGGAAGTTCAGAGTCCATCATTATGAATGTTAGCCTGTCCGGGGTGCAGGGATTGCCGGGTGAGGAAAAAACCATGATCGTCTTCCACGACGTGACGCGCCTCAAGAAGCTGGAACGCGTCCGGACGGACTTTGTCGCCAATGTTACGCATGAAATCCGTACGCCGCTTACCGCTATTATCGGTTATCTGGAGACACTTCAGGCCGGTGCCATCGATAATACCGAAGACGCAAGGCGGTTTATCAATATCATCCTCAAGCAATCGCAAAGGCTCAACCGGCTGGTTGAAGATCTGATGACCATCTCAAAGATCGAATTGGGTGAAATAAATTTCCGTTTCGAAGATGTTTTTCTCCCGGACGTGATCGATAACGTTCTGCCGCTTATGGAGGCTAAAGCGGTGGTTAAGAAAATCAGCATTGAGAATAAAATCCCGTATAAAATTCATCATATTAAAGCGGATCGTGACAGGCTCTGTCAGGTTTTTGTTAATGTGCTGGATAATGCCGTGAAGTTTACCCCTGAGGGTGGCCAGGTGACCCTTGACGCTGAAGAAAAAGCAGGCGGTGTGGTTGTAACAATTAGCGATACCGGAACAGGCATTCCCCGGGAAGAAATCCAGCGTCTGGGCGAGCGGTTTTACCGCGCAGATAAAACGCGTTCGCGTGAGCTGGGCGGCACGGGGCTGGGGCTTTCGATTGTCAAACACCTGATGCTTGCGCACGGTGGCAAAATGGAAATTGAAAGCCAACCAGGGCGCGGCACAAAAGTGTTTTTATTTTTTCTGTTAGAGGCAGAGTAGGGTCGCGACCGTTTCCTCTCAAATCACAAAGCCTCCATTTTGATTAATACGAGCATAATCAAAATAAATTAAAAAGTGCTTGACACTAGAACGTACGTTCTATATAAGAGAAGCCATGAAAAAGACGCGTGACATAAAATCGATTGAGCAGGCTCTGGTTGCTTTTTATCGTTCTTCAAAACGTATGCCCACCTATACCGAGATGATGGACCTGTTCGAAGTGCGTTCAAAAAGTGTGGTGTCTTACTGGATTGATAAACTCATCGAAAAAGGCATCCTGGAAAAAGATGCGCAGGGGTTTCTCAAACTATCGGGGATTTCCTTTGGAATTCCACTGGTCGGCAATGTTGCCGCCGGTCTTCCCGTTTCCGCCGAAGAAAACATACGCGACGTTGTGTCCATGGATGAATATCTGGTGGCCAAACCGGATTCTTCCTTTTTGTTGCGCGTTACCGGCGACTCGATGATCGGCGCGGGCATCATGGAAGGCGATCTGGTCATTGTCGAACGGGACCGAACGCCTAAAAACGGCGATATTGTTCTGGCCGAAGTCGATGGCCAGTGGACGATGAAATATTTCCGCAGGCAGGGCCGCGGGGTTGTTCTGGAAGCGGCTAATCCGGCTTACCCCCTGATACATCCCGAAGAAGAACTCAAAATAGGCGGCGTGATCACCGCCTCCGTCAGAAAATATCTGATGTAACCCGGATCAGAAAATATGGAGTAAAAGTTATGCAGACCACAACCGGTATTTCTACCTTGCCGATGGCGATGAACGAGAATTCGACAGGATCATTGAATCGGGAAGTGTTCAGTGTCATGATGTGTAGAGCCCGGAAAACAGACTGGGATGGGGTGATAGCAAAGATCGACAAACGGATTTCCAGTGCGGGGGCTGTTGCCCTTACCTTGTCCGTGCTGTATTTTGCCCCGATCTTTGTGTCCATGCTGTTGCGATAAAACCACCATAGCAATAATCAATTTCAGGCGCCGGATATTGCCGGGCTTCTGTCCGCGGATCAGGAAGGCCTGATACACAAAAAGAGATGTTTTAATTGTTGGCCTAAAAAAGAAGCGCTTATTCCAGTGGCGGTTGGTCTTGTTCGGCGATTTCCAGAATTTTATCCACGTTAAAAATACGTTTTTCCCGGCGGTTGAGGCAGAAAGCTTCCATTCCCAGGTAGGGGTATCCTTTATATTCCATTTCACCCATAAAAAGGGGGCGCACAGTCCGGCGTGATTTTTCATCCTGCCCCTTCAGGTACAGAATTTCGATATTTTTCTTTTCGATAATCGCCGTTTCGATCATTTTCAGTTTATCTTCGCGGCTGAACGTTCTGGCGGATTGAGCGTATTGAAGACCCGTAAGGAATTTTACCACCTGCCAGTCCATCAAAATATGATTTTTCTTCAGAGGCTGCTTGAGAACAATACCGTTTAGAGTCGTGCAGCGTGAGAGAGCCACATACATCTGACCGTGGGCAAACGTGCCGCGCCCCACATCGATCACCACTTTTTCAAAGGTTTTCCCCTGACTTTTGTGAATGGTGACCGCAAAGGCCAAACGAACCGGATACTGACGGAACGATCCGACTTCTTCCGAACGCAGCTCGTTGTTCTTGACAAAAAAATGGTAGATCTTCCAGGTGTAGGGTGAAATGCGCGCCGTATCGCCGTTGTCCAGGTCGGCTACAATTACCTCCTCATCTTCGTCGTCTCGTTCAAACTTTCTAATTTTGCCGATAGTGCCGTTGATCCACTGGCCCAGAGCGTCATTATTGAGCAACATGATCTGCGCGCCTTTTTTTAGTTTCAAGTCCACGGCTGTCGGCAGATATTCCTTGCCGAAGTCGCCTTCGATCCGGCCTGCGGCTTTCCAGATTCTGCCGGGCAGTTCGGCCAGACACTTCTCGTTGATAGCGTCGGCGAGAGCATTGGTGCTGGTCAGCGACAGATAGAAGGATCCCGGAGGCGCTTCGAACTGCGGATCGCAACGTTTATTAAATTGCGCCAGATCGTCATCCGTCACGGAGCGATTGCGGATCGTGTTGAGCAGCCGGACAAACTCATCGTCTTTCTGACGATAGACTTTTTCCAGTTCGACATATTCAATATTTATTTGGTCAAAACATTTCGCGCCGAAAAAATAGGGCGTCGGGTAATGACTTTTGAAGATGTCGCGCTCTGCGGATGTGACCACCGGCGGCAGTTGATACAGATCGCCGATAAAAATCATTTGAACGCCGCCGAAGGACTGCTTTTCATTCGGTCCGTTGAGCTGCAGGAATTTGTCGATGCAGTCAAGCAGGTCGGCGCGCACCATCGATACTTCGTCAATCACAATTGTGGTCAGTTTCTTGTAGATGGTCGGTTTATCTTTTTCAGACTTCTTTTTTCTTTTGATCGAAGCCGGCGTTACATTCGGCTTGAAATGGAAAAAGGAATGGATTGTCTGACCTTCGACATTGACGGCCGCTACGCCCGTCGGCGCCAAAATAACCACGTTCTTTTTAGTGGAATTGCGGAAATATGTGAGCAGTGTTGACTTTCCCGTGCCCGCCCG
>Ga0209507_1002891_pt1 | contig 11198 bp, 9 predicted proteins | sample AD_UKC028_MetaG_FD_184414 | JGI IMG/M metagenome (GOLD analysis project Ga0209507, IMG submission 184414) | Active sludge microbial communities of municipal wastewater-treating anaerobic digesters from USA - AD_UKC028_MetaG (SPAdes) (version 2) | ecosystem: Engineered > Bioreactor > Anaerobic >...
AGGGCCAGACCAAGGAAAAACTGACCAGCCGCGATGCCTACAAGCTGGTCTCGCAGATGGTGCGCGATCCCTTCGAGCTGTGGCTGAACAGCCACGCCGATTTCGGCAAGAAGATCGCCGAACTGGCGGTCAAGGCAGCGCAGAACCGCATGAAATCGACCCAGAAGGTCGAGAAGAAGAAGTCGTCGGGCATCGCCACCCTGCCCGGCAAGCTGACCGACTGCGAATCAGATGACATCGCCCGCAACGAAGTCTTCCTGGTCGAGGGCGACTCGGCCGGCGGCTCGGCCAAGCAGGGCCGCGACAAGGAAACCCAGGCCGTCCTGCCCCTGCGCGGCAAGGTGCTCAACACCTGGGAAGTCGACCGCGACCAGTTGTTCAAGAATAACGAAGTCCATGACATTTCCGTGGCCATAGGCGTCGACCCGCACGGCATCGAGCAGATCGACAACGTCGACGTCAGCGGCCTGCGCTACGGCCGGATCATCGTCATGTCCGACGCCGACGTGGACGGCTCGCATATCCAGGTCCTGCTGTTCACGCTGTTCCTGCGCCATTTCCCGGCGCTGGTCGAGCGCGGTCACATCCACGTCGCTCAGCCGCCGCTATTCCGCGTCGATGTCGAGGCGCGGGGTCACACGCGCAAGGTCTATTGCCTGGACGAAGCCGAGAAGGAACAGACGCTGGTCAAGCTGCGCGACGAAGGCGTAAGTGAAAACAAGATCACCGTTTCCCGCTTCAAGGGCCTCGGCGAAATGAACCCCGATCAGCTGTGGGAAACCACGCTCTGCCCGGACACCCGCCGCCTCGTGCCTTTCCAGGCCGACCGCGAAACGATCAAGGAAATGACCGCCACCTTCACCCTGCTCATGGGCAAGGGTGAAGCCGCCGGCCGCCGAGCCTGGATGGAAAAGGACGGCGGGCTGGTCGAGGCGGATGTCTGAGGAACCGCAAGGGCGGATGACCGCGTGGTTACCGTTCGTCACAGCGCCCGCGGCTGCAACTGGATAAGCTCCGACCCTTTGCGCACCGTTTTGAACAACCATTTTCCCCATATGCCAAGCCCGACCGCGCTCCGTGCCTGCCTGCTCACTCTCGGCATTGCGCTGCTCGCTGGCTGCGGTTCGCTGCCCTCTCTATCGCTGACGAAACCGGCCGCCACGCCGCCGGCACCAGCGCCGGCTTCCGCACCCGCCCCGGCCGCTGTCCGCAAGCCAAAGATCGGCCTCGCCCTCGGTGGCGGTGCAGCACGCGGCTTTGCCCACATCGGCGTCATCAAGATGCTGGAATCGCAGGGTATCGTCCCTGACTACGTGGTCGGCACCAGCGCCGGCGCAGTGGTCGGCTCGCTCTACGCCGGCGGGAATGACGCTTTCGCCATGCAGAAGATCGCCGTCCAGCTCGACGAAAAAATCTTCGCCGACTGGACCCTGGGCGGGCGCGGCCTGCTCAAGGGCGAGGCGCTGCAGGATTTCATCAACCAGCACCTCAACAAGCGGCCGCTGGAAAAGCTGAACAAGCCCTTCGCCACGGTCGCCACCGACCTCAACAGCGGCGAGCGCGTGGTTTTCCGGACCGGCGACACCGGCATGGCCGTGCGCGCGTCGGCCGCCGTGCCGGGCGTCTTCCAGCCGACGCAATTCCGCGGCCGCAGCTATGTCGATGGCGGCCTGACCAGCCCGGTGCCGGTTCAAGCGGCGCGCGAGATGGGCGCCGATTTCGTGATCGCCGTCGATATTTCCGCCCGGCCGGAAGGGCAGCCGGTCGACAGCCTGAGCGCCATCCTCTGGCAGACCACGACCATCATGGGCGGTGTCATCGCCCGCAACGAGTTGCGCGACGCCGATGTCGTCATTCGCCCGACCCTGCCCTACGTCAAGTCGTGGGACTTCACGGCCCGCCATGACGCCATGATGGAAGGCGAAAAGGCCGCGCTGGCGGCGCTGCCGCAAATCCGCCAGAAACTGGGCCGCTAAGCATGCAAACCGCCATGGTCAGCGGCGCCCACGTCCTCTCGCTGATCCCGCCGATGACGCAGTTGAACGTGCCCTACCCGTCAACTGCCTACCTGACCGGCTTCCTGCGCTCGCGCGGGATCGCCGCGACGCAGGCAGACATCGCGCTGGCGCTGGTGCTCGACCTGTTTTCACCAGATGGACTGCGCGCCATCCGCAAATGCGTGGCCGCCATCCCGCTCAAAAAGCGCTCGCCCAGCCTGCACGGCTTCGACGAACAGTTCGACCGCTACCTGGCCACCGTCACGCCGGCCATCGCCTTTTTGCAAGGGCACGACCCATCGATCGGCCACCGCATTGCCGGCCGCAACTTCCTGCCCGAGGGGCCGCGCTTCGCCGCGCTCGACGTTTATATCGACGAGGACGGTGGCGACCCGCTGGCCTGGGCCTTCGGCATGCTCGGCATCCAGGACCGGGCGCGCCACTTGGCAACACTTTATCTCGACGATCTGGCCGACGTGCTGCGCGATACCGTTGACCCGCGTTTCGAGTTCGTCCGCTACGGCGAGTCGCTGGCGCGCAGCCAGCCGACCTTCGAGCCGCTGGCCAAAGCCCTGGCCGCGCCGCCGACGCTGGTCGACAGCACCCTCGAAAAACTGACCATTTCGGCCGTCGACCGCAACAGGCCGACCATCGTGCTGCTTTCCGTGCCCTTCCCCGGTTCCGTCTATGCCGCCTTCCGCATGGCGCAGGCGATCAAAGCGCATGACCCGAAGATCGTCACCGTGCTCGGCGGCGGCTGGGTCAATACCGAGTTACGCGAGCTGAAAGAGCCGCGTGTCTTCGACTATTTCGATTACGTGACGCTCGACGACGGAGAACGCCCCATTCTCGCGCTGCTCGATTACCTAGCCGGCCTGCGCCCGCGCCTCAACCTCGTGCGCACCTACGCCCGCGTCGACGGCAAGGTGCGTTATTTCAATAATAGCGAACCCGACGTGCCCTTCGCCGAAGTCGGCACGCCCACCTGGGACGGCCTGCCGCTCGACCGCTACCTGTCGCTGCTCGACATGCTCAACCCGATGCACCGGCTGTGGTCGGACGGGCGCTGGAACAAGCTGACCGTCGCCCACGGCTGCTACTGGAAGAAATGCAGCTTCTGCGACGTCAGCCTCGACTACATCGGCCGCTACGACGGCGCGCCGGCCGCGCTGCTGGTCGACCGCATCGAGACGATCATCGAAGAAACCGGCCAGACCGGCTTCCATTTCGTCGACGAAGCCGCGCCGCCGAAAGCCCTGAAGGCACTGGCCGACGAATTGCAAAAGCGCAACCGGGCGATTTCCTGGTGGGGCAACATCCGCTTTGAAAAATCTTTTACCCCGGAACTCTGCAACCAGTTGGCCGACAGCGGCTGCATCGCCGTCTCCGGCGGCCTTGAAGTGGCTTCCGACCGCTTGCTCCAACTGATGAAAAAAGGCGTCTCGGTCGATCAGGTCGCCCGCGTCACGCGCGCCTTCTCGGATGCCGGCATCCTCGTCCACGCCTACCTGATGTACGGTTTCCCGACGCAAACGGTACAGGACACCGTCGATGCGCTCGAATACGTCCGCCAGTTGTTCGCCGAGGGCTGCATCCAGTCCGGCTTCTTCCACCGTTTCGCGTGCACCGTCCATTCGCCGGTCGGCCTCAACCCGGCCGAATATGGCATCAAGCTGAAAGCGCTGCCGCCGATCAGCTTCGCCACCAACGACGTCGAATTCATCGACCCCACCGGCGTCGACCACGACGCGCTCGGCCAGGCGCTGAACAAGGCGCTCTACAACTACATGCACGGCATCGGGCTGGAAGAGGACGTGCGCAGCTGGTTTTCCGGCAAGGTGCCGCGCACGACGGTGGCGCGCTACAAAATTTCCAAAGCGCTTTCAGCCCACTATTAGCGCATTCAAGCGCCGCACGATCCCGTGGAACAAAGGGCGGGCGCCGACGTTTTCCTGTGCGCAATCGGCTTGCAGGTCGGCGAGCATTTTCAGTGTTTTTTGACCGTCGACCGCAACAGGGCAACGTTCGAGCAGTTCTTCCAGCAAACAGGCGAAGGCGCGCACTTCGATGCGCTGCAAGGCTTCTGCCGTCGCCCGGTCTTCGGCAGCAACGAAGGAGGCGGCGCCGAAATCACCAAGCAGCGGATGCCCATCGGCGCCATGCAGGATGTTGTGCGCGTACAGATCGCCGTGCATGATGCCTTGCGCGTGCAGATGTTCGGCTGCCGAGGCGATGCCGAGCGCAATGCCGATGGCCGTGCTCAGGTCGAATGTCGCCTCCGCCGGATAAACATCGCGGGTGCACGAATCGAAGCTCGGTGGCCCAGCCAAGTTGCGGAAACGGTCGTCGATCAGCGCCATGACCAGCCCGTGGGCATCATCGGGATGCGCTGCCAGCTTGCCGAGTACCGGGATCAAATGCTGATGCGCGCCGGCCGTCATGCAGGCGTGCATTTCGTTGAGTGGCAGACCGTCGCTGGTTAGCGCACCCTTGAACAGCTTGAGCGCGACCGGCTGCGCGCCCGCTTCAGTGCGCCACTCGGCGTGATGAATGACGCCGGAAGCGCCCTCGCCCAGTGGATGGCTGACCTGCAAATCGTCCCAGTGAATCAGCGCAACATCAGCCGGGCGGGCGGCGTCGGCACAAAATGGATTGCCGGCGAAGGCCAGCCAGGAGAGCCTCGGCAGCAACAACAGCCAGTCGGGCAAGGCCAAAAGCCGATTGGCCGAGATGCGCAGCAGTTCCAGTCGCGTGCAGTTGGCCATTTCCGACGGCAGCGACTGCAAGCGGTTGCCGGCCAGCATCAGCTTTTGCAGGTGGATGCAACGGCCAATTTCCGGCGGCAGTTCGGCGATCTGGTTATCGGTCAAAATCAGCCAGCGCAAATTCGCCGGCAAGGCAGCGGCCGGCACCGTCACGATCCGGTTCGCCTTGAAGCCCACCATTTCGAGCGCCGCGCATTGGCCGATCACCGCTGGCAATTCGGTGAACGGATTATTCGAACAAAACAGGATGCGCAGTTTGCCCAAACGCGGCAGATCGTCCGGCAGCGCCGTCAGCGCGTTGCCCGACAGATCGAGAATCTCCAGCGTTTCTGCCAGATCGAAAATCTCGCGCGGGAACTCGCTCAGGCCGCAGGCCAGTTTCAGCCGTCGGCTGCCGGCCAGTTTGCCGGCGCGCAAGTCATCCAGGGTATTCAGAGGCATTCAGGTCATTGCAGCCGTGATAAGGTGCCGCAGGATAACAAAAGATGGTGAACAATGACTTGGGAGAAGCCTGCCAGCCCCGCCATGACCGAGCGCGGCATGCGCGTTGCGCTGATTTTCGCGCTGGCCGCCGAGCGCCTGAGCGCATTTTACGAACACGCGCAATGGATGAGCGAAGCCCAGGGCGCCAGCCTCGCCGCCGATTGGCTGGCACGCTCGAAAGTCAAGCTGCCGCTGGGCGAGCGCCGGCAACTTTCCGCCCTCGCCGACCAGCTCGCCAGGCAGATTGCCGGCACCTTGTCGCGCGAGGCCGGCATGTACACCGCCCACGAAATGATGGAATCGCTCGACCCCAACCACCACTCCGAAATCGCCGAGGCGATGATGAAGGAATGCGAGCGGCTGCTCGACGACGGGCTGGCGGATTGAAGCGCGCCCCCTGAAAAAACCCGCACCAAACACGCCACAGGAGAACACCGATGTCGCTATTCGCCAACCTGGGTCTGCAACTCCCCGTCATTCAGGCGCCGCTGGCCGGCGTTCAGGTAGCCGGCTGGCGCTGGCCGTCTGCGCCGCGGGCGGGCTGGGCTCGCTGCCGGCGGCGATGCTCTCGCTCGACCAGTTGCGCAGCGAACTGACAACGCTCAAAGCCGGCACCGAACGGCCCTGGAACGTCAATTTCTTCGCCCATACGCCGCCTTTGCCCGACCCGGCCCGCGAGGCAGCATGGCGGCAGGCGCTGGCACCGTATTACAGCGAATTCGGCATCGACCCGGAAGGCATCCCGCCCGGCGCCGGGCGCATGCCGTTCAGCCATGCAGCCGCCGACTTGGTCGAAGAATTCCGCCCGGCGGTGGTCAGCTTTCATTTCGGCCTGCCGGCCGACGACTTGCTGCAGCGCGTCCGCGCCAGCGGCGCCAGGATCATCGCTTCGGCCACCACCGTCGACGAGGCGCGCTGCCTGGCCGCGCGCGGCGTCGACGCCGTCATCGCCCAAGGGCTGGAAGCCGGCGGGCATCGCGGGCATTTCCTGTCGGACGACCTGACGCAACAGATGGGTACCTTCACGCTTCTGCCGCAGATCGTCGCCGCCGTCAGTTGCCCGGTGATTACCGCCGGCGGCATTGTCGATGCCGCCAGCGCCGCCGCAGCCCGTGCGCTGGGGGCGAGCGCCGTTCAGGCCGGCACCGCCTACATGCTGTGCCCGGAAGCCACCACCAGCGCCCTGCACCGCGCCGCGCTGCAATCAGCCACCGCCGGGCACACAGCGCTGACCACGCTCTTCACCGGCCGCCCGGCGCGCGGCATCGTCAATCGCCTGATGCACGAATTGGGGCCGCTCAACCCGGCAGCCCCGGCCTTCCCGCTGGCGACAGCCGCCATCGCCCCGTTGCGGGCAGCGGCGGAAAAGCTCGGCCGCAGCGATTTTTCGCCGCTGTGGAGCGGCCAGAACACCAGTGGCTGCCGGGCCGTACCCGCCGCCGAAATCACGCGCGAACTGGCACGTGGTTTTGCCGGGGCCGGTTGAGCCGGCCACGCCAAACAGCATCAGCGCACTGTCATCGCTTCCAGCGTCGCCACCTCGACAATCTCGGCGATCCGGTCGCCCAGCCCGGCGAGTACTGCCGCATGTACCGTCGCCGCCGGGATGGTGCTCCCCGCCAGCCCAGGCAGATCGCGCGTGGCGCTGGCGTCGGCCACGACGCCGACTCGGTAGCCGCGATGAGAAGCTTCGCGCGCCGTTGAATCGACGCAGTTATGGGTCATGTAGCCGGCGATCAACAGCGTTTCGCTGCCCGCCGCCTGCAATACCTCGGCCAGCCCGGTGCCGGTAAACGCGGAAGGCAGATGCTTGTAAATAACCGTTTCGCCGGCCGCCGGCGCCAATCCCTCAATCGGCACCGCGCCGCAGGTATCGGGCGCAAAGATCGGCGCCGTGACCGGCGCGTGGTGCAGCACATGAATCACCGCAATGCCGACACGATCCGCCCAGGCGCGCAAGCGACGGGCGGCCTCGCTGGCAGCCGCCTCATCCGGCAACGCCAGCGGGCCTTGGCGGTACTCGTTCTGATAATCGATGAAGACGACAGCGGTTTTGGCGGCATCCAGCGTCGCGCCGGCGTGCAACTGAAGCGGTGCCCCGACAATCTGGCGCAAGCTGCGGGCGCTCATGCGGCACCGCCGGCTACTTTGGCCAGCTCGCGCTCCGCCTTGCGCGCCGCTTGCGTCTCGCCGTCGTAACCCCAGCTTTCCGCCGGCAATTCATGCAGCGCAACATAGGTCGGCGCCGCGCTGGGGCCGCCTGTTGCGGTCAACAGCTTTTTTGCGGCAAAAATGAAATCCGCCTTTTCCCGGGCGCTGTTGGAGCCGGCGGTAATCAAGGCCTGCATGCTGGCGCCGCCAGCAACGGCCAGCCCGTTGGCCGAAAAAGCTCCTTCGGGCAATTGCGCGATGCTAACCACGGTAAGCGCCGCCTCCTTGTGCAGAATTGTCTGCATCAGGCGCGTCGTTTCCTGCTGCAAATGCTGGATCGTGCCCGGCGCTGCGCTCGGGCCGGCCAGGGTGATGTGGATCAGGGGCATGATTTTCTCCGGAGGAAGTGACGGATGCATGATTTCACCTGGAGCCAATCAGCACAATCCGAAAATTTCATAACAATTTGTTTCTCTATGGAAACAATAAATCGGCGCGCTTGTTTGCGCGCGACCTTGACCAAGCAATTCCACGATGGCCCGCAAATGGTCAAACCAGCCAAGCAAAAACGCAGTCAGTCGCGCCATTCAACCCCAGCACGATACCGCCAGGAACTGGAGTTTTCGACTGGGCGGAAAGGTTTTCTGTCTGAGTCGTACTTGGCAAAGGTTGCCGGCTCTTGCCGGCCAGGAGCAGCGGATAGCGACGACGCTATAAAGCGCTCTTCCACGTCTTCTCGGTGTATGCTGACATGCTATATTTAGGGTGCAGATTTGCGCGTTTATTCAGTGCCGTATAAACCCCTCGCTAAAACGCCGCAACGCCCTTCGTAGAGCCGCTTTCCTGCGCTGGGCGGCGCCGAGTTAGGGAGCAAGCGACGGAGTTATGCAGCAAAACTGCTCCCGATAACAATGTTATGCCTCTCTCCATGCACCCACGAACTGAAGCCCGTTTTGCTGTTGGTAGTCGTCATGGACAGCGATCAACAATCTGGAAAGCATGGGTTCAAGGTGATGAGGCCTATCTTGCCACCCGCATGTTTGGCAAGTACCAAAAGGTGTCCTTCCACTCTACAGGGCAGTGCCAATGGTCCTGTACCGATGAATGGGTAAAGCAGCAAGAAGGCCGCCGAAACTCAGATCGTCACATTGTGCGATGGGAGATGGCAAAACCGCAAAGTGGCAAAGCGACACTGATTTTTAAGGTCGATATTCCAATGTCTGAGGTGCGGTCGTCACCCCCACCTACAGACAGGAAGAAGGTATTTTGGGTTGCCGGAGCCCCGCGCGAGGCTACTGTCCGTTTTGTACTTTTCATTGCGCCAGAATCGGAACATGATCCGGCTCCACCCGACACGGACGCGCGGCGCCACTTGTTTTCTCTGCGCTTTAGGTCGGGTCGTTGGATGGTCGTTTTTGTGGAAGTCGCGTCGCTTTCGTCAACTGATCTAGCTGCTGCGAGACGTGCCGTTATTGAACAATTTCTGCCCAATTCAAACAGCCATGCACTTGCTGACGTTCGTTCGGTTTTGTTCTCTCAACCGAGTGGCCCTGAACCTGGATGCAATGGATTTATCGAGCTTTGCCTCGATGACGCATAACCTATTAATCCACAGGACGCTGCGCGATGAAGCCTAGCAGCGCCTGTGATTTTAGACATTGAACGTCCGCTTGTTCTGGCGCGCCACTACCGCTTAGGGTCTGTTCCCGTCATCCCCCCTACCCCAAAATCGCATAAAGTCGAATTGAACTAGGCACCAACCCATACAATCCGACAATCACCTATCGGTTTGTTGCCCAATGGAAACAGTCAGCCCGCTCGACCACCTGTCCGACCTCGCCGTCTTTGTCCGCGTCGTCGATACGCGGGGCTTTTCGGCGGCGGCGCGGGCGATGGGGTTGACCAAGTCGGCAGTCAGCAAGCGCATTAATCGGCTGGAGCAGCAGCTTCGCTTGCGCCTGTTGCAGCGCACGACGCGCGCCATGTCGCTGACCGAGGCCGGCCGCGTGTTGTATGAGCGGGCGGCGCAGGGTGTGGCGCTGCTGGACGAAAGCGCCCGCCTTGCGGCCGGTCTGGTCGATGCGCCGCGCGGCACCTTGCGCGTGACGGCCTCGGTGACTTTCGGCAAACGCTGCCTGGCGCCGCTGATTCCCGAATTCCTCGCCCGCCACCCGGAAATCGAGTTGCAACTGACGCTGCTCGACCGCTTCGTCGATCTGGTCGAGGAAGGCTACGACGTTGCCTTGCGCCTGACTCGCACGCCGCCCGAGCAAGTGGTGGCCAAGGCGTTGATGCCGGTGCGCTACCGGCTGTGTGCTGCGGTCGACTACCTGAAAGGGCAAGAAATCAAAACGCCCGCCGATCTCGCCGGCTACAACTGCCTGCATTACGGCCTGCGCGAATTCGGCAATGAATGGCGTTTTGAGCGCGGCGATGAAGCGGCGCGGGTGCGCGTGAAGAGCAACGTGGTGGTCAATAACAGCGAGGTGGTGCGCGACCTGCTGCTTGCCGGCATAGGCATCGGCCTGGTCTGGAATTACGCCGTCGACCGCGAAATCGCCGAGGGCCGGCTGGTGCCGCTGCTGCCCGAATGGTCGCCGGTCGGCCCCTTCGGCCAGACCGCTTACGCGCTGTGGCTGCCGCAAAGCCATCTGCCGCCGAAAATTCGCGTGTTTGTCGACTTCCTCGCCGCGCGCTTGCAGGAAACGTCCGCTGACTAGGCCGGCAAGCCGTTGTCCGGCACGCTGGTCGTTTCCACGCGGATTGCCGGGTTAACGCTGCTTCGCCCAGTCCGGCTGCAAAGCGGCGATGCGCAGCGTTTCGGTTTCGCCAACACCCGCCGTGGCGGCGAATTCCGGCCAGCGGGCCAGCGCCTCGCGGATCTGCTGCAGGTGGTCGCGCGCGTGGCGGATGTCGTAGGCTTTGGCCAGCGCCAGCAAATCGTCGGCCCCAATGTCCCACTTTTTGCCGCCGACCAGCATCTGGTGCCAGCGCGTCCATTTGCCGACGGCCGGGTTGTGCGCAAAACAGGTGTCGTAGGCCGGGGCGAGGCGCCAATGGCCGTCACGATCCATCAGAAAGCCGAAATTCTTGGTGTGGTCGTCGCAATTGACGATGGCGACGTTGAAGGCGCAGCGCGCCCAGGCTTGCGCCAGCGCATCGGCGCCGAGGCGCAGGCCGAGCACAGTGCGCAGGTATTGCTCGTAGCCATGCGCGTAGGGCATGTTGAAATCGAGGTGCATGAGGCCGCACAGCGACTGGGCGTGCAGTTTGTCGTTGCCCTCGCGGTCGAAGCGCCGGGTCATGAAATGCGCCCGACCGCCCTCCTCGAGCAGCCGGCATTCGCTCATTTCGATGCCGGCCGCCGCTGCCATCAGCGCATGGGCATATTCGATGCGGCCAAAGCCGGCTGTGGTGCCGAGTTCGCCGTCGCTACCCACATCGAACTTGAGCAGCCAGTGCTCAAAGCCTTCCGGCACGTCAAACTGCCCGGAAACCACTTGGTTGGTCTGACGGTTCCAGCCGATCACCGCCTTGGCGCGCGCCCCGCCGGCCGAGCTGCCGATGTCGATGATGTCCTGGGCGATGCTTGAAAACTCGCCCTTCAACGCCCGCCGCGCATCCTCGACCAGGTGCGCCATGTCGAGCGGCAGACTGGCCGCGTCGCCGCGCACCTCCTTTTCGGCCGGCTCGAATTCCAGCGCGCCCATGCTGCGCCGCCCGACGTAAAGCAGGCGCTGCAAACTGGTGATGTCGCCGGGCGGGATGCCGCGCCGGGCCAGGTATTCGTCGATCAGCGCAT
>Ga0209507_1002895_pt1 | contig 11186 bp, 9 predicted proteins | sample AD_UKC028_MetaG_FD_184414 | JGI IMG/M metagenome (GOLD analysis project Ga0209507, IMG submission 184414) | Active sludge microbial communities of municipal wastewater-treating anaerobic digesters from USA - AD_UKC028_MetaG (SPAdes) (version 2) | ecosystem: Engineered > Bioreactor > Anaerobic >...
CGGGGCGCACTTCCTTGACCAGTTCCGGCATGATTTCCGGCGTCGGGTTGGCCAGCGCGAAAACCATCGGGCTGGCCGCCATGCTCTTGACCATGTCTTGCTTGACCACGCCAGCAGCCGACAGGCCAAGGAATACATCGGCGCCGACCAGCGCATCGCCCAAGGTGCGGGCTTCGGTATGCTGCGCGTAGCGGGCCTTGGTTTCATCCACGCTGCCCTGACGGCCGACGTAAATCACACCCTTGGAATCGCAGACGAGAATATTCTCGCGCTTGACGCCAAGGTCGCACCACAGGTTCAGGCAGGAAATGGCGGCGGCACCGGCACCGGAGACCACGACTTTGATTTCCTCGATCTTCTTGCCGACCACTTTCAGGCCGTTGAGCATCGCGGCGGCTGAAATAATGGCGGTACCGTGCTGGTCGTCGTGGAAAACCGGAATGTTCATCCGTTCCTTGAGTTTCTGCTCGATATAAAAGCACTCGGGCGCCTTGATGTCTTCGAGATTGATGCCGCCAAGCGTCGGCTCCAGCGCGGCGATCATGTCGATCAGCTTGTCCGGGTCGTTCTCTGCGAGTTCGATGTCGAAGACGTCAATTCCGGCGAATTTCTTGAACAAACAGCCTTTGCCCTCCATCACCGGCTTGGAAGCCAGCGGGCCGATATTGCCAAGGCCGAGTACGGCGGTACCGTTGGTGATGACCCCGACCAGATTGGCGCGCGAGGTGTAGTCGGCTGCCGTGGCAGGATCTTCGACAATCGCATCGCAGGCAGCCGCAACACCGGGCGAGTAGGCCAGCGCCAGATCGCGCTGGTTGGTCAGACCCTTGGTCGGGCGGACTGAAATCTTGCCCGGCGTGGGCCAACGATGGTATTCGAGTGCGGCTTCGCGCAAGTCCTTTTCCACGAATTCTCCTCTGGGTTTTGGCTGTGGGGGAAACCCTGTAGATTACCGTAAAGCCCTTGCCCGGGCAAAGCGTAATTATGAATTATTGAGCGGCGGCAAGTTCGCCTACCGCTCAAAACCCCAGCCGCCCTTGTGCCGCAATACTTGCCAGCGGACGCACGCGGGCAAAGTCGAGCAGTTCAGGCAAGCGCGCGCCCTTGCTTCGCCACTCGGCAAAGAGACGTTCGCCGAGCAACACATAGTGCCAGCGACGCCGCGCCTGTTCGTGCGCATCATTCGGCAAACCGTTGATGCGCTCACACCAGGCATTAGCTGCTTTCAGCTTGCGCTGCACATTCGGGTTATTGACCTGTTCCTGGGCTTTGGTTTCCACCAGAAAAATGGTGTCGACCGTGCGCACGAGAAAATCCGGCGAGTAAAACGCCGGCAAGCCGTCTTCCTTGACGTAACGCAAGCGCACAAAATCGTGGCGGGTTTCGCTGATTTTGCAAAAAGCCTCGACGCCGGCATCGGCCTGCGCCCATTCGATGAATGCCCGCTCAAGACCACCATTGCGCGCCGGGAAGGGCAGGCGTTCATAAATACATTTGCTCACCGGCAAGGATGTCGCTTCGCGCATCGGCAATTTCGCCACCGCCGACAAATAGCGATAACGCACTTCGGTACTGCCCTCGATGGGCCGCTCTTCCGACTCGATCAGCGCCACCGCGAAAACCCGCGTGATGTGATCGAGCACCGGTTGCAGCAGCAAGAGGCGCCAGTTTTCATCGGCCAGCGGCTCGAAACCCGGCCCGAACAAGCGCTCGCGGATGTAATCCTCCAGCCAGCCGGCAAGATCGGCGGTATTCACCTGGAGGTAGGGATTGGCCAGATGCGCCGCCTGCTTGTTGCCTTTCGGCAGCGGCTGGGAAAGTGCCTGCGCGATACGCCGGGTGAGGCGCGTCAGAAAATCGTTGTAGCCGGTGACGTTCATCGCGGCGCCGTCCACCCGGTAATCGCCAAACAAGGTGCTGGTCTGCAAATCCTGCGAGACGAACACATCGCCCTTGCCGAGCATGGCCTTGAGTTCATCGCGCGGCATGGCGCTGAAAGGCAGCAGTTTGTCGACAGCGGGCGCCCGGTGGCTCAAGCCCTCTTCGGCTTCGCGCAAAATGAAGGGAATGGCGAAATCGAAGGCTTCGTACCCTTCGCGCAAGCCGACCGAGAGCAGATCGCCGGCACTGCTGGCACTGTCACTTTCCTCGCCCGTGCTGCCCACCAGGCCTGCCGCCATCAATTCATCGTAAAAAGACTGAAAGGCCGGGTGTTCGACGATGGACAATACGTCGATCAAGCTCCTCGGTTCCTGGCCGTTTTTAATCCGCTCGCGATTTTCGCGCTTGATGTCGTCGAATTCGCTATCGCGCCACATCAGGCGCAGCCCGCGCCCGATGGTTTGTTCCAGCAGAATCTGCGCCTGCGACGAGCGCAGCGGCACGATGACGCAGATGTTGTTCACGTCGAACCCCTCGCGCAGCATCAGCACGCTGACAATCACCCTGGGCTTTTCGTGGCGATCCACGTCGAACAGCCGTTCGCGAAGCGGCGCCCAATCCTTTTCGCCCAGTTCGGCCTTTTTCCCCGAGTCGACGGCCATGATTTCCTCGTCGCTCAAGCCGAATTCATCGGTGAAGAAACGCGCGACCAGCGGCGATACCGTCGTGTCCTCGCAGACGACCAGCATTTTCGGGTGTCTGGCGGCGTCGACCGTAGCAAAGTCGGTTTCCAGCTTTTTCAGCTTGGCAAACCCGGCGCGCAACATGACGCGCTGGCCTTCGGAAAGCGTCGGGTTCCCGTCCTCGTCGCGCCCCGCCTTGAACGCCAGCGGCAGGGCGCCGATTTCCTTGCGCCGGTCGAGCGCCAGCGATTTGACCAGCCCGGCGCCCATCGCCGCCTTCAAGTCGAAATCGACAATGATGTGCGGGAAATATACCTTGCGCTTGTTTTTGCCCGAGCCGACATCGTTGTACGGCGTCGCCGAAAAGTCGACCTGCACAAAGCGCCGCCCCTTGCCCTCGGCGATGCGTGACAGGCTCTTCTGCCACTCCACCTCGGTTGTTTCGCCCTCCTTCTTCACCTCGTGGATGTGGTGCGCCTCGTCGTTGAAAACCAGCAGATCGGCCAGCCCGGCCAGATAATCGAGCACGCCGCCGCGCGCATAACGGCGGTCGAGCACATCGAGACTGTTGCCGGTCGCCCGGCCCGGCGTCAGCGGCAACAGGCCGGCAATGACCTGCTGCGCTTCCAGCGGCACGCCGGGCGCCTCGATTCCGGCCTCGTCGACAACCTCGTCGGCTTCCGCCAGCAAATGCCAGTTGGTAATGGCCAGCAAGCCATTGCCGGTCGTCTTCAGGCCGATTTCCTCCTTGGCGCAGACATTGCCGCGAATGAACCCGAACACCGTTTCGCGCAGCCCTTCCGGCAGGAACAGTTCGGCGTAGCGCGCCACGTCGGAAGTGGAAAAATCGCGCACACCACCCTGCAACTTACCGCAGAAGGCATCGAGCAGACGGTCATAAACAATCAGCCCCGGCGCAACAATCAGGAAATTGCGGGTAAAACGCGGGTCGACCGCAGCAGCCGCCCGCGCGGCATTGGCGTTGAGCAGTTGCCAAACCAGCAGCGCCTGCAACACCCAGGTCTTGCCGGTGCCGGTCGCCATCTTCAGGCAATACTTCGGGTGCGCGTGCTTGGCGCTCGCCACCTCCAGCAGCGTCTTTCCCTCAAGCAAGGCATCCGCCGCCGCCTGCCGGTACAGCGCCTGCAAGCTCGGCGCCGCCAGCACCTCGTGCGCGACGATGTTGTTGAGAATCGCCTGCCGCTGCCCGGCGTGGAAATTGAAACGGCGCGTCTGGCAAATGTCCTCAAGAAACCACCAGCGCAGCAACTCGGCGGTGGTCGGCGTCACCAGATCGTAAATGTCGGCACTGCCGTCTTCGAGGCCGAGACAAAGTTGGGCCGCGTTGGCCGTCAAAGCATCCGACAGGGGCAGGAGCGAAGAAGCGTTTTTCATACGAGGGATTGCCTTGCGTAAACAAATTGTTTATTCTTGGCGCCATGATTCGCAGCTTTACCGACAAGGAAACCGAAATCCTGTTCAGTACCGGAAAATCCCGGCGGCTGCCACCAGAGCTTCTGCGGCGGGCGCTGTTGCGCTTGAATCAGCTTGAATGCGCCACGACGCTGGATGACTTGCGCTTTCCGCCGGCGAACCGACTGGAAGCACTGAAAGGCAACCGGGTCGGGCAATGGAGCATCCGCATCAATGACCAGTGGCGGCTGTGTTTTTGTTTCGAGGACGGCGATGCCAACCAGGTCGAAATCGCCGACTATCACTGAGGAGAATCCATCATGACTCGCCCCGTCAACGGACTGCCGCCCATCCATCCCGGCGAATACCTGCGCGAAGCGCTGGAGGAACTGGGCCTCAGCCAGGCCGAACTTGCCAAGAGCATCGGTATCTCGCCGATGCGCATCTCGCATCTGGTGCGCGAAGAGCGTCCGGTCACCGCCGATCTTGCCTTGCGCCTCGGCAAAGTCTTCGGACAGAGCCCGCAATACTGGCTCAACCTCCAGTCCAGCTACGAACTCAAGCTGGCCCAGGCCAGTCTCGGCGATGATCTGGCCAGCATTCCCCGCCTGGCAGCCTGAGAAAAGCAAGTTCACCCGCCTGCCTCGACGACCTGTACGGCTTCCGCCTCGAAGCCGAACACATCCACCACCCGCACGCAAACCCGGCGCGTGCCGTTATGGGCCGGGGCGTTGAAACGGGCTTCGCTGACGACGCGCAGCGGGTCGCCGTCGTTGTCGGTATTGCCCCGGTAGTCCTGCCACACCGAGCGGAAAACCTGGCCGTCGTAATCGGGATCGACCGCCCAGTATTCGATCAGGGCCAGCGGCTCGGCATTGGCGATGGCTTGCAGCTTGCTGCGGTTGGCCTCGTCGAGATTGATCGCCTCCGGCGACAACAGCACGTAATTCTTCAATTTGATTTTGAGCATTTCCTGGCCGTTGACCGCAACAGCACGGTCAACCGGGAAAATGGTCAGATATTGCAGGCTGGAAAAACGCACCGTGCCGCGCAGTTTTTCCAGACCGCCTTTCTTCTTCAGGCGATCCAGCAGATCGGGCGGAATCACCAGCACTTCCAGCCGGCTGTCGTTCAATGCGGCGATGGTCTCGCCTATCGATGGCTCGAAGTTCCAGCCGAGGACGACGACGCGATCCCAGCCACCCATCAGGTTATCGCGCTGGGCGATGGCCTTTTTCAAAGTGGCGGCACCGGTCAGCTTGTTCGGCGAATCCGCCAGCACCAGCGTTTTGCTACCGCCGCCGCTCACCTGGCCGAGATTGCGCATCGGGTTTTCCTCCGCCGGCAAAGGCAACGCGCCATACAGCGAGAGGACGATCTGGGACAAATCGCCGACGCGGAAATCGCGGCCCAGTGTCGCCTTGGCCGCCTCCACCTGATAATCGCCAATGGCCTGATACAGGAATGGCCGGGCGTTCTGGTCGATCAGCCGCTTGCGCATAATCATGCAGGCTGGTTTGCCGAGATCGGTCGTGATCCAGCGGCGACCGAGCTTTTCGGCGACGGCGGCGGTGGTGCCGGAACCACCGTTGAAGTCGGCGACGAGGCTATTCCGACTGGAAGAAGCTTCAATGATTCGTTTTAGGAGTGCCTCAGGTTTTTGCGTAGCATAATCAAGTCGCTCATGAGCCAGATGGTGAATTCTGGATACATCGTCCCAAATTGTTTGTACTGGAATTCCTGGCATTTCATCCAAAAATTGTTTGTAGCGAACAAGCCCTTTCCCGGTGTATGTCAAACGACCTTCAGATTCATAGCGCTGCATTGTGGAGATTGGACAACGCCAGACACGGCGTATTCCTTTCCACTCGTAGGTGTACCCGCCGCCTTGTAAACCTGACGCACTTAAATCACGAGAAAGAAACCGGCGCCCACTTTCATCTTTGTAGCGATATTGCTCATCTATGTACTCTTGAGAATATGGTGCATATGGTTGATTCCAACAATGATCAATGCCTTTGGTATAAAACATCAGCACGTCATGTATGTAGCCCCACCTTCCTGCGTCAGAGTGGCCATTTGAGCGCCTCCAAACAATCTCATTGACGAAATTGTCTTTCCCAAACACCTCATCCATCACGATCTTCACGTAATGCCCAACGTGCCAGTCCAGATGAACATAAATCGACCCGGTATCGGCCAGCAATTCGCGCATCAGAATCAGCCGTGGCGTGATCATCGCCAGGTAGGAGGCGGTGCCGTCGGCCCAGGTGTCGGAATAGGCGAACTGCTCGATGACGGTCGGTTTCTGTTCCAGTTCGACGCCGGGCAGCGTGACCTTGGTGCGGTAGTCGGCCTTGGAGTCGAAGGGCGGGTCGATGTAGATCAGGTCGATCTTGCCGCGCAGGCTGGGTGTCGTTTCGTCACCGGCCAGTAGTGCCGCCATCGCCAGCAGGTTGTCGCCGTAGATCAGGCGGTTCAGCCAGTCGCCGGTTTGCCCGGTGGCGAGATGGCCTTGCCGTTCGTTGGCGGTGATCCAGTCGGTTGCCGCGCTGTCGCGTGCCGGCAGCACCCATTCACGGGTTTGCAGCCCGACGCGGTGCCGGCTTTCCAGACTTTCGAGGATTTTTTCGGCTTGTTGCCGCCCCTTGGCGACGATTTCGGGGAGTTGTTCGAGAAGAGACTTGCCCATGAAGCACGATTCAATTTTTTACTGAATCGTTAATTCAATCACAGATTCAATGAAAATTGAATTTTGGTTGAATCGAAAATTTAACTTTCGGTTCATGAGTCAAAAAATTGATTTCGCAGAGCGTCTCAAGCAAGCAATGCGCGATGCGGGCTATGAACCCCGTCCCGGTCTGCTGGAAAAGGAATTCAATACCCGTTACTGGGGACGAGCGGTGACCTTTCAGGCAGTATCTCGCTGGCTGAAGGGCCTATCCATTCCCGAGCAGGACAAACTGCAAGTGCTGGCTGAATGGCTCAAAATCGAACCGCAAACGCTGCGTTTCGGTGCGGATTCAACTCGCTCGGTTCGCGAGAAAAAATCGCGCTGGGAAGATGCCATCGCCGGCCCGGAGCGCGAGGTGCTGGAGGCCTTCATCAGCCTGCCCGCCGAGCAAAAGAAGGTCGCCCGCGAGGTCATCCTGGCGCTGGCCAAGGCGTATTCACTGCCTTGAATCGGACAATCCATCTCGTTGGCATTATTGACAACAAGTAGCAAATGTTGTCAAATTTGCCAACATGAAAGCCCGCCTGATTACGCGTTACCGCAATGTGTCGGCCGATGGCACTGGCGTCGAGTTCGTGGTCTGGCGCGTGCCGGAACCGGTGCCGCCCGCCGAACACCCGTACAAGTATCGTCTGGTCTATCTTGAAAACGGGCAGCGCGTCGTCGGCTTCGACAACGAACGGGGCAAGGGCGACCACAAACATGTCGGCGGCACGGAAAGCCCTTATACGTTTGTCACGGTCGACCGCTTATTGGATGACTTTTTTGCCGAGGTGGAACGATGGAAAACGAGGACTACCCGATGACGGCGGCAAACGCCGGGCGCCGCCTGAGCATTACTTTGCAAGCCGACTGGCGGAACTCCCTGCGCGAGGCTGCCCGAGCAGCGTATTCGGCCGACGGCTATCTGGGCGAAACCCTGAATTTCGACTCGCCTGCGGCTTTCTTCGGCCAGTTGACCGAAAGACGCTGGGCCTTGATCCACACGTTGCAAGCCGCTGGCGAATTGCCGGTGCGCGAGCTGGCGCGGCGCGTCGGGCGCGATGTCAAGCGCGTACACGAGGATGCCGGCGCGCTGGTCAAGCTTGGCATTTTCGAGCGAACCGACAGCGGCGGTTTACGCTGCCCTTTCATGGATATTCACGTCGACCTGCATTTGCGGAACGCTGCCTGAAAATTCAGAACCGGTACGATAGCGTCAGGCGGACGGTGCGCGGTTCGGCGGGATGGATGTGGCGGTCGAACACCGGGGAGATTTCGTTGCGCAGCTGTGAGTCGTACCAGTATTCGATGTCGTTGACCTGGCGATCGAACAGGTTGAAGACGTCGAGCGCCAGCTGCGTCCGGGCGTCGATGCGATAGCCCACGCGCAGATTGGTCAGCGACGAGGACTGCGAACGGATCGAATTGTCCTCAACCAGCGGACGCGGCCCGAAATAGCGGAAGCGCAGGGCGCCGAACCAGGGCCCAAGGCTGTCGACGGTAACCCCGACGTTGGCCGTTGTCACGACGGCGCCGGGAATGTAGTCACCTTCCGGCGCCGACTCGCTGAAGCGGGCGTGCGACCAGGCGAGGTCGGCGTCGAAAGCCAGCCAGGAATTGGCAACGTAGTAATTGGTCCATTCGACCCCGTAGCGGCGCGACGGGCGCGAGGGTTCGGTCGTACCGGCATCGCCGACGAAAAGCAGTTCGGAATCCATGTTCAGTTGCCAGAGCGCCAGTGTCGTCTGCCAGCCGGGCAACGGTTCGCTGCGCAGGCCGGCTTCGTAGCCAGTGGTTCGCACCAGCGGCGAAACCGGAGCGACTGGCGTCGTTCCGTCGGTCGGATCGACGCGGATAGTCGTACCGCGCGCGTCGTTGGAATGGAAACCCTGGCCGTAGTTGAGATAAAACTCGGTGCGCTGCCACGGGCCGAAAATCAGTGCCAGCTTGGGCGTCACCATCTGGTCGCTGGCCTTGCCGGAATTGGCCGCCAGGCTGGCGTCGACCGTGAAGTCGTAGGCATCGCCGCGCACGCCAGCCTGCGAGCGGAACCAATCGTTCCAGCGCGTCTCGTTCTGCACCCAGAGCGACAGGTTGCGCTGGGTGACGACATCCTCGCGCACCGTGTTCCAGGTCACCCGGCGTTGAGTGTTGTAGAGGCCGACCGGGTTGATGTGGTCGATGCGGCCATCGACCCCGAACGAATTGGCCACCTCGAAACCGCCCCAGCGGTCGTAAAGCGTGTGCGCCGCGGAAAAGCCGCCGGCCGTGCGCCGCTCGCCCTGTTTGAACTGGTCGCCGGTATCGCAGGTACCGGTTGCCGCGTAGTCGTTCAGGCAATACTGGAAGTTGGACCACAGATCCAGGCTGGAGCGCAGCCACCAGACGCTGGCCGTCGTCTGGCTGTTTTCGCCGCGCCTGGCCCATTCGGCGGAAAGGCTGTAGCGCGAGGTTTCGCCACCGGTGCTGTCATCGAGCGTGCCGTAGCGGCCGACCAGACCGCTGTCGATGGCGCGCTGGGCAATCTGGTCGGTCGACGTCCACTTGCCGCGATAGGCCATGCCGGTGACGGCGAAACCGTTCTCGCGCGTGCCCTGGCTGTAGCGCAGCACGGCATTGACCTTGCGATAGTCCTCGGGCACCTCCCACGGACCGTCGTTGTGGAAGAGTTCGAGCGCATAGAGCAGGTTGCCATCCCCCACCGCTGGTGAGCCGGCGAGCAGAGCGCGCGCGTAACCGTTCTGGCCGGCGGTAATCGTAGCCAGCGTGCCATCCAGCCGGCGCAGGTAATCGATGCGGGCGATGCCGACCGACGAAAAATCGCCCTCGTCGGCGAAATACGGCCCCTTGCGGAAACGGATGCGGTCGACCAGCTCCGGGATCAGAAAATTGAGATCGGTGTAGCCCTGCCCGTGGGCATGGGTCGGCATGTTGACCGGCACGCCGGCCACCCAGGTCGCGAAATCGGTGCCGTGATCGAGGTTGAAGCCACGCAGGAAATACTGGTTCGCCTTGCCGTCCCCGGCGTGCTGGGTAACGATCAGGCCGGGCACCATCTCCAGCGCCTCGGCCGGCCGCACCAGCGGTACGGTAGCGAGCCGCTGCCCGGAAACGACGCCCTCACTGCCCGAAACCGCCAGCCCCTCGAGATTTTCCGCCCGGGCGCGCACTTCGACCGCCGAGAGGACGGTGGCCTCCTCCGCCGCAGCCGGTACGGCAAGCAGGAAGACATAGGAAATAATAGTTATTTTTCTTATTTTCATCTCGAAAATGGCCTGAAGCCCCCCAAGAAATGGATCAAACCGGCACGGAGCGTTTGGTCAAACGCAGGGCCACGAAATAGCTGGCGGCAATCACGCCGACCAGGGCAAAGCCGAACGCCAGTTCCTTGCCTTCACTCCAGGCATCGATCGCCGGCGACAGCATCTTGGCCAGCCCGAACGCGGCGACCAGCAGGCTGATGCCAGCGACGACCAGCCCCATGACCCGCGACGCAAGCAGCGCGACCTGGTCGGCGCGGGCGATCAGGCGGGCGATCCACAGGCCGTTGATGCCATCGGTCAGCAGCATGCCAAGCATGAACAGCAAGGCAAGCAGCAGCGCATGCTGCCAGCCGCCGAAACGCGTCGCCGTGAGCGCGAAGAATGCCGCCTGCGACAGCGTGTCGAACGACAGCGCGAAGACGGCGCCGACCAGTGCAACCAGCACCGGATGCGACACATGGCGCAAGCGGCCAAGCAGGCTTCCCTTGAGGCCGATCGGCTGAACCACCTGATCGGGCGCCGCCCGCAAAACTGCCGCCAGATTGAGGCCACCCAGGGCAACGAGAAAGGCGATGGAAACAAGCGAGCCCAGCGTGCCGAACCAGGCTGGTACTTCCCACTGCCCGGCGACGACCGAAACGCCGAGCGCGATCGCCATCACCACGGCGCCATGGCCAAGCGAAAAAAGTGTGCCGCAATAGCGCGCCAGCCCCGGATTATGGCGGCTGTTGTAGCGGGTCAGGCCGTCGATGGTGGCCAGATGGTCGGCGTCGAAGCCATGCTTCATGCCGAGAACCAGGGTCAGTAGCAGGAGCGACAGCCAATCGGCCGGGAGCGGTTCCACGAAATTCGTATGAATAATTTAAAAGCGATCTTACACCGAGGATGCCGCAAGACTGTTGGCATGTCCATACGCAACTTTGCGCAGCTAGCGCGCCGGGCGATAGTGAATGTGGGCCGCACCACCGTCGCCGTGCGTGTGGCGATGCTCGGGCTCCATGGCGATCACGTTGAGCTGCCCGTGGCGCACGCCGGATTCCGCCATCAGCCCCTCGGCGAAACGGCGCACTGCCGCCGTCGACCCGCGCAGGACAACCGATTCCAGACAGTTCTCATGGTCGAGATGGACGTGCGTGGCCGCCACCGTCAAGTCGTGGTGCTCGTGCTGGCGGCCGGTGATGCGTTCTGCCAGTTCCCGCTCGTGGTGGTTATAGACGTAGGAAAGGTTGG
>Ga0209507_1002897_pt1 | contig 11180 bp, 10 predicted proteins | sample AD_UKC028_MetaG_FD_184414 | JGI IMG/M metagenome (GOLD analysis project Ga0209507, IMG submission 184414) | Active sludge microbial communities of municipal wastewater-treating anaerobic digesters from USA - AD_UKC028_MetaG (SPAdes) (version 2) | ecosystem: Engineered > Bioreactor > Anaerobic >...
CACCTGGTCAGACGAGTAACCTGCAGCCGTGGTTGGTTTCTCAGACATGGCCGCCCTTTCTCAGAAGTTTCTGGCGCAGGTGTTCCGCCGCTTCGGCCGAACGCTCCGGATGGTTCTTCAGGTCCAGATATACTTGGACCGGATGAGCGCAGAAGATTCCTTGGAGCTCCGCTGCGCCGTGAAACACTCCTTCATCGTTGGGCACGACAAGCCAGACATTCTCCCCTCGCGCTTCCTCGTGAAAACCGATGTGCTGCAGGTTTGCCGGGGACGGCATTTGCCCCACGTAAACTACCGCAAGCCGGAAGCCAGCAAATGGGTCCAGCAGCCATGCTCCCGCCAACCCCGTCATGGCATACTCCAATTTGTCCTGCTTCAACTGCCCCGCCAGCAAACGCACGACGTCGTCGCTTGACCGCGCCGCGATAGTGCCGCGGATTATATGGTGTTTAGAAAATTCATAAACCTCCCACCATGCCTCCAACATCGTGTCGTAATCGGCGACCCTCACCGCGCCGCCCTTTTCGCGCGCGACCAGTCGTTGCTCTTCCAATTGCCGGACGATTCGGCTCGTGAACCCTTCGTCTAACCCGGCCGCCTTTGCGAGTTCCCGCTGAGTGAAGACGCGCTCGGGCTGCATGAGCAACCCGCGGGCGATTCGGGCGCTCTTTGGCGCGAACACATTGCGTGGTCGGCCCGGGCGCTTGAATAGATTCGGTTTGCCTTCGATGTTGACCCGCAAACCGGGTCCGACCAGGTGCGCGTTGCCGGACAAATCTAACCAGCCTACCCCCGCCTCCTCACTCAATCGCCGGCCCACCTCTCCCATGTAAGGAACGGCAATCAACGGAATGCTCTTTTTTCCCCACTGCTCAACGAACTCCCGAGCCGACCGGACCGCCATCGCGATTGCAGCCGCTTGGCCGCTCGTCTTGCACTCGACCGCAAAGAGAAGTTTTCCGGCTGAAACCAGCATATCCACGCCGATGGACTTTCCGCGCCCCGCGGCAGGCTCTCGTTGGATCTTCATCCGACTCGGCGACAGGGCCAGCAATTCCGCCAGCCTCTTCGGCACTTCCTGGTCCAACTGCTGACTTAGAGCTCGATTCACGCTGCCCAAATACCCAAACTTGAGCGACGGGTCAAGCTTGTTAATTTAAGCAAGCCAACCGCCCCAACGCAAAGCCAGCGTCAGGTGGCACTAATTCCATCCTGCGCGAGCGAGAGGCTGGGATAGCGCTTGCGGTAAAAGTGCCCCTTGTGGCGGCGCAGGAGAAATTCCAGCGCCAATTCCACCGACGCATTGCGTATCAGAAATGCCTCCGCGAACGATTCGGCTCCGTGTTCGCCTGCCAACCGTCGGACAAATGCCGGGCTGATGGCCTCAGCCATCATGGCGTTTCGCAGGGCGTCGCTCTCCTCTTCGGTCAGGCCGGCGCCTTTCTTGCGCAACGCGGACAGCACTTGATTGAAATGGATCAGATTCTCCACGCCCTCTTCCGGGTTAGCGAAGGCGGCAATGCCCTGGTTATGCTTCAGAAACTCCGGCGGGAAAGCCATCCGCGGCCGCGGATGTTTCAAGCCTTGCTCCCGCATCACGCGCGCGATGCTCTCTGTGTCCCGCTCCTGCCAATGGTGACGCCGTTGGCGTCGAACTCCTTCTTGACCTGCTTGGTAATGTCCCACCGCACCCGGCCCACCTCCGACGTCTTGGCCCAGGGTCGGCAGACGAAGCTGACCGAGGACTCTCCCAGGGCATCCAGTTCGATGGTTGGGGCAGGTTCCTTTAGCACGAGCGGGTGTTCCCCGACAATCCTCTCAAGAATGGCCTGGGCCTTGTCCACGTCGTTCGCGTAGCTAATGGTAAAAGTCAGGTCCACGCGCCGCTCGTTGGCCCCGGTGATGTTGGTAATCACCTGCCCCCACACCTGCTTGTTGGGAACGAGCACAACCTTATTGTCGAAAGTCCGGATTCTCGTGTGGACAAGGCTGAGGTGGTCCACATTGCCCACCACCGAGCCCAGTTCAACCGAGTCGCCCACGTCAAACGGACGGTAGAGCAGGAGCATCAGGCCGGCGGCGAAGTTGCCCAGAGTATCCTGCAGGGCAAAACCAATGATGAACGCGCCCCCGCCCACAAGAGCCAGGAGGGCGCCCAGATTCACCCCCAGCATCGAAAGCGCGGTGATCAAGCCCATCAGCAGGACCAGACGCCGGGCCATGGTATTGAGAAAGCGCCGCAGCAGATCAGACATGTCCCGCCTGCGCGAAGTCACAGCACGCACGACCAGCCCGACCATCCAGGCGAGAACGCCAAAGGCGAGGATGGTCCCGAGAAACTGCAGGAGGCGTCGGCCCCACTTGATTCCTCCCTCCTTGGAGACGAGCCAACCCTCCACGGCCGTCCAGGTGGCAGTCGTGTCGGTCACCTGGACCTTGATACCGGAAACCGCCGAAGCGTACTTTCGGAATTCGGCGGGATCGCCTCCCTTGGCCTCATAGGCGTCCAGCACCGTCTTCAGGCGCTCCAGCAATCCGTCCCTTTCCTCCCGGAGCACGGTCAATGTGTCGAGAATCTGTTGTTTTTCCTCCTGCTTTTCCGCCACATTGGTTGGAGATGGAGTTTCCATCTTAGCGGCCTCCGCAACCTGTCGGGCTTTCCGCCGCTCGGCTATTTCGGCCAGAGAGAGCTCATACACTTGGGCTTTTACCAGGTCCCGCCAAGCCTTCGCCTCGATCAGGAGTTCATCCTTGGTCAGCGGATCCAGCAACAGGCCCAAGTGCTCAATGGACATTTTCGAGTTTGTTACGGTGTGAGCCACCGCCTGCTCCGCCAGCTGCGAAACCTGAATTTGCGGATTCATGCCGCCAGACTTCGGCAAAGGCGGGTCCCCCTGCGAAGTCTGTGCGAAGACGGACACGGCGCTCAGCAGGAGGCAGGCCAGGGAAACGAGTCTCGGTTCTCTAGTCATGTTCGGGTTTCGTTCAATGTTTTGACCTCGCGCAAATCCCCTTCGGTTCCCGCAGGGATTCGCGGCGAATTTCAGATACGATCATCCCCGAACCGGCGGTTGACGACCAGTCCGGCAAGAGGGAGACGCCAGATTGGCAAGTGACGACCGGAATAACGCCGGCCGTAAGGATGCCAGAGGCTGAAAGGTCGAGGCACAATGAACCTGATCCGACTTCGTTCCATGGGCGAGAATCGGGAGACGGCTCAAGACCAATAACAGCATCTTGCCTGCGCGCCAAGGGGGATCACCTGGCGTCGGCCACAGCGGTGCCACACCCTGAGGGGGCAACGGCCGTAATCCCACGTGGCCAAAGGCCACCGCCCAGTCACTTCGTGCCCCGGAAAAGCGAGACGACGAAAAGGACCAGAAACACCACCACCAGCACTTTCGCGATCCAAGCCGCGGTGCCTGAGAGGCTGCCAAAACCGAGGAAGCCCGCAATAATGGCCACCACGAGGAAGATGAGCGCGTAGCGGAGCATTGGGTGTCCTCCTATTTATTCTTGGCGGCGGCTTTCTCAGCCTTGCTCTTGTGGGCAAGGTCGGCGCGATGGGCGCGCTCGTAAGTCTGGATGTCCTTGAACTGCCCGCTGGCATCCCGGACAGCATAGAGCTTCTTGCCTGCAGAGCTTCGGTGCGTAGTACGTCTTGTTTTCCCTGGCATAATGGGTCCTTTCTCTATTCTAGAGTATTGCTTGGTGTTTCTGGCGCCTGGAAGGCCTAATGTCTATTTGGGCAGCGGCTCGAACTTGAATTTCTGCCCCCCCACGCTGGCCTCAGCCATGAGCCCTCCCTTGGCCTTGGTGAACACCATCACGCCGTCCACGTACTTGGCGTTCTTGCTGGCGCCATCAGCCGCCGCCACGGCGCTCAACTGCGCGCTCATGGCATAGCCGCTCTCCTTGAACTTAGCCAGCGCTTCCTTGGTTTCGAAAAAGATGACCTCGGAAAACTCCTGCCCACCAATCTGCGCCCCTACCGTCACCTGAGTGAGGGAAGCGTAACCCACCAAATTGCCTTCTTGATAGACATGGCCGTTACCGTGGGCGCCGCCGACAATAAATCCTCCTTTGCCCACGTTGGGGAAGACGACGTAGCCGGCGGCTTTCGAAAACACAGTTTTGAGGCTGGGATCGGTCTTCTTGAAGGCGATAACGGCGGCATCCACGTCCGCCTGCAATTGTTTGTGATCGAGCGCTTGAACGGGGAGAGTGGCGCCCGCTAACAGGAGGCTCACTGCAATTTGGTGGAATCTTGACATGGCAAGTGTGTTCTATTTTGTATTCGAGATGCCGGCTCGTGCCGACCAAAGCGCGTCAAGTTAACTCAGGATTCCATGGACCGTTATTCTCTGCGTCTCAATTCGTGTGTTGCATTTCTCATGAACATGGAGTCGGCGTGACATTAATTCCTTGGGCTCCGCTTCAGCTTCCCGCGTTAAAGGTGATTCACTCATTCTGGCGATCCTGACTCACGATAACGGCCAGGAGGCAGTCCAATCTGGATCCGGGGCTTTGGGTCGGAGTCCGCGTTCCCTTGCTCAACGTCCAGCGGGCCCGGACTGCGGCCCGGGCCGCTGCTTCTCGGTGCTGGCTTTCTCCTCGGCTTGCTCGGCCAGAAGCGTGTAGGCGACGTAATACTTGAGGATATTGCCCACGTATTGGACCGGCTCGCGCCCGACGCGGTCGGCGACCACCAGTTCGACATTGCCGAACCAGACGTTAGGGTTGTAACCAAGCTTGCGGGCTTCCTCGCGCAGACGGCGGATGCGGGCTGCCCCGGCGTTATAGGACGCGAAGGCGAACATCATGCGATCAAGCTCGGTCAAACTCGGCTCGTTTACGTAAACGTCGACGAGTTTGCGGAGGTACCGAATTCCCGCGTGAACGTTGGGGCCGGGTTGGCGAATGTCACCCACTCCCATTTCTCGGCCTGTCGTAGGCATGATTTGCATCAGTCCGATTGCCCCGACGGGACTGACCTTGGATTGGTCGAGGTGTGATTCCTGGTAACCCTGCGCCAGAAGAAGGAGGTGATCGAACCGGTATTGACCAGCGTAACGGCGGAACAGTTCGATGGTTTGTTGGTAGCGTTTCAGTTCGTCCGGTCCATAAGCCGACTTTGCCCAGCGGGTGTTCTTAAGATAGCGCGTGAGCAGTATGTTCCGGTTGGCGGAACCCTTGCGGTAGTCAGTGGCGAGAAACTCGTTGAGCGCGGCGCGGAGCTTCGGATTGGTTTTGCGCACCGCCCAGGCGATGTTGCCATGGACGCGCACCGCCAATTCCCGGTGCCCGGTGATCGCCGGAAATACCTGCTTCCAGAAATCAAACAGGGGTTCATCGACCACAGCCAGCTTGATAAGACCGGCGTTGAGCATTTCGAGTTTATCCTCGTCCTCGATCTCATTGGGGAGCGGGATGAGGCGCATCGGGAGGCGCGCGGCCGCGGTCAAGCGCTGGTTGAGCGCGATCAGGCTCTCGTAGTAGCTCGTGGTGGGCCGCACGTGAATGGTTTTCCCCGCCAAGTCCTCCAAGGTGCCAAGCCGTGGCGTGCCGGGAGCACTGACGATGATCTCATTCACATCGCGTAAGAAGGGATCCGTGAAGTCGACCCATTGCTCGCGCGATGGGGTATCGGTCAGATTGGCCACAGCCACGTCCCCGCGGCCCTCGTTCAGGGCGTGAAAAATATCATTGCGACGCACCGGGACGAAGACAATCCGCAGTTTTGCGGCCGCCTCCGAGGCCCGTTGGGAGGGGCTTTTCGCCGGAACAAGTCGGGAGGGATAGCGTCGTTCGAGGAAGCTGCCGAACAGGTTAAACTCCTCGAACGCCAGTCCCCGCTGAGTGCCACGGTCGATGAAATAGTGCGTCTTACTTGGCACGACCAGCACCCGCAGGATACGCCGCCGCAACAACCCATCCAGGTCGTCGGTATACTTCTGCATCGAGGGAGGCCGAAGCACACCGCGACTTATTTCTTTGAGATGGCTGCCGGAGCTCTGGGCCTGCGCGCGCAACGGCGAGAGCAGCCCCCAAAGAACCAGGGCTGTGCCGGCCAGCGCACAACAGTAATGTATCCGTTTCAACGGAACAGAATGTGCCTTTACGCTTAATGCCTGTCAAATGTCAAGCCCCCGCTCGGCACCATGTCGAAGAGATTATACGTCTCTTTCAGGCTGCGGCGTCCCTGGTGCGCGCGAGCGCCCCGGCACTGCGCTTTTCAATCGCCTGAATCCAGGCGAGTTTCCTAAGGGCCACTGTTCGGCCCGCGGAGCGCCTCAAGGCGTCTTGGGCAGCCTCGCCTTCAGGTAGTCGATGGCGGCACGGAGAACCACATCCTCGCCTTGGAGCTTCTTCCGCTCATTCTCCTCGGTGATGGCGACACGGACATCCGGGGTTACACCTTTCCCCTCCAGGTTCACCTCGCGCGTGCCGGCAAAGAACGTTTGACCGCCGGTGTAGGTGAAGACGATCCTGCCGGGGAGCACCACCTGCCGCTTTGTGCCTCCGGCCCCGTCGGTTCCCTCCTCGGCAATCACCGTGGCTCGCCCGGCCTTCTGTAGGAACTGGGCGAAGAACTCCGCCGCACTGGCAGATTCCCCGTTGACCAGCACGATCACGGCGCCGGTGTAGGCCAGTTCCGGTCGCGGGGAGCACACCCGCAGATCGGCTTCGCCGGGGCTCTTGACAAACGATTTCGTGCGGGCATCGAAGTCGTAAGCGTCTAGCCAGCGAAGAGACACGGCTTTCGCCGGGGGAAAGAGGTAGGAAGCCATGGTGTACATCAGAGACAGCAGGCCGCCGCCATTTCCACGCAGGTCGATGATGACGGCCGGCCGGCCGGCCGAAACTTCCAGAAATTTCTCCCATCCTGCGATGTTCAGGGCGACGTCGTCGAACGATTGCCACCGAACGTATCCGATGCTGCCTTCGCTGAGCAACTCATACAGGAAAGGATGGTTTCCATTGGCCGGGTAAGTGCGAACCGCGCCCAACTCGCAGTCTTCCGCCGTCAGACCGACCTTCCGCGGGTCCGTCTCCCCAGGTTGCCGATAAGCCACTTCGACGGCGTCTCCCAGCGGGAAGGAGAAGATCTGCGAAAGCGCGATCGCCTCCTCGCGCGCGGGGGTTCCCGGGAATCCTAACATGGGAATCTGGGTCAAATGTTGGGCGACGGTCTTGCCGTTGATGCTCAGGATTTCGGTTCCAAACCGCCACTCCGCCTTCTCCGCGGGAGAATTCCTCCCCACGGTGTTGACCACGAACGGTCCGTCGGACAAATGAACCACGGTGGCGCCCAGGCGGCCCGACCACAGTTTTCCCAGCCTTGCGATGTATTGGCCCTTAAGCGTGTAGGGAGCCACCACGGACACATGCCCATCGTGAATGCTGCGAGCCAGATCGTGCAGGAGCACGTAATACCCTGCCAGATCATTCGTGGCGTCCGCCGCCGCGGCCCGCGCCAGGAAGCGCTCGCGCACTTGTTTCCAATCGATCTGGCGCAGCTCCGTGTAGGCGTATCGCTCCGCCAGCAGTTCCAGCAGTGAGTTGTAGCTCTGCAAAATCCCCTGGCTGGAGAAATCCGGCGACTCAACGGACGCCGGTTCCAGCAGGTCCATTCGGAAATCACTCCGTTCAAAGCGCACCCGCCCGCCAGGCGCGATCCGTATCAGGGTATAGCCCGCAGCCACGGGAGCCACGGGATCATCCTTCGTGAAGAGCTTGCCATCGGCGCCGGGCCCGGTGGGGATCTTCTGCCGGTCATCCGGCGCGTAAATCAAGAGCGATCCCTGCTGGATTCCGCCCGTCTGCGGATCCTTCAGGATGGAGAGGTAGCCCGAACCCTGCTCCAACTGCTCCAGGTAGGAGTCGCCAAAAAGATTGAGCGCCAGGATCGCGGCGAACACTTGGACGCCGGCATTGCCTTTGCCATCAGGGTCCAGATCCGCGGAGTCGCCCGTCGGGGCGATGGGTAGCGGGATCTCGAACTTGAGCGGCGAGGGCGCGACCGGGGTCAGAAGCCGGCCGAGAATCTGCCCGGATTTTGGCACGAAGGCATTTGCCGGAAATCGCAGGGAGGCGGCAACGGAAATGAGACCGACGGCGGAATTCGGGTGAAAGTATTTCGGAATGAGATAATTCTGGTAGGCCATCTGGCCGACGACGGCAGTGGGAGCCGTCTGTGTCTGCGCCTGCGCCCACGATAAGGGGGCGCTGCCGAGAAGCGCCACGAGCCCGAGCAAAACCCCCCTCCCCGTTCCGATAGTGATTATCTTCATGATGGATTCAAGGAACCAGCCATATCCAGTGTCCCCTTGCGATTAGCCGGAGGGCTGGCCAACCCCCGGAGACACACCTTGGCCGGACTTTCGCCACTATTCTATCCGACGCCAGCCGGCAGCCTTACTTGACCTCGAACCAGAATTCCTCGTAATCGCGTCCGCTGGCCCCTGAGGCTTTCAAACGGTATCGGCCCGGCAGCAGCGGCACCTGCGTGTTCCAGTAGTCGTTTCGCGTCGGCACGTCCCGCTGGATAACCCGGTTGTTTCGAGAATCCCACAGTTGAACCTGAACGGATCGCTCGGAGCTGTTACCAGCGATCGTGACCCGGGGGCCCTTGGCCGTCCCATCCCGCTTGGGCTCCGTGACCCGCACGGTCACCATCAACCCACCGCTGGGCTTGACCGCCTCTTTGCCCTTGGAGATCGTCGCCACTTGGAACCGACGGGTCTCGCGGTGCCGCCCGCTCTCGACCGTGAAGTGATAGCTCCCTTCTTCCAGGACAACCTGGGTGTTCCAGTAGTGGGCCTTCGTAGGGACCTGACGATCGGCGACGCGGTTGTTGCGGGAATCCCACACTAGAACTCGAACGAACGGCTCGGAGCTGTTGCCGGAGAAGGTGACGCGCGGGTCGTTCATCAGGGCGTCTCTGCCTGGATGCTCCAAGTCAAACACCTCCGGGTGGCCCCAGTCCTGGGAGCTCCCGTTGACCGAGAACCGAGCCTCGGCCAGGTGAGGCGCACCGGGCGACTCCACCACCGCCCGCATCTGCCCTTCCGGCAGGGCTAGGGTCGCGCGGAACCGGCCATTGACCGGCTTGGCGCTGCTCTCGCCCACCTTGCGGTTACGGCTGTCGTAAACCGTGATAGTTACCGTCCCCCCCGCCTCCCCCTCGAAGGTCACCTGGTCCGACTCAAAACGCTCATACCACCGCGGCTGCATGAGATGAACGTAGTTCTCGGGCAGCCGGTTTTCCTGCCAGGCGCTGGGCCCGCTCACTTTCTTGCCGTCGGTGAACTCCAGCACCAGGTCGCTCGTCTGCCAATTGTCCACCCTGACCTTGACAGAGTATTGGAAGGTGCGTTCAAAGTCCCAGCCGGTGCCACTGTGAACGTGAGCCGTCCCGGTCACCATCCGATCCCGTGTGCTCAGCGCTCTTTCCGAGGGTTGCTCAAAAGCCACGCGGCTCGAAGAGCCGAACTTCGATTGAACCGCTTGTCGAACCGAGTGTTCGGCTACCTGTACGACGCGGAGCATGAAATTGTTTTCCGCCTGCGAAGCCGTCGCCAGGAATACCAGGACCAGCGTGGTTGTGATTTGAATCAGGGATTTTTTCATAAAGGAGTGACTGCTAGGTGTTGGACATAAAGTGCGAGCTTAGGCCGCGCCCAGCAGGACGGCCGCAATGATGCCGACCAGGACCGCGATGAGCAGGCCGACAATGGCCGCCACCAGGCTGACCAGGATGCCCTTGCCCATGCCGATGGCTCCCGAGGGCCCCTTGATCATCTTGCCATAAATGGCGGCGCCCACCAGGAAGCCGACAACAGTCGACAGGCCCGAGCCGACCAGGTTGTTCAACGCCAGAATTCTGCCAGCCGCGTTGATCACGAACATGATCAAGACCACGACCAAGACCGCCTTGAAGGCCATCCCGTAAGCCGGTTTGAACTGGCAAACCCACTTGGTCGCCACCTGCACGAACAGCGCCCCGATCAGCGCCTGGATGACGGCCACAACAAATGCCAGGCCCAGGCCGATGCCCGCGCCCACGGTGGCTCCCACTGCTTCGGAAGAGACGGCTGCGATGATCATAACATGTGTTCTCTGTGTTCTGCAGGCGCCAAGTCTACTGGCCTGTTGGCTGAAGTTCTTTCCTCCGCGGTTGATGGCGCATAACAGACCGGGTCTTTTCGGCCAGTTCCTGCGCCGCCACAAGGCGGTTTCTACAGAACGCGCGCACGTTACACCAGACCCACTGAAGGCGATATTCTCTGCGTCTCCATTTGTGTGCTGTGCGTCTCATGCGCTCCCTGAAATGAAAACCCCCGCGCTAACGCTTATATCTAGGAATCTAATAATGAGTGTCTTGCTATCCATGGCCAGGCCTTTGCCTGCCTGTTCTTCTTTGGCTTCTGGGATTATCGCCCGTTGAATATAGCCACGAACACATTATGCTCACGTGCACAATTCATCCGTTGAAGCGGGCATCGGAGAGCCAGGTTTTTGAGATTTTTCGTAACCCCCATGGAAATTGCCAACAATTTGAACTGATATGTGCCTGGTGAGGCGATAATCGACTGGTTGACTGCTCTCGGACTGTTTCTAGGGCTCTTGGCTGGCTTGGAGATCTGTTTCTATCTTGGCCGGAAAGCACGAGCTCGCCGGTCTGAACATCCCGATCAACTGGCCACCATCCAGGCGGCCATGCTGGGCCTGCTGGCGCTCCTCTTGGGCTTCAGCTTTGCCTTGGCGGCAGGGCGGTTTTCCGACCGCAAGAACCTGATCGTTCAGGAGGCCAATGCCATCGGCACCGCCTGGTTGCGCTGCGACCTCCTGCCAGAGGCGCCCCGCAGGCAAGTCCGCGATCTCCTCAAGCTTTATGTCGCCCAGCGCATCGCCTTTTACGATGCTCAGGATCACCAAACGAAGGTGGCCGCTACGGCTGAATCCGAAAGATTGCATGGCCAGATTTGGGCGTTTGTTTCCGCCGCCGGCCAGTCTTCGCCGGTGGTGGCGAGTGTGCTTTGGCCGCCGTTCAACGAGATGATTGACCTGCATGCCACGCGCGTGGCCGCGGCCAGGCGGCACATGCCGGCTATGCTCCTGCTGCTGCTGCTGGCCTGCTCGCTGGTTTCCGTGGCGGCCGTCGGTTACGGCTGCGG
>Ga0209507_1002898_pt1 | contig 11180 bp, 11 predicted proteins | sample AD_UKC028_MetaG_FD_184414 | JGI IMG/M metagenome (GOLD analysis project Ga0209507, IMG submission 184414) | Active sludge microbial communities of municipal wastewater-treating anaerobic digesters from USA - AD_UKC028_MetaG (SPAdes) (version 2) | ecosystem: Engineered > Bioreactor > Anaerobic >...
CGCTGCTCTACCAACTGAGCTACAGCGGCACACATGTCTGTCAAATCAAACAGAGCCGCGGATGATAACCAGATTCGCCCTGCTTGTGAAGACTCTCCGGCAACCTGAGTTCGACAGTTCGAGCCCAAAAATTGCCATTTTCGCGAAGCTGCCCACGTAGCCATGCGGGTTTCAAGGCGAATTTTCAAAAAGTCGTGTAGTGGCACGTAAATTGTTTTAATACATATATTTGACAAGCTTCGCCGTGCTGGTAAAGTCGAGGCATGTTCCTCAAGATCACCCGCTCCGGTCCGCGCCAATATCTCCAGCTTGTCGAAGCCTTCCGCGACGACGCCGGCAAGGCCAAGCATCGCACCCTGGTCACGCTCGGGCGTCTGGATCAACTGACCGACAGCCTCGATTCCGTCATCTCCGGCCTGCTCAAGGTCACCGGAAGACCAGACTTCCTGAATGCGCCATTGCCCGCCGTCGAATTCGAATCGGCGCGTGCGCTCGGCAACGTCTGGGCGCTCAACGAACTGTGGGAATCCCTGGGCTTTGGCGAATTGCGCCGTGTGTTCAAGAAGACCCGGCACAGCATCGATGTCGAAGCGCTGATTCGGGTGATGGTGTTCAATCGCCTGTGCGATCCCGAATCGAAGCTGGGTGTCTTGCGCTGGCTGGACACGGTGGCCATGCCGGGCGTTGAGACAGAATCGATCACTCATCAGCATCTTCTGCGCAGCATGGATGCCCTGGTCGATCATCAAGCCGAGGTCGATACCGTTGTGGCTAATCTGCTGCGTCCTCTGATCGATCAGGAATTGTCGGTGGTGTTCTACGACATGACCACCATTCGAACGGAAGGCACCTCTGCCCAAGACGGTGACGTTCGCCAGTTCGGCATGGCCAAGGAGGGGCTTATCGCCCGTCAAGTGATGCTGGGCGTGGTGCAGACCGGCGATGGCCTGCCGATCTATCACGAAGTATTTGCCGGCAATACGGCGGAATCGCCCACTCTGTTGCCGACCTTGAAGACGGTGCTCGAACGCTTTCCCTCGATTCGCCGGGTGGTGCTGGTGGCAGATCGGGGCTTGCTGTCGCTGGATAATCTGGAGGCGCTCTCGGAAATTCGTCTGGAAAGCGGTGAGCCACTGGAATTTGTGCTGGCGGTGCCGGGCCGTCGGTATCGTGAATTTGCCGATCTCATGGGCGAGTTTCAGGCGCAGTGCGTCGAGGCTGAACAGGAAATCGTGGATGAGTTGCCATGGCGCGAATTGCGCCTGATCGTTGCGCATCATCCCGACGTTGCCAAGGATGCTCAGGCACTGCGCCGAGAACGGATCGCAGCCTTGGAGGCGCAGGCGAATGCCTGGGTCGGGAAGCTCGATGCGCAGGATGCCGGAGTGAAAGCCCGTGGCAAGAAACTCTCTGACAGCGGTGCCAAGGCGCGGTTGTACCACGTGGTCAAGGATGCGCGCCTGGCCAACATCATCCGCGTCGATTTGAAGAATGAACTCTTTGCCTACGAGATCGACCACGATGCCTTGGCGCTGGCCGAACTGATGGATGGCAAGTTGCTGCTGGTGACCAATACGCCGAATTTGTCGCCGCAAGGCGTAGTTGACCGTTACAAGTCGCTCGCCGATATCGAGCGCGGTTTCCGGGTGCTGAAATCGGAGATCGAAATCGGCCCGGTGTTTCATCGTCTGCCAGAACGGATCAAGGCGCATGCTGCCATTTGTTTCATCGCTTTGATCCTCTATCGCGTGATGCGACAGCGACTGAGCGGCACCGATGCACATCTGTCGCCGGAGCGGGCGCTGGAGGAGTTGCAGAAACTTCAGCATCATCAGATTCGTATCAATCAGGCCGACCGTCCAGTCACTGGTATCTCTCGCCTCTCCGACACACAGGACCGCGTCTTTGCCGCATTGAGATTGAAAAAACCGACAAAACCAAAGCAACTTTCCCTTTTGTAGTACACGTTTTTGAACTGCCGTTCATAAGAAACAATCACTTGCGCGTTTAACTGTCGAACTCGGGTGATCACAACCCTCCGAAAATTTCGAAGGGCCATTTTTCGCCAATGTCGCTGGTCGAGGGACGTCCGCAGTGGCCGCTGCTCGGAGTCGCGCATCTCGAACAGCTTCCAGGCATGCGTTGGAAGCTGAAAAACCTGTCCCAGCTAAAACAAAAGAACCCAAAGAAATTCCATGGGCAGGTCGAGGCGTTGGCGAAGCAGCTCATGTAGGATAGTCGTAACGGAAGGTGACGGTGCCGGCTGGCGAGATGGTCACGTTCATGCCGTCTCGGTCGGCCACCTTGTATTGAGCGCTCTTGGGCTTGAGGTTCTTCAGTGCTGTGTCGGTGAGCATCGGCGTTCTCCCAAGCGTGCAACGGCTTTACCGTCACAAAGATTCAGAATGACAATCCTCCTGGAACCAGCATGAAATCTAGCTTTTCACTAGATTTTACCTGATTAGCAACGAACGTCAGCCGGGCTCATCTTGTGAGCCTGCTGACCCATAAAGTGATCGCCATCAACCAACGCGGGGTGGCGATCATGGCGATGAACCGAATCCAATTTCAACCTGGACTGTCGATGCCGGAATTTCTCAAGGGCTATGGAACCGAGACGCAGTGCGAGGAAGCGCTTGAGGCGGCTCGCTGGCCGGAAGGCTTCCATTGCCCGCGATGCGCTGGAGCAGCACATTGCGTCGTTCGTGACGGCACACGCAAAGTCTTTCAATGCACGGCCTGCCGACATCAAGCCTCGTTGATTGCCGGCACTGTCTTTCAGGGCACGAAACTGCCGTTGACTACCTGGTTCCTGGCGATCTACCTGATCAGTCAGGCAAAGACCGGGCTGTCGGCGTTGGCGCTGCGGCGGCAACTGGGCGTGAGCTACCCCACGGCCTGGCTGATCCACCACAAGCTGATGCAGGTTATGGCCGACCGGGAGGCGCGCTATGCCCTTGAAGGGAATGTCCAAGTGGATGATGCCTATCTGGGCGGTGAGCGCACGGGGGGCAAGGTGGGGCGTGGTTCCGAGAACAAGGTGCCGTTTGTCGCTGCAGTTTCCCTGACCGAGGAGAATCGTCCTCTGCGCGTGCGCCTGACGCCGGTCTCGGGATTCACGAGCGAGGCCGTGCTGGCGTGGGCGAAGGGTAATGTCGCTCCCGGGAGCGCCGTTTTCTCTGATGGGTTGGCTTGCTTTGGTGCCGTAGTGGGCGCCGGTTGCATGCACCATCCGACAGTAATGGCCGGCCGGAAGCCCAAGGTCGTACCCGAGTTCAAGTGGATCAACACCGTCCTCGGCAATCTCAAGACCAGTCTGTCGGGTTGCTACCATGCCTTCGATTTTCCAAAGTATGCCGCGCGTTACCTTGCGGCGTTCTGCTATCGCTTCAATCGGCGCTTCGATCTGCGCACGCTTCACCAGCGCCTGGTCATCGCTGCCGTCACCGCAATTCCTCGTCCGCTGCGCTTAATTCGCGTAGCTGACGTTCGTTGCTAATCAGGAATATAATTCAACCGGCCAGTTCGAGACTTCAGCGGTCCAGCTGCTTGAGACGCCATTCGATCGCCTCGCGCTTCGGATACATGCGTGGTTCCCTCGGAAGGAAGAGCGGCTTGCCGTCCAGGTCGGTAAGCACTCGGCAGTCCGGAATCCGAGAATCCAACCGGCGGCTAACCCGCCAGCGGAAATCCATGTCCGGCGAGATTAGCCAGCGGTCCATCGCCCAATGCATGTCCGGGGTCAGCGCCAGCCCGTTGCGCGGATCGTCATCGCCAGCCTCGCTGAACGGGTGGATGTGGGCGGCTTCGACGAGCGCGGCGCCATCCGGTAGCACCAACCGCAGGCCGGTGGCCGCACACCGGTAGTCGTAAATCTCGGTGATCACGCGACGGAACGCGGGATCGCGGATGTACGCCGGGGTCGCCTCGGCAACTCGCGGCGCTTCCCCCGTCGCACCGCGCAGTAGGCGCTCGTAGTCCCCAATTTCCCGTGTCCGTCCGACGACGGCCTGCAGGTCCTGTAGGCCGCGGTCGAACCACCGCTCCGCAAGTGCGGCGCTCAAAGCACCGACCGCCGACGGTTCCTGCAGCAGTTCGAATAGCTCAGGATCGAGGCAGGCGCAGTCGATGTTCTCGGAAATCTGCCGGGGCGAGGTGGCTGTACTCATCGCTTCGAGAATCGCCTCGCGTCCTGGCTTCGCCCGAAGGTGCCAGAAGCTCGCATCGCCGCCCCGTAACCTTCCCTTTAGGTGAAAGAAGGGAAACCAGGGGTTCGCGTGGTCGTGTTCCGACCTGACGGCGTTGAAATATGTGGCATATCTTTCGAGAAGTGCCGGCCCGTAATCGATGCGGTTGTCGCGCAACGCACCGCTGCGAGCCAGATCGAACACCGCAAGCAGCATGCAGATCTTGTGCGGGCTAGCTCTGCCGCCTGCGACGTTGACGTTAAGGTGGCGCAGTTTGCCGAGGTAGAGGTCGAGACTCACCGGCTCAATCCCAATACCTGGCCTTGGTAGGGATCACCCAGCGTACGCCGCCGCGCGGGTCGGGCATGTCGCCGGTGTAGCGCGGAATCAGATGGACGTGGAGGTGCGGAACCGTCTGCCCAGCTGCCGCGCCGTTGTTGATGCCAATGTTGCAGGCATTGGGTCCGAATTTGCTCCAAACCTCCGAATTCGCCCAATCCAGCAAGACCATCAGCGACTCTCGTTCGACCGGCGTCAGGTCGAAGAACGAGGCAACGTGGCGCCGGGGAATGATGAGGGTATGGCCATCGGAAACAGGGAAGGCATCCCTGATCGCGACGGCATACGCGTCGCCGTGAAGGATGCGCTCGACGGGAAGATGGCAGAACGGACAGGCTGCAGACATAGGAAGAGGAAGGTCGGGCAAGATGGTACCTGAATGTTACCGCACGCCGCCAGATTGACCCTCACCCCGCAAGTTCGCAGCGTTATAGCTGTACGGAACGCTATTGATCCGGCCCTGTGAAGTTTGAATCATGAAGCAGCGGCATATTTGACAAATGGATCTTGGAAGAACGACATAACCCGATCCGGGTTTTGTTCCAGTTTGGTCATGTGATCGATGGCGGCGGATTTCAGCTTGGCCTTGGTACGTACCGGCACCTTGGCCCCGATGGCTTGCTTGAGATCGCCATTGAGCCGTTCTTCAGGATTCAATTCGGGGCTGTAACTGGGCAGATAGAACAACTCGATTTTGTCCTGGCGTTCTGCTGCCCAAGCCTTCACTGGCTTGCTGTGATGAACGCGAAGGTTGTCGAGAATCAGGAATACCTTGCGGCCAGCATCCTTGATCAGGGCCTCCAGAAATTCAATGAGCTTATCGGCGTTAAAGGCTTCGTCTATGATCATCCAACGCGTCTGCCCTTTGTTGGTGACCGTGGCGATCATTGAGAGCTTCTGGCGAGTGCCGCCGACGACAAAAGTGACTGGCGTTTTGCCGGCCGGGGCGTAGCTACGGCCACGGACATCCGTATTGACCAAGGCCGTTTCGTCACCCCAGTGGATTTCGCCACCTTCTGCTTTGGCGCGTCTCTCGATTTCAGGGTACTGCTCATTGAGCCAAGCTTGCACTGCCTCCGGTCGTTGTTCGTAAGCGCGGCGGATTGGCTTTTGAGGCGTAAAGCCCCAGCGGGCCAGATATTTGCCAACGCCTCGAACTGAAAGCTTGATGCCAAATTCGCGTTCGATCAGTTGCATGACAGCAGCCCGATTCCACAGCGCAAAGTCCATCTTCAGTTGCTCTGGCCGCTTGTCGCAGATGATCTGCCGGATCGCTTGTTCCTGATCAGCACTCAGGCTGCGCCCGTCACCAAGCTCTCGCCCTCGTGTTGCCGGTCGAATTGCAGCAACACCACCAGCCTCATAAAGATCAATCGCTTTACGTACCGTCGGATAGCTCAATCCCGTGAGCTCAACAATGCGCATCACGCCATAACCTTTGCGGTGCAGACGAACAACCTGCTTTCGCCGCTCGTGCAACTGCTCCAGCGTCTGATTTCTTGCGTCTTCTTTGTCCATGCAGCAGTAAACCAGAAAACATCAAAATATTCAAACATTATCGTGCCGTATCAATAAGAACTCTTAGACGCCCCCGCTGCAGCGACATAGCCGCCAGCGGTTCGTCCTGCGGGAAGTGGTCGGCGAAGGCCGGGGCGGCGGGGAGTAGGATGTATCCGCTACCCCTTTTTCTCCCGGCAGTTCACATGCTGCGCCGGTACTGCCCGCCGACTTCGTAAAGCGCGCTGCTGATCTGGCCGAGCGAGCAGTGGCGCACGGCGTCCATCAGCACGGCGAAAACGTTGCCGTCCTCGATCACGGTTTGCTTGAGCTTCTCCAGCATGGCCGGTGCGATCGACGCGTTGCTAGCGTGGAAATCGCGCAGGCGCCTGATCTGCGACTGCTTTTCCTCGTCGGTCGAGCGCGCCAGTTCGATCTCCTGCTGCGCCATGCCCTGCGGGTTAAGGAAGGTGTTCACGCCGATGATCGGGTAGGAGCCGTCGTGCTTCTTGTGCTCGTAATACATCGACTCTTCCTGGATCTTGCCGCGCTGGTAGCCGGTTTCCATGGCGCCGAGCACACCGCCACGCGAGGCGATGGCTTCGAATTCCTTCAACACGGCTTCTTCGACCAGATCGGTCAGCTCGTCGATGACGAAAGCTCCCTGGTTCGGGTTTTCGTTTTTGGCGACGCCCCACTCGCGGTTGATGATGAGCTGGATGGCCATCGCGCGCCGTACGCTTTCTTCCGTCGGCGTGGTGATCGCTTCGTCGTAGGCATTGGTGTGCAACGAGTTACAGTTGTCGTAGATGGCGATCAGCGCCTGCAGCGTCGTGCGGATGTCGTTGAAGTCCATTTCCTGCGCGTGCAGCGAGCGACCGGAAGTCTGGATGTGGTACTTCAGCTTCTGGCTGCGCTCGTTGGCGCCGTACTTGTTCTTCATCGCGACCGCCCAGATGCGGCGGGCGACGCGGCCGATCACCGAGTATTCCGGGTCCATGCCGTTGCTGAAGAAGAAGGACAGGTTGGGCGCGAAATCGTCGATGTGCATGCCGCGCGCCAGATATGACTCGACGTAGGTGAAGCCGTTGGACAGCGTGAAGGCCAGCTGGCTGATCGGGTTGGCACCAGCTTCGGCGATGTGGTAGCCGGAAATCGACACCGAGTAGAAGTTCTGCACCTGGTTATGGACGAAGAACTCCTGGATGTCGCCCATCATCTTGAGGGCGAATTCGGTGCTGAAGATGCAGGTGTTCTGGCCCTGGTCTTCCTTGAGGATGTCGGCCTGCACCGTGCCGCGCACGGTCGACAGGGCCCATTCGCGGATTTTCTCGGCTTCGTCCTCGGTCGGCTGGCGGCCGTTGTCCTTTTCGAACCTGGCCATCTGCTGGTCGATGGCGGTGTTGAAGAAGCAGGCGAGGATGATCGGCGCCGGGCCGTTGATGGTCATCGACACCGAGGTGGTCGGCGCCAGCAGGTCGAAGCCGTCGTAGAGCACCTTGAGGTCGTCGAGCGTGGCGATGGAAACGCCGGAGTTGCCGATCTTGCCGTAGATGTCCGGGCGCTCGTCGGGGTCGCAGCCGTACAGCGTGACCGAGTCGAAAGCCGTCGACAAGCGATGGGCCGGCATGCCTTCGGAAACACGCTTGAAGCGGCGGTTGGTGCGGAAGGCATCGCCTTCGCCGGCGAACATGCGGGTCGGATCCTCGTTCTCGCGCTTGAAGGCGAAGACGCCGGCGGTAAAGGGGAAGGAGCCGGGCACGTTCTCCTTCATCAGGAAGCGCAGGATTTCGCCGTCGTCGGTGTATTTCGGCAGCATGACCTTCCTGATCCGGGTGCCGGACAGCGACTCGGAGACCAGACCGGTGCGGATTTCCTTGTCGCGGATCTTCACGACGTACTCGTCGCCGCTGTAGGCCTTGACGGTGTCCGGCCACATGTCGAGCAACTTCTTCGCCTTCGGGTCCTGTTGAGTGTCCTTGAAGGCGACCATTTCGTCGAAGTCTGCGGTCGACTTGTCGCAACCGGCAAAAACGCCCTTGGCGATGCGCAACGACTGGCGCTCACGAGCGATCTTCACCTGCGCGTCGGTGTGCTTGTGATAGCCGCGCACGGTGTCGGCGATTTCGGCCAGGTAGCGCACTCGCTGCGCCGGCACGATGGCGCGCTGGGTCGAGGATTGCTTGACGGTGACCAAGGGCAGCTTGCCCGGCTCGAGCTTGAGCCCCTTGTCGACCAGCACTGGCACCAGCGCCTGATACAGCGCGGTGACGCCGTCGTCGTTGAAGCGCGCGGCCTGAGTACCGAAGACCGGCATGTCGTCGGTCGGCGTCGAGAACAGCTCGCGGTTGCGCTGGTACTGCTTGCGCACGTCGCGCAACGCATCCTCGGCGCCCTTGCGGTCGAACTTGTTGATCGCGACGAAGTCGGCGAAATCGAGCATGTCGATCTTCTCGAGCTGGGAAGCGGCGCCGAACTCCGGCGTCATCACGTACATCGAGACATCGACGAAGGGCACGATAGCCGCGTCGCCCTGGCCGATGCCCGAGGTTTCGACGATCACCAGATCGAAGCCGGCCAGCTTGCAGGCGGCGATGACTTCCGGCAGCGCGGCGGAAATTTCCGAGCCTGTGTCGCGGGTAGCCAGCGAGCGCATGAAGACATTCGGATGCTCGATGGCATTCATGCGGATGCGGTCGCCGAGCAGCGCGCCGCCGGTGCGCTTGCGCGATGGGTCGATCGAAATCAGGCCGACCTTGACGCTGTCCTCCTGATCGAGGCGGAAGCGCCGGACGATTTCATCAGTCAGCGAGGATTTGCCGGCGCCGCCGGTACCGGTGATGCCGAGTACCGGCACTTCCAGCTCGGCCGCGGCCTTGAGCACGGGCCCCTTCAGTTCCGGCGCAGCGCCGTTTTCGAGCAGCGTGATGACGCGGGCCAGCAAACGCTTGTCTCCCGCCTTCAGGCCGGCGAGCACCTGTTCAGCCCGCGGCACGCCGGCGGCCGCCAGATCGAAATCCGAGAGCTGCACGACCTCGTTGATCATGCCCTGCAGGCCCATGAGCACACCATCCTCCGGCGCGTAGATGCGGGTCACGCCGTATTCGTGCAGCTCGCGGATCTCGGCCGGAACAATGACCCCGCCACCGCCGCCGAAGACCTTGATCTCGCTGCCGCCGTTGGCCTTGAGCAAGTCGATCATGTACCTGAAGAATTCGACGTGGCCGCCTTGATACGAGGTGATGCAGATGCCCTGCACGTCCTCCTGCAGCGCTGCATTGACGATTTCCTGCACCGAGCGGTTGTGGCCAAGGTGGATGACCTCGGCGCCGGTCGCCTGCAGGATGCGGCGCATGATGTTGATTGAAGCGTCGTGGCCGTCGAACAGCGAAGCGGCGGTCACGAAGCGCACTTTGTTCTTCGGCTTGTACGGGGACAGCTTCTTGGCTACGGAAAGATCGGTCATGACGCCAGCCTCAGCAAAAAGGAGGAAAGGCGCTCATGGTATGCCCCTTTGACGCCGCCGCCATTGTCGCGAATGACGACAATCGTGCAAATTCCGCCAAGGTGTTACAGTGTCACGGTCAACCGGAAAAAATGGTAAAAATTGAAATCGTCCGCCCCCTCGCCGCTCGCCAGAAGAACGCAAGCCTCTGTTGCCATAGGATTTGTTACCGGAATGCTGGCCGGCCTGACGCGGCGAAACATTGACCCCACCCCGCTCCTGGCTGCCACCCACATTGACATTGCAGACACCGCCAGCCGGATTCCTGTCGAAAACTACGCTGCACTCTACAACCTGCTCAACCGCCAGCTCGACGACGAAGGTTTCTCGCTATTTGCTCAGCCGATGCGCGTCGGCAGCTTCGAATTTCTCTGCCGCGGCTGCCTCAGCGCGCCGACCCTGGCCGAGGCGCTAGCCCGTGCCAGCCGTTTCCTGCATGTCGTACTACCCGACCTGGCAGTCAGCGTGCGCCGGTCGCACGGCCACGCCGAACTGGTCATCGCCGAAACGCGCAAGCTGGCCGAGCGCACCGACGACCCGGGCCGCATCTTTGCCTTCGAGTGGCTGCTCCGTCTACTGCACGGGTTGTCGTGCTGGCTGGTCGGGCGCGGCATCGGGCTCGATAGCGTGATCTTTCCCTACCGCAAGCCGGAACATTTCGCCGACTACGCGCTGATCTTCACCGCAGATTCCCGTTTTGCTCCGACCGTTCCCGGCGGCACCGGCACACTGGTCGCCAGTTTCAACACCAATCTGCTCGACCTGCCGGTCCGCCGCGACGAAGCCGCGCTCACCACCTTTCTCGACGGCGCCCCCGGCAAGATCACCACGCTCTACCGGCGCGACCGCGAAATGGCCATCCGCGTCCGCGACTTGCTACGCGCCGCGCTGCCGGCTACCCTGAGCCTCGATGACATCGCCGACCGCCTCTATCTCTCGCCGCGCACCATCCATCGCCGACTCGAAGAAGAAGGCTCCAGCTTCCGCGGCATCAAGGATGTCCTGCGCCGCGACATGGCACTGGCCCGCCTGACCAAGACCAAGGATTCGATTGCCCAGGTTGCCGCCGATCTCGGCTACGCCGACACCTCGGCCTTTTATCGCGCCTTTGTCGACTGGACCGGCATGGCACCCATTCACTATCGACGACGCTGGAGGACGATGCTATGACGCGCCCACGGCGCCCATCAGACCAGGACAAACCGCTCGAAGCTATCGCTTCGGTCTCGAATGCGATACGCTTCCCTTCTTGGAAATTAATACGCAGGGAATGTTTCGACTCTCATGAAAGGCAAGAATAAGCGTGGCATGAACGACGACCGGCGCGGCGACGACATTGGCCCGCCTGATGGCTGGCGGGATAGGCGCCGGCACGTCGAACGGCGAATTCCCAAGGCCGAGGAAGTCGAGGTAAGTGACGAGGAATGGGCAGCGTATTTCGACAACCCGACCAAGAAATCCACTGCCCAAGAGGAGCAAGAGCATTCTGTCGCGGCCGATATTCTGGATCGCGCCCGAAAATGATCGCCAGTCAACCTGCGCACCAGGCGGGTTGAAGAGCGGAAAAAAAGCCGGATGATTCCGGCCTTTCTGATTTACGACGGCCGCGCCTACTCGTCGTCTTCGTGCAACTGGAACTTGCTGGCCATCTG
>Ga0209507_1002899_pt1 | contig 11180 bp, 8 predicted proteins | sample AD_UKC028_MetaG_FD_184414 | JGI IMG/M metagenome (GOLD analysis project Ga0209507, IMG submission 184414) | Active sludge microbial communities of municipal wastewater-treating anaerobic digesters from USA - AD_UKC028_MetaG (SPAdes) (version 2) | ecosystem: Engineered > Bioreactor > Anaerobic >...
TGCCGCCCTGAAAGCCCTTGTCGAGCTCGGAGTGGGAGCGTATGTGTTTCTGTTCGCTGAAGTATCGTGAACTGGAGAAATATTCCAGGTAATCGCGGCTATACATCTTCTGATCGTTGTCAATGACGCTGTATTTGATATTTTCAATATCAGTTGATATGCCAAAGCCGAAGACGATGAGAAGAAAGGGCGAGACAATGAATGAGATGATAAGTCTGATCGGGTCGCGGTACAATTCGATGGCTTCTCTTCGAGCCAGGGCTGCCAACCGTTTAATGTCAAAGAGGCGGCCATGTTTTTTGACACGCTCAGGTTTCAGCATGAACGGGACGGTTTGTTTTTCATCATCCGTCTCGTCGATGGTATTGCTGGCAATATCATCCTTCATGTAGGCAATAAAGGCTTCTTCGAGAGTATGGCAGCCACGCATGCGGACAAGCTCTACAGGTGCATCACAGGCAAGGACGCGGCCCATGCTCATGAGGGCGACCCGATCACAGCGATTGGCCTCATTCATGTAATGGGTGGTCACGAAGATAGTGACGCCACTCTCCCTGGAGAGGTTTATCAGGAGCTCCCAGAAATGGTCTCTGGCCACAGGATCGACGCCTGATGTAGGTTCGTCAAGGATCAGGATTTCGGGTTTATGAATGGCGGCAACGGCCAGGGAGAGACGCTGGCGAATGCCCAGGGGAAGGCGTTCAGTCTGATCGTCCATGACGTCGTTCAATCCGAACTTCTCAGCCATTTCCTTCACCCGTGCAGGGACATCCTCCTTCGGCATATCGAAGAGATGGGCATGCATATCCAAGTTTTGCCTTACGGTGAGCTCGCCATAGAGCGAAAAGCTCTGCGACATGTATCCGATGCGCTTTTTCAGCTCGATACTTCCGGTTTCCACAAAGCTGTCGAAGATGAAGGCCTGGCCATTCGTGGGATGCAAAAGCCCGGTGAGCATCTTCATGGTGGTGGTCTTGCCGCAACCGTTCGATCCGACAAAACCGAAGATCTCGCCCCTTGGTATGGTGAAGGAGACATCATCAACCGCAGTAAAGTCACCGAACTTTTTGGTAAGATGTTTTGCCTCAATGGCGGAACCGTCATTGGATGCTATTCTTGGCGGTGTCGTAAAGATCCTATGACCATAGCGCATCTCTTCAGGCAGCATGGCGATGTATGCGTCTTCTATGGTCGTCTTGCCGGTCTTTTTCTTTAACGCCTCGGGCGTTCCCGAAGCAAGGATCCGGCCGCCTTCCATCATGACGAGCCAATCAAGGTGTTCAGCCTCATCCATATAGGCAGTTGCGATGATGATGCTCATTCCTTCATGATGAGTGCTCATGTCCTTGACGAGTTCCCAGAACTGGCGGCGTGAGAGGGGATCGACACCGGTAGTGGGTTCATCCATAATGAGCACTTCAGGATTGTGGATCAGGGCACAGCATAGCCCCAGCTTCTGCTTCATGCCGCCTGAAAGCTGGCCTGCCGGCCGGTGGGCAAAAGGTGCAAGGTTTGTGGCCTTCAGGAGCTGTTCGATCCGCTCGTTTCTCTCGACGCTGGTGAATCCGAAGAGGCGTCCGAAAAAATCCACATTCTCATAGACTGAAAGCGTAGGATAGAGATTCTGCCCGAGACCCTGGGGAATATAGGCAACTTGCGAGCAGACGTCATGACGGTGTGTCCCTGAGCGCATGGTGCTGCCCAACACGTGAATGTCACCGGTCTGTATCTTTTTCTGGCCTGCAATCAGGCTGAGCAGGGTTGATTTACCCACGCCGTCGGGCCCGATGAAGCCCACCTTGCATCCGGCGGGGATATCAAGATCAATGGAATCAAGGACGATCTTCTTGCCGTAGCAATGTTTTACTCCGTCAATATGTGCGATGGTCTCATGGCCGTTCATGCGGGCATTCACTTAAAAAGTTCTGTCCATTTCGCGGACGGATTCAAACGGATATATGCAACACCGGGCATCCCTGGCTTCAACCGGGGGTCATTAAATTCCTGAAATCTGATTTTAACCCGGAAAACAAGCTTCTGGCGCTCCTCTGTTGTCTCAACCTCTTTAGGGGTGAACTGTGCCTTTTCAGAGACATAAGCCACCCGCGCCAGAAATTGCCTGTCCGGTATGGCATCGAGCACAACCTTGGCATCACCGCTTAAGGGAATAACGCCGGCATATTGCTCGGATAGATACACATTCATGTAAATATCCGTGTTGTCAATAATGGTCAGTGCCTTGCCTCCATTGGGCAGAATCTCGCCCGGTTCTGCAAGGCGGGACAATACCTGTCCCTTGATGGGGCTCCTCAGCAGGCAGTCATTGATCTCTGTTTTTAACCTCTCCGTCTGGGCAACTGCGGACTCAATAGCACCTTCGGTCTCGACGATTAATGATTTTGCCGCTGCATATTCTGCATCATAGGTCTCCTTGACGGTCTGATTACGATCGTGTTCCTGTTGCGTAAAAATGTTTTTTGCAAAGAGAGTCTTGGACCGCTCAAGCTCTTTTAACGCAAGATCCCTCTTAACGCGAATGCCTTCAACTCTGGAGAGAGCCGTTTCACGCGCTTGTTTTGCCCGCTTAACTTCGGCCTCGGCCTGCTTCAATAAGGCTTGGAGAGTACTTGCGTCTATCTTGGCCACGATCTGGCCTTTATCAACGAAGTCCCCCTCTTTCACGAGAACTTCTGTGAGACGCCCTGCAAGCTTTGTTGCAATATCCACTTCGGTTGCCTCAAGGCGGCCGTTGCCCATCACAAAACCTTTCGGAACGGCATTTTTATCTTTGTTGATATAGAGATAAAAAATAAGAATTCCTGCCAAGAGAACCAAGACCATGACGATGACGGATTTTTTTATAACCTTCCCCATTTGCGGCCATATCCTCCTCTTTATAAAACTCCATTTATAGTCATCAAAGAACGGGCTGGACCGTTCAACTCACAATATAGTTTCAGTAAAGTGTTCTCAAATAATAAATCAGGCAATCCATGGAATTTTGGAATACCATTTCGGATGCAGCCTTGGATGGACATGATTGAAGATAGCGCAATATGATAATAAATTCCTTTTTGTGATGCGCGAGTATAGGAAACAGGGTCCTGTCTGTCAAGACAATCTTGAAGTTGGTGGTTTGCCACTTTTAGGGAGAAAATCGCGGGGAAAGTTATCGACGCTGTTTCAATTTTCAGCCATCACACACTTTGCTGTGCCGACTTGAGGACAAAAGTCTCAATCTCGCGCATTATTTCCCCGCTGTGCATATATTTGTTCGAGGGGCAGGCAATGACGGTTGCATGGGGCAGCCTTTCTGCCAAGAGACGAATATTGGCGGCTGAGTGCAACGTATCCGTAGGAGCGTAAGCCAATGCCACTGGTATTTGCACGCTGTCCAAATGCGGCCAGACCCGGTAACGCTGCTTAATGGCGGCCTTGGCCGAAAGCTTGATTCTCTGAGGGTGCGCTGCACGCAGTGTTTCATTATAACGCATCATCTGTTCGGGTTCATTTTTGACGTCAACCTTGAAGGTCTTTATATACCAGAGAACAAAATACTTGATCCCATGATAAAGAAACGCCGGCAAAAACAGCAGCCACTGCAAATACCACGGCGCCTTGAAATCGCTGTTTGGAGCTATCAAGAAGGCCGTACCCGCTGTCAATCTGCCACCTTTTAGGGCTTCCAGCAAGGTGGTCGCTCCGAGGGAGCTGCCGATCACGGTTGCGTGTGGCGAAGTGATTTTCAATTGGCGGCAAACGCTGATGAGGTCTTCAGCCATCCTTGCAATACTGAAATCCTCCGGGGTCAGTTTCTTTGTCTCAAAAAGTGCCGACCTCTTTTCCCGTGTTTCAATATAATAGACCGGCCTTCGGGCAGCCATGACCTTCAGCAGGGGTACCCATCCGGATACGGCGGATACCCATCCGGCCACAAAAATGATGGGATCTTCGCTAACAGGCTTTTTGGGCCGCCAGGTCATAACCCGCAGATGAACACCGGCCTGTACGCAAACCGACAATGTTTCGTAGATTGAATCCGGGAGTGCAACCGGATCTAAAAGAGGGTTGTCCAAATGGACCTCCTGGGTATGGGTGGATTACGCAAGGATTCTATATTCCCGAATTAGTGAGCATGGTGCAGAAAATATTGATAATCCCCACTAGCCAAAATTTACCACACCTCTCCACTTTCCGGTTAAAATCTTATGATGGGCGTTCTTGTGTGTCAAGAAAATCTTGGCCATAAAATGTTCGGGCCAGTGATGTTTATTACGGCTTAAAAAAGTCCATCATCGATGTTTTAATTTTCAGAATTGAGAATTTAAAATGGATGAACTCCTAATTTACCTGTGATATGAAATCACAGTTTTGTTCCGGGTAAGGAGAGGCCATGAAAGGATTATTTGCGCGCAAACCGATTGAGCTAATTATCAAAGAGCCTGAATATGAGCAGCACAAGCTGAAGAGGGTGCTTGGCCCGTGGGGACTCGTCAGCCTGGGGATCGGCGTTATTATCGGCGCGGGAATTTTTGTTCTATCAGGACAAGCTGCAGCAACTTACGCAGGTCCGGCGCTCGTGCTCTCGTTTATAATTTCAGCTGTGGGATGCGGACTAGCAGGTCTTTGTTACGCCGAATTTGCTTCCATGATTCCCATTTCAGGTAGTGCTTATACCTATGCTTACGCAACGCTGGGAGAATTTGTGGCTTGGATCATCGGCTGGGATCTTGTGCTGGAGTACCTTTTTGGCGCCTCGACCGTAGCAGTCGGGTGGTCCGGATACGTGGTTAGTTTCCTGAAGGATTTTGATATAATCATCCCCGCTTTTTTATGTCAGGCTCCGTTTTCTTATTCCCTGACGGATGGATGGAATACAACCGGCGCAATTTTAAATTGCCCGGCTGTCTTCATAGTCGGGCTTATGACCACACTCCTTGTAATCGGTATCCGTGAGTCAACGGCATTTAACAATTTCATCGTCTTCATTAAATTGACCGTCATCGTTCTCTTCATCGGGGTGGGAATTTTCTTCATCAACTTTGCCAACTGGTCGCCATTTTTACCTGATAATACCGGCCAGTTCGGGGAATTCGGCTGGAGCGGTGTCCTGCGCGGCGCAGGTGTAATCTTCTTTGCCTTCATCGGGTTTGACGTTGTTTCCACTGCGGCACAGGAAGCGCGCAATCCTCAGCGAGATATGCCGATAGGCATTCTTGGATCTCTCGCAGTTTGCACAATTATTTTTATTCTTATGACCGGAGTTTTGACCGGAATCATGAAATATACCGAATTAGCTGTTCCGGATCCCATTGCAGTTGCCGTCAATGCCGCGGGACCGGGAATTGCGTGGCTTAGACCATTCATTAAGATCGGCGCCATTGCGGGGCTTACGTCGGTCGTGTTGGTTCTTCTTATGGCACAACCGCGCGTCTTTTTCTCAATGGCACGGGATGGATTACTGCCCCAAAAATTTGCCCGTGTGCATCCTCGCTTTAAAACACCATACATCCCGACCATTCTTACGGGATGTATAGCAGCCATAGTGTCGGGTCTTTTCCCTATTAATATTCTAGGGGAACTGGTGTCCATAGGAACATTACTGGCCTTTGCCATCGTATGCATTGGTGTGCTTGTCCTGCGTTACCGTAATCCGGATATCCCCCGTGTGTTTCGCACACCCTGGGTTCCTTTCGTTCCCGTTGCCGGCGCTCTCGTCACCCTGCTCCAGATGGTGTTTTTGCCCTTTGACACTTGGATTCGTCTTCTGGTTTGGATGGCTATTGGATTCGCTATTTATTTCTTCTACAGCCGGAAACACAGCCAGCTGAGAATTTTATCACCAGAAAAATAAGGGACACGTTTCATCTTTATTAATGCCGCTAAACAAAGTGGCGCGGACGCCATTCACCCCGGATATGGCTTCCTATCGGAGAATCCCGATTTTGTGGAACGTTGCGAAAAAGAAAATATTATTTTTATCGGGCCTTCCAGCGAGTGCATGTCCAAAGCCAAACCCAAAAACCGCGCGCGGCAGTTGATGAAGGCGTTGATGAAGGATATAATGTCTCTCCCAAAACAACCCTGCCTTTCCACCATGTCATCCTTAAAGAAGAAGATTTCGTAATCGGCGATTACACAACAGACCTTGCCGACAAGCCGGACGTGAGAAATAAACTCGGCGCCAAAATTTTTTAAGGCTGAAGATTCACTGACTTGGTCTTTTCCCGATTTAGCTTAGAAGCTTAGCGGTGATAAAACAGCCGGCCATGTCTTGATCGGATCGGAAACAAATGATATGTATTGCCCATGGGAAGAACCATCATACAAATTTATGAAGTCCAAAAACCAAAGGAAGCCGAAGCATTAATCGATTTGGGTGTTGATCATATCGGAAGCGTGCTCACTGATCAGAATAAATGGAGCAATGCGGCCCTGCGCAAAACGGGTCAGGTGATCAGGCAGGCGGGGGCGAAAAGCGGCTTGATTCTCCTTTTTAAAGATCCGATAAAAATTTTTCAGGCTATTGATTATTATCAGCCGGATTTTGTTCATTGCTGTGAAGCGCTTTCACCCTTTCCGGGCAATCAGGCCGCGGTTGTGCGCGAATACGACGCGCTGCTTTCTTTGCAGTTGGACTTGAAAGACCGCTTCCCGCAGGTTGAAATTATGCGCTCGCTTTCCGTGCCGCAAGCCGGCTTATCTCTGTCCCGCGATATTCAAGAAAACATCCTGCGCTTTGCCGAACTCTTCGCGCCGTTTTCGGATTATTTTCTTCTCGATACGCTGATCGGCAATCCGGAAAATCAATCGTTTCAGCCGGTGGCAGGTTATGTCGGGATTACCGGCGTTGTCTGTGATTGGAACATAGCCAAGGTTGTGATTGAGAAAAGTCCGATACCGGTTATTCTGGCGGGTGGGCTCTCCGGTCAAAACGTCTATGATGCCATTGTCTCACTGAAACCGGCGGGTGTGGACAGTTGCACACAGACCAATGCTATGGATAAGAATGGCCGGCCTGTCCGCTTTAAAAAAGATATGAAAAAAGTCCGGCGGTTTGTTGAGGAAGCCCGGCGCGCCGACCGGTTTGTTCAGGGAGAAAATTTTGCCGCACAACCCATCCATACAAAGGGAATATAAGACCATCACGGCGATGATCGATCTGTACTGCCGTGAGCATCATCAGACCGGTGCTTCCGGATTGTGCGTTTCGTGTAAGGAGCTACTGACCTATACGAAGTCACGATTGGACAAGTGTCCCTATTCAAAAGACAAACCGACGTGCGCAAAATGTCCGATACATTGCTATAAACCCGAACGGCGAAAACAAATTCAGCAGGTGATGCGGTATGCCGGTCCCCGCATGCTGCGTTCCCATCCGCTTTTATCTATTCACCATCTGTTGAAGATTTTGAAAAAACCCAAAGTGGTGAAATTATGAAGGTCGCTGTGATCGGCGCCGGCCCGGGCGGACTATACGCGGCGCTTGCGGCGGCAAGAGAAAACATTCAGGTTGACCTTTTTGAAAAAGGAAAAATCGGGGAAGGGATTGTCTGCGGTGAATGTATTTTTGATTCACTGGCGATTATGACCAGGCCGGGCAGAGGATTGTTACACCCGGTCGACGAAGTTGTTCTGAAGGGACGAGTGGATTATACTTTTCCCCTGAGCCGGCATCGGAAATTGTGGATGCTTGACCGCCGGATCTGGCAGCAGGATCTGGCTCGCCTTGCTGAAAACTGTGGCGTCCACATCCATGAAAACGCCAGGATTACAAGAGAACACTTGCGCCGGATGCAAAAGGAGTATGATTGGATTTTTGATGCCAGCGGCGCGCCGTCGGTGACGTCCCGACTCTATCAGTTTTCGGACGAGTATTTTAAAGAGTATCTTCTGGCATATCAGCTCGTGCTGGCTGATGATTTCAGCACGCTTTGGCCGCGCATCAAGGTTGCCTTTTTCCCGAACATATCTGCTGAATTTCAGCCCGCATACACCTGGGTTTTTCCCAAGGATGCCGGGCGGGCCAATGTCGGCGTGGTCTGTACGGTGCGCGGCGTCTTGAGCAAGGACAAGTTGGATTTGAAAAAACTGCTGGCGGATGCTTTACTCACGGAAGGTCTGGCCGAAGCGGCCATCCTGGAAAGAGGCAGCGGCATTGCGTCAACCCGGATGATGCCACGTCTTGTTTACGATAATATTGTTCTGATCGGCGACGCCGCGGGCCTCACATCAGCCCTGCACGGTGGTGGAATCGACATGGCTTGTTTAAGCGGCGTTCTGGCAGTCGGCGCCGTTGTGGGCGGCAGTTCAGGGGTTGCAACCTATGAGGAAAAACTGAAGCAATACGTGAAAGAAAAAAACGCGCTGGAGGCGGTCGCCATTCGAAAAATGAGAACGTTGAACTTTGATCAATTTGATGTCCTGCTGCGCGGCGTAACATCCCAAAGCAAGCTCACCCGCTTCAGGACCGCTCTTAAGCATCTGGATATGTTTTACGTCACGATGAAGTGGTTTGGGACGAAGAAATCAATTCCCGACTGGCCAGTTTAGATGCGGTTCATCCGGTTTTGCATACTTTCAATGGGCTTTTATGAGATAAGCCTGACGAACATAAGAAAAGCCCCTCCGGAAGGAGGGGCTAAAGACTAAAACAACGACACTTTTAAAAACAATAGATTGAGGATCAATCTGTTACTGAACACGTCTGTATGGTAAAGCAGGGGTGTATCCAGCGGCAGAAAGATTTGAGGTTGCCCCTCCAGATACCGCCCATGACCATCCGACAATCGCCTGCCATCCCCGCATTGTTGTAGTCGCCCCTGTCATCACGCGATTACCGGCAGCACCATAAGGGGGTAGCAGCAGACCCGAAGCGTCATAGGTGTTGACCACATAAGCCGGGTATAGATCGTGAACCTTGTACATCATCATGAGAGTGTAAAGATCAACGGCTATTTTGTAAAGAGTTGTCCCATCTGCAGGATTGATCAATGTACCTGTGCCAGTCGGAATGTTATCATTCATGCCATAGTTTGGACTCGATGTATTGGTATCCATAGGACAGAGATACACATCATAACCCAAACCTGTCAAAGAAGTAGTCGGGAGGATTTGAACGTAAATTCCTGCGGAATTTATAAAATACGTACTATCAACAGCAAACATTCCCATTTGTAGAGATATACCAACAGCAGTATAGATATCAGCAGCCTTAAGGTAAGTCGTGAGAAGCGGATAACCCAGCGCACTTGTATCTAGCGGATCTCCTCCAAGAGGCAACACATTGTAAAGATCGGCAAAGGAGATATTGGGAAGAGGAGATACCGCCAGTGGATCGCGAATGACTCCACCCGGAACAAAAGCAATCTGAACTCTATTAGCATCACCTGTTGCCGCAGTCATATGGGCATTAGCTACAGTTACATTACCACCACTACTCACATAAGCAGATGCCCATATGCCATTGATAGCATTTCTATAAGAATCAGCGGCTAGGTTACCCAGAACCGATTCTCCAACCGGGAAGCCGGGTGTAATTGACTCTGTAGTTATTGGAGCATTATTTATTGCCACAGTGTCAAGAATTGAATCCACACCTGTTAATCCCAATCCGGCAAAAGCAGGAGCAAGACCGGCGCTGAGGGCGGGGTTCACAACACCCGATACTATCGAGTCCACATACTCCGTCCACCCATTAGACGCAATTGCGTCATCGATGGGCATATTTGTGCTTGCATAGCTTATAACCTTGCCGGAATGCTTGTTTACCTTAAGATCAAGCCTTGCAACATATTCGCCATACTCCCCTGGAGAAACAAGGATTGTATCGCAACCAGGAGAGGCTCTCACCGCAGTCTGATTTCTGTGATTATGTCCGGAAAGAATCACGTCAATGCCGGGAACAGCGATGGCGAGAGCGGCATCAGGGCTCGATGCAACTGCATAACCTGTTGCCACATCAGGCACTGTAAAACCTTCGTGCGACAGAAGAACAATCATCTGAGCGCCGCCGGCTCTCAACGCATCCACCTGAGATTTGAGAGCCGTTGTATAATTATGATCAAAAGTCAGGGGTGAGGCATTGGCAGCGTCGAAATCTGCATTGGTACCCATTATTCCAAGAAGGCCTATTTTGATACCGGCTTTTTCAACAATCTTAGATTTAACAATAGTGCCATTGGCAATAAGAGCACTTATTGCAGCATGGCCGTTTGGGTTCATGTTACTTGCAAGTATCGGAGTAGTGAAAGGTGCGGAAGTATTGCTTTTTGCCAGGGTTATAAACCCTGCCAATGCAGCCGGTCCTAAATCATATTCATGGTTGCCGAGGGTAACCGCATCATACTGCATCAAAGAAAAAAACATGAAAGAAAGCGGAGTCGAAGGAAGCGTCATGGTATAAACGGTTCCCATTGTAAAATCCCCGCTGTCACAAAGAAGAACGTGGTTTACACCTCTGCTCCTCTTAACATCGGAAATATAACCAGCAAGACGCGCATAACCGCCATGAACGGTATCATTACCGGTAATAAGGGGGGAATATGATGCCGCAGAACCGTATCCGCCGGCATGGTCATGAATATCGGAGGTCTGAAGGATAGTAAGCGAGACGGTATTATTATCATGGTCATCACTATCGCTACTACTGCAACCCGTAATTGTAATGGTAAGGGCAAGAGCAAGCATTGCTAAAATGGCAAGTAAGACTCTAAATTTTTTCATAAATTCTCCTCCTTTTTTTATTAAAATATTTTTTTCGATACAGACTCTCGAAGTGCGACAAATCAATTCTTTACCTGTCCACCAGCAAAGAACATATCTCTATCGGTAAGGGTTATGTCTTTCTGTCTTTGCCTTTCCGGGCTGCCTTTATTGAAACTAAAAACAAAAAACCTCAGAGGACACAATCATCCCTTGGGTGATTAATATTGGCAAATTCTGATGAATCATTTTCACGTCGGCCCCCGGAAGTTGAGGGTTTGGTTGATGAGTTTACTGAGACAACAAGACGATTTATGATTTATAAATGCTCTTATTGAAATGGAAAGTCTGAGCTGGTCTGGCAAAACTGGACAGGTGCATAAGTGAGGGAGATGCTCTATAGAGCATGTTAGCGGCAAGCAAGAGGAGGCAAGAGCGGCGGTTACCCAGAGCCCCATTGCCGCCTTGCTCCGGAT
>Ga0209507_1002900_pt1 | contig 11177 bp, 9 predicted proteins | sample AD_UKC028_MetaG_FD_184414 | JGI IMG/M metagenome (GOLD analysis project Ga0209507, IMG submission 184414) | Active sludge microbial communities of municipal wastewater-treating anaerobic digesters from USA - AD_UKC028_MetaG (SPAdes) (version 2) | ecosystem: Engineered > Bioreactor > Anaerobic >...
GCCAGGGTCAGCGTGTAATCGCCGAAATGCTGGCGATCGAGGTCGGCCACCTGGACTTCGGCCTTGAAAACGGTGGATTTCAGCGCCATGAGGGAACTCGCAAAAGCTTGGATTATCCCAGAGAAGGAAGGAACACCAACGAAGCCGACCGACTATAATCAGCAAATACTGATTGAGGAGAATGCCATGCGCCAACTGATCGTTTTCTGCTGCCTCGCCCTGTCCGCGCTGGCGGCCCGCGCCGAGGTCATCGACATCGACAACGCCGAACTGGCGCGGCTGATGAAAAATGGCGTCACGGTGATCGACATCCGTACCCAGCCGGAGTGGGAAGAAACCGGCATCTTGCCCGGTAGCAAGCTGGTCACGTTTTTCGACGAACGTGGCAAGGCCGATCCCACCGCCTGGCTGGAGAAAGTCAAGCCGCTCGCCCAGCCGGGCGACCCGGTGGTCGTCATCTGCCGCTCCGGCAACCGTACCAAGCCGGTCAGCCAGTTTCTCTCGCAGCAGGCCGGCTATGCCAAGGTCTATAACGTCAAAAGCGGCCTCAAGGGCTGGCTGGCCGACAAGGGCACCGTCGTTCCGGCGACGCAGAGCATCGCCGCCTGCCGTGCCGCGAAAACTTGCTGAACCAGCCCGTCGACCGCAAGCGCTGCGCCAGTTGCGAACGCTGGCAGGGCGAGCGCCAGCCAGGCGCGACGCCGGATGTCGTGCTGATCGAAGCGGAGACGGCGACCGGTCTCTGCATCGGCGGCGGCTGGGACAATTCCGAACGCCGTGCGCGCTCCGCCTGCGGTCACTGGAAGCTGTGGTCGGCGCTGGACCCTACGGCGGCCGGCACAGTCCGGTAAAATACGCGACTCACGGCGTGCCGGCGGCCCAGCCGCAATGATCGCCGCCCCCTCCCGCGAAAGCCCCAATGCCCGCCCCGCAACTGACCGACCTCCTGCAAGCCGCCTTCACCGCCCGCCAGCCGCTCATCGAGCGCCTGCACGGCGAAGACACCAACGCCTATCGCCTGTTCAACGGTTCCGGCGAAAACTGGCCCGGCCTCAACGTCGACCGCTACGGCGACCTGCTGCTGATCCAGACTTTCCACGAGCCGCTCGACGGCCACGACCGGGTCGCGGTCGAAAACTTCTATGCCGCCGCCCTGCCCGGCCTGGTCGCTGTTTACAACGACCGCAGCCGCGCCAATTCGCGCATCGCCAACCCGCTGCCGGCAGAAGTGCTGGCCGAAGCGCAGAAACCGCGTGAATTCCACGAAATGGGCGTCCGCTATCTCGTTCAGGGCCGCCATGCCGGCCAGGATCCATGGCTCTTTCTCGACCTGCGCGCCGGCCGCCGCCGCGTCATGCAGGAAGCCGCCGGCAAGTCGGTGCTCAACCTGTTCGCCTACACCTGTGGGGTCGGCATCGCTGCCGCCAAGGCCGGCGCCGCGCACGTCGTGAATGTCGATTTCGCCGAATCGAGCCTCAAGGTCGGCAAGGAAAACGCCCGCCTCAACGACCTGCCGATCCGCCTGCGCTATGTGCACAGCGATGCCTTCGCCGCGATGCGCCAGCTCGCCGGCATCGGCCAGCCGGGCATGGTGCGCGGCAAGAAAATGCCGGCTTTCCCCAAGCTCGAACAACGCGCCTTCGATCTCGTTTTCCTCGACCCGCCGCGCTATGCCAAGAGCCCGTTCGGCGTCGTCGATATCGTCAATGATTACGCCGCGCTGATGAAACCGGCGCTGCTGTGTACAACCGAGGGAGGCACCCTGATTTGCTGCAACAACGCCGCCCAGATCAGCCGCGAAGTGTGGGCCGATCAGCTCCAGCGTTGTGCCGCGAAAGCTGGGCGGACCATTCGCGAATTCGAATGGATTACGCCGGAAGAAGACTTCCCCAGCAATGACGGGCAAGCGCCGCTGAAAATTGCCTTGCTGCGAGTTTAAGGCGGTCATGCCAGGTTCGTACCCCGAATACCGGAGCGCATGAAACGATGAAGCCTCAGCGCTGGCGTGCCGCCGACGGTACCCGGCTGACCCTGCGGCCGATGCTGAAAAGCGATGCGCCGCTGGTCAAGGAATCGCTCGGCAAACTCTCCAGCGAGTCACGGCGCAATCGCTTCTTCAGCGCGATCAGGGAATTTTCTGACGAGACGGTGCACCGGCTGACCCATTTTGACACCGCCACCGAATTCGCCCTGGTCGTCGTGCATGCGGAAAAGGGCAAGGAAATTCCGTTCGCCGGCGGTCGCTTCGTGGATTGCGGCGACGGCCGGCGCTGCGAATTTTCGCTGCTGATCGGCGACGCCTGGCAGGGCCAGCGCATCGGCCACCGCATTCTGCGCACCCTGATCCGCGAAGCGGTGCGGCGCGGCCTACGCCAGATGGAAGGCCAAGTCCTGGCTGACAACCGCGCCATGCTCAAGCTGGCCCGCGCGCATGGTTTCATGGTTGACAACAACAGCGAGGAGGCTGGCGTAAAGCTCGTTACGCTGGACCTTCCCAGTCCGCAACCCCGCATCTGGCCGCGGCTCTTTCGCAAACTGCTGCGATTCGGCCGAAAATAACGGTCCGGCCGGCCCTTGGCGGGTGCGTTAAGGAAACATTAATCTGGGCAAAATAGACTCGGCGCCTGCGTCTTCGCGAGTCGAGCCATGTCCCGAGCCATCTCCCGTTTTTCCTGTTTGCCCGCGCTTCTGGTTGCCTTGTTCACCGGCGTTGCAAATGCTGGCGAACCGCTGTTGCTGCAGGCTTCCCAGATGCGCACGCTGGGCATCGAAACGGCGCTCGTCGGCCAGGCCGATCAGCAGCGCCAGGGCGTTTACCCGGCCCGCGTGCTGGTGCCCAGCGAACAGATGCGCGTCGTCGCCGCGCCAGTCGCCGGCATGCTCGAAATGCTCGCCGTCGCCCCCGGCGCCACGGTTCGGCGCGGCCAGGTGCTGGCCCGCCTGGCCAGCCCGCAGGCGCTGGAATTGCAACGCGACGCCCTGCAGGCCGGCAGCCAGTCCGCCCTGCTGCGCCAGAGCCTGAAGCGCGACGAGCAGCTTTTCGCCGAAGGCCTGATCGCCGAATCCCGCCTGCAAGCCACGCGCGCCGCCGCCAGCCAGGCCGCCGCGCAGGCCAGCGAACGCCAGCAGGGCCTGGCGCTGGCCGGCATCGCGCCGGGCAAATTGGGGGCTTCTTTGGCGTTGACCGCACCCATCGACGGCGTCGTGCTCGAACAGGGCGGGCAGCTCGGCCAGCGCGTCGAGGCGGCAACGCCGATCTACCGCATCGCCAAGCTGACGCCGCTGTGGCTGGAAATCCAGGTGCCGCTGCCGGTGGCCGCCACGCTCAAGGAAGGCATGGCGATCAAGCTCGCCGACCGTGACATCAACGGCAAACTGATCGCCATCGGCCGCGCGGTCGACCCGGCCAGCCAGACGGTTTTGCTGCGCGCCGAAATCGCCAAGGGTGCCGAAACCCTGCACGCCGGCCAGGTGCTCGAAGTCGAAATCGCCAGCCCGGCCGGCAAACAGCAGCAACGCCTGCCGGCCGTCGCGCTGGTGCGCCATGACGGCAAGACCTGGGTCTTCGTGCAGGTTGCCAGTGACGACAAGGGCGTGAGCTTCGCTGCGCGGCCGGTGCGTGTCGTCAGTCAGGGCGGCGACAGCGTGCTGGTCGACGGCGTGCAGGCCGGCGAGCGCGTTGCCGTGCGCGGCGTTTCCGGGCTCAAGGCGATGTTGACCGGCGTCGGCAGCGAATAATGCTGGCCGCGTTGATCCGCTTCTCGCTAACCCAGCGCCTGTTGCTGCTGGTGCTGACCGCCATGCTGGTCGGCGCCGGCGTGCAGGCCTTCCGCGGTCTGCCGATCGACGCCTTCCCCGATGTGTCGACGACGCAGGTCAAGATCATCCTGAAGGCGCCGGGCATGACGCCGGAGGAGGTCGAAACCCGCCTCGCCGTACCGGTCGAACAGGAAATGCTCGGCATCCCGCACCAGCGCCTGCTGCGCTCGGTTTCGAAATACGCGTTGACCGACATCACCATCGATTTCGAGGACGGCACCGACATCTACTGGGCACGCCAGCAGGTCGGCGAACGCCTGGCCGCCGCGCAGGCCAACCTGCCGCCCGGCGCCACGGGCGGCATGGCGCCGATCACGACGCCGCTCGGTGAAATGTTCATGTTCACCATAGAAGGCGACCTGCCGCTGGCCGAGAAACGCGCCCTGCTCGACTGGGTGATACGCCCGCAGCTGCGCACCATTCCCGGCGTTGCCGACGTCAACAGCCTGGGCGGCGAGGTACGCACCTTCGAAGTCGTGCCGCAACCGCAAAGCCTCGCCGCGCGCGGACTGGCGCTGAAAGATCTGCAAGCAGTGCTCGAAAGCAACAACCGCAACGACGGCGCCGGCCGCCTGAACGATGGCGAGGAAGCGCTGCTGGTGCGCGCCGAAGGGGCGATCCGCACGGTCGACGACGTAAAGGCCATCGTTTTGCAGGCGAAAGACAGCAACGTGGTGCGCATCGGCGATGTCGCCGAAGTCCGTTTCGGCGCCCTCACCCGCTACGGTGCGGTGACCCGCAACGGCGAGGGCGAAGCGGTGCAGGGGCTGGTCCTCGGCCTGCGCGGCGCCAACGCGCAGAGCGTCGTGGCCGGCGTCAAGATCCGGCTGGCCGAGATCGCGCCGACGCTGCCGCAAGGCGTCACCATCGAAGCCTTCTACGACCGCAGCAATCTGGTCGGGCGCGCCGTCGGCACCGTCGCCAAGGCGCTGCTCGAAGCCATCGTCCTCGTCGTGCTGCTGCTCCTCGCCTTCCTCGGCAACCTGCGCGCGGCACTGGTCGTCGCGCTGATGCTGCCCTTGTCGGCGCTCGCCACCTTCATCCTGATGCGCATGTACGGCCTTTCGGCCAACCTGATGAGCCTCGGCGGCCTCGCCATCGCCATCGGCATGCTGGTCGATGCGGCGGTGGTCGTCGTCGAGAACGTCGAAAGCCAATTGGCCGAGGCGCAGGACAACCTGCCGACGCTGCACCTGATCTTCCGCGCCGCCAGCGAGGTGGCCGCCCCTGTCACTTCTGGCATCGTCATCATCATCATCGTCTTCCTGCCGCTGCTCACCTTGCAGGGGCTGGAAGGCAAGATGTTCGGCCCGGTCGCGCTGACCATCGTCTTCGCGCTCGCCTCCTCGTTACTGCTGTCGCTGACCGTGGTGCCGGTGCTTGCCTCCTACCTCATCAAGCGCGGCGCGCATCATGAGCCGTGGCTGGTGAAAAAGCTGGCCGCCGCCTACGACCGCGTGCTGACCTCGGCCCTGAGCCACAGCCGGACTTACATGATCGGCGCCCTGATCGCGCTGGCCGCCGCTGCCGGTGCCTTCCTGCTGCTCGGCAAGAGTTTCATGCCGACCATGGACGAAGGCGACCTCATCATGCAGCTCGAAAAGCTGCCGTCCATCGGCCTCGACCAGACCATCGCCATCGACAGCCGCGTACAGCAGGCGATTCTGGCCAAGGTGCCGGAAGTGAAGGCCATCGTCGCCCGCGCCGGCGCCGACGAACTGGGTCTCGACCCGATGGGCCTCAACCAGACCGACACCTTCATGGTGCTGCAACCGCGCGACACCTGGCGCAAGGGCGATCCGGCGTGGCTGGCCGACCAGATGCGCGCCGTGATGGCTGATTTCCCCGGCATCGGTTTCTCCTTCACCCAACCCATCGACATGCGCGTGTCGGAAATGCTGACTGGTGTGCGCGGCGATCTGGCGATCAAGGTCTACGGCCCCGATCTCGCGACCTTGAACCATCTGGCCGGCGAGATCGTCACGACGGTAAAGAAAGTGCCCGGTGCCGAAGATACCTTCACGCTCAAGAACGACGGCGTGCAATATCTGAAAATTGCGGTCGACCGCCTCGCAGCAGGCAGATTCGGCCTCAATGTCGACGACATCCAGAACGACTTGAAGGCCCTGCTCGAAGGCCGCAATGTCGGCATCGTCATCGACCAGGGACGGCGCGTGCCGGTCGTCCTGCGCGGCCCGCAAAGCCTGCTCACGTCGCCGGCCGATTTCGAGGCGCTGCGCCTGAGCGTGCCCGGCGGCGGCAGCGTGCCGCTGGCCAGCGTCGCCAAAATCCAGCGTGTAGACGGCCCGGTCAAGGTCGACCGCGAAAATGCCCAGCGTTACGTCGTCATTCAGTCCAATGTCCGCGACCGGGATCTGGTCGGCTTCGTCGAGGATGCCAGGGCCGCCGTCGCCCGCGACGTCAAGCTGCCGGAAGGCTACCGCCTAGCCTGGGGCGGCCAGTTCGAAAACCAGCAACGGGCGGCGGCGCGCCTGATGGTTGTCGTGCCGGTGGCGCTGCTGCTGATTTTCTTCCTGCTGTTCTCGACTTTCGGCTCGGTACGCCAGGCGCTGCTGGTCCTCTCCAACATCCCGTTCGCCATGATCGGCGGCATCTTCGGGCTACTGCTTGCCGGCGAATACCTGTCGGTGCCGGCCTCGGTCGGCTTCATCGCCCTGCTCGGCATTGCCGTACTCAACGGCGTGGTCATGGTCACCTATTTCAACCAGTTGCTGGCGCGCGGCATGCCGGTCGGCGAAGTCGTCGTCGAAGGCGCCAAGCGCCGTCTGCGGCCAGTGCTGATGACCGCCAGCATCGCCGCCTTCGGCCTCGTGCCGATGCTCTTCGCCAGCGGCCCCGGTTCCGAGGTACAGCGCCCGCTGGCCATCGTCGTTATTGGCGGTTTGTTGACGTCGACCGCGCTGACGCTCGTCCTGCTGCCCATCCTGTTCCGCCGCTTCGGGGTCAAGACTACCGTCAGTTTCACCGGGAAAAACCATGGCTGATGTCCTGCTTTCGCTAACTTTGCCGAACGACGTCGCCCAGCACGTCGAAGACTTGCTGCTGTCGCGGCCCGATCTGGTCCGCGGCTTCACCGCCAGCATCGCCGAAGGCCACGGCTCCGTCGTGCAACTGGTCGAACCCGGCGAACTGGTCGCCGGCCATTCGCCGCGCACCCAGATCCGCATGGTCGGCCCGGAAGAAAAAATGCGCGCCGTGCTGACGCTGCTCAAGAGCGAACTGCCGCGCGCCAACGTGTTTTTCTGGCTGGTGCCGGTGATCGAGATGGGGCGGCTATGAAAATCGGCCATTTTTTGCTGTTGACCGCAACAGTCAGTAGTTTCGGCGCCGTCGCCGCCGAGCCGACACCCAACCTGCCGCCGACCGAAGTCGTCGCCCGCGTGCTGCGCGCCAACCCGACGGTACAGGCCGCCGCCGGCCAGGTTCGCGTCGAGGAAGCCAACCGCGACCGCCTCGAAGCCGGCCCCTACGAATGGAACCTGCGTTTCGGCGCCCACCAGCGCCGGGTCTATCCGTCGGGCGGCCCTGACGAACGCTACAACGAGTGGAATGCCCAGCTCGAACGGCCGCTACGCCTGCCCGGCAAATCCTCGGCGGATAGCGAACTCGGGGCGCTTGGCGTGTCCATCGCCGAGACGGGACAGGGCGACGCGCTGCACGAAGCAAGCCGTGCCCTGCTCAAAACCTGGTTCGTCTGGCTCAAGGAAAGCGCTGCCGCAACGCAATGGAACGAGCAGTTCGCCCTGCTCGAACGGCAGGCCAAGGCTGTCCAGCGCCGCCAGCAACTCGGTGATGCCGCGCGCCTCGAAGCCGTCCAGGCCGAGGCTGCACTGGCCCAGGCCGAAGCCCAACTGGCGCAGGCCAGGGCGCGCCAGACCACGGCAAGCGAAGACCTGCGCCGGCGTTTTCCCGGGCTACCGCTGAACGAACCGACCAGCATCGCCGAACCGCCAGCCATCGCCGGCAGCGAGAGCGAATGGCTGGAAGCGATCCTCGAACACAGCCACGAACTCGGCGTGGCACGCGGCGAAACCCGGCGCGCGCAGGTCGTCGCCGGGCGCGCCGGCAACGACCGCCTGCCCGACCCGACGCTGGGCGTCCAGATGTCGCGCGAGCGCGGCGGCGAGGAACACATTCTCGGAGCCTACATCGCCATTCCCATTCCCGGCGGCGCCCGCCACGCGGTCGCCAGCGCGGCGCTGGCCGAAGCCGATGTCGCCCATCGCCGCGAGGCCGCAGTAACCCAGAAGATCACCGCCGAAGCCACCGGGCTCTACCACTCGGCCAAGACCGCCCTAGCCAGCTGGAACGCCAGTCGCAGCGCCGCCGAACGTCTGAGCCGCGCCGCCGACATGACGGCACGCGCCTACCAGCTTGGCGAAGGCAACCTCAACGACCTGCTTGCCGCCCGCCGCCTGGCCAACGAAGCGCAACTCGCCGCCCGCCTGACCCAGCTCGACGCACTCGAACTGCGCTATCGTCTGCTGCTCGACGCGCACAAGATATGGGATCTGGATTAGCGGGAACGCTGCGACTTGATTTGACGCAGATTGTCAAAGTGGCTTTAGATCAAATACAAAAGCCACCCAAATCGGGATGCACCCTTTGTTGAGTCAAAGACACCAGGTTAGGTAGGGTTGAAAGCGTGGTTGCCCGCTGTTCTCGTCATTCGTGATGTAAATCTTGCCCGCGAGAAATAACCGCAAAGCTTATTGGAAAGCGCTTCGGCTGCGCCGTCGCCCTCTGTCATCAAATCCATAACCGCATCATCAGGCATGGCTTCCGAAAGAGCATCCAAAATAGGGCCAACCTGACTCAATTGGTCTTCCGCCACCTCATGATCGTCGCGATTGCCGATTGCCAGCATTACCTCCGCTTGAAATGAGGGATTGAGCAACACACGCCAGGCATAGTCCTTTTCTTTCCAAAGGTTGCCAAAGCCGAGGCTGTCCTTTGGCTGGCCTTCCGTCTCGCAAAAATCGCACTCTTCATTGGCCCGGCAAATGAAACCTTTGGAGCAACTGCGCAACGCTGCGTCTAGAGCCTCAATCAGTTCATCCGGAATTTCGACAGCTGCAGTAGTCATTGCGTTCTCCTGAATGCTTAACACTTGTAAAAGGCAAGCTGCAGCGCAAGAACGCAAGCGAGTATCAAATTGCGATACCTTTGTGTGCGGCCCAGCTACCTTCCCGGCATAGCCGGGGTAAGGCCTGAAGCTTTGCGTCCCATGCTTTCGCGTGGTTTGCCGTTGCTGACGCCAATATAGTTCACGTCCATATGAACCTTCCGTGAATTATTTCTCGTTGTGTTTAATTTGTTGGCAGCTCTTTGAATGCGCCCAGCCACCAGGCTGAGAATCGACAGTGTGCCAATTGGCTCAGAGCCGGAATCCATAAAATCAAGTCCTGATTTTTGCGGATCAAGGAAGCTCTGCCGCACTGCGTAACCGAGCGCACCGTGCAGCTTTCTGGCTGTTGTATGCTGGAGGACAATCAACATTCCCAGCTACCATGAAAAATCCGGTCCCTGTCATCGTCGTCGCGCAACTGTTCGGTACCTCGCTGTGGTTTTCCGCCAACAGCGCCGCCGATGACCTGATTCGCACCTGGGGCATCGTCCCCGCCGATATCGGTACGCTGACCAACGCCGTGCAACTGGGTTTCATCCTCGGCACCCTGACTTTCGCGGTCTCCGGCCTCGCCGACCGCTACCCGGCGAGCCGCATCTTTGCCGTCTGCGCCATCCTCGGCGCCCTCGGCAATGCCGCCTTCGCCCTGTTCGCCACCGGCATGACGGTCGGCATTCCCTTGCGCTTCGCCGTCGGTTTCGCCCTAGCCGGGGTCTACCCGCTGGGCATGAAGCTGGTCGTCAGCTGGGTGCCGGAACGCGCCGGTGCCGCACTCGCCCAGCTGGTCGGCATGCTGACGCTGGGCACCGCGCTGCCGCACGGCATCCGGCTGGCCGGCGCCGGCTGGTCATGGCAGGCGACGATACTCGTTTCGTCGGCACTGGCGCTGGCAGCGGCGGCAATGATTTTCTGGCTCGGCGACGGCCCGCACCTGAAACGCCGGCACGATGCGCCGCCGCTGCGCCTGGGGCGGGTGTTCTACGCTTTTTCGGTTCAGGAATTTCGCGCTTCGGCCCTGGGCTACTTCGGCCACCAGTGGGAGCTTTACGCGTTCTGGACGCTGGTCCCGGCGCTGGTGCTGCTGAGCGGACTGGCCACCCCGGGCAGTACAACGCTCTCCGGGCTGGCCTTCGCCATCATCGGCATCGGCGCCCTCGGCTGCATCCTCGGCGGCTGGTGGAGCCAGCACATCGGCAGCGCTCGGGTAGCGGCCACGGCGCTCACGCTGTCGGCCATGTGTTGCGCCGTTTTTCCCTTCAGCACGGACTGGCCGGCCTGGATCAAGATCGCCCTGCTGCTGCTGTGGGGCGCCAGCGTCGTCGCCGACTCGCCCCATTTCTCGGCGCTTTCGGCGCGCGCCTGCGCCCCGGAGATCGTCGGCAGCGCGCTGGCCTTCCAGAACTCGATCGGGTTTGCCATAACCATGCTGTCGATTCAGCTCGGCACCGCCTGGATCGGCGCCTGGGGCAGCAGCATTGCCTGGTTGCTGCTGCCCGGCCCGCTGCTCGGCCTGCTCGGCCTCTACCCCCTGTGGCGGCGGCGCGCGTAAACGCCAGGCCGGCGCTCAGCCGCGCAACTGATCGACAATTTCCCGCAACGCCGCGACTTCAGTTTCGAGCACCGCAACGCGCGACCTGAGTTCATCGATCTCCTGCGGGGAGGAAGCCACCGCCCCGCGCCCGCCAGAGCCTGACTCAATAGCGGGCTGCCCGCTCAGCAAATGCGACCAGCGGTTCTCGCGCGCCCCCGGCAAGCGCGGCAATTCGACCACCAGCGCCCCGGCGGAGCGGGCGGCGAGTTCTTCGAGGAAAGCCTCGACCGCCGAAATATCGGCAAACTTGTGCAGGCGCTCGCAGTTCAGGCGCAACTCTCCCGCGGTCTGCGGACCGCGCAACATCAGCACGGTCAGCAGCGCCGAAGCTTGCGTTGGCACACCGAGCACTTTTTCAAAATTGTGGGCGAAGCGGACCACCCGGCTTCCGCTCACCTCGGACACCAACCCGAGTTCCTTAAGGTTTTCGAGGGCCAGCAGAATTTCCGGTTCGCCGGCTTCCAGCACCGGCTGGCGGCTGGTCTTCTGGTTGCAGCCCGCCACCAATGTGTTCAGGGAAAGCGGATAGGTATCGGGAACCGTCCGCTGTTTTTCGACCAGGGTGCCAAGCACACGGGTTTCGAGGAGGGAGAGGATGGGAAGGGAATCGAACATGTG
>Ga0209507_1002904_pt1 | contig 11167 bp, 13 predicted proteins | sample AD_UKC028_MetaG_FD_184414 | JGI IMG/M metagenome (GOLD analysis project Ga0209507, IMG submission 184414) | Active sludge microbial communities of municipal wastewater-treating anaerobic digesters from USA - AD_UKC028_MetaG (SPAdes) (version 2) | ecosystem: Engineered > Bioreactor > Anaerobic >...
ATCAAAGTTCTTAGTAATCTCGATTAACTTCTTAGCCTGTTCAGGATTACCAAACTTCTTGCTTAGTGCAGTAACCGCATACTTAGCTTCTGGGGTATCCGTAGTAGCGGTTCCTATCATGTCTAGAGTTGACATTGAATTGATCTTATTAACTTCTACTGCAGGCCCTCGCCCTGTGGCTAGCTGCTCAATTACATTATTCCTGGCAGTAGAGTTCTTAATATCTAAGCCCATAGTGGTCATTACGGAGTCTACTGTTTCTACAGGAACCAGCGCAGAAATATCCTCAGACACGGCTTCGCCAGCAAGTGCCTTATTAGCACTGCCGCGTTTACTATTCATGATTGATTCTACACCCTGAAGCCTGCTCTTAAGTGCTGCTATCTCGGAGTCTCCAGCAAGCTCTTTAGCTACCATCTGATCTAAGCGAGAGGTCTCGTTGTTATACATCTGGAGATTAGCTAGAGTCTCAGAGGTTGGCCCTTGATACGGGCGTCCGGTGCTAGCGTAGTACTGCTCATCTAATTGACGATCTGCGGCAAGCTGAGCCTCTAACTGCGGAATGCCTAGAGTAGTAGAGAGTCTATTCTTAATAGATAGTTCTTTGGCTGAAATGTAATCTGCGGCACTAGCATTAAGCGAGGCATAGATGTTCTCAGCTTCTATAATATCTTTAGAACCTTGAATAGATTTGAAGGTCGTATCGAAGCTAGCTAGAATATCTGGAGCTTGGCCGCCTGCTACCTTAGCCTGCATAGTCTGGCGTTCTTTATACATAGGGTCTGGCATCTTGTAGCCTATACTAGAGTCCGGCCCGGCTGTAAAGGATAGTTCACCATGCTCGCCTATGGTAGCTTTCATACCTGGATTCAATGCTTGGGCTGCGGCTGCTCGCTGCTCTTTAGGAGCTTCCATATTACCTAATAGGTTAGCTAGAGCTTGCTGTCCGCTAGGGTCGCTATTAAACTGATTAAACTCTTTGGTGTAGGTATCAATACCTTTAGCAGTTGCAACCTGCTGAGCATCAATACCTAATGCATCCTTCAAATAATCTACCATGATATTTCTCCTAGAAGAAAGGGGCCTAAGCCCCTATCAGATTAGAACCCGTAGGCTCCCTTGTAAACGCTATTGTTAGTCTGCGCAGAGGTATTCCCTTGATTCTTAGAACTAGACCCCGTCTTATACCCCGGAGTGCTCATATCAGGGAACTTCTGGAATACATATCCAGTGCCTCCTTTATTAGTATTCTCCTCTTTAACCTTCTTAGCTTCCGTGGTTGTAGAAGTTCCAGTGGTAGTCTGCGAGCTAGTACCTGACTGTCTCTGAGAACTAGAGCTGCTGCTGGAGCTAATTTCACTAGCCCCTTTGGCGATGTTCAAAGCACCTAACAGTTGGTTAGTAGCAGGATCTCCACTGGCAGTCAGCCGCTCTAGAATATCTCCAAAGCCTGTCTGGATCTGCCCGTATTGAATAGCTGCCTGCAAGCCTAACTCAGCAGCATTATTAGCCGCATCAGTAGCCGCCTGCCGAGTAAGCAGTGCGCTCATAGCAGAGCCGCTAGTACCTGCGGCATCTATACCCGCCGTAATGGTGGGCATCTGCTGCTCAATACCCTTACTCAACTGGCTATTCATAGCGCCAATAGCATCAGCAAAAGCCGCCGCCTTAGAGTAATCTCCCCTAAGCTGTTGGTTCGTATTGATCTCCCCTAGCCGTTCCTGCGAGTACTGGTTAATGCTACTCTTAGGATCAGAGATAGAAGCGAGCAACTTGTTTAGAGCTGCCCGTGCCACCGGGTCTAGGTAGTCAGCTACCTTGCTATCTCGACTACTACTGCTACCTTGGCTGCTCTGCACGCCTGTCTGAAGCTGGTTACTAACTGTGGTGCTCGTCCCGTTAGCGATAGTCGTAGTTGGCACCGATGAATTTCTTGATTCAGTTGCCATGTTATCTCCTTCCCCGACTTTCAGCCGAGAGTTCTAAGTAGACTAAATTGAAGTTACCCTCAACCCTTATATTAAACCATTTCGCCCGAGATGTAAACGGAAGAAATACTGTACGTTGATCCTCAAAGGATACTGCATAGGACAGATCTGGATCTACCAATACACCGTCCATAGAGGACTCAACTATCAACGTACCTGTAGCACGATCTCCAAAGTGGGCTATTGCGCCACTAGCAAAGTTCATGCCATGACGATAGAAGCCCATCTTGCCGTAGGTAATAGAACTTGCAGGATTCCTATCCTTAAAGACTGTACACTCCCCTGCTGGATTTAATGCTCCTCCAAACATACCCTTATCAGAGACTGGCATGATGCTGCCGTCTACCCTGTTAACCGGCATAAGCTCCTGTAGCAGTCTAAAATTGTTGTTATACATACCCCACTTAGTTAGCAGTAAGTCGTAAACAACCGCGGCATTGTAGGTCGGGTAGTATGCAGCTAGGCTACCCTTATTGAACAGTGCATAATTATCTGGCAATGGAATAGAATCTGGGTAGTCCCAAATAACTGGCGGAGACCTATAGTTCGGTGGATCTAGATCTGGCAAGGATACCTCAGGAACTGTAGGAGGCTGCAATAGTGTTACCCCACCACTAGGCATAGGGCACGTACCAGAAGAAGCTTTCCTATTATGAGTTTTCCTAAAGGAAGCTCCATTAGTGGGATAGTAGCCCCAACCAGACAGCTCAGCTTCCCATATTGTAGACTCCTTCTCCTGCTCGAACTGCAGCTCTATTACATGAGATAAGGTTCCAACCAGTCTGTATATCGGGTCCACTCCACCAGAAGCTAGATACGGAGCTTTCTCTAATTCTGTCCAGGCTGATAACTCCATGTCAAGATAGGTTATATACCCAGTAAATCCCCCACCTCCGGCTAGAGGGTATGGGCCCCAATCTCCATCTGGAGGATCTATACCCCGCCAATATGGGCCCGAGCCTCCGGATACCCAGCTAGCCCCATCTACTTCATGATACCAAGAGCCTGCCCAGTCATTAAGATTGCTATTAAGATACAGTGGATTGATGTCTTCTGTGGCCGGTGGACTATAGAGACCCCCTCCATTTATATTACTTACACAGTCGGCATTAACTGCTATAAGATTCCCCGCGCTAATTCCATGGAACTCGCATTGGGAAAAATGGTGATAGATGCAATAGCCAACATACGCGCCAGCTCCAGGAGCTATAGCCCCGCCAACATAGATATCTCCTACCCATACAGCTCCCCGTACAGCCAGCCAGCGTAATTTGAATGCGTCCACTATATCCGCAGTAACTGGAACTACGATTCGAGATTTTGGCACTGTCAAGTCGGGAGCAGAGGGCAAATTGGCTAACGCTGGGGGATCTATAAACATCCTAGGTACAAAATACGGCATCTTAGTTCCACCTTCATAAGTCTCTACTCCAGTGAAATACGTCTTTAAGTTCATCTTGTGGTAATTAGGATAGTAGAGGCGCATTCTACATTCATTACCCTCAGCTTTTATCTCCGCATTGTTTAGACAATTGAATAGATTACGCTCGTATACTAGCTCGGTATCCCAGTTAACGGTTATAGGATTTCCATCCCAATCCTCTGGAGGCTGATCCCAATCGTTAGTAACGTCTACTGGAATATCATTAGAAGCGTCTGCCTCGAAAGCATCTTGGTAGGCTGTTTGAAGTAGTGCAGTGGTCATGCCTAGATTAAGCTTCTCAGCCATCTCTAGTGGTGGGAAATCTCCGGGAGATAGAATATCCTCTTCAATAAAGTTATTGGTTACTACCGGCCACCTATAAGAAGGCTCTTGAAAGTAGGCTACCGCAGGAGTAATCTTGGAGTAGAAGTAATTATCTCCGCTATTGATTCCAGTGAAGGTAGTATCCGCGAAAGTGGACTTAAATATGGTAACATCGAAACAGGGTACTAGTTGGCTATCTTCTGGAATAGATACTGGGTCTACTATAGTCTCAAAGTCTTCTAGTGCTTGCTGTATGCCAGCCTCTCTCCCGGCTAGCCAGTCTTCCATATAACCACCCGGATCATCTTCTAGGGCAGGATAGGTAGGCTTAGGAAACCAGAATTCATTATTTTCGGGATCTGATACTAGAATAGATTCTGATGAGAAGGTAGATCCAGGAAACTCTATTCCGGTAGCTAAGAACAGATAACGCCCTTCAATCAGAAAGAGGCTGTAGAGCGGCGAATTCTCAACTAGGAAGTCCATTACTTCAGTAGCAATGTACTCTGGATTACCATTAGTAATGGAGACTAGCCCAGCTGCTGTAATAGCATAGTGAATCTGATCGGGCTGCGCGGCTACTACTTGGGTATCAAAGGATATACCAATGTTACTAAAGATAGCTTCTCCTTCCCACTTCTCAGGACTAGCAGACAGCGGCTGACAGTTAACTATAGAGCGGCTAGCGTAGATAATGAATCCATCGCCTGAGCCTAGAATCTTAACTATAGTGCCTTGAACATCTGCGAACTTAGTAGAGCCGGCAAAGGTAGTTACACTGGGAGTGAAGTCTTCGATAGCTACAGCAGAACTCCAGCCCACAGAGCTATCTGAGTCCCAGAAGCCTAGCCGGTTATCCGCTCTGAATATACCTATCTGCCCTGCCATGTTAAGAAAGCTAGGCACGTAGGAAATTAGGCCACAGCCCCAGTTAGTCCACACTTGAGCTATAGTTGCACCGTCTATAAGGGAAGGACTAGCAGCTTCCGCATACTTAGCTGGATCTACTATAGCCCAGAACTTATCAGCTCCCTGCTGGTATAGGTATACCTTGTTAGCTATTACTGCGTAGCTCCACAGCCTGCGAACGTCGACTTCCATATCAGCACTAAGATCTACTACCCGTACCCAATCCACTCCAGTAGGCAAGGTGGCATAGGCTACATAAATCCCGTCTTCGCATAGTGCCCATTGAAGATTATCCAAAGTAGAGGACTGGTAGGTAAAGACTGCCTGAACCTTCTGGGTATCAAGAAGCCCGATATCAAGCTTGGTAGATTCCTCAAAGAAGCTCTTATACCCGAAAGCAGTACCCAACACATTGCTGGCTGTGTAAGCTAGAATAGGATACATGTCTACCGGGTAATCTTCCTTGGAAGACTTCTCCATATTCATAGGAAAGTCATTAGGGTCTGTGATCACCATAGACTTCCGCAGGTCTACAACAAAGCTATTAGCACTCATTAGGACACCCCATATGCGGCAGTATTGTTCATCTGTACCCACGGAGTTAGGATATTGATATACCCTGGGCTATCAGCCGCTACTCCACGAATGTTTAGATTCTTTGGAAGGTATAGCTCTGCGATCACTCCGCCCTTGCAATAATAGGAGCCTGGAGTTACCACATTATTAGTAGGGGCTGTAGGAGTCCCTGTAAATATAAGAACGTCCTCTTCAAAATAGACAGAGCACAGATTCTTCTCTGCTGGCAGAGTAATAGGAGTATTAGCCCCGTTAGTAGCCTGCGCCTTAATGCTAGATATAGGAGAGGCCACATCATACGGAATAGCCAGACTCTGTGCCGTAGATAGCGGGTATACTCCAGAAGGTACATTACTCATGCAAGTACTCCTTGTTTATGGCCTCAAGTCTAGCGTTGCAGATAGCTAGCTGGGCATCAGCCTGAAAGCGATACGCCACATAATCCTTATAAGTACTAGGACTATCCGGCGAGTTAATTGGGACTAGCAGGTACGGACTGGGGGCTGTGCAGATCTCCTTGTCCTTGTAAACTATTCTTGTCCAGCAGCCTGATAAGCTCATCAGGAGGACTAAGATCAAGGCATTTTTCATTGAGCGTATCCCTCTTAGAGTAATCATTTATGATCTTGGCTGCCCGGGTAACCGCGGTAGTCAGAGATTCAACCTTGGCAATATAGGGAGCTAGAGCCTCTTCTTTCCTAGTGGCAGTATCTTTAGCAGCTTCTAAGTCTGCCTCTAAAGATGACAGGGCAGCTGCCGCGGCCTCGGCCTCTAACTGAGCTGATGCGAGCCACAGGTGCTGCAAATAGATAAATGAAGAAAGCCCTACTATAAGCAGGACTATTCCTCCGTATAGATAGGGCTTGATCATTTAGCTACTCCGATGTATGGATATGGCACAGTAGATGCCTCTCCCTTAAGTAATGAACTACAAAGTACAGCAGTGCAAATAGCGTAGTGATTGTCAGCATTACAGTGGCTTCAGCACTGGAGTTATCTACAGTATGGGTGACATACTGGATCAACTGATCTACTCCTACTATAAACCAACCAATGCTGCATACTATCGGCATTATTAAAGGTTTATGGCTTCTATTAGATGGGCATCCCGTGTAGGCATGAACACTAAATGAAGCTGTCACTGCTGACAGCAGGATCAATAATGAGTATAGAATTACTGCAAGATGCATTACGATGGCCCTCCTTTCGGTTTGAAGTAGTTTAGAAGTTCCCTAACAATAGCTAGAGGATCTTCCTTTATCTGTTTCCATAGCTTCAATAGGGTCTCTAATATATCAGGCGCTGCAAAGGCTCCGCTAGCTACTATTAAATTGGTTAATCCTGGGCCTAAGCCCTGCTCTTCTAAATACGGATAGGAGGCTATTACCAAGGCCAATGAAGCTACTAGAGTTTCCAGTATTCGTCTTAGCGAAGGTGCCTCTTTACTTATAACGAACCTGGCCCCAGAAGCCACTAGCGCTGTTACTAGATAGCTTACAGGCACTGCGACAACAGGGTCTTGTAAGCCTAGCATTTGTTACTCCTAATTGTTAGTTGTTTCTACCCACCCAAATACCCCAGGTTCCCATACGTTATTGCCAGCCCCATCTGCCTGACTAACCTTCCAAGTCTTGCCATTATGAGTACAAGTCTCTGGCAATTCCGTAAAGGGATCTAATAGTTTATACCCATTATTAGCCCCCGGCTGTACCCACGCAGCCGCTACTCCTGGAGTTCTAGCAGGTAATACTAGCGCCGGTACTGCTAGAGGATCACTCCACTGATCCGCATTGTACTGCTGCAATACCCACCAGTAAGTATCCTCATGAGTGTATAAGCCCGGAGTAACTACACCTACTAGAGGTTTAGCCGCTTGCCCCCAAGTTGCTCCAACAGATTCTGCAACCTCTGTAGTTATACCTATAGGAGTATCCACTATAGCAGATTCTGGGTCTATCGTAGAGCTATCTAAGATTACCACTCCTGCTATCTGTACAACATCGTCTATGAACCCCGGTATATCCCAGCTATGGAAAAGCGCATGAGTAGGAGAGCTACCTGCATAAGCCGGAACGCTGAAGTTATTAGGCCCCCAGCTTCCCCTACCGGGCTCGCCATCTACATTCTCCAGAAAGGCATTGGCTGCCGCCATAGATGCAACTGGAATTATCGCTGTAAAGCTCATAGTCCCGCCTTGGCGTTAAGCAACGCAGTTATGTTTGCGATTTGACCAGCGTCCAATGCCGCCCACTGTGCAGCCGTATAGATCGCCAAGAAGTGAGCGTCTACGTTGTCGGTATAGGTATCGGTGAGCGTCACTCCCGTTGTTATGCTAGCGCCAGTTCCAGGCAGAGAGCGGCAGACTGTGCAGCCAGCTCCGAGCGATGCAGCAAAGGTGGTAGTCATAGCATCATCTACACCGTCAAAGTCGGCATAGATAGGACTGCCTGCGGTTATAGGACGCTTTCCGGCAGTTGACTGGATGGCGTGGTTGCCTGGCACCGATTTGCACGACAAACCACTAGCCGTACATGAGCCGCCCGGCCCGCTATTATCAATAACGATACTGACGTATGTGGTCGTTTGAGAGGCAGTGAAGAATAGGTTTTTTACCCCGTTTGCAGGTGTTACATCAGAATATCCATCGCTATGAAGAGCCGCCCCCGATAGATCATAGTTATAGCCTGCTGCTAGGTATAGAAAGCCCATAGCCCCAGCAACATCTGCCAGATTCACAGTTATCCAATAATGTTCGCCAATCACCGTAGGGATTGACCAGTAAACCGATGCGCGACCAGTGCTAATTCGTGCAATATCTATGACGTCTCCGTCTACTGAAACAGTGCTATTCGCATTTCCCTCGCTGTAGCTGCCGGGGAATCCTGCTATTAACTCAGCACCGACAGGGTGAGACTGATCTAGGCATCTCCCAATCGGCTGCGATTCCGTAATTACTGGAGCATCGCCAACGCTAGTCTGAAACATACTACCAAGCACAGTCCGGTCGTAATACGCGGACGGGTTTGTCGATGCAATATCAAAAGGCGCAGACCCGCCCCCTCCTACTATACTATCTCGTATAGCTCTAACTGCGGGATTAACTACCTGGCGCATTGCGAATACCCCGCGAATAGATTTTAGCCGGAACTCCTGTTACGTTTACCGCGAGTTCTACGTTCCTACCGCAGTCTAGTACGATAGCCCCATCACCTGTGATGGTACCATTTTCAAATGGAACAAACACATCAGCAGAAGTCATCCACCCAAATACAGCTGTAGTAGAACCTTCTGCATATACAGCTACTTCTCCGTAGGGAGATTTACCTATAGCCGTAACTCCTGCAACAGTTACGGATAGTTCTTGATTGAAGTCAGACATGGTGAATCTCCTAATTTATTAAAGAATTATAGCTGCTACCGCAAATTGCGCAGCAGGTTGTTACAGATAATTGCGTGCTACCGCTCCAGCAGCTACTGACATAGTTCTAGCAGTAGTACCTACGGTTTTGATTATCCTAGAAGCTATTGTCAATCTAACAAATATAACCCCCACAACATTAACCGCTGCGTCTGTAATAGTCGCTGCTACAACACCATCAATAGTGATAATGGTGGTAGAAGTACTAGCCCCAGTCTTAACCACTTTAGCAACTAAATGAGTGCCAGTAGCTCCAAAAACTGGGGGAATAGTAGTATTAACAGTACTTAAAGTACCTCCACTATTTCTATAGGTAATTACCCAATTGCCGGAGTTGACTGAATGAGTATAGCTAAGAGTAAAGCCAGCATCTCCACTAGATACGGCCGCGTTAGTTCCAGGGCCAGCTCCTAATAATGTAACAGAAGCTAAGTAAGTATCAGTGGCATTACTAGCAACGTTCAGTATGGCAGTTACCCTAGCTGCCCACCTAGCGCCTATACCGTCGGCTGGAATTACAGAATAAAAGGAACTCTTAGCCCTAGGAAGTATAGTTGTAAGTGCGGATCTCTCAGCTCTGGCATATCCGGTGGCCGTAGTCCCTGTAGTATGGGCGATGTTGTTTATATTATAAGTGCTAGCAGCTCCGGCGCCAGACTGAGAGGGAGCCACTGCCGCATTAGTACCTAGTTGGGTATACGTAGTAGTTCCAGTAGTGTTAACTGGAGTGTACAGTAGGTTACCGAATCCTGCAAACGGAACTGAAAAGATTGGATTATTGGTATTTAGGTAGTCTGGAGAATCTATTACCAGATCGCATATATTATCCGCAGTTACAGAAGAACCACTGCCCGTCTCTATTTCAATCTCTTCTATTCCTGTGGCCCCAATCGCTAGAACCTTTTCAGTAGCCATGGCTAAGCTCCTTAAGCACGCAGAATGGTATCACCAGCTTCGAAGTCTAGGCTAGTAGCAGAGGTTCCCCAGCCAACAGACTGGACTATGTGCCCCGCGGTAGTTGGAATAGTAGTCTGCAAACCGCCAGGAACTGTCGTAGAAAGATAGTAGCGACCTGCTACCAAGCCACTCAAGCCAGAAATCTCGCCTTCGAAGTATACATCTCCGGAAGCAGCACTAGCCACCCCGGCTAGCACATAGCCATTAGCAGGCTTATTAGTAGAAGCATCTGCTTTACGAATCTTGGGTGTTCCGCCATCATTCCAGATATTAACCAGATTACCGGCAGAAAGGGCTTCTGAGGCTACAATAGACTTAACAGCGGCGCCTATACCTGCTGGCATCATATTTAACGCTAACTTGCCGCCAGCATCCAGTGCAGGAATCTTACCAGCATCCCCAGCACCTGCGCTAGAATCCGTAGAAGCCTGCTCTTCGATACCAGTAGTACCGACTTTAAGATACTTATTACCTGCCATGTTAATCTCCTTAAGCTAGCTTAATAGCTGGCTCGATACGAATATGAAGTTGAGTAGCAGAAATGGCTACCCCTAACTGTAATAGCAAGCCAGACGTTGGCTTAGTCTGGGTTATCACCCCAGAAGTTCCCAAATAAATTGGGCCTATGGAGAACAGAAAACTAGGATCTTCTAGCTTACCTTCAGTAGTTACCTTAACAGTCTCACCTGATCCTGCTGCGCTAGTAGTAGTAATGCCTATGATCTTATCTTGCTGGCTTATAGTGTCTTTATCTGCTAAAGCTGGCCCAGAGGCTCCTGCGTATACTACCCTAGGTGCGCTAATAGCTTCAGTGGAAGTAAACTCAAACTCTAAATGCTCATTATTAAAAGTAGTTCCTGGAGGGTAGACAACTATAGTCTCTCCGCTACAACCTCCTGAGTTAGCCGGAATTAGATAGCTCATTTAGAGATCCTCAGTGTCTACGATCATTCCCCTAAACTGTTTGCGCAACAAACGATACTGAGCCTCGTATTCATTACCGCTAGTCTCGTCTCCAGTAGCCCGAAACACTGCGGCACATACGCCTGCTAGTACCATTAGAGGAGCCTCCTCAAGAAGCCAATGTTCGTCAGTCTCGGCTAAGATGCCTACCTGAGCGTAGTAACCAAAGTTAATCTGATCAAAGGGCTCAGAGCAATTTATCTGTAGTTCATTACCGCTTCTGTAATAAGCATCTTTCCATACACACCCGCTAGTACTAAGAGCTGCTCTAGGCTTAATAGCTGTTAATTTCTTTCCTGCTGCAATAACGTATTCTATCTTTCTACGAGCTGGGAGATCTGGGAGGACTATAGGGATACTGGCTGTATAAGATCCTGGAGTAGGATTAGCAATAACAGTCTCAACAAGGTCATTGGGATAATCTGCGTTATTACAGACGTCAGCCAAAACTGTGTTGATAGACAAAAGCGCCCTAGCTCTCGCGTCTGGGCGCTTTGTTATTACCTCTGAATCATTCAGAAGCTGCTTGATTAGCATACGCGAATCCGCGAGCTTCTAAGTCTTTCATTACCTGCATTGCTTCTTCACCAAGATCTTCAGAGTAGAAGA
>Ga0209507_1002906_pt1 | contig 11162 bp, 11 predicted proteins | sample AD_UKC028_MetaG_FD_184414 | JGI IMG/M metagenome (GOLD analysis project Ga0209507, IMG submission 184414) | Active sludge microbial communities of municipal wastewater-treating anaerobic digesters from USA - AD_UKC028_MetaG (SPAdes) (version 2) | ecosystem: Engineered > Bioreactor > Anaerobic >...
GCCACCGTGCTGCTGGTCGGTGCGCAGGTTATCGCCCTGTACGAGCAGCGGCCGCGCCGCAAGTCGCCGGCCTCTGGCCGCAGCTAGGTTTTGTCGCGCGATGGTCCGGAAAGCAGGGCCGCGATCCAGCGGCTGGCGGGATTCGCCTCGCAGGCAGCAAGCATGGCGATGGTGACCGGAACGCCGATGAAGGCGCCCGGAATTCCCCACAGGAAGCTCCAGAAGAAAACCGCGAGGACGACGACGAACGGCGATATGGCGAGCGCGCTGCCGGAGAAGCGTGGCTCCAGATAGCTGCCGATGACGAACTGGATGACGTTGAGGCCGAGGAAAGCGAGCAGCGCCATCTGCCACGATTCGAACTGTGCGGCGGTGAACAAGGTCGGCAGGACGGTGGCGATCAGCGGGCCGATCACCGGAATGTAGTTGAGGGCGAAGGCGATGACGCCCCAGGCAGCCGCCAGTTCGATGTCGAGGGCGAAGGTGAAGCCCCAGACGACAAGACCGGTGAGGATGCTGGCGGCGGTGCGGACCAGCAGATACTTGCGGAATTTCCCGGAAATGCTGGTGGTGGCTGCCAGCATCCGTTCGGCGACCGCGCCATTGCGCAGCGCTTGCAGCTTTTGCCTGAAGTCGCCGACTTCGAGCAGTCCGAGCATCGTGAAGATCAGGACCATCAGCGAAAAGCCGACGAGGCCGTTGATCCGAACGGCGACCTCCTGAAACATGCGAACCAGCGACAGCACGTTGAAGCGCTCGGACAGCGGGCCGGCGAGTAGGATCCCGTGGCTTTCCAGCCACTCCGTCGTCATCCCGTAGAGCACGTAAAAACGGCCGATGTTGGCCATCAGCCAGCGCCCGACCATGCCGATTCCCCAGGCGATCATCGAGGCCAGCGCACCGATGATGACGACTGTCGCCGCCAGTGTCAGCAGCAGTGCGATCAGCCGCGGAATCCTGGACTCCAGCGCTTTCTGCAGCGGCCAGAGAATGGCGATGACGAACAGCGAGACGGCGACCGGCGCAAAGATGGCGCTGCCGAAATACAGGGCTGCCGCGGTGAGGATGGCGGCGCACAATGCGGGCAGGGCGTTGATCGAGTTCTCTCCGGCCATGGATGGTTCCGCTTGGGGTGATGACTGAGGGTGTCGGGCGTATTCCGCGAATTGCCGATACCTGTGGAATGGGGGCGCAGGCATTATAGCGAATTCATATTTCAATGCGCTTGCAGCCAGCGTAGCGCGAGCGCGAATGCCGCAATTCCCATTAGAATCCTGGTAGCGGGCGGCAATCCGGCAGCCTGCACGGGAGGCGTGGGAATCGTGTTCGATATTTCCGGCTGGTTCGTTCCATTGGCGCGGCGCGTGCTCTATGCGTGGGTACGCACGACGGTATTCGCCGAGTCGGCGGCGGGGCTCGATCCGGCGCGCCCGGTCTGCTATGTCCTGCAGGACCGGCATCTGTCGAATCTCCTGGTGCTCTTTGAGGAGTCGCGGCGGGCCGGCCTGCCGCCGGGCGAGGCGCCGCTCGCTCTCGGTGGTCTAAGGACAAAACGTTCGGTCTTCTTCCTCAACCGGCGGCATGGCGGTGCGGCCCCGGGCGCTTCACCGGCCCTGATCGGGCAGGTGCGTGCAGTGGTCGCCGACCCGATGCTCGACGTGCAGCTGGTGCCGGTGGTCATCCTCTGGGGGCGCAGCCCGGCCAAGCAGGAATCCATACTCAAGGCGCTGCTCGCCGAAACCTGGCGTTCGTCGGGCATGCTGCGCCAGTTCTTCGCGATCCTGCTGCACGGGCGCCAGACGCTGGTGCGCTTCAACCCGCCCTTGTCGCTGCGCGAACTGGTGCATGGTGGCGCGGTGCCGCTTGGCGAGGCGGCCGCCTTGCGCAAGGTGTCGCGCGTGCTGCGCGTGCATTTCCGGCGACAGCGGGAAATGGCCATCGGCCCCGATCTCTCGCACCGCAATACGCAGGTCGAGGTCTTGCTGGCCAGCGAGCCGGTGCGCGCGGCGATCGCCGGCGAGGTGGCCCGGCTGGGAATTTCCGACGGCGAGGCGTACGGCCGGGCACAGAAGTTCGCGCTCGAGATTGCCTCGGACTATTCCTATGGCACGGTGCGGGCCATGGAGTTGTTCCTCAGCTGGCTGTGGGAGCACCTCTACGACGGCATCGAGATGCACAACTTCGATGTCGTGACGCGCATCGCGCCGGGCCAGGGCATCGTCTATGTGCCATGCCACCGCAGCCATATCGACTACCTGCTGCTCTCCTACCTGATCTACCGCAACGGCCTGACACCGCCGCACATCGCCGCTGGCGACAACCTCGACATGCCGCTGGTCGGTTCGCTGCTGCGTCGCGGCGGCGCCTTCTTCCTGCGTCGCAGCTTCAAGGGCGAACCGCTGTACGCGACGGTGTTCGACGAATATCTGAACCTGATGCTGGCGCGCGGCTTCCCGGTCGAATATTTCATTGAGGGCGGGCGCAGCCGCACCGGCCGCACGCTGACGCCGAAAGCCGGCATCCTCGGCATGACCATCCGCAGCTTCGTCCGCAGCCACAGCCGGCCGCTGGTCTTCGTGCCGGTCTACATCGGCTACGAGCGCGTCATCGAAGGGCAGACCTATGTAAGCGAACTGGCCGGCCGCCCGAAGCAGCGTGAATCGCTGTGGCAGTTGGTGAAGAGCATCCGCAGCATTCGCCGCGTCTTTGGCAAGGTGCATGTCAATTTCGGCGAGCCCTTGCCGCTGGCCGGCTTCCTCGATAGTTATCGCCCGGACTGGCGCGCGTCGCCTGCCGACGGCGAATGGCTGCGCGCAACGACGCGCGCGGCGGCCGGCGAACTGGCGACGCGGATCAACGCGGCGGCGGTGATCAACCCGGTCAGTCTGGTCGCCCTCGGCCTGTTGGCGACCCCGGAATACACCGCCGACGAGTACGGGCTGCGGCGGATGATCGCCCACTATCAGGCACTCGACGCGGCGGCGCCCTATTCGCCGCAGCGCATCGCCTGTGCCCTCGATCCGGTGCAGGTGATCGCGCACGCCGCGCGGCTGGGCATCGTCGAGGAAATCCCGCATCCCTTCGGCAACCTGGTGCGCGTGGTCGACGCGCAGGTCGAGGTCTTGCCCTATTTCCGCAACAACGTGCTGCACCTGTTCGCGGTGCCAGCGCTGATCGCCTGCCTGCTCGGCAACAACCGCAGCCTCGAGACGCAGCGCCTTAGCGATGCGGTGGTTGGTATCTATCGTTTGATGCGTTCGGAACTGTTCCTGCGCTGGTCGGAGGAAGAGTTGCTGGACGAGGCCCGGCGCACCATCGTGATCTTCGCCGAGCGCGGCCTGCTGATCCGCGCCGAACCCAGCGGCTGGCTGCGGACGCCGGAAACGAACAGCCTCGAATACCCCGAGCTGCTGCAGATCGGCGAAACCCTTCGGCCGATGCTCGGCCGCCATTTCCTGGTCCTGGCGCTGCTCCAGCAACGCGGTTCGGGCGCTCTGACGCGGCGCGTGCTGGAAGAGGACTGTCAGTTGCTGACGCAACGGCTGGCGCTCCTGCATGGCTTCAGTGCCGCCGAGATTGCCGACAAGTCGGTGTTCGCCAGTTTCGTCGCCAATCTGCTCGACAGCGAACTGCTGCGCGAGGACGACGAGGGACTGCTGCGCTTCGACGAGCATCTGCTGGGGCCGCTCGCATATGCTGAACTGGTGCTGCCGGCCGATGCCCGCCAGGCGATACGACGCATCGCCGTGCACCAGTCGCAATAAGGGCTGTTGCGGTCGACCCGCGTTTCAGGCCAAAAACCGGACGGCCAGGCCGAGCAGGGCGCAGGTGGCGATGACGTGAATCACGTTGATCCGGAAGCGGAACAGGGCGATGCCAGCGGCCAGCGCGATGGTGGCGGCGAAGAAGTCGAAATTGCCTGCTGCGCCCGCCGGCCACAGCACGTGCCAGGCGAAGAAGACGGCCAGGTTGACGATGACGCCGACGACGGCGGCGGTGATGGCGGTCAGCGGCGCCGTGAATTTGAGGTCGCCGTGCGTGCTTTCGACCAGCGGTCCGCCGCCAAGGATGAACAGAAAGGACGGCAGAAAGGTAAACCAGGTGACCAGTGCCGCCGCCAGCGCGCCGGCCGCGAACAGCGCATCGGTGCCGAACGGCGCGTGGTTCCAGGCACCGACGAAACCGACGAAGGCAACGACCATGATCAGTGGTCCCGGCGTCGTCTCGCCGAGCGCCAGGCCGTCGATCATCTGCGCTGCGCTCAGCCAGGCGAAATGTTCGACGGCGCCCTGGTACACGTAGGGCAGCACGGCGTAGGCGCCGCCGAAGGTGAGCAGGGCGGCCTTGGTGAAGAACCAGCTCATCTGCGTCAGCGTGTGTTGCCAGCCGAGCGCCAGGCTCAGCAGGCACATCGGCAGCGCCCACAGGGCAGCGCCGACGGCGGCGATGCGTAGCAGGCGGCCGCTTCTGAAGCGGGCGTGGGCGGGCGGCGGCGTGTCATCGTCGATCACCGCCGGCCCCGCCGACCTGGCGGCGCTGCCGTGGCCGCCGCCGGTGGCAAACCTGGACGGTGCCAGGCGGCCGCCGATGACGCCGAGCAGTGCCGCGCCGAGGACGATGGCGGGGAAGGGCACGTTGAAGGCGAAGAGGGCGACGAAGGCGGCGGCGGCGATTGCCCACAACGCCCCGTTCTTCAGCGTGCGGCTGCCGATGCGCCAGGCGGCATGAACGACGATGGCGGTCACCGCCGGCTTGATCCCGTAGAACAGCCCGGCAACCAGCGGCGTCTGGCCAAAGGCCATGTACAGCCACGACAGCGCGATCAGGAGCAGCAGCGAGGGCAGGACGAAGAGGGCGCCGGCGAGAATGCCGCCGGTGGTACGGTGCAGCAGCCAGCCGAGATAGGTCGCCAGTTGCTGCGCTTCGGGGCCGGGCAGCAGCATGCAGTAATTGAGCGCGTGCAGGAAACGGCGCTCGGAAATCCAGCGGCGTTTTTCGACCAGTTCCTGATGCATCAGCGCAATCTGCCCGGCCGGGCCGCCGAAGCTGATGCAGCCGAGTTTCAGCCAGAAGCGCAGGGCTGCGCCCAGCGAGGGGGCGACGGGCCGCTGCATCGCCTGTCAGCCGAGCAGCTTGCGCTGGTCGAGGAATTTTTCGAGGATTTCCAGGCGCGAGAGCGGGTCTTCGAGTTCCAGCAGCTTCTGCTTGGCGAGGTTCTGCACCGGCAGGATCTCGGTGATGCGGTAGCCGACCCATTCGGCATCGTCGTAGCGATGCGGCTCGGGGAAGCGCGCCGGACCGATGTCGTTGGCGATCCGGCGGAGCAGCGGCAGCAGGCGCTGGCGCTCTGGCGGCAGGGGCAGCGGGCCGTTGTCCGCGATGATTTCCACCGTTGCGTGCAGCAGATGCTCACTGTCCGAACTTTTCTCGAGGATGCGGAAGCGTTTGCCGCCGCGTACGGTGACCATCAGGATGCCGAGCTGCTCCATTTCCCAGGCGGCGATTTCCGCCAGCGTGCCGACGGCATGCGGTTCGGCGACGCCGCCGACTTCCTTGCCGGTGGCGATCAGGCAGATGCCGAACGGCTGCTTTTCCTTCATGCAGGCGGCCGCCATGTCGAGATAGCGTTGCTCGAAAATCTTCAGCGGCAGCACGCCGCCGGGGAAGAGCAGGGTGTTGAGCGGAAACAGCGGGATTTCCATGCGTACCGGCGCCGCGACTGGCTGTTCCTGGGGGCGGGAAAGGCCGAACCAGCCCATCATGCCCCCCAGCGCTGCATCAGCGTGTGCGGTACGGCGAGCTGGTCGAGCACGCGGGCGACGACGAAATCGACGATGTCGGCAACGCTCTGCGGGTGCTGGTAGAAACCGGGGCTGGGCGGCAGGATGACGGCGCCGGCGCGTGCCAGGCGCAGCATGTTTTCGAGGTGGATCGTCGAGAACGGCGTTTCACGTGGAACCAGTACCAGCTTGCGGCCTTCCTTGAGCACGACGTCGGCGGCGCGCTCGATCAGGTTGTCGGCCAGCCCCTGGGCGATGGCGGCCAGGGTGCCCATCGAGCACGGGCAGACGACCATGGCGTCGGGCGGGTTGGAACCCGAGGCGACCGGCGCGAACCATTCCTCGCGCCCGAAAACGGCCAGTTTTTCGGGGTCGACCGCAACCAGGCGGGCGAGGAGGGCAGTTTTGGCTTCGGCCGGGCGCGACGGCAGGTCGAAATCCATTTCCTGGCGGGCGACGATTTGCGCCGCCTGCGAATACAGCAGCTGCACGTTGCAGCCGGCGGCCAGCAGGCATTCGAGCAGGCGCAGGCCGTAGGGCATGCCGGAAGCGCCGGTCAGGGCGAGGCAAATGGTTCTGTTCATTTGGTCTTGGTCATTTCGCGGGGGCCGCAGCGGGTGTCTCGGCTAGCAGTTTAGCCGCGATCAGGCCGTTGATGGTGCCGAAAACCAGCGCCGCGGCGGCGAAGACCGGGGTCAGCATGAAAACCCCGTTGTGCGGGATCAGCCACGCGCGCGCCAGCAGCAGCTGGCCGCCGATGTGGGCGAAGGCAGCGAGGATGCTGAGGCTGACCGGGCCGAACCAGCGTGCCGGCAGATGGCGGGCGAGGCCGAGGGTCGCCAGGCTGAGCGTCGTGCCGGTCAGCGACAGGAAGAAACCGGGGGCGAGGAAATAGCCGAGCAGCAGACTGCCGGCCAGCACGCGCAGGCCGCTGACCCAGACCGCGGTCGCCCAGCCGTAGCGCGTCAGGACGACCAGCGTGACGATGTTGGCGAGGCCGGGCTTGACCCCGGGCAGCGGGCTGGGAATCGCCGCATCGACCAGCGACAGGCCGACCGCCGCGGTGGCCAGCCAGGCGACGCGGCGGTCTTCGGCGGTGACGGTCAGTTCAGTAACTGAGGCTGTCATAGGCTTTGGTCCGCCCGGCGATCTGCACGCTGACGCGATTGGGGGCGCAGATGGCGATTTCGCCGGGGCGCACCAGCCAGCCCTGACGCACGCAATACTGGCGCGGCCCGGGATCGGCGACGACGCGGGCGCGGCCCGGTTCGATCGCGATATGGGTGGTGCCGAGCGGCCCCGGCACATCGAAATCGCGACGGGTGCGCAGGTCCGCCTCGGCGAAGACCTGGCCGTTCTGGCGGATGATGGCGCGCTCGGCGAAACCGCCCTGCCAGAGCAGCGGCAGGCTGATCCCGACCAGCGCCGCGCCGCCGGCCATGACCAGCCAGTCGCCGGGGCGCAACAGGGCCGCCCAGTGCATCAGCCGCCGGCCAGGGTGCGGTGGCGGATCAGCACTTGCGCCTGGCTGGCGAAGGCGCGGCCCAGCCATTCGGCCAGGTATACCGAACGGTGCTGGCCGCCGGTGCAGCCGATGGCCACCGTCAGGTAGTTGCGGTTGTCGCGGATGTAGGCCGGCAGCCAGGTGGCGATGAAGCGGTAAATGTCGTCGCGCATGCGGATGACTTCCGCCTCGACTTCGAGAAAATCGACGACGGGCTGATCCTTGCCGGTCAGCGGGCGCAATTCCGTATCGTAATGCGGGTTGGGCAGGCAGCGCACGTCGAAAACGAGATCGGCATCGAGCGGAATGCCGTGCTTGAAGCCGAAGGACTCGAACATCAGGGTCAGGCCCTGCCCCGGTTCGGCCTCGATGAACTGGCGCACCCACTCGCGCAATGCATTGGCCTTGAGGCCGCTGGTGTCGATGCGGTGGCCGAGGGTAGAAATCGGCTCGAGCATTTCACGCTCGGCGCAGATCGCTTCCTCCAGCGATTGCCCCTCGATCGCCAGCGGATGACGCCGGCGCGATTCGGAATAGCGCTTGAGCAGCGTTTCCGTATTGGAATGGAGAAAGAGGAAGACATGCCGCGTGCCTTCTTCCGACAGCAGGCGCAGCCGTTCGGGCAGCAATTCGATGCCGTGGCCGGAGCGGGCGTCGATCGCCACTGCCACCTTGCCGATGCCTTCCTCGCGCAGCATGCGCACGAGAAAGGTGAGCATCACGACCGGCAGGTTGTCTACGCAGTAATACCCGGCATCTTCGAGAAGATGCAGGGCGACCGATTTGCCCGAGCCGGAGAGGCCGCTAATGAGAACGAGTTCCATCACCCGGAGCATAATGAAGGCGGCGTGCACAATCAACCCGCGGCATAATAGGATCAAACGAGGAGATGACCATGCCCCCGAGCATTCCCCTGCTTGAACTGGATTTTCAGTCCGAACTGACCGCCTTCCGCCGCGACATTCACGCCCATCCGGAACTGGCCTTCAACGAGAACCGTACCGGTGAGATGGTCGCCTGCGAACTCGAGCGCTACGGGCTGGAAGTGCATCGCGGCATCGCCAAGACCGGCGTCGTCGGCGTCCTGCGCGCCGGCACCTCGCAGCGCATGATCGGCCTGCGCGCCGACATGGATGCCTTGCCGCTCGCCGAGCTGAACGAGTTTCCGCACCATTCGAAACATCCCGGCAAGATGCACGCCTGCGGCCATGACGGCCATACCGCGCTGCTGCTCGGCGCGGCGCGCTACCTGGCGGCGAATCCCGGGTTCGACGGCATCGCCGTCTTCATCTTCCAGCCGGCCGAGGAATCGGAGGGCGGGGCGGCGGTGATGATCGAGGACGGTCTCTTCGAGCGTTTCCCGGTCGAGGCCGTGTTCGGGCTGCATAACTGGCCGGGCATCCCGGTCGGCGAGATGGTGGTGATGCCGGGGCCGGTGATGGCCGGCACCTGCGCTTTCGAGATCATCGTGCGCGGCCACGGCTGCCATGCCGCGATGCCGCATCAGGGCGTCGACTCCATCGTCGCCGGGGCGCAGCTGGTGCAGGCGCTGCAGACGGTGGTCAGCCGCACGCTGCACCCTTGCGAGTCGGCGGTGGTCAGCGTCACCCAGTTCCATGCTGGTGAGGCGTGGAACATCATCCCCGAGGAAGTCGTGCTGCGCGGCACCATCCGCAGCTTCAAGCCGGAAGTCCAGGAAAACGTCGAACGCGCCATCGAGCGCCTGTGCAGCGGCATTGCCGCCGCCAACGGGGCGCAGATCAGCGTCCATTTCGACCATCGCTATCCACCTACGGTCAACAGCGCTGCCGAGGCCAAATTCTGCTGCGACGTGGCGGCCGAAGTGCTCGGGAGTGAGCGAGTACTCACTGATGTTCTGCCATCGATGGGTGCAGAGGACTTTTCATACATGCTGCGCGAAAAACCGGGCTGCTATGTGTGGCTGGGCAACGGCCCAGGCACTGGCGGCTGCACGCTGCACAACCCGCATTACGATTTCAACGACGAAATTCTGGTGCCGGGTGTCAGCTACTGGGTGCGCCTGGTGCAGCGGGCCCTGCCGAAAGCCTGAGACTTCAGGCGGCGCTGCCGCCGACGATGGCCAGTACCGGCCGCTCGCCGGTGCCCTTCCTGAGCGACAGGTAGCGCAGGCAGGAGACGCGCAGGAAGGAGGCGAAGTTGTCGATTTCGCCGCGGTATTCGAGCAGTTCGTCGTACAGCTTGGCGATTAGCGAATTGGTCGTGTAACCGTCGCTGGCCGCGATTTCGGCGAGGATGTCCCAGAACAGGTTTTCCAGCCGGATCTTGGTCACGCAGCCGTGGATGCGCAGCGAGCGGGAGCGCGACTCGTAGAGGATGGGGTCGGCCTTGACGTAGATTTCGCACATGCAGCGTTCCTTTCCGGGAAAAGGGGCGGCAGCGACGCCGCCCCGGTCGCACATCAGGCTTCGATGCGTGTTCCCAGCACTTGCAGGAACTTGGCCAGCCAGTCTGGGTGCGCCGGCCAGGCGGGGGCGGTGACCAGATTGCCGTCGATATGCGCCTGGTCGACCGAAATGTCGGCAAAATTGCCGCCCGCCGCCTTCACTTCCGGGCCGCAGGCCGGGTAGGCGCTGCAACTCCGGCCGGTAATGACCCCGGCGGCCGCCAGCAGCTGGGCGCCGTGGCAGATGGCGGCGATCGGCTTGTTGGCCTGGGCGAAGTACTGGACGGCGGCAATTACCCTGGGGTTCAGGCGCAGGTATTCCGGCGCGCGGCCGCCGGGGATGACCAGGGCGTCGTAGGTCGTCGGGTCGACGTCGTCGAAAGTCGCGTTGAGCGTGAAATTGTGGCCGGGCTTCTCCGAATAGGTCTGGTCGCCCTCAAAGTCGTGGATGGCCGTGCGTACCTGCTCGCCGGCCTTCTTGCCGGGGCAGACGGCGTGCACCGTGTGGCCGACCATCAGCAGCGCCTGGAAGGGCACCATGGTTTCGTAGTCTTCGGTGTAGTCACCGGTCAGCATCAGTATCTTTTTCGCAGCCATGTTCGTCTCCTCGTGGTTGGTGTGGCGGAAACATTGTGCGCAAAACCGACGCCCGGCGGGTAGCAGCGGGATGCTACCCGGCCACCAGGAAGCCATCCTCGCGGCGCAGGGCGTTGACCAGCAGCAACTCGCGTTCGATGCGTGCGGCCAGCTGGTCTTCGGACAGGCCGACGTAGCGGCGATTGACGTCGACGGCGAACGGCAGCCCGAGCAGGAAGGCGGGAAATTCGGCGGCCGGCAGGCGGCGCTTTTCGAGCATCGCGAACGAGACGATGACCTTGATGGCATGCCAGGCCAGCTTGTCGATGTCGGCAGAAAAGCTGTCGACGCGCCGGAAAGCGCGCTCGAAAACGGCGTCGACCGCAGCGAACGGGCTGCCGTGGCCGGGAATGACGATGTCGATCGGCAGGCGGGAGAGCATTTCCAGTGTCGCCCGCGTGCTGGCCAGGCCGTCGGCCTCGCCCAGCAATTCCGGGAAGACGACGCCGAAACCGTTTTCCCAGAGCGCGTCGCCGGAGATCAGGATGCGTTTCTCCGGGTTGTAGTAGGCCAGCGCCTCCATGTCGTGGCCGGGCACGGCGAGCGCCTGCCAGTTGAGGCCGCCCAGTTCGAGTTCGCTGCCGGCGCCGATCAGGCTGTCGTGCTGAAAGCGGGCTGCCTGCTGGCCGAGTGGCGAGAGCAGCAGGGCGTCTTCGTCCCATTCGGCGATGGTGGCATGGAGACCCGCGGGAACGATGATTTCGCAGTCGAAGGCCGCCTGCAGTGCGGCGTTGCCGCCGATGTGGTCGGAGTGCGAGTGGGTATTTATGAGCCTTTGGAGGCGTCGACCGCACAAGGCGTGACCGACCAGGTCGAC
>Ga0209507_1002910_pt1 | contig 11150 bp, 12 predicted proteins | sample AD_UKC028_MetaG_FD_184414 | JGI IMG/M metagenome (GOLD analysis project Ga0209507, IMG submission 184414) | Active sludge microbial communities of municipal wastewater-treating anaerobic digesters from USA - AD_UKC028_MetaG (SPAdes) (version 2) | ecosystem: Engineered > Bioreactor > Anaerobic >...
GGGCCGCGTGCTGGAGCCGTCGGCCGGCGACGGCGCCTTTTTCGCGACCTTGCGCGAGCGCCAGGCCGATTGCGTCGGCATCGAGGTCGACCCGCGTGTCGCGCCGCAAGGCGCCGAAATCCGAGATTTCTTCGATTACCCGCTGAGCGAGCAGTTCGACACCATCATCGGCAACCCGCCTTACGTCCGTTTCCAGGATGTTGCGGTCGACACCCGAAAAAGGCTGAAATCCGAACTTTTCGACAAGCGCAGCAACCTGTTCCTGTTCTTCATCGAGAAGTGCATCCGCCACCTGAAGCCGGGCGGCGAACTGGTGTTCATCGTGCCGCGCGAGTTCATCAAGCTGACCGCCGCCAAGAAGCTGAACGCCTGGCTCTACGAGCAGGGCAGCATCACGCATTTCTACGAGACCGGCGATACCCGGGTGTTCGACGAGCACACGCCCAACTGCGCCATCTTCCGTTTCGAGAAGGGACGCATGGATCGTCACATGGCCGACGGCCGGCGTTTCGTCGAGGTCGACGGACAGCTGATGTTCCTGCGCGACGACTACAGCGTGCGCTTTGCCGATGTCTTCATGGTCAAGGTCGGCGCTGTTTCCGGGGCGGACAACATCTTCACGCACCCCAAGGGCAACATGGAGTTCGTCTGCTCGAAGACCGTGGAAACCGGCGAAACGCGCCGCATGCTTTACGGCATCAAGCATCCGCACCTGGAAAAGCACAAGGCCGAACTGCTCGCCCGCCGCGTCAAGACCTTCGACGAAAGCAACTGGTGGCAGTGGGGACGCGCCTTCCCGATCAACCTGCATCCGCGCATCTACGTGAACGGTCGCACGCGCAAGTGCGAGCCCTTCTTCCTGCATGACTGCAACAGCTTCGACGGCGCCGTGCTGGCGCTGTTCACCAAGAACCGGCGCATGCCGCGGCGCGAGCTGATCGAATGCATGCTGATGCTGAACCGGAACGTCGACTGGCAGGAACTCGGTTTCGTCTGCGACGGCCGCTTTCTGTTCACCCAGCGCAGCCTGCAGACCTGCGTGCTGCCCGAGAGATTCTCCAGATTCCTCCCGTCTGAAGCGAAAAAGGACGCCGCATGACCTTCATCCAGATGCTCGCTGCCGCCTGGCAGAAGAACAATTCGCTGCTCTGCGTCGGCCTCGATCCCGACCCGGCCAAGTTTCCCGCCCACCTCAAGGGCCGCGATGAAGCCATCTTCGAATTCTGCGCCGCCATCGTCGACGCCACCGCCGATCTCGTCTGCGCCTTCAAGCCGCAGATCGCCTACTTCGCCGCCCGCCGTGCCGAAGACCAGCTCGAAGCGCTGATCGCCCACATCCACGACAAGCACCCTGGTATCCCGGTCATTCTCGACGCCAAGCGCGGCGACATTGGCTCGACCGCCGAACAATATGCTGTCGAGGCCTTCGAGCGCTTCCAGGCCGACGCCGTCACGGTCAACCCCTACATGGGCCGCGATTCGGTCGATCCCTACCTTGCCTGGCCGGACAAGGGTGTGATTCTTCTCTGCCGTACCTCCAATCCCGGTGGCAGCGACCTGCAATTTCTCGACGTCGGCGGCGAAAAACTTTACGAGCGCGTCGCCCGTCTGGCGGCTGGCGAATGGAACATCAGCGGCCAGATCAGTCTGGTCGTTGGCGCCACTTTCCCGGCCGAAATCGCCCGCGTTCGCGAGATTGTCGGCGATATGCCGCTGCTGGTGCCCGGCATCGGCGCCCAGGGCGGCGACATCGAGGCCACCGTCAAGGCCGGCCGCACCGCGAATGGTGGCAAACCCGGCACCGGCTTGATGATCAACTCCTCGCGTGCCATCCTCTATGCCGGGAAGGACGAGCATTTTGCCGCTGCGGCACGCCAGGCCGCCCTCGAAACCCGCGACGCCATCAATCTCTACCGCTAAGGACCAGACCATGCGCATGGACGATCAACGCGAAAGCGACAACCTGGAAGACCGCCGCGGCAGTGGCATGGGTGGTGGCGGCGGTCTGCGACTGGGCGGCGGGCGCCTGGGTCTCGGCACGATCGCCATCGCGCTGATCGCCAGCTACTTCCTCGGCATCAATCCGCTGACCGTGCTCAGCATGTTGAGCGGCGGCGGCATGCCGGCGATCGAACAGAGCGCGCCGCCGCCGGCCCACAAGCCGCCGGCCAGCGATGAAACGGCGATTTTCGTCTCGAAGGTGCTGGCATCCACCGAAGACACCTGGAACGAAGTCTTCCGCGCCAGCGGCCGCCAGTACGAAGAACCCAAGCTGGTCCTGTTTTCCGGCGTGACGCCGACCGCCTGCGGCACCGGCCAGTCGGCGATGGGTCCGTTCTATTGTCCGGGCGACCAGAAGGTTTATATCGACCTGACCTTCTTTCGCGAGCTCAAGAGTCGCTTCAAGGCGCCGGGCGAATTCGCCCAGGCCTATGTCGTCGCGCACGAAGTCGCCCATCACGTGCAGAATCAGCTCGGCATCGCCGACAAGGTGAGTCAGGCCCGGCAGCGGGCCGGCAAGGCCGAGGCCAACGCGCTTTCGGTACGCATGGAACTGCAGGCCGACTGTCTGGCCGGCGTCTGGGGCAAGCACACCGACACCATGAAGGGCGTCCTCGAACCGGGTGATCTCGAAGCGGCACTGAACGCGGCATCCGCCATCGGTGACGATCGTCTGCAGCAGCAGGCGCAAGGGCGTATCGTGCCGGAAAGCTTCACCCACGGCAGTTCCGAGCAACGCGTCCGCTGGTTCAAGCGCGGCTTCGAAAGCGGTGACATGAACCAGTGCAATACCTTCAAGGCAGCCAAGCTGTAAGCGATTTGAGCGACAACGCAGCACCCGCGAAACCGGAAAAGACGACTCCCCGCTGGCGCCGCTGGGCCGGCGAGGCGCTGCTTTTCATCGCCATCGTGACCGGCGTCCAGCTCTGGCAGGCCCGCGACGCGCCGCGCGGGCCGGCGCCGGAATTTGCCGGCCGTCTGGTCGATGGCCAGCCCTTCGATCTTGCCGCCTGGCGCGCCGCGCATGCCGGCCGGCCCGTATTGCTCTATTTCTGGGCCGAATGGTGCCCGATCTGCAAGACCACCGCCGGCAATGTCACCAACATCAGTGCCGACTGGCCGGTGATCAGCGTCGCCATCCAGTCGGGAACGGCGGAACAGGTCGCCAGGGTCATGGCCGGGAAGGGTTATCGCTGGCCGACCCTGCCCGATCCGGCGGGCGAAGTGTTGCGGCAATACGGTCTCGCCGGCACTCCGGCCTTCATCGTCATCAACCCGGCCGGCGACGTCCGCTTCGTCTCGCTCGGCTACACCAGCGAACTCGGCCTGCGTCTGCGCTTGTGGTGGGCAGGCCGGGAATCGTCATGAAAACGCTGAGTCTGGTCCTGGCGCTGGCACTTGCCACCCCGGCTTTCGCGCTGCCCGAGAACACTCCGGTTCCCGGTGGCGTCGCCGTCATCGACCTCGGTCCGGCCAGCCAGCCAGCGCCGACCGCGCGCCGGGGCGAACAATCTTTGGCCGTGGTCAAGGACAGCGGGCGCTGGTTCGCGTTGTTCGGCATCCCGCTCGATACCGTGCCCGGAGAAACGGAAATCAACGTTTTTTCCGGGTCGACCGCGCCCGGCACGAATTACCCCTGGGGTACGACCGTCAGGAAGGTGGCGGTCCACGCCAAGGCTTATCCCGAGCAACGCCTGACGATCAAGGACAAGCGCAAGGTCGATCCCGATCCGGACGATCTGGCGCGCATCGCGCGCGAACGTGAAATCACCGATGCGCTCAAGCGCCGCTTCAGTGCGGAGATGCCGCAGACCGATTTCGCCTTGCCGGCCAGCGGCCCGCTGTCGTCGCGTTTCGGGCTGCGCCGGATCTTCAACGGCCAGCCGCGCAACCCGCACGCCGGGCTCGATGTCGCCGTCGGCGCCGGCGCGCCGGTCAGGGCGCCGGCCGCTGGCGTGGTCGCCAACACCGGGGATTATTTCTTCAACGGCAATACGGTGTTCGTCGACCACGGGCAGGGCCTCATTACCGCCTACATGCACCTGTCACGCATCGATGTGCGCGCCGGTCAACCGGTCAAGAAGGGTGAAAGCCTCGGCGCCGTCGGCGCCACCGGGCGCGTTACCGGGCCGCACCTGCACTGGGCAGTCATCCTGAACAATACGCCGGTCGACCCGGAACTTTTTCTGGCGCGCCCGCAAACGCAGCAGCCCGGACTGCATTGAAAGGAAATTCCATGCGTCGCATCGTGATCGTCGTCGCCATTCTTGCCATCCTGGGGCTTGCCGCGGCCTGGTTCACCCGAACCAAGCCGATTCCGGTGGTTCTCACCGAAGTGGCCGAAGGCAAGGTCGAGTCCACGCTGGCCAATACCCGCGCCGGTACGGTCGAGGCCTGCCTGCGGACCAAGCTGTCGACCATCATCGGCGGGCGCATCGAATACCTCGGGGTCAAGGAAGGCGACCGGGTGAAGAAGGGTCAGTTGCTGCTCAAGCTGTGGAACGACGACCAGCAGGCGCAGGCAGCACTGTCGCAGGCCCAGGTGGCGCTGGCCGGCAAACGTGTCGATGAAGTCTGCATTGCTGCGGTCAACGCCGAAAAAGAGGCAAAAAGGCAGGCCGAACTGCGCGCCAAGGGTTTCGTCTCGGCCAGCCGCGAGGAAATCGCCCGCACCGAGGCCGAGGTCAAGCGCGCGAGTTGCAATACGGCCAAGGCCGATGTCGCCCAAGCCGAGGCGAAGTTCAAGGCAACACGCGTCGAGCAGGGCCGCGTCGCGCTCTACGCGCCGTTCGACGGCACGATCGCCAAGATCGTCGGCGAACTGGGTGAATATTCGACGCCGTCGCCGCCCGGCGTACCGACGCCGCCGGCGATCGACCTGATCGATGATTCGTGTCTTTACGTCAAGGCGCCGATGGACGAAGTCGATGCGCCGAAGATCAGCGTCGGCCAACCGGTGCGGGTCACCCTCGATGCGCTGCCGGGCAAGATCCTGCCGGGCAAGGTGCGGCGTGTCGCGCCCTATGTGTCGGCCGTCGAAAAACAGGCGCGCACGGTCGATGTCGAAGTCGATTTCGTGCAGCCGGAAGCCACCGGCAAGCTGCTGGTCGGTTACAGCGCCGACGTCGAGATCGTCCTCGACGGCCGCGACCAGGTGCTGCGCATTCCGACTGCGGCGATCCAGGAAGGCGGCAACGTGCTGCTCTTCGATGCGGCGAGCGGCAAGCTTGAGGAGCGCAAGATCAAGGCCGGCCTCGCCAATTGGGAATACACCGAGATTCTCGACGGGCTGGCGGCCGGCGACCGTATCGTCACCTCGCTCGAAAAGGAGGGCGTCAAGGCCGGCGCCAGGGTAACGCCCGACGACAAGGCGAAAGCCAGGTAGCCGATGGCGCTGATCGAACTCAAGGGCATCGAGCGCGTCTTCCAGCTCGGCGATGCCGCGGTGCACGCGCTGGCGGGGCTGAATTTGCGCATCGACAACGGCGAATACGTGGCGGTGATGGGGCCGTCCGGTTCCGGCAAGTCCACGCTGCTCAACTTGCTCGGCCTGCTCGACCGCCCCAACGCCGGTACCTACCTGCTCGAAGGCCGCGACGTGACGACGCTGTCGCCCGACGAGCAGGCGCGTGTGCGCAGCGAGCGCATCGGCTTCGTCTTCCAGAGTTTTCACCTGGTGCCGCGCCTGACTGCCGCCGAAAACATCGCCCTGCCGATGATCCTGGCCGGCATCCCGGTCAAGGAACGCAATGCGCGCGTCGCCAAGGCGCTCGCCGGCTTCGGCCTGGAGAACCGCGCCGACCACCGGCCCGACCAGCTTTCCGGCGGCCAGCGCCAGCGCGTGGCGATCGCCCGCGCGACCATCATGCAGCCGGCGCTGATCCTCGCCGACGAGCCGACCGGCAACCTCGACCGCCATACCGGCGAAGAGGTCGTCAGTTTGCTCGAAGGCTTGAATGCCGGCGGCGTCACGCTGATCGTCGTCACCCACGACCAGGCGATGGGCGCCCGCGCCCGCCGTCAGATCGTCATGGAAGACGGTCGTGTCGACCGCGACAGTGCCCATGCGCCTGGCTGACACGCTGCGCTTCGCCCGCGACGCGGCGACCGGCTACCCGATGCGCACCGCGCTGTCGGTGCTGGCCATGTCGATCGGCGTCGCCGCCGTCGTCATCCTGACGGCGCTCGGCGACGGGGCGCGGCGCTATGTCGTCGGGCAGTTCTCGTCGATCGGCACCAATCTCGTCATTGTGCTGCCCGGCCGCTCCGGCACCGGCGGTTTCAATCCGGCCAATGCCATCACCACCACGCCGCGCGACCTGACGATCGATGATGCCGCCGCGCTGCGCCGCGCCCCGGCGGTCAGCAGGGTGGCGCCGCTCACGGTCGGTACGTCGGAAATCAGCTTTGGCGGCCGCCTGCGCGAAATCATGGTCGCCGGCTCAACCAGCGACTTCATCCCGATTCGCAATTTCGAGCTTGCAAAGGGGCGTGGCCTGCCGGAAGAGGACTGGAATCGCGGTTCCTCGGTCGCCATCATCGGCAACAAGATTCGCGAGGAAGTGTTCGGCAACGAGCCGGCCGTCGGCCAGTTGATCCGCGTCGGCGACCGCCGCCTGCGCGTGATTGGCGTCCTCAAACCGGTCGGCCAGGGGCTCGGCATGAATACCGACGAACTGGTCATCGTGCCGGCCGCGCTGGCCCAGGCCATGTTCAACACCAACACGCTGTTCCGCATCCTGGTCGAGGCCAGGAGTCGTGAGGCCATCCCCGAAGCCAAGGTGCAGGTGATGGAAATCCTCAAGCAGCGCCATCGCGGCGAGGAGGACGTCACCGTCATCACCCAGGATGCCATCCTGGCCACCTTCGACAAGCTGCTCGGCACGCTGACCCTGGGCGTCGCCGGCATCGCCGCGATCAGCCTGGCGGTGGCCGGCATTCTGGTGATGAACGTGATGCTCGTCGCCGTCACCCAGCGCACCGGCGAGATCGGCCTGCTCAAGGCGCTCGGCGCGCCGGCGCGGACCATCCGCCTGGCCTTTCTGACCGAGGCGGCGATGCTGTCTACGGTCGGCGCCGTGGTCGGCTACCTGCTCGGCCAGCTCGGCGCCTTCGCCCTGCGCCAGTTTTTTCCGGTCTTTCCTGCCTATCCGCCGGACTGGGCGGTGATCGCCGGTCTGTCGACGGCGCTTGGCACGGGGCTACTGTTCGGGGTCATGCCGGCCCGCCGCGCGGCGCAGCTCGATCCGGTGCAAGCGCTGATGAAGCACTGACATGCTGTTTTCCGACGCTCTCCGCCTCGCCCTGCGCGCCGTCACCGCCCAGCGCCTGCGCAGTTTCCTGACCCTGCTCGGCATTGCCGTCGGCATCGCGGCAGTGATCCTGCTCACCTCGATCGGCGAGGGCATCCACCGCTTCGTGCTTGGCGAATTCACCCAGTTCGGCACCAACGTGATCACCGCCGTCCCCGGCAAGACGCGGACCGGCGGTTCGCCTTCCGGCCTGCCGTCGAGCGCCCGGCCGCTGTCCCTGGAGGACGCGCGTTCGCTCGAACGCCTGCCGAATGTCGTCGCGGTGACGCCCAATGTGCGCGGCAATGCCGAAGTCGAGGGCAACGGCCGCACGCGGCGGACGCTGGTCTACGGGGTCAATGCCAATTTGCCGAGAATCTTCCGGTCGACCGTGCAAAGCGGCCAGTTTCTGCCTGCCGATGACGAGGGCAGCGCCCGCGCCTTCGTCGTGCTCGGCGCCAAGCTCAAGAGCGAACTGTTCGGCAGCGAGAATCCGCTCGGCCAGCGCCTGCGCATCGGCGGCCTGCATTTCCGGGTGATCGGCGTCATGGCGCCGAAGGGCCAGTTTCTAGGCATCGACCTCGACGATACCGCCTTCATTCCGACGGCACGCGCCCAGGAACTGTTCAACCGCGAGGGCGTCGATGAAATCAATGTCGCCGCCGAGGAAGGCGTGCCTTCGGCCGTGGTCGCCAGCGCCATCAGGAAGCGCCTGATCGATCGCCACGGCCATGAGGATTTCACCATCATCACCCAGGAAGAGATGTTGAAGACGCTGTCCAACATCCTCAATGTGCTAACCATGGCAGTCGGCGCCCTCGGCGGCATTTCGCTGCTCGTTGGCGGCGTCGGGATCGTCACCATCATGACCATCGCCGTCGCCGAGCGGACCGGCGAGATCGGCCTGCTGGTCGCCCTCGGCGCGCCGCGGCGCACCATCCTGCTGCTTTTTCTCGGCGAGGCGGTCGCGCTCTCGGCGTTGGGCGGCTTTCTCGGCCTGCTGCTGGGGTTCGGGCTGGCCCAGGCGATTCATTTCGCCCTGCCGGCGCTACCGGTACATACACCGCTCAGTTTCGTGCTGCTGGCCGAAGCCGTCGCCATCGCCATCGGCCTCGCCGCCGGCGTGCTGCCGGCGCGCCGCGCCGCCCGCCTCGACCCGGTCGAGGCCTTGCGCACGGAATGACGTGCTAAAGTTTCGCCCACCACGAACGCCTTCCGGAGAACAGGCATGACACACCACATCGACCAACTGCATCCCGGCATGTCCGCCAGCATCGCCAAGACCGTCACCGAGGCCGACATCATCCTGTTCGCCGGCATCTCGACCGACGTCAATCCGGCCCACCTCGACGAGGAATACGCCAAGGGCACGATGTTCGGCGGGCGCATCGCGCACGGCATGCTGTCGGCGGGCTTCATCTCGGCGGTGCTGGCCAATCACCTGCCCGGTCCCGGCACCATCTACCTGTCGCAAACCCTTAAGTTCAAGGCGCCGGTTCGTCCGGGCGATACCGTCCGCGCCACCGTCACCGTCAAGGAAGTCAATGTCGCTCGGAACCGCGTCACGCTGGATACCGTGTGCACGGTTGCCGGCAAGGTCGTGATCGAGGGCGAATGCCAGATGATGCCGCCGGCGCGCGCGCCGGCTGTCACCGGAACCGCCTGAGTTTCCGGAGGCTGCAATAAAATAAAACGCCGGCGCGCTGCCGGCGTTTTTCGTGGTCAGAAGGATTCGTCGGCGCGCAGGAAGCGCCACTGACCGAGCGGCAGATCGCCTAGCCTGACCTTGCCGATCCGCACCCGCTTGAGGCCGGTAACGCGCAGTCCCACCAGTTCGCACATGCGGCGAATCTGGCGCTTCTTGCCCTCCTTCAGGATGAAGTGCAACTGGTCTTCGTTCAACTGCTTGACCCAGGCCGGCTTGAGCGGCTTGCCGTCGAGTTCGAGGCCGTGCTGGAGCAGTTTCAGGCCGTTCGGGACCATCTCGCCGCTGACCCGCACCAGATATTCCTTTTCGGCCAGGCTGTCCTCGCCGATCAGTTTCTTGGCGATTCGGCCATCCTGAGTAAAAACCAGCAGGCCGGTGGAATCGATGTCGAGCCGGCCAGCCGGCGCGAGGCCGCGCAACATCCAGGGCTTGAATTCCGGGTCGCCCGACTGCCTGACCCAGGTCTCGGCGGAAATCAGCGTCACCGCAGGCTTGCAGTCGGCTTCCGGTTGGCCCGAAACATAGCCGACCGGCTTGTTGAGCAGTATCGTCACCTGCTTGGCCTGGTCCTTCTCGGCTTCCTTCGCGATGATGATTTCCGCGTCCGGCCGGATGCGCGATCCGAGTTCGGAGATCCGTTCGCCATCGACCAGAACCCAGCCGCGCTCGATCCACAGGTCCGCCTCGCGCCGCGAGCACATGCCGCGCTCGGACATCACCTTGGAGAGGCGAATGCCCTCCGGCGCGCTGGCCGGATCGCGCGCCACTTGCGGCGGCGCGGATGGGCGCTCGGCGCGCGGCGGGCGCTTATCGCCTGCCTTGCCGCCACGCGACTGTTCATGAACGCGTGGGGGCGATGCCGCGGTCGACGGCTTGTTGTACGGCTTTTTCGCGGTCACCCGGGCCGGTGTGGCAGGCTTGACCGGACTCAAGGTTCCGGTCGGGCGCTCGCGCACCTTGGGGGCGGCCGACGTTGCGGCTTCTTGCGCTGGCGCGGGAGGGGCAGGAGTTGGCGTGGCGGCTGTTTCCGGCTTGCGCCATTTCGCCCACGGGTCATCCCCGGCCGCCGGGCTCGGCGGTCGTTTCGACTTGCTTTCCTTGCCGGAATCGGTCATTGGATGGCGAGCAGTTCAACCTCGAAAACCAGCGTTGCATTCGGCGGAATGACGCCGCCGGCGCCGCGCGCGCCATAGCCGAGTTGCGGCGGGATGGTCAGCTTGCGCGTGCCGCCGACCTTCATGCCCTGGACGCCTTCGTCCCAGCCGGAAATGACGTGGCGCTGGCCGAGTGGAAAGTCGAAGGGATCGTTGCGGTCCTTGCTCGAATCGAATTTGCTGCCGTTGGTCAGCCAGCCGGTGTAATGGACGACGACGTGGTCGCCGGCCTTGGCCTCGGCGCCTGCGCCGACGACGGTGTCTTCGTAGATCAGGCCGGAGGCCGTGGTGATTTCAGCCATGAAGTACTCCTCTTGAAAGGCGAAAAGTCTACCACAACCGAATGACAAGGCTTTGACTTCGCTGCTCTTTTGCGTATAATGCGCGGTTCTTTGTAGCACCTCTTGGTATTATTTTTCGGAGTCCAACCCATGTATGCGGTCATAAAAACCGGTGGCAAGCAGTATCGCGTTTGCGCCGGCCAAAAACTCAAAGTAGAACAGATACCGGCAGAAGTTGGCGCAGAAATCACTCTTGACCAGGTCCTGATGGTAGGCGAAGGCGAGTCGGTGAAGGTCGGCGCCCCCCTCGTTGCTGGCGCCACCGTCAAGTGCACCGTGGTTTCCCACGGCCGCCACGACAAGGTCAAGATCTTCAAGATGCGCCGTCGCAAGCATTACCAGAAGCATCAGGGCCATCGTCAGAACTACACCGAACTGCGCATCGACACGATCGCTGCCTGAGTTCAACAAGGAGCTAACAAATGGCACACAAGAAAGCAGGCGGCAGTTCACGTAACGGTCGCGACTCACAGGCCAAGCGTCTTGGCGTCAAGCGCTACGGCGGTCAATTCGTTCTCGCCGGCAACATCATCGTTCGCCAGCGCGGCACCGAATTCCACCCGGGCGAAAACGTCGGCTGCGGCAAGGATCACACCCTGTTCGCACTGAAGGACGGCACCGTCCAGTTCTCCGTCAAGGGTGCCAAGGCACGCCG
>Ga0209507_1002917_pt1 | contig 11119 bp, 11 predicted proteins | sample AD_UKC028_MetaG_FD_184414 | JGI IMG/M metagenome (GOLD analysis project Ga0209507, IMG submission 184414) | Active sludge microbial communities of municipal wastewater-treating anaerobic digesters from USA - AD_UKC028_MetaG (SPAdes) (version 2) | ecosystem: Engineered > Bioreactor > Anaerobic >...
CGTAGAATGCAACCCCTTCCACAAAAACCAGATCATGAGCACGATTTCCGTTCACATGCCGAAATACCCGGAGTGCTGGCAAAGTTGCGGGGCGTGCGCCTGCGGGAACGTTTTCATCCTGGAGTTGCTGGTAAAAATCGGCGATGTGATCGAACGTGACGATAACCTGCTGACCCTGGAGACCGGCAAGGTGGCGCTGGATATTCCCTCGCCTTACGCCGGCCGTGTGGTGGGAATACATGTCACAGAGGGCGATACAGTTGATGAGGGAGCGCTCCTGGTAACCCTGGAATCAACTTGACCAGACCCTGCCAGAGGCCCGGCTCGCCCCCTGCAACTACTTTGGGGCTTCGACCACCATGCCGTTGCGGATTTCCCGCACGCCCTTGACGCTACTGGCCAGGTCCAATGCACGCCGTAGTGATTGTTCGTCGGGCACCGTCCCGACCAAGGTAACGACGCCGGCCCTAGTCTGGGTTCTGAACTGACCGCCAGCCCGGGCAATATCGGTACGCAGCAAGGTTTCGATCCTTTCATTGAGTGTGACGTCGAGTGAGTCCGTGGTGGGTGTCGAAGCCTGAGGGCTGTCGATCGCGAATGCCGTCAATCCGATACCGGCAAACAGGCTGATGGCAACCGCGATGATCGGCACAAGGTTGCGCTTGATCATAAAAGCTCCTTTTCATATTGGGCATGGGAAGCACTACGCGAAGTCCGTGCCAGATATATTTTCATCATATAAATCAATCCGTTGAAAATATTCCAAAAATCCATGAGGGTGTGCTCGTCGCCTGTTGACAACACCTTTCCCGGCCTTGCACCGGAAACCCTTGGTTTTACGTACCTTGCGACCTATCGCTAATCGGCTGCAGCTTCGCCATCGCCCCTGAACATCGCCGGGGTCAAATCGTATTTTTGCAGCAGCCGATAGAACTCGGTACGGTTGCGGTCGGCGATGCGCGCGGCGTCGGCGACGTTACCTTCGGTCAGCTTGAGCAGTTGGACCAGATAATTGCGCTCGAAGCGCTGTTTTGCCTCGGTATAACTCAATGCCTCCATCGTCGGCACACGCAGGGCGCGCTGGACCAGGGTCAGCGGGATCAAGGGCGTCGACGTCAGGGCACAACTCTGCTCGACGACGTTGTACAGTTGCCGTACATTGCCCGGCCAGGCGGCCGTCGCCAGCGCCTCCAGCGCATCCGGGGCAAAGCCGCTGATTGGCTTGCCGTACTTGCCGGCCACCTGCTGGACAAAATGCGCAGCCAGCGGCGGAATGTCTTCCCTTCGCTCTTCCAGCCGCGGCAGCGTCAGTGAAACGACATCCAGACGGTAGTAAAGGTCTTCACGGAACAGCCCCTGCGCCATGGCGGCATCGAGGTCGCGGTGGGTCGCGGAAAGGAGACGGACATCGACCGGCTCCGAGCGCGTTGCGCCGAGCGGGCGCACCATGCGTTCCTGCAGCACACGCAGCAGCTTGACCTGCAACGCCAGAGGCATGTCGCCGATTTCGTCGAGGAACAGTGTGCCCCTGTTGGCCGCCTGGAACAGCCCGGCCCGCGTATTGCCGGCACCGGTGAACGCACCCTTGACGTGGCCAAACAGCTCGGATTCGAGCAACTGCTCGGGAATCGCCCCGCAGTTGATGGCGATGAACGGCCCTTTGGCGCGCGGGCTGGCGAGGTGGATGGCCCGCGCCAGCACTTCCTTGCCGGTACCGCTCTCGCCGCGGATCAGGACGCTGGCGTCGGAAGCCGCCACCATGCGCGCCTCGGCCATCAATTCGGCCATGCGCGAACTGCGGAAGACCATGCCAGCCAGCCACTCTTCGGACTGCCCGCCGCCGGCCAGCGGGTCGGCAAAATTCTCGCCGCCCCCCGGCGCGGAGAGTTGCAGTGCCTGGTCGATCTTTTCCAGCAGCACCTGGCTATCGAAGGGTTTGGTCAGGTAGCCGAAAACCCCTCTCGAAGTCGCGTCGACCGCATCAGGGATGGTCCCGTGCGCAGTCAGCAGGATGACCGGCAAGGTCGGCCGGGTACTGTGAATTTCCTCGAACAGGGCCAGACCATCGCGCCCGGGCAGCCGCACGTCGCTGACCACCGCGCGCGGCGGATCAACGGCGATGCGGGCCAGCCCTTCCTCGGCCGAGGTCGCCGTGGAAACCCGGAAGCCGCGGGCACGCAGGCGCATGGCAAGCAGGCGGAGAATATCCTCGTCGTCGTCCACGACCAGGATATGAGCCCCACCGCTGCCGGCGCCTATCGTCATCGAGCCGCCCCCCCACCCGAACGCGTAGCGCGCGGACGTTGCGGCAGCGTGCGCTCGATATCGGCCAGACCGTCGATCTTGTCCTGCAATTCGACGGCCTTGCGCTGGCTGTCCTTCAGTTGCTGGCCCTGCTTCTCCAGCTGCGTATCGAGGCGTAGCCGTTCGTTATAACTGTCGGCCAGCAGACGAGCCAGCGGATGCAGGCTGACGGCGGCCGGATCGGTTGATTTCAGGACGCCGTCGAGCAGGCTCAGGGCCTTGGTCAGATCCAGCTGGGCGCGCGGATGGCCAAGCACCATGGCGGTCCGCACCTGGGTATTCGGCGTGGTCGGCAAGGCCGCCAGCACCGTGCGCTCGCGGTTGATCTGCAATGCCGTCATGCGGTGCAGCATCTGGTAGTAGGTCAGCGCCGACACGGGGCCGGCATCATCGACAACAACCGGCGTGCCATTGGCCGGCGGTGCAACGGCAGCAGGAGGCTCGCTGGCGCATCCGGCAAGCAAACTCAGCAATGCCAGCGCCGAAACGCTGGCAGTCAAACCCCGGAAACGTCGACCCGGCAAGCTATTGTTGTTTTTCATCAGGTAGTTCCACAGAAAAATGGGCGCCTGCCGCGCTCGGCAGCAGCCGGACACTGCCACCCAGGGCGCGCGCCAGTTCGCGGACGATCGAGAGGCCGACGCCGCTCCCCTGTCGCGGCGCCGAGGCTTTTCTCCGCCCCTGGACAAAGGGTTCGAAAATCCGCTCGCTATCTTCGGCAGCTACGCCGGGGCCCTGATCGATAACCTCCACCGTCAGACTGCCGTTGCCGGCACTTGCCAGGAGGCGGATTTCGCCACCTTCGGGGCTGAAGTCGATGGCATTCGAGAGCAGGTTGTCGACAATAACGGCCAGCTTTTCATCGTCGACCGAGACGACCTTGTCCGGCGCTTCGATCTGCAACGTCAATTGCCGCGCCTGGCTGTGCAATTCGCGCCGGCGCGCGGCATCCGCCAGGAACTCGCGCAGCGCCACCGGCCGCCGGGCGAGCCGGCTGCCCTCGAAAGCCGCCGCGTTGAGGCTGAGCAGGCCTTCGATCTGCCGTTGCAGGGCGATCACATTGTGCTGCAGGATATCGACCACCTCGCGCTGGGCGATGCCGAGTTGGCCCGGAACCTCTTCCCGCAGCAGCGCCACCCCTTCGCGCATCGCGGTCAGCGGCGTTTTCAGTTCATGTGAGACATGGCGCAGCGTACGCTCGCGGTCAGCCTCCAGTTCGGCCAGACGCTGCCGGAGCCAGTCCAGTTGCCGCCCCAACTGCCGGAAGTCGGCCGGGCCACCGACGACGACCGGTTCGTCGAAACGTTTTTCGCCAAGGTGTGCAATCGTCTGTTCCAGATTGCGCAGCGGACGCACCAGCCACCAGCCGACGGCCAGCACGACCAGGAAAGCCCCGGCCAGCGCCATGGCAATCTGCCCGCCGAGGCGCAAGCGGCTGGCCTCCAGTTGGGCCAGAAGTTGGCTGTACTGGGTATCGATCCAATGCTGGCCAGCCGCCTTCAGTAAACCGTTGAGATCGACCAATCGTCCCATCACCGGCACCAGACTGTCTCTCGACACACCCTGATCGAGACCGCCGCGCAGGGCTTCGGCCTGCTCGCGCCAATCGGTCAGCAACGATTTGAGCGGCTTTGCAGCAAAGGCATCAAGCCGGTCTACGACGGCCAGCGCCTGGCCGAGATGTTCGTCGAAACGCTGGCGCACGGCGATGTCCTGCAGCACGAGAAATTGCCGGGCGCTGCGCTCCATGTCGACCGTGCGCTCACCCAGTTCCTGTATCGAGGCTGCCACCTGCAGCGCCTGTTCACTGTTCCGCCGGCTCTGCTCGACGAAATGCTCGACAACCAGCCAGCTGCGCAATGCCGCGCCGCCGAGCAGAAGAACGATCATCACGAAGCCGGCCAACATGCCCTGGCGAAATGAGATTCGAATCATGCAATCCGTTTTCGGCAAAATTGAAGTGTAGACCGCAGCAGCCTTGTGGGCAGCAAGCGATCGCTGCGCACAGCACTGCAATATGCAGTCCATGAATATAAATTATCCATACGAATCATAATTTTAAAAATATGTCGCCTTTTGCCGACAAACCCAATGCACCAATCCATGGGCTTTCCGGGACAACCCAGAAATATCTGTCGCTGCTCAACGACAAATCACCTAGCCAAACTAAAAAAACGGCTTAAGAATCAAATCCAAGCGATTGTTTAGATTGGATTTTCAATCATTGGCACGCTTATCGCAAAGGTTTTTACATTTTTCAAGCGCAGCCAAAGGAAACCCCATGTTCAACAAGCCCAGTTTCGCCAATCGCAACGACACCGTGACCCGTAAGGACGTGCGCACCGTTCTCGGCCCCGGTTCCACCTTGCAGGAACAGCCGGTCGCCGACCTTACGACCAAGGGTGCGCTCCAGGCCGCAGCAGCCGAACCCATGCCGTCCGCCACCCCGCCAGCCGCCGCGCCGGCGCCGCAACAGCCCGTGGCGACGAACGAAATCCCGGTCTCCGAAGCGCGTCTGATCGTCGGCCCCGACGTCAAGCTCAAGGGCGCCGAGATTCTCGATTGCGATACGCTGGTCGTCGAAGGCCGCGTCGAGGCGACGATGGACAGTCGCGTCATCCGCATTGCCGAACAGGGCTCGTTCACCGGCAAGGTCAGCATCGACATCGCCGAAATCCACGGCACCTTCGAAGGCGAACTGACCGCGCGCCATCAACTGATCGTGCATGCCACCGGGCGCGTCAGCGGCAAGATTCGCTACGGCAAGCTGGTGATCGACGAAGGCGGCGAACTGTGCGGCGACATCAACACGCTGAACGAAAAGCCGCTGCCGCACAAGGCGCGCGGCGAAAACATCGCGCCGCTGAGTGCTGTCGGCACCTAAACCGCTCTCCGATTCTCTCCCACGGCGGCCTTGATCACGTCGCCGCTTGCCCCGGCAACCCACCTTGCCGGGGTTTTTACGTCTACCGGCAGGCTGGGGTGGTGCGACCAAGGCTGGTCAAGCGCCGCGAAGCCTCGTAGACTGCCAGCCTTACCGTTTCCGGCAAGCATCATGAAAAAGACGATTTCGACCCCCGCCCGCCTGGCCGCCCTGGCGCTCGGCGCCCTGCTGGCAAGCACCTGCGCCATAGCCGACAAGGGCGACAAGGATGACAAGGGCGGCAAACATGGCCACGGCAACAAGCATGAACATCGCGACGACGACCGTCGCTACGATGACAGCCGCTACGACAGTCGCTATGACAGTCGCTATGACCGCAACCATGACCGCCGTTACGACGATCGGCGCGACGACGTCTCGATCCAGCTCTATTTCGGCAACAACGACCGCCGGATCATCAACGAATACTACGCGCCGGAATTCCGCGCCGGCCATTGCCCGCCGGGGCTGGCCAAGAAGGGGAATGGCTGCATGCCGCCCGGCCAGGCCAAGAAATGGCACAAGGGCCGCCCGTTGCCGCAGGGAATCGCCTATTACGATCTGCCCCCCGATCTGGTGTATCGCATGCCGCCCCCGCCGCGCGGTCATCGCTATGTACGCGTCGGTTCCGACATCCTGCTGCTGTCGATCGGTTCCGGCATCGTCGTCGATGCCATGATCAACATCGGCGGCTACTGATCTCCGACTCTCACCACACAACCCACAGTTACAGGCAGGCTCAATGGCTCAATATGTAATGTCGATGCTGCGCGTCAGCAAGATCGTCCCGCCCAAGCGGCAGATCATCAAGGATATTTCCCTCTCCTTCTTCCCCGGCGCCAAGATCGGCCTGCTCGGCCTCAACGGTTCCGGCAAGTCCACCGTGCTGAAGATCATGGCCGGCGTGGACAAGGAATATGACGGCGAAGTGCAGCATCTGGCCGGCGTCTCGATTGGCTATCTGCCGCAGGAACCGCAACTCGATCCGGAAAAGACCGTCAAGGATGAAGTGGAATCGGCGCTCGGCGAAGTGATGCAGGCGCAGGCCAAGCTCGACGAGGTTTATGCCGCCTACGCCGATCCGGAGGCCGATTTCGACAAGCTGGCCGAGGAGCAGGCACGGCTGGAGGCGATCATCGCCACTGCCGGTTCCGACACCGAAGCCCAGATGGAACTGGCCGCCGATGCCCTGCGCCTGCCGCCCTGGGAAGCCAAGATCGGCAACCTGTCCGGCGGCGAGAAGCGCCGCGTTGCACTGTGCAAGCTGCTTCTCGCCAAACCCGACATGTTGCTGCTCGACGAACCGACCAACCACCTCGACGCCGAATCGGTCGAATGGCTGGAACAGTTCCTCGTCCGCTTCCCCGGCACCGTCGTCGCTGTCACCCACGACCGCTACTTCCTCGACAACGCCGCTGAGTGGATTCTCGAACTCGACCGTGGCCACGGCATTCCGTACAAGGGCAATTACTCCAGCTGGCTGGAGCAGAAGGAAACTCGCCTGGAAACGGAAAACAAGCAGATCGACGCCCACATGAAGGCGATGAAACAGGAACTGGAATGGGTGCGCTCGAATCCGAAGGCGCGCCAGGCCAAGTCCAAGTCGCGTCTGGCGCGTTTCGAGGAACTGTCCAGCGTCGAATACCAGAAGCGTAACGAGACGCAGGAAATTTTCATTCCAGTCGGTGAGCGTCTGGGCGACAAGGTCATCGAATTCAACGGCGTCACCAAATCCTTTGGTGACAAGCTGCTGATGGACAACCTGAGCTTCAACGTCCCGGCCGGCGCCATCGTCGGCATCATCGGCCCGAACGGCGCCGGTAAATCGACGCTGTTCAAGATGATTACCGGCCAGCAGCAGCCCGATTCCGGCGAAGTCGTCGTCGGCCCGACGGTCAAGATGGCTTACGTCGATCAGTCACGCGACTGCCTCGATGGCTCGAAAACCGTATTCGAGGAACTGGCGCAGGGCAGCGACATCCTGCAAATCGGCAAGTTCGAGATGCCGTCGCGCGCCTACATCGGCCGCTTCAACTTCAAGGGCGCCGATCAGGGCAAGCAGGTCGGCAATCTTTCCGGCGGCGAACGCGGCCGGCTGCATCTGGCCAAGACGCTGATGGCCGGCGGCAACGTCCTGCTGCTCGACGAACCGTCCAATGACCTCGACGTCGAAACCCTGCGCGCTCTGGAAGACGCCCTGCTTGAATTCCCCGGCTGCGCCATGGTCATCTCGCACGATCGCTGGTTCCTCGACCGGATCTGTACGCACATCCTGGCCGCCGAAGGCGACTCGCAGTGGAATTTCTTCGCCGGCAACTATCAGGAATACGAGGAAGACAAGCGCAAGCGCCTGGGCGAGGAAGGCGCCAAGCCGAAGCGGATTCGCTACAAGCCGATTACCCGCTGATTTTTGGCCATTTGTTGCGGTCGACCGCAACAGGCCATGCAAAACGGGCGCCGTTTCGGCGCCCGTTTCTCTTTCGTGCCCCGCCGATGCGAGGCACTACAAACATTGATCAGTGCTTCAGGTTGGCGGAAAAGACAGCCTTGGTCTTTTCGGAAAACTGGTATTCGTTGAAAGCGCGGCTGATTTCGGCTTCGTTGCGGCCGTCGGAGTGGTCTTCGAAGCTGATACCGATGACCTTGCCGTTGGCAGCCAGCGTCTGGAAGGCGAAACGCCAGCGTTGTGCTTCAGCCAGCCGCTCGCGCAACTCTACTTCGTTGGAAATCGTGATGCCGGCCTTCTTAAGGGAATCCAGAAAGCTGTCAAAGGATTCGGTGCTAAGACTACCCATTTTTATCTCCGTATGTTGTGCGGTGTTGGATCACCATGAGCCTAATAACGACACACGATGGATTCGGTTGACACGAAAGTTGCGGTCCGTGAAATGCGATAATCGCGACCTATGAAAAAGCAGAACCCACCCGCCGCGATCCCGGAAATCCGTCCCGGGCAGTCCATCGAACTGCTCAAGGAACTGCACATCCTGACCCGCGACGGCAAACTCAACCAGGACACGCGGCGCAAGCTCAAGCAGGTCTATCACCTCTACCAGTTCATCGAACCGCTGCTGGATGGCGCCGAAACGCTGGTCGACCATGGGGCCGGCAAGTCCTATCTCGGCTTCATCCTCTACGATCTCTGTATCAAGGAACGTGCCAGCGGCGAAATCATCGGCATCGAAAGTCGCCGGGAACTCGTCGATAAATCGCGCGAACTGGCCGCCCGGCTGGGCTTCGAGCGCATGCGCTTCCTCGCCTGCACGGTCGAAGATTCGTTGACCTCGGCGGAATTGCCCGAACGCGTCGATGTTGTCACCGCCCTACACGCCTGCAACACCGCCACCGACGACGCGATCCGCTTCGCGCTGACCAAGCAGGCGCGGCATATCGTCCTCGTTCCCTGCTGCCAGGCCGAAGTCGCCGCCACGATGCGCGCCAGAAAGAATGAATCGCTGGCCAAAACCTCGCTTTCCGAACTTTGGCGCCACCCGATCCACACCCGCGAACTCGGCAGCCACCTGACCAACGTGCTACGCTGCCTGCTGCTCGAATCGCACGGCTACGACGTCACCGTCACCGAACTGGTCGGCTGGGAGCATTCGATGAAAAACGAACTGATCATCGCTTCAAAAACGGCCAAAAAAGGCAGTCGACCGCGGCAGATCGCCCGCGAGCGCGCCACAGCCATCCTGCGCGAGTTCAATATCGAAGAACTTGCGCCGCGATTCACGTACTAAGGCGCCATGACCCGCACTAACCACCCCCTGGAACTCCTCGCGCCGGCCAAGAATGCCGATTTCGGCATCGAAGCCATCAAGCACGGCGCCGATGCCGTCTATATTGGCGGGCCGTCGTTCGGCGCCCGTTACGGCGCCGGCAACGATGTCGCCGAAATCCGACGCCTGTGCGATTTCGCCCACCGCTACCGGGCCAAGGTCTTTGTCGCGCTGAACACCATCCTGCAGGATTCCGAACTGGAAGAAGGCCGGCAACTCGCCTGGCAACTTTACGAAGCCGGGGCCGATGCGCTGATCATCCAGGACATGGGCCTGCTCGAAATGGATCTGCCGCCGATCCAACTGCACGCCAGCACCCAGACCGACAATCGCAATCCGGCCAAGGTGAAATTTCTCGAAGACGCCGGGTTCTCGCAGGTCGTCCTGGCACGCGAACTGTCGCTCGACGAAGTCGCCAAAATTGCCGGGCAAACCAGCGTCGCGCTCGAGTACTTCGTGCATGGTGCGCTCTGTGTCGCTTATTCGGGACAATGCTTCATCAGCCACGCCCACACCGGGCGCAGCGCCAATCGCGGCGAATGCTCGCAGGCCTGCCGCCTGCCCTACACGCTGGTCGACGACAAGGGCAAGGTCATCACCGAAACCAGCACCTGCTGTCGATGAAGGACAACAACCAGACTGAAAACATGCTGGCGCTCGCCCGCGCCGGCGTCTGCTCGTTCAAGATCGAGGGCCGTCTGAAAGACCTCAGCTACGTCAAGAACATCACCGCGCATTACCGCAGCCTGCTCGACGAGATCATCGCCGAACATCCCGAATTCCGCCGCGCCTCCTCCGGCCGCAGCACTTTCAGCTTCACGCCACAGCCGGACAAGACCTACAACCGGGGCTACACGGACTACTTCGCCAGCGGCCGCCAGGACGACATCGGCGCCTTCGATTCGCCCAGCTTTGTCGGCGAGCCGATCGGCGAGGTCGCCGAAATCGGCCCCAACTATTTCACCGTCAATGCCGAGAGCGAGTTCAACAACGGCGACGGTGTCTGCTTCTACGACGCCCACGGCGAAGTCGTCGGCGTCCGCATCAACCGCGCCGAGGGCAAAAAACTCTTCCCGGTCGAAATTCCCGAGGAATTGACCGAAGGTGCCACCCTCTTCCGCAATCGCGACCAGGAATTCGAGCGCGCGCTGGAAAAGGAATCGGCCGAGCGCCGCATTTCAGTCACGCCGCTGTTCGCAGAAACGTCCGATGGCTTCGTACTGACGCTGACCGATGAAGACGGCGTGTCGGTTGCGGTCGACCTCCCCCACAGCAAGGAAATCGCCAAAAACGCCGAACGCGCCCTCGCCACGCTGCGCGAACAACTCGGCAAGTTCGGCAACACCATGTTCGCCGCCGAACCTGCCGAACTGAAACTGTCAGAAGCCTGGTTCCTGCCGACCGGCGCGATCAACGCCCTGCGCCGCGAAGCTGCCGAAAAACTCGAAGCCGCCCGCCTTGCCAGCCACCCGCGCCCGCCACGCGCCGCGCCGGCGGCCAACCCGGTGCCTTATCCGCAGGATGAACTGACCTACCTCGGCAACGTCTTCAACGCCAAGGCGCGGCAGTTCTACGAAAAGCACGGCGTCAAACTGATCGCCGACGCCTACGAAGCCAACCAGGAAAAAGGCATGGTCTCGCTGATGATCACCCGCCACTGCCTGCGCTACAGCTTCAACCTGTGCCCGAAGGAAGTGAAACACCTGAAGCCCGACCCGATGACGCTGGTCAACGGCAATGAAAAGCTGATCCTCAAGTTCGACTGCAAGGCCTGCGAGATGCACGTCATCGGCAAGATGAAAAAGGGCGTGAAACTGAACCTGGGGACGATCCGGCCGGGGGCGGGAGACTGAATTCGGCTACCAAGGAAAGCCCAATTTCATTTTCCGTGAATACAGAGTATGTGCCCACTGCTGACGCTCAGGTTCTGAAAAAGCAGACGTTCAGCATAAAAACCTCAACCAAGAATGTCGAAATACTCATTAGGGAAACTCTGCATAAGTGACTGTCATGCAGCCTGATTTGAGACAATAGCGCCACTGTCATGCAGCGTATCTAAACGATGAAACCGATGAAGCAACTGAGCCTGGCCGAGACGGGATTTCTGCCGAAG
>Ga0209507_1002930_pt1 | contig 11087 bp, 4 predicted proteins | sample AD_UKC028_MetaG_FD_184414 | JGI IMG/M metagenome (GOLD analysis project Ga0209507, IMG submission 184414) | Active sludge microbial communities of municipal wastewater-treating anaerobic digesters from USA - AD_UKC028_MetaG (SPAdes) (version 2) | ecosystem: Engineered > Bioreactor > Anaerobic >...
TCTCGCTGCTCGAGCTGAGCCAGAACAAGTCGCAGTACGAAGAGGCGCTGGCCAGCATCCCGCCGCTGGAAAAGGCGGTCGCCCAGCAGGAGAACGGACTGAGCGTGCTCCTTGGCCGCAACCCCGGACCGATCGCGCGCGGCAAGGACATCGACCAGCTGATGCTGCCGGCCATCCCGGCCGGCCTGCCTTCCGAACTGCTGGAGCGGCGGCCGGACATCCGGCGCGCCGAGCAGGACCTGATCGCCGCCAATGCACTGATCGGCGCCGCCAGGGCCGCGTACTTTCCGACCATCTCGCTGACCGGCCTGTTCGGTTACGCCAGCCCCAGCCTGAGCAGCCTGTTCGATGGCCCGTCGAAGGTCTGGCAGTACGGGGCGCCGATCACCATGCCGATCTTCACCGCCGGCGCGATCGCCGGCCAGGTGCAGGCGGCCGAAGCCGTACAACAACAGGCGCTGTTCGCTTACCAGAAAGCGATCCAGGAAGCCTTCCGCGAGGTCGACGACTCGCTGGTCAGCCAGGACCGGACCCGCGAACAACTGCTGGCCCAGCGGCGCCAAGTCGAGGCCTTGCAACAGTACGCCTCGACGGCCCGGCTACGCTATGACAACGGCTACACGAGCTTCATCGAAGTCCTTGATGCCGAGCGCAGCCTGTTCAACGTCCAGCTGCAATACACGCAGACACACCAGGTGCAGTTGCAGGCGATGATCAATCTCTATCTGGCGATGGGGGGAGGCTGGGTTGTCGAGGCCGAGAAAGTGGCCCCGGCAAACGGTGCCCGCTGATTCATCATTCGCGGTAGTGAAGACACCTGCTCGGGGCCTCTTCCAAACCTCGACCATGCTACCCGACGGCATAGTCTTCAACTTTCGGCGCTTGCGGCTTGCCCGGCAATGTCTGCTGACCACCGTTGCGCTGGTCTGTCTTGCCGGCCCGGGGTTGGCGCAGATTCCCAACCTGCTTCCGGCAAAACCCAAGAGCGAGGCAGCCAAGCCCGCGGAGGTGCCGGCGCCGCGCGACCAGCGGGCGGAGGCGGGGGCGCTGTTGGCCGAGGCCCGCCGCCAGCAGGAGGCGGCGCGCCTGGAAGACGGCAGCGCGCCGGCTACCGACGACCTGCCGGCGAACGAACGCCAGCGCGCACTCGACCGCCTGGTCCTCGTCTATGGCGAACGGGTGAACCTGATCGACGAAACAACCACGCTCAAGAAGTCCGCGGCCGCAATGCTGGACAAGCCGGCGCTAGCCACCGAGTTTTCCGGCCCGCCGCCCTATCCGACGCTGCGCATCGATGCGCTGCGCGACGAATTCGACCTGATGCGCGAACGCTTGAAGCACCGGGAATCGACCAGGCAGGTGCTCGAGAGCCAGAAGCAGGGGTTGATCGAAGCCCAGCGCCGCGCCAGCGAAGCACTGCGCCTGGCCGATGACCGGCTGGCGCGTGCCAAGGGTGAAACAGAACTCAAGAAGGAGCGTGCGAATCGCGAACTCGCAGCATTGCGCCTGCAGTTGAGCGAGGCAGAACTGACCAATGTCGGGATCGTCCTGCAGGGCGCACAGGCTGAAATCCAGGCGCTCGAACTGTCGACCGCAGAGACCCTGCGCCTGGTCACCCGCGTTCTGGCGTCGCAGACATTGCCCAGAGAAGATGTCGACAAGCAGCAGGCAAGGCTGCGCGACGCATTGAGCAAACTGGCCGCCGAAATCGACCGCCGGGCAGCAATCAATACGCGACGGCTGGCCGAGCGCGAACGGCTGGCCAAATCGCTGGCCGTTGGCGACGCGAGCGAGGCCGCTGGCAGGCAGCTGAAACTGCTGGACGAAGCCCTCGAAACCGACCGCATGGAAATGACGGCGCTGCGCTGGCTGCAAACCGTCGGGCAACGCAGCGTCGACACCTGGGACCACCGTTTCGTCGTGCTCAACAGCGGCGATGCAGCAGCGCGGGAATCCGCCATCGCCGAACTGGGCCGGATCAAGGCCGACCTGGAAACCAAGCGCCCCCTCCTGCACGAACTTGAAGCAACCGAACAGGAGGCGATCGCGCAACAGGAATTGCGGCTCAAGGACGCCCTGCTCGACAGCGAGGCCACCGCCCGCGAAACAGCAATTCTCGAAACGCAAAAGCAGCGCGTGCAGGCGATACAGCGCGTCGAACTGGCCGTCACCAAGATGGACCGGCAGTTGGCGCGCTGGCTGGGCGATTTCGGCGTTTCCGCCAATTCGGCTGCGCCGCGTGACTGGAAAGTCAAGGCACTTCGAGTCGTCGGCCTGATGAAGCAGGTGTGGAATTTCGAACTGTTCGCGGTCGAGGATTCGACGATCGTCGAGGGCAAGACAGTCACCACGTCGTATGGCGTCACCGTCGGCAAGAGCATCGGGGTACTGCTGCTCTACGCTTTTGCCTACTGGCTGTTCGCGATGCTGACCCGCTTGCTGGAGCGCCTGATGGTCAGGCGTTTCAAGGTCGATCCGCAGGTGGCCAGCGTCATGCGGCGCTGGCTGATGATCGCCGTATCGGTCGTGCTGATCATCCTGATTCTCAACCTGGCGCGCATCCCGTTGACTGCCTTCGCCTTCATGGGCGGCGCGCTGGCCATCGGCATCGGCTTCGGCACCCAGACCATCATCAAGAACGTGATCAGCGGCATCATCATTCTGTTCGAGCGCAAGATCCGGGTCGGTGACATCATCGCCATCGGCGGCACCACCGGCCATGTCACCGCCGTCGACCTGCGCGCCTCGACGGTACGCAGCTTCGACGGGGTCGAGGCGCTGGTGCCGAACTCGACCTTTCTCGAAAACCAGGTCGTCAACTGGACTTATTCCAACTCGCGCATCCGCCGCGAAATCCGCATCGGCATCGCCTACGGCTCGCCGGTGCGCCAGGCGGCCGACGTCATCATCGGCTGTGCCGAGGAACACGGGCAGGTGCTCAAGGATCCGGCGCCGGAAGTCTACCTGGAGGATTTCGCCGACAACGCCGTCCTGATGGTGCTGGTCTTCTGGGTCGAGTTGTCGCCGACCCTGAGCGGGCGCCGGGTCGACAGCGACCTGCGCTTCATGATGGAAAAACGACTGGCGGCGGCCGACATTGCGATTCCCTTCCCGCAGCGCGATGTACGCGTCAGCGTCGCGGATGCGGTGCCGGTGCGCATGGTACCCCCCGCCGCCGAGGCCGCCGGCTAACGCGCCGAAGCCGCCCGCTGCCGCCGGGCCGGTTCGCCGAAGGTCAGGGTATACAGGACATCCAGTGCATTGTCGGTGCCGGCGCGGGCGATCAGCGACACCTGGCGATTGAGGGCGATGCTCAGCTTGACCACGCTACCGGCGCGGCCGAGCGACTGGTCGTAGGACAGCAGCACATTGCGCGACAGGTGCCGGCCAACGCTGAGGATCTGGTTGCCGGTGCCCGCCGACGTGTCGAAGGTGCTGCCGACGACCCGGCTGCCCATCTGGCGACCGCCGCTGTCGCCGATCTCGCCCTGGCGCACGCTGAACTCGTCGATGCCGAAGCCCTGCTTGATCTGACGCACGAGACCGCCCGACTCGTTGCCGAACAGGCTGCCGGCCGCCGACAGCAGGAGCCCGGCGGCACCGGCGCCACCCTGCTCCGGGCCGTGGCCGAGGACCAGCCAGCTCAACTTCTCGACGTCCGGCAGATCGGGGTCGGACACCAGGCGCACGATTGGCCGCTGCACCGTGCCGCTGATCTGGACACCGGGCTCGACGGCCAGCCCGCGCCGGACGGCACGGGCGTCGATCGCCGGATTGTCGACCAGACCCTGGAAGGTCAGGATGCCGCGCTCGATTTCGAGTTGCTGGCCGAAGGCCTCGTAGCGGCCGCCCTGCGAGCGGATGCGGCCGGTCGCCCGCGGCAGATCGCGCCCTTCGGCCTGCAGGCGGACGCTGCCGGCGAGGCGGGTTTCCAGGCCAAGGCCGCTGAACATGAAATGGCGCCCGAGACTGGTTTCCAGATCGAGGTCGAGGCGCGGCCGGAAGCCGCCCGGCTGCGCCGTGCCGTCGGCGGCCAGGATGACCACGTCGTCGGACAGGCGCGGCGCGCCCATCGGCGCCATCTGCCACCAAGCGGCATCGACTGCGACCCGGCCCCGGACCGTCAGCGTCTCGGCCAGCCAGGAAATACTGCCGTTGCCGGACACCGTGAGCCAGCGGTCGGGCAACTGGTAGACGCCGACGCGGTCGAGGCGCAGGTCGAGGGCCGCGCTCTCGTTGCTGCGGTCGACGCGCATTTGACCGGCAATTTCAAGCCGGCCGGGGCTGCCGGTGATCTCGGCCAAGCGCTCGCCGGCCGCCCGCTGCAACGGGCGCGGCGCCGGCTGCAGCGGGCTGGCGAACGCCAGCTGGCTGACGCGCAGCAGGTTGTCATCGAGACGCGCGTCGAGTACCCCGTCGCTCAGGCGCATCCCGGTTTCCGGCAGCGCCAGTGCCAGCCCCTCGCCTTTGAATACCCCGGAAAGCAGCGGATGCTCCGGCGTGCCGGCCAGCGTCACTTCGCTGTTCAGGCGACCGCCGGTCGTGCCGCGCTCGCCCAGAAATTCGGCCAGCCAGGCCAGGTCGGGCGTGTCACCGCGCAGCGAACCCTGCCACGCCGCCTGCCGGTTGAGCGTCCACGCGTCGCGCACCCCCGCCTCCAGCCGGGCCTCGATATTCCCCAGGCGTGGACCGCGGACGCTGGCGTCGACGTGCAGTCGCTGCACCCCGGACTCGGCCGCCAGGCGCAGCTTCCACGGGTCGCCATCCAGGTTCACCGGACCGATGCGCCAGGCTTCGCTACCCAGCGTCAGCGGCGCCGCCTGCGCCAGCGAAAAGGAACGGAAGCGTTCTGCGGCGGCCAGCCTGGCGACCGTCAGCTTGCCGTCCCAGCGCGGCCTGGCAAGGTCGTCGGCGAAGCCGCCCTCGGCCGCCAGTTCGAGGACATTGCGGCCGGCGATTTCACCGCCGGCACGCAAGGTGTGCTGGCGGCGCGTGCCGGCGACCTGCAGGTTCAGCTTCTTGAGCAGCCCCGGCCGGTCGATGCCGTCGAACGCCGCCACCCGCAGGTCGAGCTTAAGCGGACTCGCCGGCTGGCTGCCGAGGTCGGCTGTCAGGCTCGCCTCCCTGAGGCGCCCGATGCCCGGCAGGCCGAGACGCGGCGTCGCCAGTTCGGCCGCCAGCGTCAGGTTTTCCGGTGTGCCGGCGAGCTGGAGGAACCCGGCGAGGCTGCCGTCGAGCCCGTAGGGGCCGAGTTCCGGCGCCGCGATGTCGACGCGCAGGCTGTCGCCGGGGCGGCCGAAGGCGCCGCGCGCCACGAGCCGGTTCGGCCCGGCCACCAGCTGCACGTCGGCGCGCGGGATGCGCGGCCAGTCGATGGCAAGATCGCCACGTCCGGCGAGCGGCTGGCCAGCGAAGCGGCTGTCGCGCAGCGCGAACTGCGCCTCGACGACGGGACGCGGCTGCAGCCGGCCGCTGACGGCCAGCGTGCCGTTGAGCGCTGCCACCGGCACCCGGGCGAAGCGGCTGGGGTCGAAACGCGCCAGTTCGCCGCTGGCCGAAAACGCCATTTCCCCGCCGCTCGCCAGTTCGCCACTGGCCCGCAGCACGGCATCGCCGGCACTCAGTTCGAGACGCGTCAGGCTGAGCTTGCCGTTTTCGTGGCTGGCGTCGGCGGCGAGCGTAAAACGTTGATCGGCGAGGCGGAACGTGAGCTGCTGGCGCGTGTTGCCGACGGTCGCTGAAATCGGGCCGTTCAGGCGGGTCGACCGCAACACGCTGGCCAGTTGTGCGGCATCGAGGTCACGGGCGGTCAGGTCGAGGCTCAGGGCCGCATCGCGCCAGGCCGCGGTGCCGCTCAGCCGGCCGGGCCCCGGCAAGCGCGCCTGCAGGTCGCTGAAACGGCCGCCATCATCATTCCAGGCAAAGCGGCCGCTCAGGCGCTCGAGCGGCAGGCGCTGGCGGTCGAGCGGGCCGGCGCTGGCGTTGCGCAACTCGAAGCTGCCGGCGACGGCATCGACCTGGCGCTCGTCCGGCCGGACATCGGCCTGCAACGTCAGACGAGCGGCCGGCGCGCCGTCGATCCAGGCGGCCGGATCGACATCGGCAAGTTCCAGCCGGGCTTCGGCAAAAGGCTGGCGGGCGAATGGCGTCAGCAGCGCCCGGCCATTGCCGCTCACCCCTTCCTCGGCGGCAACTTTGAGTTCGATACGGTCGAGCGGACCGTCGGCGCTCACCGCCAGCCGCACCGCCTGATCGTCGAGCTTGCCGGCGACGCTGGCGTCCACGCGCAGGGGCAGCGGCGCGCTGCCGCCGAGTTCGGCCGAACCGGCGATCACGGCCAGGCCGAGTTGGGCGCCGAAGTCGCTCAGGCGGTGCGTCGTTCCGTCGCTGGCGAAGACGCCGCGCAGGTCGCCAGCGCTGAAAACCTGGCCGTAGTCGAGCCGGGAAATGGCCATTTTCTGGATGTCGACCGCAACCGGCAATACCAGGCTGGCCGGTGGCGGCGTCGCCTCGTCGGAACTGGCGATGTCGAGCCGGAGCCGCGCGGCGGCGAGTTGGCCGATGACCAGCCGTTTCTCGAACAGGGCGCCGGGGGTCCAGTCGATGCGCAGGTCGTCGACCACGACTTCCAGCCCCGGCTCCTTCCAGCTCAGTCGGCCAAAACCCAGCGGGCCGACGAGGCGGCCGCTCGGCTGCTCGACGGCAAGGCGGCCACCGCTCGCTGCGCCGGCAAGGCGCGCCAGCGCGGAAAGGCCGCTTTCACTGAAGCCGAGCCAGACGCCGACGGCGAGGACGAGGGCAGACAGGAGAAAAAGACGCCTCATGTCAGAACGGGATCGCCAGCGAGAAATGCAGGTGGACCGCCTCGCTCTGTTCGCCATAGGCGACATCGACGGCGATCGGTCCGGCCACCGTACGCCAGCGGGCGCCGAGACCATAGCCGTAGGCGAGGTCGACCTTGCTCAGGTCGTCGACCGCGTTGCCGGCATCGACGAAGGCGGCGATGCCCCAGGTGTCGTCGAGCCAGTGGGTGTATTCGACGGTGGCATTGGCCATGTAGCGGCCGCCGACGATAGCCGAGCCCTCGCTGACGCCGAGGCTCTGGTAACTGTAGCCGCGCACCGAGCCGGTGCCGCCGGTGCGGAAGACATATTCCTGCGGGATGCCGTTGCGCGAATCGGCGATGGTGTAGCCGACTTCGCCGCTCAGCATCAGCGTGTCGCGCTCACCGAGCGGGAAGAACTGCTGGTAGCGCCCGAGCAGGCGGATGAAGCTCTGGTCCGACAGCACCGCCTTGGCGGCGCCGCCGACCTGGCCATGCAGGACGATGCCGTCGCGGGTATCGAGCGGATTGTCGACGTGGCGCCAGGTCCACGCGATGTTCGGGACCAGCGCCCGGTTGATGCTGTCCGGGGCGCCGTCCGGTTCCAGGCGTTCGTCCTGCCAGGTCAGCGAGAGACGCGTCTCGAACGGCCCTTCGCGCCAGGCCTGCTGACCGCCGATGGCGATGCGCTCGGTGCGCAGGCCCTGGATGTCGGTGGCCTGCACCATGGCGCCGACGCTGTTGCGGCGCTGCGACTCGGTCGGCGGGAAGAAGACGTCGGCGTAGGCGGTCTGCTTCTTCTGCTCGATACGCAGGCCAGTGTTCAGCTCCCAGGCCTGGCCGAAGAGATCGGCGGTCTGGAAATTGGTTTCGACGCGGGCGCCGGTGTTGGAACTGATGCCGGCACCGAAGGACAGGCGGTGCGCCGGCCGCTCGCTCAGACGGACGGTGACCGGCGCGGTGACGACGCCGTCGGCATCCGGCGGCGCGTCGCGGTCGATGCTGACCTGTACCGAGCGGAACTGCGGCGTCGCCTGCAGGGCCGTCTGCAGCGCGTTGAGATCGGACTCGCGATAGGGCTCGCCGGGGCGCACCGTGCGGTTGTGGCGCTCGACCAGCGTCACCGGGTAACGCTCCAGGCCCTCGACCCGCAACTCGCCGAAACGGAAGGGCGGGCCGCTGTCGTAGCGGGCCATCAAGCGTGCCTGCCGGGTTGCCGGATCGATCGTCGCCTGACTGTCGACGAGGCGGGCCGCGGCATGGTTTTCAGCAAGCAGGCGCGACAGGATCTGCTGCTTGGCACTGTTCCAGTCCTGCTGGCGAAACGGCTGGCCGACCGGCAGCTCCCAGCCGGCGATCAGTTCCTGCCGCGTTTTTGCCGCCACGGGGCCGTCGACCGCAACAGCCACCGCGGAAATCAGGGTACGCGGGCCGGGTTCAACGGTAAGCCGCAGATCGCCGTCCTCCCCGGCGAATTCGATCTGCGGCGAGAAATAGCCCTCGGTCTCGAGAATCTGGCTGACCAACCGCTGCAAGCGGGCCTGGCCGCCCGCCCCTGGCGCCGTCTCGTCGGGCAGGAAAGGGGTCAGAAGGTCGGCAATTTCCTCGGGCGCGCGCAGGTCGATCTCGCCCGCCGGCGCCAGTGAGGCAAGAACGAGCAGGGCCAGCGGGAACAGGCGCCGGATGGCGCGGGCGACGAAGGACACCGGACTATTTTACCCTTGGCCGTTGGTCGCCGCCGCGCGCGGTGGCAGCAGGAAGCTGCGCGGCTCGCGCCGGAAGCGGCGCCAGATGGCACGGACCAGCGCTCCCCAGTGGTCGAAGTTAACGTCGCGGGCGCCGAGCGCGGTACGCAGCGCCAGCGCGAAGCTGACCGCCAAATTGGTCAGCCCGATCAGCGCGATGCCCAGCATTCCCCACAGGATGGCCTTGAGCGGCAGTTCGAACTGGAAACCGACCAGCGAATAGCCGAGATTGGCCGACGAAAAGGCGATGTGCCGGATATCCAGCGGCAGACCGAGCAGCTTGCCGACGACGCCGGTCGACCCGAGCATGCAGCCGAACAGGAAGTTGCCCATGATGCCGCCGAGATGATCCTGGATGTAGCTGCCGATGCGCACTGCCCGGGCATGGCCGACCAGCCCGTTCAGCCAGCGCAGGCGAGCGATGCGGACGCCGGTATCGCTGTAGGCGGCCTGGTTGTCGAAATAGCCGGTGATCAGGCCGGAAAGAAAGAGGAAGAAGCCGGCGATGGCGGCGTGCGGAACGGCCCAGCTCAAGGGGTCGAGATCGGCCATCAGGTGCGCGCCCTTGTCGAGGCCGATGACCGGCTGGCCGAGCCATTGGCTGAGGCCGAGGCCAAGAAGGATGGCGACCGGCAGCGCGATCATGACGTTGCCGGCGATCGCCGCGAGCTGGCTGCGACAGACGGCGGCGACCACGTCGACCAGGCGTTCGAGCTCCGCCTGGCGCGTCGCCCGAACGTCGCCGAGCAGGCTGGCCAGCGTCTGCGCGGTCATCGCCGGCTGCTTGGTGGCGACCGTCATGCCGAGCAAAAAGATGACGACGAAGCCGAGGCCGTAGATCAGGCTGAACAGAAAAGCTTCGACGAGCAGCGGCGCGTGAAGACCAGCGGCGAAAATCTTGAGCAGCGCCATGCCGCCGATCAGCACTCCGGCCCCGGCTGCCGAACGCCACATGCGGCCGTAGTCGCTGCGGGTTTCGCAAATGTAATGCTCGCCCGAGCGCGCGGCGTTCTCGGTCATCCGCACCGCCAGCAGGTGAGACAGTTGCGACATGTAATGGCCGAGGCTGTTGCGGCGGTTCTCGGCGAGAGAGGCGGTGCGGAGATAATTCGCCCAGGCCGAAATCGCGCGGCCGCGCGTGCTCGACGCATGCGAGGCGATCAGGATGGCGACCAACTCGCGCAGGCGTTCGAGGCTTTGCTCGCTGCGCGTCAGCAGGTAGCTGAGATGGAGGCTGGTGCCGACCGTCAGCGCCCGCTTGCGAATGCGCTGCAGCGTGTCGGCGCACTGGTCGGCGATGACCAGCAACTGGCTGCCGTCGTCGGCGGCGAGCGCCGGATCGTCGAGCGCACCGCGGAAGGTATTGACGAAATCCAGGGCTTCGGCCGACAGCGCCACGAAACGCGGCAGGTCATCGTCGAGGCTGGGCGAGGCGCGCATCAGCTCACCCTCGACCCCGAGGCCGCTGACACGGTGTGCCAGCAGCAGTACCGAATCGAGAATCTGCTCCTGGATGCCTCGCCAGTCGACATTGTGCAATTCCTTTCCGGGCGCCAGAAGCGCCCACAGTCGCTGCGAATACGCCTGGGGAATCTGCTCCTGCCAGCGCCAGTCGTCGGGGCGGTCGAAGACGACGTGCATGCAGTCCTTCAGCCGGCGTTCGTCGGGCGCCTCCGGCAACAGCCGGTCCCACAGGATGCGCCACCATTCCGAGAAAAATCCGGTCCCCGGCAGGATGCCGCTGTCGGTGAAGAAGGTGATGAGACGAAGACTGGCGATAAAATGTACGGTGCGCACGCGAAAGACGGCGCACAAATCCGCATCCGCCTCGAGGCGCTTCAGCACCATTTCATAGCGCGCGGGCGTGCCGCGGTCGCGCCGGTTCCGCGGGCGAATTTCAGCGACCAGCCGGCGCACCAGGTCCAGGGGCTCGGCGGCGGGGTCGCGAAAGGCTTCGACCGCCGCCCGCACGCGCTCCTCCTCTGGCTGCGGGCGGCGCCGCATCCAGCGGGTAAAGTGGGTGAAAAAAGGCTTCATGCGACGAGTCGGCTTTCAACCTGCCTGGCGACAGGCTTCGCGGTCGTGGCGCCTGCCCTCCTGGCGGTGATCGGCGAGAGGAGCAACGGCTGATCGATCCAGGTATTCCGGAAAAAGGTGTTCGCAAGCGACTTCATTGATGTTCCACCAACAGCGTAACTCGTCATGTTAAATCACTCCACCTCGCCGGCATAGCGTCTGCCTGTGTCATCCGGCATTGTCCGGCGCGGCATCGATACCCATAACGCAGTCGCCAAAACCCAGGCCGGAAAATGCAGAAGGGCCGGCAAAACGCCAGCCCTTCCCCATTGCGCGAACAGCGATTCAGAACACCGCCGGCACATATTTGTAGGGGTAATCCGGCTCCTTGTACTTGCCCGGACTTTGGCGCTTGGGCAGCACCACCTTCGGCCGCTTGATTTCCTCGTAGGGAATCTTGCTCAGCAGGTGGGTGATGATGTTGAGACGCACCCGCTTCTTGT
>Ga0209507_1002932_pt1 | contig 11084 bp, 7 predicted proteins | sample AD_UKC028_MetaG_FD_184414 | JGI IMG/M metagenome (GOLD analysis project Ga0209507, IMG submission 184414) | Active sludge microbial communities of municipal wastewater-treating anaerobic digesters from USA - AD_UKC028_MetaG (SPAdes) (version 2) | ecosystem: Engineered > Bioreactor > Anaerobic >...
TTCCAGTTTTCCTATGCATATCATACATGGCTGAAGAAGGAAACCCAGCTGTCATTCGGTTTGTCTGTTAACGGATATCACTATAAGATTGACGAGGAACAGGTCGATTTTGAGGATCCAGCTGATCCCCTGCTTAACAGTTCGCTGCGCAGAGGGCTGTTTGTGCCTGATGCCACTTTCGGTGTTTATCTGCTAAATGCAAATTATAGTTTTGGCTTCTCAGCCGACCAGCTTTTCCAGGCTTCGGGCAAGATAGGCGGTTCACAGGCTTACCAGAATTTCAGCCTCAAAAGACAGTATTACCTTTTTGGCTCTTACGATATCAGCCATGGTCCTTATAACATTATCCAGCCTTCATTCCTTCTTACCTCTTCAGAACAGTGGACTCCCATGGCAGATATTGGCGTTACCTACATATTCCATGATGACTTCTGGGCAGGGCTTGCATACAGGACGAGCAAGGCAATAATTGCAACAGTAGGAGTTAAATATCAGAATATCTACCTGGGTTATGCCTTCGATTTTACAATGCAGGAGATCCAGAGGGTAACTTATGGAACCCATGAGATCAATTTTGCCCTTAAGTTTGGCGACAACAAGCGTAAATACCGTTGGCTGGACAGGTACTAATCATTGTTATTCATCCCCCTTAATTACAATGAATTACGCGCGAAGCGCAAATAACAATGAATTACAGCGCAGCGAATTACGCCCGAAGGGCCAATTACGCGCGAAGCGCAAATAACAATGAATTACAGCGCAGCAAATTACGCCCGCAGGGCTAATTACTATTAATTACAGCGAAGCAAATTACACCAAAGGTCCCTTTACTTCCTGAGAACATAAATCAGTGAACTTGTCTTGCGGATATTGAAGAAAGCCCTAATGGCAAAGACTGCTCCTTTCAACATGCCTGTAACAAAAGCCAGACTGTTGCCCCTGTACTTTTCGCTGAGAATTGAAATATAGAAAACATCAAGGGGAAGAGCTGACACTCTGGTCATCTTGAAGCCTCTGCTCTCGAACAGAAAGCTAAAGGTGTCAGGGTTAAAGTGCCAGACATGCCTTGGTACATCATAAGCGGCCCAATGGCTTTTATAATGGGCGGCATCGAAGGAATTTATATTCGGAAGTGCTACGATAAGCGTACCTCCGGGCTTTAGAAGCCTTGAAATCTCCCTGATATACAAGCTGAGATCATTAAAATGTTCAAGCACATGCCAGAGAGTTATGCAATCATAAGAAGCCGAAACCAGAGACGATATCTGCTCAGGTGAAATAATTTCAAGTCCGAATCTTTCAATTGATGCCTGACGTGCTTCTCCGTTTATTTCTATTCCGGATGTAATCCAGCCGTTTTTCTTCATTTCAAAGGCAAAATGACCGGTGCCTGTGCCTATATCAAGTATTCTGCCAGTCTGAACTCCGGATGCTTTGACAACAAGCCGCCGTTTCTTCCTCAGCATCATCCCCCTTACAAGCCTGTAGATCTTGTTTACAAGACCTCTTGAAGTATCGCTGTGAGAAATATAATCATCTGATTTATAATATTTTCCTGCTTCGTCATCAGCAGGATGGTCCTGGGTAAAGGTGAATCCGCATACTGAACACGTGAACAGCTTAAACTCCTCCTGGCTTTTAAAATGATCAGTGCAGGTCAGGCTGTGTCGGAAATCAGAAGAATAGCAGACAGGGCAACTTTCGTGATGAATCATCTTCAGGATGTTTTCTTTTTGCGAAGGTTCATAACAACATAGCCAGCTATCAGAAGTATGAAAATGCCTGAGCTGGCGTATGAGATCCTGTTACCATTAATATATGATGATGGTTCAAAACGGAATTCTATCTCATGGCTGCCTTCAGGAACTATTATCCCCCTCAGTACGTAATCAGCTCTGAAATAGTCACTTTCCTTTCCGTCGATAAAGCATTTCCATCCGGCAGGGTAATATATTTCGGAGAAAACAGCAAGATTTCCGCTTTTTGAACTGGCGGTGTAAACGAGTCTGTTTGGTTTGTATGAAACAAGGCTTATTGTGTCCCCGGGCTGAACGGGATATGAAGGTTTTGACAGAAGTTCACAGAATTTCCTGTCTATAAGTGCAACCTTACTCAGGTCAGTTTTATTAATGCCTGAAATCTCTTCAGCAGCATTTTCAACAATCTGAGGTGTTTCAACAAACCATGCGTTGCCATAAGCTTTGTTATTTACAAGAGGGGGAGCATCAGGATTATATATCACATATTTGGTATTCAGCATGTTAAGAGCAGAGGTTCCGTTAAAAGCCGATTCAAAATCCTCAATAGTTTTTGCGCTGCTGCCAATTGTCTGGATAAGACCGATATTCATGCTCAGGGATGTGTCTATAAGCTCCTGATATCTCTTGAGTTTTGCTCCGTGATAACCGCCTATTGACTTGTGAAAATAAGAAGTTGATGCATCATTAAAGGTTGAGACAGTGAGGTTAAGCACCCTGTAATGGGATTTGTCCTTAAGGATGAACTCATCAGCAGCTGAGGGTGTCTGCATTTTCGCTTTTGCTTCCTTTCTCACAAACTGGCTTGTATTAAGGTATCGTTTGTCGACAAGCCACATATCGCCGAGGAATAAAACTGCCAGAAGGAGTATCGCATATTCTTTTTTAAGTTTGTCATAGATGAATGCAAGTATCACGCCTGTGCCCATAAGGATCAGCATCAGTGATCTGAAGGCATCGCTCCTCAGCATTTTCTGCCTGTCAGCCACAAGTGTGGAAGAAAGCCAGTCGGGCAGTTCAATTGTAGCCTCCATTGGAGAAATGAATGAACCTGCAAGTCCGGGGAAAAGAATGAAAATAAGTGTAATTCCACCGGTTATTCCGGCAGCAATCTGAATTTTCTTTATCAATTCTTTCCGTGCCAGAACGCCGTTGAAGACATCCCTGAGTGCAAGTATGCCAAGAAAGGGAATGCAGAATTCAGCAACTACAAGAATTGTTGTGACAGCCCTGAATTTATTGTACCCTGGAAAATAATCGAGGAACAGATTCGTCAGGGGCATGAAATTCTTGCCCCAGGCCAGCATTATTGAAAGTATTGTAGCGCTGAGAAGCCACCATTTTTCAGGACCTTTGACAATAAGAAGACCCAGGACAAATAGAAATACAATTATGGCTCCCAGATAAACAGGCCCGTCAACCCATGGCTGTGTTCCCCAGTATTGCTGAAACTGACTTACATATTGTGAGGCATTGTTTTTTCTCAGTGTAGTGACTGTCTCTGAATTTTTGTCAAAAGGCTTGCAGGCACCGCCCTTAAAGTTGGGTATCAGAAAAGTAAAAGTTTCATCAATCCCGTAACTCCACTGGGTAATATAATCCTTGTCAAGTCCGGTTGTTGTGTTGCCATCATTTATTCCAAGTTCTGATTTGCTTCTTGTTGAATATTTTCCATATTCATAGGTTGAGTAAAGCGAGCTGAAATTCATTCCTATGGTAAGCACAAGCGGTATTATGAGGATCAGTGAGTTCTTTGCAAATTTTACAAGTTCCTTTTCCCTGATTGAATAAATAAGTTCAATTAGGATAAAGAGAAGGATGCATAACAGGGCATAATAAGTGATCTGCGGATGATTTGCAATTATTTCCAGTGTAAGGAAGAAGGTAGCAAGCAACGCGCCTTTTATAGCATCATACCTGTAGGTGTAGATTATGCTGCCTATCATTGGCGCCATATAGGCAATAGCCTGTGCCTTTGTGTTGTGTCCTGCCGATAGGATGAAGAAGATGTATGTTGAAAATCCATAAGCGATAGCTCCTGCTATTGCCAGCCGTGGTCCTGATTTGAACATCAGCAGCAGGAAATAAAATCCAAGCATTGAAAGGAAAATGACTGATGCTGGATGGCGCAGGAAATGAAGGACTTTATTGACAAAGTTCATTATGTTGCCCTTGTATAATGTTGAAATAAGATAGGCTGGCATGCCGCTGAACATGCTGTTTGTCCAGAGAGCTTCCTCTCCATATTTTGCACGGTAGTCATTTATTTCCTTTGCCGCATTCTGGGCTACGGTTCCATCGTTGGTATGCATTACCTTTCCCTCAAGCAGGGGATAGAAGTATGCAAGCGACAGTGTCATAAATATTACAATAGCCAGCAGATGAGGTATCGCGGGCTTTATCTTTTCAGGAATATTCATTTGAATAAATGCTTTGTTTAGTGACAAAAATATTCAGTTCATCGGGATTTAGCTATATCAGCCAGAACTTTATTATAGGCTTCATTAATTGAACTGCCTGCAGCTGATGCTGAAAACCTTTCCCTGTTCTCCCTCGCAATTACTTCATTATCAAAGCTTCTGTTAATTATTTCACAGATCTTTTCACTCCAGGAGGAGACAGAGTTTTCAGCAAGGATCCCGTTCTTATTATGTACAAGTTCAGGCAGAGCGCCAGTGGCAGAAACAATAGCCGGCGTACCCGTTGACAGAGCTTCTGCCGTTACTATTGAAAAGGTCTCGGTGTCAGAGGCATGCAGGAAAAAATCAGTTCTATGTAGTATCCCGGCAATATCTTTCTTATCAAGGTAGCCAAGCCAGTTAATTGTCAGATTGCCCGGAGTCTTACAGGCTTTGAATGTATCAGTCTGGGGACCATTGCCAATTACATTCAGAGTAAAAAACAACTCTGAATCAGCAGCACAGGCTGACAGGCCTTCAATTATCAGATCGAGGCGTTTTGGTGCTTTCCACGATGCAATGCAGGTAAAATCATATTTTCCTCTTTTTGTTTTCGGGCTGAATGAAAATATCTCTGTATCGACAATGTTCGGAATAACAATAACATTTTTATGACCGGTTGCTGTACGGAGTTTTTCAGCAAGAAAACCTGAAACACATATCAGTTGTTCATTCCTGTTATAAACTTTTAATGCGAAGTTCCCAAGGACAGGGTTCCGAAGAAATTTAACCGCTTTTGACCAGTGCTCTGAAATAATCAGTCGTGACCCTGTCTTCTTTGAAAGAAGATAGCCAACCAGTCCGCATGGAAATATAACATTCGAGTGAATTATTTCCGGTTTTATTCCGGGAAATGCTGTTGTAAGTATTTTTAAGACAGTACGGGCAAGAAACCATGGATTCACAAACAAAAATTTCCAGAGGAGGGAAGAAATATTTATTGTAATACTCTTATTTCCAAAGAAGTCTGATTCAGTGATCTCCTTTTTTATAAAGAGTGATCCGGAGGGCAGTACATTCACCCTGACAAACAGAATATCCTTTCTGTAACTGCAAACAGCAGCAGCCTGGTCCTGGATAAAGATACCCTGTTGGGGATTGTCTTTGACCGGATTCCAGAATGACAAAATCAGAACCTTTGGAGTCATTCGCAAATAACTTTTTATTTTTTCTTTCTAATATAAAAACAAGCAGAATCACCCTTTTTTTCTTCATTCAATTCAATTGCCTGGCTTTCAAATAGATGGATCTCTTTTTTAGTAAAGTGATTATCTTGCATGAAAAGAGTTTGACCACGAAGATATTTTTCACTCATAATAAATTGATGTGCATTTGAATCATAAACTATTTCATCAAGGTACATATTGGTTTTCTGAAGCAGAATTTCAATGCTTTTTTGAGTGTGAATGAAAAAATGCCGTGGAGCATCAAGTTGCACCCAAAATTCTCCATATTTGTACCATGCATAGCAATCAGCAACAGGAATTCTGATTATAATTACACCATTTGGGTCAAGTAATTTTTCAAGAGCACCTAATACCGATTCAGGATCAGGCATGTGTTCAAATGAATGGTGAAGAGTAATGCAATCGTAGGTTCCTTTAATCTCTGACAGATTTTTCTTGTAAACCATTAAATTGTTATAATTAATATCTTTCGATATATATGGGTCAATACCTGTTAGTTGTTTGAATCCGCTGCGCCGTAGAGATAAAAGTTTCCTTCCTGTTCCTGTTCCGACATCCAGAATCCTGGAATTAAAAGTTACCTCTTTTTTTCTGAACCAAGGAAAAGGGTGTTCAAAAAAAAGGGACAGGAAATAACCTGATAAATCGAAATTTCCAAGATAATGATTGATAAGACTTTTCTTTAAAAAGGAGGTTAGGGGATTAAGTTTGGTAGGAAACTGAGGCTCCGCAAAGGAATAATAATCTTTAGGATAATACTTGTCAATATTTTCAGGAACAGTTTTGATTTGAATGCATTTGCAATTGGAACATACAACATATTCAAATTTGTCACCAAAACCAAAATGTCGTTCGGTAAAAGTAACAAGTTCATTATCTTTAACATTATTACAGATTTTGCATTTATAATCAGTTGCTATTTTCTTGATCATCAAATTTATTAATTTGTTAAAGGTTTTTAAAAAAAGCAATGTCGGGTTTCATTTTCTGTATTACAGTGGGCATGAATAGCAAATATTCTGACAAACACATTAATTTAAAAAAATGCATAAAAGCTAAATGCCATTAAATGAGAATTTTGTCTGTTTTTGTAAAGAATTATCTATTAAAAATTTTAAAATAAAAAAAGGCAAATAACTATTCTTAAAATTTAAGCAAGTACTCCATGTTAAAGGAATACACAAAGTTAGTTGCCTTTTTCTAATACTCTTATTTACTCTAAATATTCTGTTTGCAATTATCAGGTAAATACTTATTTGGAATTCTTTACACATCGAACTGATTCACCATATCTTTTATCATTGGTCACTACAAGAATGACATTTGGATTATATGAGGTGACAGCAACTGATCCGCCTCCGACAGAAGTATCGGAAGTTGAACTCCAAAAGGTACAATTTTCTCCTTTGCCAAAGAATGCTCCATCTCTGAAACTTCTATAACCTGCCGGTATAGCAAAAAAACCACTTTCATTTGTAGCATCAGAATTAGGTGAAATCCAATGTGAGATTCCGGTTTCTTTAAGCTTCCCTCCTGCAACTGTTGTGCCACCAAGATATGTAATTAGTGTATTCCAATCAGTATTTGTTGGCACATGAAAGCCAGTAGGACAAAGATTACCTGTATTTACAGCATACCAATTATACAAAGTTCCATAACCTTCTATGTTTCCTGACATGTCATTATTATACCAGCAATATCCGGGAGTCTGAATATTCATCCACTCAGAACTTGAAGTATAGATCGGTATTAAACTTCCATCATTATATTTTGTGGTTTTTAGGTTTTCTGCCATCCAGGTCTGATTTCCGATAATTACAGTCTTATAGATATTATCTTCAATATCTTTAAGTTGTGTTAAAAACGTGAGATCGTCTGAATATGTGATTCCTAATGAGTTCTCCGCTTTAATTCTAAAATGATATAAAGTACCCCCGGATAATCCTGAGACAGTTACGTCTATACTTGCATTATTATTCCCAGTTACAGGATTCTGGACAGCTGTTATTGAGCTGCCATAATTTGCTGTTGTACCATACTCAAAAGATACATTTGTGGAAAGATAATTTGCATTTACTGTACCATGAAGTTTTACTCCATCTGAGGATATATCTGTTGCTGGCAGAAGTAAGGCTGAAGGTAGCTGTCCGAGTGTTTTAAAGGAAAGTTCAGAGCCATAAGCAGTGCCTGCTGCATTTGTGGCATAAGCCCTTATATAATAGGTTGTCGCACCTGATAATCCAGTCAGGCTGCTTGTAAAAGTCTCTGCTCCGGAACCATCATTGGTTTTGGTGCTGTCGATTGTAGGTGATGCTTTTTTACTCCAGCAGACACCTTTGGATAATATGGGATCTGAACCCTCATCGGTTATTGAACCACCTCCAACAGCAGAGGTGCCAGTAATGTTTGTTACAATAATTGTATTGACAACTGGTTTTTCCTTCTTTATGCAGGAACTTAATAACATTATTGCAACTAACAGCAATAATAATTCAGATGGGCTTTTTAATGATTTCATAATTAATGTAATAAAGGTTAATTTTAGGATTGCATATACTAAATTAAAAAGATTTTTCTTTATATGCAAGGATAAAAAAGCACTCTTTATTGAAATTTCTTAATTCAGATGCGGTGATTCAGGAATAGTGTTTTCTGCCAAGAAATTTTGCAAGCCACTCTATGTCTGTGTGCAAGTAGCTGAAAATCAAACCAATAATTGATCTGGTTTTCCAGAGAGGTTGTCGCATTCCATAATTGAAAATTGAAGAAATATAGTCAGCACGAGCACCTTTAAAATCTCTTCTTATGAGCTTGTACCTTCCGGATCTTGAGTAGCTTATGACTAGTATGTTTTTATAATAGTCATTGATTTTTTTCTTTGTGAGATGGTACTTGTTACATAAGTCAGGATATTTTTCAATGATTGAAAGAAACAGCGACCAGAATCCCCTTGTCATATCGGTTGTGTAGGTTTTTGTGACCTGCGTGGGATATATTCTCCAGTGCCCCAGAGCTTCACTTATATAGCCAAACTCACCTTTCATAACAAGCTCTGCAAGTGTTGGCATATCCACTAGAGGAAGTCCGAATCCCTGCAAAAATCCCCCTGTTCCTGTCAGGGCATCCTTTCTTATAAGTAAGGTCAGTGCCGGTATGCCTGATTTCATTAGTCTCTCAAGAAATTTACCAGGAGGCCTGTTGAAGTAGAGATCAGGATCATCACTGTCTTCAGGAGAGAGTGAATAGTTTTGTGACAGGTCGGCAGAAGAGATGTATGCCTTGCCCCAGGATAGTACATATTGTGGGTTTTTTTCAAGAAGTTCTACCTGCTTCTCCAGCTTGCCGGGTAGCCAGAGATCGTCACATTCCAGAACTGCAATATACTTTCCCGAGCATTTGCTCAGAGCAAAATTGTAGGATTCGGCAAGCCTGAATATCCCTATATTCTTCTGTGAGAATACTTTTATCCTGTCGTCCTCAGAGGCACAGGCTGCAGCGATATGAAATGTTGAATCTGTACTTCCGTCATCAATTATTAAAAGCTCCCAGTTTGTGTAAGCCTGCGCCTGAACTGACCTTATGCAATCTGAAACATACTTTTCATGGTTGTACGCGGGTGATATTATTGATACAAGCGGTTTGCCGTCCATTACTCTCAGGGATATGTTTTTTCTGATTGAGTATGCAATCGTTTTACATGGTAAAGATAATCTATTTAACACTCAGAAAGTCCATATATGGATCAGTCAGCCACAGAGTATCTTAATTTTTAGTTACTTTTGGTTTGTAATTCACTTTCCATAAAGATAAGTGGCAGACAGCGAACTTAAACGCAGAACAATCAGGGGATTTTTCTGGAGCTCCATTGAGAGTGTCCTGAGCCAGGGCCTGGGAGTCATATTCGGGATCTTCCTTGCACGAATGTTGTCTCCTGATGAATTCGGCCTTCTTGGAATGATTACGATCTTCATTTCAATTTCACAGGTTTTTGTCGACAGCGGTCTCAGTCAGTCACTGATCAGGAAGCAGGACTGCTCTGCAACTGATTACAGTACAGTTTTCTGGGTTAACATGGTAATCGGGCTTGCCTGTTATCTGATTATATGGTTTGCATCACCCTATATTGCAGCATTTTATGACAATGAGCAACTTGTTCCAATCACAAGGATTACCTCTCTTTCAATAATAATTGTATCATTTACACTTATTCAACAGACAATTCTGACAAAGGATGTAGATTTCAAGACCCTAACAAAGTCCTCTCTTGCCGGCACAGTAGTGTCGGGAATTGCAGCCCTGGCCCTTGCATATTACGGGTACGGTGTCTGGAGTCTTGTATGGCGGAGCATAATTAACCAGGCAGTAAGGTCAGCAGTCCTTTGGGCTAATAATCGCTGGAAACCTGTATTTTCATGGAACAGGAAGGTCTTCATGGAGCATTTCAGCTTTGGATCGAATATTCTTATAATATCTATAATATCAGCTATATACAGGAATATCTCAAACCTTATAATAGGAAAAAGCTATTCTGAAAAAATACTTGGATATTATACAAATGCTGATCAGTACAGTACTATGCCTTCAAGCACATTTACTTCAATAACAAGCAAGGTCAGCTATCCTGTATTTTCTGAACTGCAAAATGATACTGAAAGGCTCCGCCAGCATGCAAGTAAGATTACTGTAAGCATGGCTTATATTTCATTTACAGTTATGTTCGGACTTGCAGCTATGGCAAAGCCATTGTTCGGTGTAATACTGGGCGAAAAATGGCTCCCGTCTGTCATTATGTTTCAGGCACTCTGTTTCGCTTATTCAATTTCTCCTATACATGTTGTGAACCAGAATATAATGAAGGCGAAGGGCAGGCCTGACCTTTTCCTCAAGACAGAAATAATTAAGTATGGAATATTCACTCCTTTACTTATTGCAGGAGCAATTCTCGGGATTGAAGTACTGATAGCCGGAATTATAATTTTTTACTGGGCCGGTTATCTTGTAATTGCTGCATACTCAAAAAAACTTGTCGGCTATTCACTTAAGAATCAGCTTTATGACTTTCTTCCCATGATGCTTGTTGCCCTTGTTCCGGCTCTTATTACCTGGAGCCTTGGATTGATTATGAAAGTATCATTATTACTACTGGGACTTCAGGTGATTTTATTCCCTTCGCTTGTAATTTTAATATCTGTTTTGTTCCGTTTACCAGCTTTCTATGAAATAAAAGCTATCCTGGCAAATAAGCTTACTGTTTCAAATTTCATGAAGACCTTTAATCCGGAATAGTCCTGTGTTTTCAGCATAGAAGAATTATTTTACAAGATTACTGAATCCGTAACCGCTACGCGGTAAAACAGATCATTTATAATCTATAGCTACAGAACCATATCGCCTACGGCGAATAGAAAATCATTTAAGTTGAATAAGCTGTTTGCGATTGAATGGGTAAATAATTATTAATTATTGCAGGAAACTGTTTATCAGAGATATTCTCAAATTCTAAATAGCCCGTAGGGCTTCTGGTGTTGTAGAAGATAAATGGTACAAACGACCAGATACCTCGTAGAGGTTACAGGCTATCATCCCAGAAATCAAACAGAAATTGCTGGTCAAATTCTATCTCGTTTTTTGTGGATTAATTTTTTTTCCGAACCCATCCCCCCGTCCCCCTTCCCTTATTC
>Ga0209507_1002933_pt1 | contig 11081 bp, 11 predicted proteins | sample AD_UKC028_MetaG_FD_184414 | JGI IMG/M metagenome (GOLD analysis project Ga0209507, IMG submission 184414) | Active sludge microbial communities of municipal wastewater-treating anaerobic digesters from USA - AD_UKC028_MetaG (SPAdes) (version 2) | ecosystem: Engineered > Bioreactor > Anaerobic >...
GACGCGGGCGTCGGCCTCGCGGTGGGCCTGCTCGATCAGGGCGTCCACGTCAAACGCGACGTCGGCGTCGGGCAGATCGCCGAACGCCTCGCCAGCGGGGAGCGGCTGACCGGGCGGCGCGGTCGCGGGCGGCGCGGCGGTGGGGACGGCGGCAGGTAGGGGCGGGGCGATATGGGCGCTCGGAACGCTGGCCGGGGTGTAGGCCGGTCCGGTATCCAGGCGGAATGGACCGGCGACCGCCAGCCGGTAGTCCGGTTGCTGCTGCAGGACCACCGCCACCCGGGAGACGGCGTCGCGGTCGTCGCCGAACGCGAACCGGATCGCGTACAGCTCGGCGTTGGACGCGGCCCCGAGCACCTGCTTGATCTGATGGGCCATGCCCGGCGCGTTCTTGGTGGACAACAACAGGTTTTCGCGCGGCAGCAGTTCCACCGTGACCTCGTGGCGCGCGGCGTACTCGAACAGGATGGCGTTGGCGACCCCGGCCATCAGCGTGTAGCGGTCCACCCGCACCTGTTCGCCGGTGGCCGGATCGAACACCGGGTGACCGTCCGGGCCAAACCCCGGGACCGGGGCGAACACGGTGCGCGCCCAGGCTTCCGGGTCGCCAGCGTCCGGGGGGCGATAGGGCAGGAAGCGGGTCGCGACCTCCGCGCCGTCGCTGACGCGCGCCAGCAGTTGGCGGTACGGATTTTCCCGCAGCAGCCGCCCGGTTTCCTGGATCGTCGCCTCCAGGTCGGCGACCGCGACCGCCCGGTCGATGCGCAGGGTGGGCAGCCAGAGATTGATTTTCAGGTTGGCGTCGGCGCGTTGCTCCCAGGCCTGCCGCAGCTTTTCCACCAGCCAGGGGCGGTCGAACGTCAGGGTTTGCCATCCCCCGTTCTGCTCGACCGCCAGCGCGGCGGCGTCGCAGGCCAGCCCCCAGCGAATCCAGCGCGGTTCGCCGGGTTGGCGGTCGACGTTGGGGAATTCCAGCACCGGCATCTGCGCGTACAGTTCCACCACGCACCGGTCCGGGTGGCCGTTCATTCGGGCCTGGACTTTTTGCGCCGAGATGGCGGTATTGATCCAACCCACGCTGACCGTGCCGTCGGCCGGATTGCGCCAGGCGCCGCCGAACACCAGGACCGATCCCGGCTGGCTGCCGGCGCCCTTGTGCAGGTTGTCCGCGCAGGCGTTGATCCGGTCCGGCCGGACGCTATAGAGGTCGGTTTGTCCGGCCTGGGTGTAGGGACCGTCGAACAGGGCGGTGGCGCGCAGGTGCAGCCGGTCGCCCTGCCGTTCGACAATGGTTTCCAGGCGGGCCACGATCTCGCAGGTGCGACCGCCGGGGCGCGGCTGGGGTGCCGCACCGCCGGTCGCCCGGTGGCTGTGTTCGCGCAGGGTTTGCAGGTCGGTCATGATGGATTCTCCGGGGTGGGCGAGGGGAGTGGGGGAGGAACGGGGAACGGATCAGGGACCGGGGGCGGCAAAGGCGTGGGCGGCAGTCCGCGCCGCGTCCCGGACCGGCTCGGTCAGCACCTGATCGGGTTTGCGGCGCGACACGGCTACGGTGTACTCGATCCGCTGCAAGGATTCGGCGGGGACGTGGTGGTGAGCGATGAGCCAGTCGGCGGCCTGGTCGAGGTCCAGCGCCCGGTCGAGCAGCGCAGGCGTGGGATCGCCGCCCAGGGCGCGCACTTGGCGCGCCAGCATCTCGGCATCCCATTTCGGGCGGGTCAGTTCGGGCGGCACGGGGTCGGGCAGCCGTGCGGCGATGGCGGCGGCGTCCCAGGTCGAGGCCCGGCTCAGGTTGACGGGCGCCACCAGAACGCTTTCCCGCAGTCCGTGTTCGGCCGCCAGCCCGGCGAGCTGGTCGCGGGCGCGCGCGGCCAGTTCGCGCGCCTGCTTGGCCAGGATGTCCAGCCGGACATAGCCCAGCGCCGCGCGTTCCAGTTCGGCCTTGGCCGCGGGCGAAAGGTCGGCGAGGGCCAGCGCCCGGCTGGCGGCATCCCGCTGCGGCCAGGGCGGCAGTTCCCCTTGCAGCACCCAGTCGCGCCAATAGTGCTGGCCCGCCGCGAGGATTTCGGCATCCAGCGCGGGGTCGCGGTCGACCAGAAAGGTGTCCACCGTCCACTCGCGCAGGTTCAGCGCCACCAGCACCAGCCCCTCAATGCGGATACCCCGGTCCTCGGCGACCAGGGCGGCCTGGTGCAACTGGCAGGCGTGTTCGAGCGACACGGCGGTCGGGGGCTCGGCCGGGGCCTTGTAGTCCACGACCAGCGTCCGGCCGTTCAGCGTCACCAGGTCGTCCGGCGTGGCCAGCAGCCAGTCGTGGTCGCGCGGGCGGTGCGCCACCACGGCCTGACGCAGATCGGGGAGAGGACGGGCGCCGCTGTGCCGCAGGAACAGGTGACGGGCGTGCGGTTCCAGTTCGACGCCCCGCTGCATCGGTCCGGTCGGCGGGGCGGGGAGGGCGCGCAGCAGCTTGGCTGCGCAAATCTCGCGGGCGGTGGCGAACGGACTGTATTCGCCTCGGCGCTCCCCGACCAGGACGCCGATTTCGCTGGCGCCGAATCCCGACAGCCGCTCGATCTGGCGGTCCAGCGCCAGCGAACTACCGCGCCCCGCCGACCCGGCCGACTCCTCCCGGAGGCGTTCGATCTGGTGGTCGAGCCACTGGCGCCGGGTTTCCGGCGGCAGATGCGCCGCTTGCGGCAAGGCGGCCAGGCGCGCCAGGGCCGCGTCGCGCTCGACCGTCGGGTCGGAGGAAGAGGATTCGGGCGAGACCGGCATCGGCATCTCCTCGTCGGGGTCAGGGTGTGGTCTTGACAATATTATGCTTTATAATAATTATTAAACAATATTAATCGGTCAACCGGAACCTTACCCTTCGATGGAACCACCCGCACAAGAGACCTCGACGTCCGCCTTCGCGTCCGCGTCGTCGCGGCCGGGCGGCGTGGCCCAGGTGCATAACCTGCTGGACCGGCTGGAACTGCGGCTTCAGTTGTCGCAATGGCTGAACCTGGGGCTGGCCGGGGCGCTGGTGCTCAGCGCCGGCGCGCACGGCTGGCATGCGCTGCATCCGCCCCAGCCGGAGTATTTCGCGACCACGGCCGACGGCCGGCTGATTCCGCTGGTGCCGATCAGCGAGCCCTACGTCGCCCAGGAAACCCTGCTGGCCTGGGTGACCGAGGCGGTCACCCAGGCCTATACCCTGGACTACGTCCACTACCGCAAGCAGTTGACGGCGATGCGGCCGAACTTTAGCGATGAGGGTTTCAAACACCATCTCCAGGCGCTGGAGGCGGCCGGTACCCTGGAGGCGATCATCAAGCGCCGGCTGGTCAGCCAGGTGGTGCCGACCGCGCCGCCGGTGGTCGTCAATCAGGGGGTGCTGGCTGACCGCTACGCCTGGAAAATCGAGATGAAACTCGGACTGTCCTATCAGGGGGCCTCCAGCCAGAGCACGCCGCAAGCCCTGGTTGCGGAGGTGCTGGTCGTCCGGATGCCGACGCACGAGGTGCCGCGCGGCCTGGCCGTCCACCAACTGATCACCCGGGGGAGCTGATGGCCAGTCGCGTGGGTTGGCGCCTGATCCGCCGCGCGACCTTGCTCGGCGGGCTGGTGGGCTTGCCGCTCGCCATCGCTCCTGGCGCCCCGCCGCCGCTTCCCCCCGCCGCCTCGCCGGCGCCACTGGCGACTCCCGCCGGGACGCCGGCGCCGGCGGCCGTCCCCGCCGAGACGCCGCCGACCGAGTTCCGTCCGCCGGTGGCGCGACCACCGATCCCGCGCAGCGCCGCCGAACTGCCTTCCCTGGAGGCGGACTCGCCGGGCGCGCTGGCGGAGCGGGAGCGGCAGCGGGCGCAGGCGCACCAGCGGGTGTTGGACTTGTTGATGCCCATGAATCCGGAGCAGATCAAAACCGTGATCCAGTCCCTGGAAACCCACGAGCGGCTGGCTTCGGAGCCGGCCACTCCACCCCCCGAAGCGATCATGGAAGCGGAACCGCTGGACCTGGCCGCCCGCACCCCGCCGGTGGTCCGCGCGGCGCAAGGCTACGGCGCCAGCGTGGTGTTCACCGACCGCACCGGTCGGGCCTGGCCGATGACGGCCTATCAAGGGTTCAACCCCAACCTGTTCGCGGTGGCGGCCCACGCGGTGTCCGGCGACAAGGAGGATCTGCCGACGGTGCTGGTCATTCAGCCCACCGCCCGCTACGGGACCGGCAACGTCCTGGTGGCGCTGCAGGGTTTGGAGACGCCCATCGTGTTGACGGTGGTGCTGGGGCAGGCCCAGGCCGACGCCCGCAAGGAGTTCAAGCTGCGGCTGGCCGGTCCCCGCGCCGCGCCCGAGTACGCGCCGCCCGCGCCCGCGCCGGTCGACCGGGCGCTGATCGACGTCCTCAACGGATTGCCGCCCCAGCCGGACGCGCGGCCGGTGGACCTGGCCGGGGTCGAGCCGGAGGCTCGCGCCTGGCGGGTCGGCGAGTACACTTACCTGCGCACCCTGGCCGAGATTTACAGCCCGGCCTACGCCGAGCGCGCGAGCAGTCCGAGCGGGCTGCACGCCTACAAGCTGCGCGCCGTCCCCGTCCTGCTGGCCAGCCATCGCGGCCAGATGGTCGAGGTTCGAGTGCAGCCGTAGCGCGACGGCGGGAGGTCGACGACATGCTTCCCCTGGGTGGATCGCCGCACGCCTGGCTACTGGGCGGGCTCGGGCTGGCCGGACTCGGCCTGTATCTGTGGCTCAACTGGACGCCGGGCGTGCCCATTCCCAGCGCCGCCACCGCGCCCGGCGCCGCCACGACCGAATCAGTGCCGGGCGGCCGGCAGACGCCCGAGTACGCGCGCTTGCAGGAACTCGCCAATCGGGATCGGGCCGAGCGCGCCCGCGCCAGCGCCGGCAGCGCCATGCCCTCACCGGCGACGCTGGATGCCGTGGCGTCGCCCGGGGCGTCCCCGCCGGTGACCACCGCGCCCGCGCCAGCAACTCCACCCGCGCCCGCCCCGGCCACGCCCGCCCCGGCCACGCCCGCGCCCGCCAAACCGGATGAGGCGCTGCTGCGGGCGATGGAAGCGCAAGTCAAGGAACTCATCGCCTATCGCGACCGCCGGTTCGCGCCACCTCCCACCAGCCTGGTAACGTTCGTGGACAGCAAGGGACAGCGCGCCGCCCAGGCCGCCGAGCAGGCGGCTCGGGCGCACGCCGGAATGGATGCGGCGTCCGACCGGTCACGTCTCTCCAATGCCCTGCGGCCTGGCGATCTGCTGCACGCGGTGCTGCAAACGGCGATCGACAGCGACGAGCCCGGCCCGGTGCGGGCGCGGGTGGTCGGGGAACGGTTCGAAGGGGGCATCCTGCTGGGCGCGCTGGAAAAGCTGGCGGCGCCGGTGGGGAGTCGACCGGAACGGGTGCTGGTGCGGTTTCGCTGGCTGACCTTGCCGGCCGGTGCCACCTACGCGCTGGAGGCCTACGCGGTCGATCCCGCCACCGGCCGGACCGCGCTGGCGACCGAGGTGGACCATCATTACGGTTCGCGCTGGGGCGCGCTGATCGCCGCCAGTTTCCTCGAAGGCTACGGCGAAGCGGTAGCGAACCAGCATCGGATCGTCACCGTGGGTCCGTTGGGCAACGTGGTCTCGGTGCCCGGCGACGGGATCGACGACGGCCAGATCGCCCGCGAAGCGCTGGGCACGGTCGGCGCCCGCCTGGGCGACGCGGTCGGCCAGCACTTCAACCGGCCCAACACCATCCGGGTGGCGAGCGGGACGGGCATCGGCGTGCTGGTCGTCTCGGCCGCCGCGCCGACCGGCGAACCGGCCACCCTGCCGCTGGCAGCCCCGTTCGCCGCCGATCGCGCCGAATGGGCGCGGCCGCGCCCGGCCGCCCGCCCAACCCCTGCGATCCGGGCGGGCGAATCGAAGACTCCCGCCACCGCGCCCCCCGTGGAGCCCGCGCCATGAGAACCCCGCTGCCCGATGGGGCGACCGACGCCTCCGTGCCTATCCCGGAGCCGCCGGCCCCCGCGATCCGGCCCGGCGCGCACCGGTGGTTCGTCGCCCTGCTGATCCTGGGCGGTCTCGGGCTGGCGACGTTCGTGACCGTCCAGGTCCTGCGGGTGCTGGGCTTCGATGCGGTCGCCGTGTTCCGGTCTCCCGCTCCACCGCTCAGCATGTCTCACCTCCCGGCCGCCGCGCCCGTTCCGCCCACCGGGGTTTCCTCTGGGGCCCGACCCGCGGGTCTCAGCCCGGTGCGGGATCACCCGCCGGCGGTGACTACCCCGAAACCGCAGTTCACCCTGCGCGACGGGGTACCGGACAGCTTTTTGACCGATCTCGACGCCGAAACCCTGGCCCGTCTGGACACCCTGAACGGCCGTCTGGACGCGCTGGTGACGGCCACCGAGCAGGCCAACGCGGCCGGGCGCCACCTGGCGGGAACGGTGACGACCCAGCTCGCCGCCTTGGCCGGCCGGCAGGATCAGGCGCAGGCCGACTGGGCGCGGGTGATGGAACAACTGACGACCCTGCGGGCCGAGATGCGCGACCTGCGGGCCGCGTTGGCGCGCACCGGGTTCGCCCCCGCGCCGCCCGTGCCCGCCGGACGCCCGGTCGCGGGCTGGCGGGTGACCGCCCTCAACGGCGACCGGGCCTGGCTCAAGGGACCGACCGGGCAAACGGCGAGCGTGGTGGCCGGCGACCGGCTGGGCGGTTTGGGGACGGTGCAACGGGTGGACGCGGAACGCCGCCTGGTAGTGCTCAGCGACGGCCGCTTCGTGCGCTAAACGGGGTCGGAAAGAGAGCGTCGTTACGGGTGTAGCCGGGATTCAGGGCTGGGTGGCGCCGATCTGCTGCCAGCGAGCCGTTTCCGCACGGGCCTCGGCCTGCATGATCGCTGCTGGGTTTCCGCTGGCCAGCAGCTTATCATTAATTTGTTATAATTTGTTTCCCAGACGGTGTCGATTGCGTGAAGTCGTGTGGATGGGTGATTCCAAAAAACGACTCAAGGAATTTCCCAGCGAAACGCAACGCGCGATGGGCGGCGCGCTCATGCTGGCGCAGTTGGGTGGTATGGCGGACCACGCCAAGCCGTTCCATGGCGTGGGCAGCGGTGTTTTTGAGATTACCGAGCGCCAAGACAAAAACGCTTACCGGTTGGTCTACGCCGTACAGCTCGGCGCCAAGCTGTATGTGCTGCACGCTTTTCAGAAAAAATCCAAAACGGGCATCAGCACGCCGCAACCGGACGTGGATTTGATCAAGCAACGGTACCAGGCGGCTCAGGAGTTGGCGCAACATGACCCCGGAAATCGAATTTGAGAATAGTAGTGGTAATGTCTTTGCGGATTTGGGTTTGGACGATGCCGACGAACTGTACACGCGCGCCGCCTTGGGCGCGCAGGTGGTGGCCCTGCTCAAGGCTCGGGGTTACACCCAAACCGAAGCCGCCGCTTGTTTGGGGATCAGGCAGCCCGAAGTATCGGCACTCATGTGCGCCCGGTTTCACCGCTTTAGCCAAGAACGGTTGATCGGGTTTCTCAACAAGCTCAACTTCAAAGTCACCATCCAGATTAGCCGGCGCCACCCTGGCGAACCCTTCCAGCAAGTCTGCGTCACTGCGTGACGGAGATCCCATCTGGAGATCCTGGAGAAATGTTCGAGGATCGCCGGATTCGCGCTGGCCTTGCTCTCGACCCGGAACTTCATCGGAATCCACCGCGCCGCCTCGATGGATCACGGATGCGGCTTGGCGGCCCAGGGGGATGCCGGTCGCGCCGCACGGTGGGCCTGCCTCGTCTCCTGGAGCATCGGAGCCGGTGGATCGTCGGCGCGAGACGGTTGCGGCAGGAGCGCCGGCTCGCGCGCCAGCCGTTCGACGATGCGCGCCAGCGGTTCCCGGCGTTGCAGGGCCTGGCGCAGGCGCTCGATGACCTGTTGAGGGTGCGGCGCGCGTTGGAGCGCTTCCGCCAGTTCCCGGCGCTGCGGCGGCGGCAGGACCAGGGCCAACCCCGGAATCAGGCGGGGATCGCCCGGCGCGAGGCCGGCCAGCGGGAAGGCGATCACGCGTGGGACGCGAACATTCGGAGTCGTGTGAACCATGGGGCTTCCTCCAGGATGGGAATCGAGACGCTCCGCGTCACTTGCAGGTCACCGAGGTGGGCGACGGCCGCCCGGCGAGCAACGGGGCGCTCGCGCAGCCGATTCAGATAGGCCGTGGTGAAAGGCGTTACATGACACCAGGGTACGTTGGCCAGCGCCGCCCGGCGAGCCAGCGCCCCGACGGCGGCGGGCCAGTCGGTGGGGAGCAGCACCGCCAGCGGCTCGACCGTGCGCGCCACCAACAGCACGCCGGCGGCACTGAATTGCACGCCCCGCCAGGCGCCGGCGAACCAGTCGAGCGCTTCGCCATAGCCCAGGAACGGCTCTCCCGGCCCCGCCTCCGTGGCCAGCCAGCCCAGTTGAAAGCCGTGGGCGAGCGCCGAGGTGGCGACCACCAAAGTGGCCCCCTCGTCCAGGGCATGGAGGTCGCAACCGCCCTCAACCTGATTCCAGGCGATCCAGGCCAGCAGGCCCGCCAGGGCGGTGGCGTCTGGTTCGGCGGCGGCAGCGGACTCGCCGCAGGCGGGGTGGGGAATGGGCACGATCATCAGAATAGCGATCTTGAATTATTGGTTATTATTCTATTTAATTCATTAATTAAAAGCCAAGCCGCTGGCTAAAACCTCAGGATTCCCCGTCGGGTTCGCCTGAGGTGCGGCATCGACGGCGGTGGGGTGGCGGTGGCCGGTGCGCCGATCCTCCCACCGGTGGAGACCTCTCGGGGAGAACCGACGACATGAGCACGGTGCGCAGTACCGCAATCCCACCCGCTCAACTGGGCGCCTACCTGACCCCGGCGGGAACGAGCGCCTCCGTCCGTTCCACGCCGGCCCCCGCCCTGGCGGCGATGCGTCAGGCTGCCGCCGGCCCACTGACAGCGACCGCGGCGGCGGCGCCTTGGCCGGTACCGATGACGGGGGAGGAAGGGGAAGTCCAGCAAACCCAGCAGCGCGCCGCCCGCGAACGGCTGAAACACGCGCTCGCGCACGGCAAGGTGATGAGCCTGCTGGTGAGCGCCGCACTGCGACAACCCCAGGCGGTGGAGGAGTATCTGCCGCGTGCGGGCCAGTGGCTCGCCGACTGCGCCCGCCACCTCGCGACGCGATGGCTGCGGAATGCCGGCCTCGATCCGGCGACCGCCACTCTGTCGGGCTATCACCAGTACGAAGTGCATCGGTTGCTGGCGGCGCTGATCGAACGGAATCCCGATTGGGTCAGCCAGCGTTCGCCCGAAACCCTGGCCAATCTGCTGGCGCCGTCGTTGCCGGCCGACGCCCGGTGGCCGCCCGAGGAACGGCGGGAGTGGGTGTCGGCCGGCGCATCGTTGGACGTGCAGTGGGGTTATGCCAGAGCCCTGGCCCGCATTGCAGTCGCCGCACTGGAACATGATTTCCAGCGCGACCGGGCGATAGTGCTGGCCGATGCCCGGACGGTGCTGGCCCGCGCCGCCACCGAACGGGCCGACCGTCTGTGCCAGCGCCTGGAACTGGACCCATCCGCTCACCCGATTGCCCTGCTGCACTATCTGAACGTCGGGGGACGGCTGTACGCCGCCACCCTGGCGCGGGTCCACCGGGAGTCGGTCGCGCGGATCCAGGATTACCAGGGCTGTCTCAACCGGCACGATCCCGCCGGGGCGGAGGCCATCGCCCGCCAGTACCAGGAAGGCCGGCTCGGCTACGACGGGATCGCGTTCCATTTCGCCGCCACCCTGCGGCAATTTGACGGGCTGACGCTGGAGCGGGAACTGGTGCCGGAAGAGGCACGCTTCCCGCGGTTGGCATCGCCAACGCCTTCGGCGGCGACGAACCGGCCAGCACGCTCGTTCCCCTCCGCGCTGTGGCCGCCCTCGGTCTGATGAGGCCGGGGAGCGAGTTGCCGGACGTTGAATCGGATGAGTCCAGGCGGGGATGGGTCAGTGAGTCATTCTGCTGATGAGTCAATTAAGCAGTGAGTCAATAAGGTAGTGAGTCAATAAAGCAATAAGTCAGTGAGTCAGTAAGTCAGTAAGTCAATACGTCAATGAGTCACTGGATCAGTGAGTTAATGAGTCAGTCAGCGAGCGAAGGAGTGAACCATGCTGTTTCCTGACCTGCCGCCGCCCGGCCCAACCTCGCCCGTGACCGTCGCCTGCGTCCAGCAGGCGGCGGTGACCTATGGCATACCGGAAGCCCTGATCCTGGCGGTGCTCGAGACCGAAGGCGGGCGGCCCGGCCTGGCCCGGCGCAACCGCGACGGCAGCCACGATCTCGGGCCGATGCAAGTCAACACGCGTTGGGTCCGCCGGGAAGGCTTGAACGCCCGCGACTTGCGCGACCACGGTTGCTACAACCTCCATGTCGGGACCGCTATCCTGGCGCGGGAGTTGCGCGCGGCGCCGGACCTCGCCACCGGGGTGGGCAATTATCACAGCCGGACGCCGCGCCACCACCAGCGTTATCAGCGTTCGATCGTTCGGTCGTTAAAACGGTTGCTGGCCGGGATGGGGCGATCCGCGCCGCGTGGAGCGCCCTGATGGGGGATGATCAACGGCTCGGGCGGGCGGGCCGGGGCGTCGTTCAGCCGCTTGCCCCGGCCCGGAACGGATTGTAGCCGGCCACGGGCGTCGCCAGTTCGGCCGGGGTCGGCAGGCGAAAGGTGATCGGCTCCGCTCCGGCCTGCTGCACGTCGATCCGGGTGATGGCGGTCAGATCCCGCAGATACAGCAACACGCAGGTCGGCCCCTCGTCGCCGCCGGGCACCGTGTAGCCGATGGCGCGCAGGTGGGCAAACTCGGGTTCCTGGACCAGGCGGGCGAGCAGATGGGGATGGGCGCCCACCCCGTCGAACAGGATCGCCGCTCGCCGGAGTCCGGGCGCCTGGCCCTCGGCACGCCAATAGGCCGCCAGCCGGTCCTCGATGGCGGTGGCCAGCGCCACCGTCACCCGGGTTTTGTCCAGGATCAGGGTCGAGACCGCCGCCAGATCGGCGAGGTCCACCGGACCCGGGAGGGCGCGG
>Ga0209507_1002944_pt1 | contig 11055 bp, 8 predicted proteins | sample AD_UKC028_MetaG_FD_184414 | JGI IMG/M metagenome (GOLD analysis project Ga0209507, IMG submission 184414) | Active sludge microbial communities of municipal wastewater-treating anaerobic digesters from USA - AD_UKC028_MetaG (SPAdes) (version 2) | ecosystem: Engineered > Bioreactor > Anaerobic >...
TGATGTCCTTGATTTCCGCCTTGTCGAAGAAGGACTGGCCGCCGGACAGCAGGTAGGGAATCTTCTGGTTGCGCAGCTGGGTTTCGAGCAAGCGCGCCTGGTGGTTCGAGCGGTAGAGGATGGCGTAGTCCCTGAACCTGCCGCGCTGCTCGAAGCGCTGCGCCTGCAGCTTCATGACCACCCCCTCGGCCTCGGCTTCGTTGTCCTTGCAGGCGGTGACCGTGATCGGCTCGCCATGGCCGAGTTCCGACCACAGCTTCTTGTCGAACAGCTTCTCGTTGTGGGCGATGACGTTGTTGGCCGCCTTGAGGATACGCACGGTCGATCGGTAGTTCTGCTCCAGTTTGATGACCTTTAGCGCCGGGAATTCGGCCGGCAGCTTCTTCAGATTATCGATGTCGGCGCCGCGCCAGCCGTAGATGGCCTGGTCGTCGTCGCCCACCGCGGTGAACTGGGCGCGGACGCCGGTCAGCAGCTTGAGCAACTGGTACTGGCAGGCATTGGTGTCCTGATATTCATCGACCAGCAGATAGCGCAGGCGGTTCTGCCATTTCTCGACGATCTCCGGATACTCGGAGAACAGCTTCACCGGCAAGCCGATCAAATCGTCGAAATCCATCGCCTGATAAGCTTTCAGCGTCGCCTCGTAAGACAGGTAGGCATGGGCGGCCAGCGCTTCATGTTCGTTGGTAGCGAGTTGCCGGGCGGCTTCCGGCGTGACCAGCGCATTCTTCCAATTGGAAATGATCGATTGCAGGCGGTGCAGCGTCGCCTTGTCGATGCTCTTGGCGATGTCGCCGATGATGCCGGCGCAATCCGCGGAGTCAAAGATCGAGAAGCGCGGCTTGTAGCCGAGCGCCTTGGCCTCTTCGCGCAGGATGCGCACGCCGAGCGAGTGGAAGGTCGAAATTTGCAGTTCTTCGGCAGTCGACCGCGACAGGAGCTTGCCGATCCGTTCCTGCATTTCCTTCGCCGCCTTGTTGGTGAAGGTGATGGCGGCCACGTTGCGCGGCTGGAAGCCGCAGTCCTGCACCAGATAGGCGATCTTCTGCGTGATCACCCGCGTCTTGCCCGAGCCGGCGCCGGCCAGCACCAGCAAGGGACCGTCAAGGTAGTGGATCGCTTCGCGCTGCTGGGGATTGAGGCCGGACATGGGCAGAAATCGGGATCGGAATCCACAAGGGATACCGCCACCGGCAAAGGCGGTGACATAAAGGCAGCGCCCCGGGGGTCCGGGGCGCGGTAACTGGGTGATGCGATTTTAACTCAAGGCATCCCGGATGATTCGCTCCGGGACCCGCCGATCAGACGATGTCGAGATGGCCGATGCCGGAGGTCAGGTCACGGTCCTTCGAGTCCTTGCCGTGCAGCTTGATCTGCAGGCGCAGGTCGTTCAGCGAATCGGCGTTGCGCAGCGCGTCTTCGTAGCTGATCATGCCGGCATCGTAGAGATCGAACAGCGCCTGGTCGAAAGTCTGCATCCCGAGCTCGCGGGATTTCTTCATGGCTTCCTTGATCTCGCCTACCTCGCCCTTGAAGATCAGGTCGGAGATGTACGGCGAGTTGAGCATGACCTCGATCGCCGCCAGACGACCCTTGCCGTCCTTCTTGGGCAGCAGGCGCTGCGAAATCATTCCGCGCAAGTTGAGCGAGAGATCCATCAGCAGCTGATGGCGCCGATCTTCCGGGAAGAAGTTGATGATGCGGTCGATGGCCTGGTTGGAACTGTTGGCGTGCAGCGTGGCGAGACAGAGGTGGCCGGTTTCGGCGAAGGCGATGGCGTAGTCCATCGTGTCGCGGTCGCGGATTTCGCCCATCATGATGACGTCCGGGGCCTGGCGCAACGTATTCTTCAGCGCCGGCTTCCAGTCGTCGGTATCGACCCCGACTTCGCGCTGGGTGATGATGCAGTTCTTGTGCTCGTGGACGAATTCGATCGGATCTTCGATCGTGATGATATGGCCGTAGGTATTCTCGTTGCGGTAATCGACCAGCGCCGCCAGCGACGTCGTCTTGCCGGTGCCGGTGCCGCCGACGAAGATGACGAGGCCGCGCTTGGTCATTGCCACATCCTTGAGCACCGGTGGCAGGCCAAGCTCGTCAAGCGTCGGGATGGTCTGGTTGATGGTCCGGCAGACGACGCCGACGCGACCCTGCTGAATGAAGGCATTGGTCCGGAAACGGCCGATGCCGGCCGGCGAAATGGCGAAGTTGCATTCCTTGGTCGCCTCGAACTCGGCGGACTGGCGGTCGTTCATGATCGAACGGGCGAGTTCGGCCGTATGCTGCGGCGTCAGTATCTGGTTGGAAACCGGCATGATCTTGCCGTCGACCTTGATCGCCGGCGGGAAGTTGGCGGTGATGAACAAGTCCGACCCCTTCTTCTGCACCATCAGGCGCAGGAGATCGTGCATGAATTTCATTGCCTGATCGCGTTCCATAACTTTCCCTCTCTCCCTGATGTTCAGCCGGCTCAGCCGGGGAAATTGTCCTTGTTGGTCGCCCGGGCGCGGGCCTCGGCGTTCGACACGACGTTGCGCCGCACCAGTTCGAGCAGGTTCTGGTCAAGCGTCTGCATGCCGAAATTCTGGCCGGTCTGGATCGCCGAATACATCTGCGCCACCTTGTTCTCGCGGATCAGGTTGCGGATGGCCGGGGTGCCGATCATGATTTCATGCGCCGCGACGCGGCCATTGCCGTCCTTGGTCTTGAGCAGCGTCTGCGAAATGACGGCGCGCAGCGACTCGGAGAGCATCGAGCGGACCATTTCCTTTTCCGCTGCCGGGAAGACGTCGACAATACGGTCGATGGTCTTGGCGGCCGACGAGGTGTGCAGCGTGGCGAACACCAGGTGGCCGGTTTCCGCCGCCGTCAGCGCCAGGCGGATGGTTTCGAGGTCGCGCATTTCGCCGACCAGGATGACGTCCGGATCTTCGCGCAGCGCCGAGCGCAGGGCGTTGGCGAAGGACAGCGTGTGCGGCCCGACCTCGCGCTGGTTGATCAGGCACTTCTTCGCCTCATGCACGAATTCGATCGGATCCTCGACCGTCAGGATGTGCGCGTACTCGTTTTCGTTGACGTGATTGACCATCGCCGCCAGCGTCGTCGATTTGCCGGAACCGGTCGGCCCGGTGACCAGCACGATGCCGCGCGGATATTCGGCGATGTCCTTGAAGATTTTGGGACAGTTGAGGTCTTCCAGCGTCAGGATCTTCGAGGGAATGGTCCGGAAAACAGCACCCGCACCGCGCTGCTGATTGAACGCATTGACCCGGAAACGCGCCAGATTCGGAATTTCGAAGGAGAAGTCGCACTCCAGCGTCTCTTCGTAGATCTTGCGCTGGGTGTCGCTCATGATGTCGTACACCATGCCGTGTACGTCCTTGTGCTCCATCGCCGGCAGGTTGATCCGGCGCACATCGCCGTGAACACGGATCATCGGCGGCAACCCCGACGAGAGGTGAAGGTCGGAGGCCTTGTTCTTGACTCCGAAGGCCAGCAGTTCTGTGATGTCCATACGAATCGTCCTCAGGGCGCGTGTATACTGGAAACAGAAAGAATTCCAAACAATTATGAGCGCAATCGCCTCCAACCTGCAAGCAGTCCGCTCGCGTATTGCCAAGGCAGCCATCGACGCCGGGCGTTTGCCCGGGGAAATAGCGCTTCTGGCAGTCAGCAAGACGTGGCCGGCGGCGTGTGTAATTGCCGCAAACCAGGTCGGGCAGCGGGCATTCGGAGAGAATTACGTCCAGGAAGCTATCGAAAAGGCGCGCACCACCGCCGACCTCGATCTCGAATGGCATTTCATCGGCCCGCTGCAGAGCAACAAGACGCGCCTGATCGCCGAGAATTTCGCCTGGGTGCATTCGATCGAACGACTCAGGATCGCCGAACGACTCTCGGCGCAACGCCCGGACAGCCTGCCGCCGCTGCAAGTCTGCGTGCAGGTGAATGTCTCTGGCGAAGCCAGCAAGAGCGGTTGCGCGCCCGACGAAGCGCTCGCATTGTGCCAGGCCGTCGCCGCCCTGCCGCGCCTGAACCTGCGCGGCCTGATGGCCATTCCCGAAACGGCCGACGACTTTGCCGCCCAGCGGGCGCCGTTCCGCCGGCTGCGCGAAATTTTCGCCACCGTCTGCGCTGCCGGCTTGCCGCTCGACACCCTTTCCATGGGCATGTCCCACGATCTCGAAGCTGCCATTGCCGAAGGCGCGACGATTGTCCGCATCGGCACGGCCATTTTTGGTGAAAGAAACTACGCATGAAGATCACTTTCCTCGGCGGCGGCAACATGGCCAACGCACTCATCGGCGGCATGTTGAAGCAGGGTATTGCCGCTTCCGGCATCACCGTGATCGACCCCGGAAGCGCCGCACGCGCCAAGCTGGCCGAGACTTACGCGGTCGACTGTCGGGAATCGGCCGAAATGCTCGATAACCCTGGCGACCTGCTGGTACTGGCGGTCAAGCCGCAACAGATGAAGGAAGCCGCTGCCCCGCTGATCGGCAAACTCGGCAATGCCGTCGTCGTCAGCATTGCGGCCGGACTCGATCTCGCCACGCTGTCCCGCTTCCTCGGCGGCCATCGCAAGATCGTCCGCTGCATGCCCAACACGCCAGCCCTGATCGGCGCCGGCATCACCGGCCTCTGCGCGCTGCCCGAAGTCGGCCCTGACGAACGCGCCACCGCCGACCGTATCCTCAGGGCCGTCGGCAGCACGTTGTGGATTGACGACGAGGGCAAGATGGATGGCGTTACTGCCCTTTCCGGCAGCGGCCCGGCCTACGTCTTCCTGTTCATCGAGGCGCTGCAGCAAGCCGCCGCCGATCTCGGCTTCACGCCCGAACAGGGGCGCCAGCTGGCCATCGAAACGGTTCAGGGCGCCGCCGCGCTGGCCGCCCAGTCAAGTGAGCCCGCCGCGCTGCTGCGCGAACGTGTGACCTCCAAAGGTGGCACGACCGAAGCCGCGTTGCAGATGATGGCCGAGAAAGGCGTCAAGGAAGGCATCATCGCCGGCGTCAAGGCCGCCGAGGCACGCGGCCGGGAACTGGGCAAGCTGCTGGGAAGCGAATGATGCAGGCCATCGTGTTTCTGCTTGATGCCGTCGTCAGCTTTTTCTGCACATTGTTCCTGCTGCGCTTTCTGATGCAGACCGCGCGCGTTTCCTTTTCCGGTCAGTTGGGGAATTTTGTCGTCTCCCTGACCAACTGGGCGGTCAAGCCGCTGCGCCGGATCGTTCCGGGCATCGGCGGACTCGACTGGTCGAGCCTGTTCGCGGCACTCGTGCTGCAACTCCTGCTGGCTGGACTGCTCATCGGCGCTGCCGGCCAGCCGCTTACGGCCGACGCCGCGACCATCGCCTTGACGATAGGCTGGTTCGCCCTCCGCGGGCTGCTCCGGCTGGCCATCTATATCATGATCGGCGCACTTATCCTGCAGGCCGTGCTGTCGTGGATCAACCCCTATTCGCCACTTGCCGGGCCGGCGAATCAGCTGACCCGGCCCGTTCTCGATCCGATTCGCCGCGTCATTCCGCTGATTTCCGGCATCGATCTCTCGCCGCTGGTCGCCATTCTTTTGCTGCAAGCGCTCCTGATGTTCCTGTGAATTGGTACCGCATCGCCACCGATGGCCGCATCACGCTGACCCTGCACATCCAGCCCGGCGCCAAAAAAACGGAGTTCGGCGGACTGCATGGTGACGCATTGAAAATTCGCCTCGCCGCCCCGCCGGTGGATGGCAAGGCCAATGAAGCGCTGATCAAATTTGTTGCCGACACCCTTGGTCTGCCGAAATCGGCGGTCACCATCAAGAGCGGCCAGACCTCCCGGCGCAAGGCGCTGGAAGTCATCGGTGGCGACGCCAGACAGATTGCCGCGCTGGCAGCGGATTAGTCGGCTTCGGAACTTGATGGCGAATGCTTAATCGAAGTCTCGCCAACGTCGTGCGCACTCGAAAAAAATGTCCAAACTTGTCCATCCCCCGCCCGATGAAACTGTGCGCGCCCGCTCGCTGGCCAAATACCGCAAGCGCGCCGCCCGTTACGACCGTACCTGCGGCCCGACCTGGCCGATACGCGAACGGGCGATTGCTGCGCTGAACTTGCAGCCGGGCCAGGCGGTGCTCGATGTGGGCTGCGGCACTGGGCTGAGTCTTGCCTTGTTGCGTGCCGCCGTCGGTGAGCAGGGCCGCATCTACGGCTTTGATCAAAGCCCGGACATGCTGGCGCAGGCGCGGCAGCGGGCTGATGCGGCGGGGTGGCGCAACGTCGAGTTGTTCGAATGCCCGGCGCAAAGCTTGAGTTTGCCGACGCCGGTGGACGCGATTTTGCTCCATTACACGCATGACATCCTGCGCTCGCCGCTGGCTATTGACCGCTTGCTGGCGGTGGCCGAACATGGGGCGGCGGTGGCGATTGCCGGGGTCAAATATTTCCCGCGCTGGCTGGCGCCGTTGAACCTCTGGGTGTATTTGAAAAATCACGGCTACAACGGTAGCCCGGGGGAATTGACTGCGCCGTGGGATCGTATCGCGCCGCACCTGAGCGATTGGCAGATTGCACCAACGCAATTCGGCATGGGTTATCTCGCCTTCGGGCGGGTCAATAAATCGGCTCGGGGCAAAAAATGAGCGCGCCATTCGTTGTAGCGGAGACGCCCCGGCGCAAAGTCGTCTGGGTCGTGCTGGCGCTGCTGTTTCTCAACGGCATGCTGAGCTTTCGTGACTGGTGGCCGACGCCGGGGGTATTGCCGGATCATCGTCTGGCGCCTGAATTTGTCTGGCTGTGGCTCGCTTTACTGGCCCTCGTTGCCTGGCGCGGTTCACTTTCGGCACGCGCGCTCAAGCTGCTTGCCTTCGCCTACCTGCTGCTGGTGCTCGGGCGCTATGGCGATGTCACTGTGCCCAGCCTGTTCGGGCGACCGATCAATTTGTATTGGGATGGTGCGCATATTCCCCGATTTTTGTGGGTTTCTGCTCAGGAGTGGGTCTGGTGGAAAAGCCTCGGGCTGGTGCTGCTGATCGGCTTCTTTTTCTGGGGTTTGTTCACTGTGCTGCAGCGGGCGATTGCCGTCAGCGCCCGCGATGCGGTGCCTTATGCCTTGCGCACGCGCTGGGTCTGGGCGGTAACAGCCTTGGTGGTCGGGCTCGCGGTCGCCAATCTGGCCGGAGTGCGCGCCACTTGGCCGCTGGTTTCCAAACCGGTTATTCCAACCTACTGGCGGCAGGCGCAGTTGATGGCGGCGAGTTTTTCCTCGGCCCGGCAGGCCGATTTGCTGCCGGCGGAGACGGTGGTTGATCGCGCGCTCGGGCAGGCGTCGGGAACGACCTTCGGGGCGCTGGACGGGCGCGATGTGTATCTGATCATGCTGGAGTCGGTGGGGGCAGTGACTTACGACAATCCCCGCGCCAACGAGGCTTTGCGCCCGCGACGCGCGAGTTTTGCCGACGATATTGCCGCCAGCGGCCGGCAGGTGGTGACCGCCTTCTTTCGTTCGCCGACCTTTGGCGGCGGCTCCGACCTGGCGCAACTCGGCCTGCTCTCCGGCATTGACCTGAGCGACCCGATGCGCCACGACGTGTTGCTTACGACGCAGCGACCGACGCTGATCTCCTTGTTCAAGGCGGGCGGCTACCAAACCTTTGGCGTTTATCCGGCGCTCGATTGGGCGTGGCCGGAAAGCGCCTTTTACGGCTTCGATGTTTTTCTTGAGCGCCGCGACTTTGGCTACAGCGGCCCGGCAATGGGCTTCTGGGGGGTGCCTGACCAGTACTCCGCCGCGCGTTTTGAGCAATTGCATCCACGCGACGGCAAGGCGCCGCCGCGCTTTGTCTTTTTCCCGACCATTACCTGCCATCTGCCCTTCAACCCGGTGCCGCCGTATCAGCCTGAATGGTCAAAAGTTCTCGCCGAAAAACCCTTCGCCGAAGCCGATGTCGAGCGCGCACTGGCGGAAAAACCCGACTGGCTCAACATGACGCCGAGCTATCTGCGCATGGTGGATTACACCTACCAGTGGCTGGGCGCTTATTTTCGCCAGCCCGAGCCGCGCGAAGCGATTTACATCCTGGTTGGCGATCACCAGCCGGCGGCCAATATCACGGGCGAGGGGGCGTCGTGGGATGTGCCGGTGCATATTGTCTCGCGCGACAAGAAACTGCTGGCAGACTTTATCAAGCAAGGCTTTCAGGCTGGAATGGAGCCACCGCGCCAGGCGCTGGGGGATTTGCATGTGCTGACCGACATGATGCTGAAAACCTTTGCCACGCCGGTCACTCAGCTGGCCAAGGTGGCGCGTTGAGACGGCCAGCCGATGGCAAGGGCCAGCACCAGCCAGTTCAGTGCCAGCCCCAGCGCCTGCGTGTTGTCAAAACCTTCCTGCCAGACCAGCAGGAGCGCCGCAGCGGCGCACAGGGCGGCGAGCCAGCGCTCAAGCGGGTACTTGTTTGGCGCTGGTTCTCCCAGCAGGCGCAAGACGAGCAGCAAGGCAGCGGGCGCCGCCAGCATGGGCCAGCTCAGTGGCCGATAGCGCCCGTCGAGCAGCAATCCGAGCGCGCTCAGAAACACCAGGCCGAGCAGCAAGAGGTTGCTCCACTGGGCGATTTTTGCGTTGTGGTGTCGACCGGCAAGCGCAGCGCTCAGCCGGTCACTGGCCGCCAGGCTGCTGATCAGTGCCGCAAGCATCAGGCCGCCGCCCAGCGCCCAGTCGAGCAGGGTGCGATTCCATTGCAGCAGTTGTTGCCATTGCAGCAGCGCCAACATTGCGATCCCGCCAGCGGCCAAAGTGCTGCCCAACAGCGCTGCGTAATGGCGTCGGCCAAGCTTGCCCAGCGCCCACAGCAGGCCGCCGCAAGCACCGGTCAGCGCCGCCAGCGGCAGTTGCCACCACTGCGGATCGGCGACGACCGGCCCACGAAGTGCTACCCGTTGCTCGCCATCTGCTGTGAAAATACCCCAATAGCCGCCCATGGCGCCCTCCAACTGGCGCTTCCAGGGCTGGTCGAAGGCTTCGATCAGGTTGAAGGGCGGGAGGGACCTTGGCATTCCAGCGACCGGCAACAACTGCTCGCTGGCCAGCACCTGACGAATGAATCGCGCCTGTTCCAGTCGTCCGGGAATCGCAGCCCCGCGTTGGCGACCGGCGGCAGGCCAGCCGGTTTCGCCGATCAACACCGGCAAGGGCGCAAAATTCGCCTGCATTTCGGCGTTGACCGTGACAAGGTGCGCCAGCGCCCGGTCGACGGCCACCGGCGTGTCTTCCCAGTAGGGCAGGAGGTGAATGGTGACGACATCGACATGCTGGCGCAGGATGTCGCCATGCCGACGCCAGAATTCCCAGACATCGGCATAGGTCACGGGAACCGGCGAGCTACGCCGGGCGGTCGCCAGCAGGCCGGCCAGCGCCGCCGGCGTTTGCTCGCCGCGCAGCAGCACCTCGTTACCGACCACCAGCAGATCGATCACATCGGCGTAATCGCGCGTCAGGACCAAGGCGCGCTGGAGTTGCGCCGCGTTGCTGACGCTGTCGCCATCAATCCAGGCACCCAGGATCACGCGCAGCCCGAGCTGGCGCGCAAGCGCCGGCACCGCATCGAGGCCACGGTCGACACCGTAGGTGCGTACGCAGCGACTGACCGTGCTGATCAGGCGCAAATCGGCCTCGATCATCGCCGGTGTTATGGTCAAAGCTGGGTCAAACGGGCTGTGACCGGCGCGCCGAAACGGGGCGTAGGAGACGCAGGGCATACGCGGCTCGGCGACCTCCGGCAGGGGCACTGGCTGGCCCTGCGCAAAGGCCAGGATCAGGAGCCAAAGCAGGCCGAGCGCCAAGCTGCCGAGCGCGGCGACACGACGCCAAAGGGTGGGTGATTGAGGTGAATCGGTCATTGCGGCGGGCGGCAGGTTCGGAAGGCGCCAGGGCGAGTGCCTTGCCGCAGGCCATGATCCTAGCGCAGAAAAATCCATCGCAGCGCAATCCCCGGCGCTGGGCCGGGGCTTTGCTGATCGCCTTGGTGATCAGCATGATCAATCTTGTCGTCTGGCGCGCCTTCAATCCGCCGCTGGCGGCGCCCGATGTGGCGGCCCATATTGGCGGACTGGCCTACAATGGCTTCCAGCGCTGGGAAAGCCCGCTGACCCGCCAGTTTCCGATTGACGCGGCGCTCAAGGCGGACCTTGTCCAGCTCGCCGGCCTGAGCAAGCGGCTGCGTACTTACAGCGCCAGTGAGCTACCAAACTTGCCGGCGCTGGCCACCGAACAAGGCTTCAAGCTGACTGCCGGGATCTGGCTCGACCAGCGGCGCGACAACAACGAGCGCGAGCTGGCGGCCATCGTCGCGGCAAGCCGTCAGCACCCAGTGATCGAACGGGTAATCGCCGGCAACGAAACCCTGCTGCGCGACGAAATGAAGCCGACCGAGCTCCATGCCTATCTCGACCGGCTGCGGGGCATGCTGAAAGTACCAGTATCGACCGCCGAGCCATGGCACGTCTGGCTCAAGCAGCCGGAACTGGCCGCGCATGTGGATTTCATCACCGTCCATCTGCTGCCTTATTGGGAAGGTTTGCCGGTCGACCGGGCGGTGGACTACGCCCTGGAGCGCTATGCCGAAGTGCGCCAGCGCTTCCCGGATAAAAAGGTGGTGATCGGTGAAATTGGCTGGCCGAGCAACGGCGACCGCCGCGCTGCCGCCGAGGCGACGCCGGATAATCAGGCGCTGTTCGTTCGCCAGTTTCTTGAGCGGGCCAGCCGCCTCGATCTCGATTACTACCTGATGGAAGCCGTCGATCAACCCTGGAAGCACGCCACCGAGCGGGCGGTGGGGGCGCATTGGGGTTTGCTCGACGCCGCCCGGAAGGCCAAATTTGCGTTCACCGGCCCGGTCCAGGCCGACCCCTACTGGCAAGGCAAGGCGCTGCTTTCCTCGGCGCTGGGCTTGCTGGCGCTGCTGCCGTTTCTGATTGTCTTTGCCCCGATGCGGCTGGCCGGACGGCTGACGTTCGGTCTCAGTTTGCAGGCGGTCGCCTCGTTTTTTGTCTTGTTGGCAGCGCTTCCGCTG
>Ga0209507_1002946_pt1 | contig 11049 bp, 7 predicted proteins | sample AD_UKC028_MetaG_FD_184414 | JGI IMG/M metagenome (GOLD analysis project Ga0209507, IMG submission 184414) | Active sludge microbial communities of municipal wastewater-treating anaerobic digesters from USA - AD_UKC028_MetaG (SPAdes) (version 2) | ecosystem: Engineered > Bioreactor > Anaerobic >...
CCGCCCCGCCCCGGAGGGCTGCGAGGCTTTGGCTCGCTGGCTTCGTTACTCCTCGGTCAGAGACCGCTGCGGGTATCTTCCCTCGTCGAGCCTCGCCAGCGAGCCAAATCCTCTGCAGCAAAATCGGAATTTATTTTTGCACGGACCCTTAGCCCTGGATTTTAACTCACTGTCGTGTGCTCAGATGGCGGTTGTTCCAGGACATCCCTCAACTTTCCCGTGAGGGTCTGGATGGAGAAGGGCTTTTCAATAAACTGCACGCCGGCGTCGAGAACTCCATGATGAGCCATGACATCGGCCCTGTAACCCGACATGAACAGGCATCTGAGTCTCGGGTTGCGGGATCTCAATCGTTCCATGAGCTCTTTTCCATTCATTCCCGGCATGATCACGTCGGCGATCAGCAGGTGAATGGGATTGGGATATTGAGCGGCCACCTTCTGCGCCGCTAGGGCGGTCGCCGAGGTCAGCACCGTGTATCCGTGCTGCTCCAGGATGCGTCGTCCGAGTTTCAGGACTTGTTCCTCATCCTCAACCAGCAACACGGTTTCCGTGCCGTGAAGAGAACGGTGGACCGTTGCCGTTGTCTCAGTATTTCGCTCGGTTTTGCAGCGCGGCAGGTAGATCTTGAAGGTGGTTCCGAGGTTGGCCTCGCTGTAAACACGGATGTGGCCTTGGTTCTGTTTGACGATTCCAAAGACGGTTGTCAGACCCAGGATTCGTTCGGCGGCGGCGTTGGCTGTGAGAATATGGCCCTCTCGATCCTGGTAGACAACGCCCTGCGCCATCGTCTCAAACAAGGCGCGGAACGATTCTTCATGCTGCCGCGAGAGATCGTTCATAATCTCGCTCCTCGTATCTCGCCGCGAGCTCTGTCGCAGGATAGACCGATATCTGTGGGCGGCTATGGCCGGCCCAGGATCCGGTTTGCCCGACGGGTGATTTCCGTCGAGATCTCGGCATCCTTGACGGCTTGTGCCAGGCCTTTTGCGGCGGTTTTATCGGTTCTGAACATGAGTTCCGCCAGCGCCACTCCCGCCTGTCCGGCTTCCGTTTTGTACTTGGGATCGGTGAGCAGTGGTTTGAGTGTTTCGATCGCTTTCGGGTGCGGCACGAATCCAAACGAGGAGATCACGATTTTTTTCTCCTCGTCCTGCCGGGTGGCGCGCAGCGCGGCCAGCGCCGTGTCAGCCAGGGATTCCGCGGAGGCGTTTTCCGACGATTTCACCAGTTGGACAATGGCCTGCAGGGCCTGGCGATGAAGGCTATCGGGAAGAGATGGATTTTCGGCGAGGGCCAGCAACGGTTTGGCGGCCGAAGTATCAGGCCAGTTCCCGAGGGCTTTTACGGCGGATTCGCGTCTTGTCGCATCCGTGCTGGAGGTGAATTTGGTGACAACGCCCAGGGCCTCGGGTCCGCCCAACGCGCTCAAGGCATCGATCAACGCCGCCTGGGTCGATTCATCAACAGCGATCGCAAGCAACTTCCGCGCGGCGGCGGGTTTGTTCTGGGTTCTTTGGGCCACGGCTTCGATGGCATCGAAGGCCTCCGCCGCTTGATCTTGGGTTGCCAGTTTCAGAAGGTCGGCCAGATCGGCCTCGCCCGCCAGCCGGCCGAGGGCGCCAAACGCCGATTGGCGCACGGCTTCATCGGTGTCTTTCGCGCATCGCAACAAGACCGGGACGGCGCTCGCCTGTTGCCGCGAGGCCAAGGTCTTGATCGCGATGGCCCGGGTCTTGCCCTCGCCCCCCGCTGCCGCCTGCTCGATTGCCGAACCCGCGCCCGCGCCGTGAATCTGTAACAAGGCATCCTGGGCTGCATTCTTTTCCGCCCGGACGCTGCTGTCCGCCAGCTTCAATAGGGTGGGGATGCTCCGGGCGCCGCCCATACGGCCCATGGCGCCGATGGCCGCCAGCCGGACATCGCCTTCCGTATCCCCGGAAGATTCCACGACTGTTGCTTCAGCCGAGGCATCCAGGATATTTAACACCAAGGCCTTCACTCGAGGCGAGAGGCGCGGCATCCGGTCGGCAAGCGTCTTCGAGTAATTCCGGCCCAGCGCCTCAGGCGCGACGCTCACAGCGGCGTTTTGGAGGCAGGCATCCGTGCCACCGAGCGCCTCGAGGATCAACGGCGCCGCGGCCGAGGCATCGGTCTTGGCAAGACCATTCAGGGCGGCGGCGCGCAACGATGCCCGGAGGGAACTTTGCTGGTAAAGCTTTTGATAGATGGCTTTGGCTTGGCGATTCTTTTTGTCGGCGGCGAATTGATTGGCCGCGATCACGAGGGCATCCGCCACCGCCGCGTTCCGGTCCAAGACGCGCCAGAGGGCATCCACGGCGGAGGAGGTGCCGATCCTTCCCAGCGCCAGGGCCGAGGCCTCGAGGGTCTGCGTCTGATCCAGAAAGGGGACAATCCCGCGAACGGCTTCGGCGTCTTTCCGTTGACCGAGCGCGCTGATGATTCCGATCGTCCAGGAGGGGTCCCCTCCCTTTTGGAGGGCGGCCCGAAGGCTGGCTCCGGCCTCCGAGGACGGATTTTTCTCCAGGGCCCGTCGGGCGCATTCACGGAGTTCCGCATCGTTGTCATTCAGAAGCTGGCTGAGGGCGGAGACGGCCTCGGCCCCTCCCATGTATTCGAGTTGCCGGACAATCCAGACGCGGGCCGGTTGCGGGACCGATGCATCGGCGGCTTTGGCGGCAAGAACCTTGCCCATCTCCGACCGGGCGGCGCCGGCATCGGGTTGAGAGGCGATGGCCGCCAACTGTTGCAGCTCCATCTGGGCCGCGTAGCGATCCGGCACATTCGAGGCCGCGAGTCGGGGGATGAGAGCGTTGACGGCTTCTTCCGGGCTGGCGCTCCAAACGGTGGGTTGCGCAATCATGCTGGCGAACGCCATTAGAATGAGTAAACGAAGGGTCTTCATGGTCATGTTCAGGGGGCTTGTGAAAATAAATTCTGGGTTCCGATTGAGGTTGGTTCGCCTCTAAATATAAGTGTAAGGCGCGCGCCGGGGGCGATCCATCCACCGACTGGCCTCGGGATCGCCGAGAATTTCTTCCTTGGCCGGATTCCAGCGAATGGGGCGTTTCAATCGTTCCGCGATTCCGCTCAGGTGGCAGATGGTGGCCGTGCGATGACCGATCTCAGCGGTGCAGATCGGGGTCCTTCGAGTTCGGATGCAATCCACCCAATTGTTCTCGTGTTGATCGGAGGCATAGAGCCGGATGTCATTGGGTCCCGGAGGCGCGTCTTTCAAGGAGACGGGAGTCGTATCGAGCCGGTCGCCGCGGCTGACCATCACCTCGCCTCGATCGCCAATGAACTGGATCATGTGCCCCATTTTTACCGGGTGATCGCGGAGGACTTTTGTTCCATCGGCATAAAGGTGCGTCTGGTAAGGTTCCCCGTTGTATCCCTTGGGAATGAACTCGACCGGCCCCGAGTCATCCATGCCCAAGGCCCATTGGATAATGTCAAAGTGATGCGCCCCCCAGTCGCCGTTCTTGCGGGAGCCGTAATCCCAGAAGCAGCGCCAGCCCCCGCCATAGTTGCCTTCCACCCGGCGGCGGTTGAAAGGATACCACGGAGTGGGGCCCAGCCAGCGATCGTAATCGAAACCGTCGGGAATCGGTTCTTCGGGCAGGGTTTGGGGTGGGGGAAACTGGCCCAGGCTTGTGTAGATGGTGTGCACTTTTCCGATCATCCCGTTTCGAACGATTTCGCAGGCCCGGCGGAACGCCCGTTCGGAACGCTGTTGGGAGCCAACCTGCAATACCGATCCGTATTGCCGGGCCGTGTCGCTCATGACCCGGCCTTCACGAATCGTCAAAGTCATCGGCTTCTGCACGTAGACATCTTTTCCACAGCGCATGGCCGCCACCGAGATCGGCGCGTGCCAATGATCGGGTGTCACCACGACAACGGCGTCGATATCCTTCCGTTCCATAATGCGCTCGAATTCGTTATAGGCATCGCAGCCTTTGTAGCTCCCTTTGGCCGCGCGCTGGGCATAAATACGTTCGACCGCCGCTTTGGCCTTTTCCCGGCGGTCCCGTTGGACATCGCAAACGGCCAACACCTGCACGTTCTCACGACCGCACATGTTCCCCTGGTGTCCTCCCATCATCAGGCCCATCCCGATCAGGCCCATCCCAATCCGGTTGTTTGGCGCGTTCTGGCCGAATACCACCGAGGGAACCAGGGTTGGGAACCCGCACGCCGCACCCGTCAACACCGCGCCTTTGAGAAAGGCGCGCCGATTGATTGCATTATGGTTTTTCATTGGAACTGGAACTTATGGTTTGGCCACCGAAGGCGGCAGGTCAACTCAAATCTCGGACCGAAAACGTCGGCCTCTTATCAGACGGACCTGCGTCAACGGGACTCACTGGGAAACTTTCGCCCCGCTCGATACCCGTAAAGCCCGTAAAAGGCCACGTAAGCAAAGGCGATCATGGGCACCCCAAACGAGGGTTGGATGCCGAATTGGTCTGCGATCCCCCCTTGCAAGGGCGGCAGGATCGCGCCGCCCAGTATCGCCATGACCAACAGCGAGGAGGCCTGGCTTTTCAGCGGCCCAAGACCTTCAATGGCCAGCGCAAAGATGTTCGACCACATCACCGAGCAAAACAATCCCACGGCCAGGACGGTCCACTTGGCGATTTCGCCCGAGGTCAACATGCTGGTCAGGAGCAAGGCGATAATCACCGCGCTGAACAGGGCCAGCATCCGTTGAGGGCTGGCTTCACCCAGATAAAAAGCCAGGAGCAACACCGCCAAGGCGCCGCCAAAATGCAGCGCATGATCCCAGCCGGAGATCAGACCGATGACGACGAATGCCGCCACCGGCGTCAGCGTCACAAGCCAGTGTTTGACCGGTTTTCGCATGTCGCTTAACGCAAAAGCCCCCATGAACCGCCCGATCATTAGCCCGCCCCAATAGAAGGCCAGGGAGTGACTGGCGGCCTCATGGTCCAGTCCTCCGAGTTTCGGCAGCCCCAGGTAATTGATGATGGCACTCCCCACCGTCACCTCCCCACCCACATACATGAAGATGGCGACCATCCCCAAGACGGTATGCGGATGCTTCAGGGCCCCCAGGCCGTGGGTGATCTTGTCGGCATTGGTGAAATTCGGCAAATGCATGAACGTGAAAACCACTGCCAGCAGGACAAAGACCGCGGCAAAGCATAGATACGGGATCTTGACCGAGTCGGCCCCGTGCGCTTCTTTGCTGGTGAAGAAGGTGAAGATCAGCCATCCCCCAATGATCGGGCCGATCGTGGTGCCGAACGAGTTGAATGCCTGCGACAGATTCAACCGGCTCGACGCGGTGCGTTCCGGTCCCAGAATTGTGACATAAGGATTCGCCGCGATCTGGAGCATGGCAAATCCCAGTCCCACAATGAACAAGGCGATCAGGAAGAGCGGATACGAGGTGAGCATCGCCGCCGGATAAAACAACGCGCTGCCAAAGGCGGCGATCACCAACCCGATGATCACGCCGTTTTTGTATCCAATCCGGTTGATCGGATCCCCCGAAAACATCGAGGTCAGATAGTAGATCAAGGCTCCGATCCCGTAGGCTCCGAAGAAGGCGAATTGAACCAGCATCGCCTGAAAATAGTTCAAGGTGAACGCCTCTTTGAACCGGGGGATGAGCACGTCATTCCACACGGTCATGAATCCCCACATGAAAAACAAGACCGTCATGATCGCAAACGGCCCGCGATAGGTCTGGCCATTGCCTGTTTCAACCGCCGCCTGGGGGGCTACTGATCCGGCTCGAGTTTCCATGGTGTGATGTGGAATGAGATCGAACGTCCGTTTGCTTATTGATCCGCTGAGTTGTTTTCGAGACGGACTGCCAATTTGCTCTTGTTCTGGATCCGGATTTTCCCGGTGAAGACATTGTCCGAAATGACCGCGCGGCGCATGCCTTCGCCCAGTTCAATTTGCGGCTTGTCTTCGCGGAACTCGCAACCGCGCACTAGGAGGGTCCCGCTCGCGGCCTGAAGGGCGTGACGGCCTTCCTTGTTCCGATCCCACTGCACAAAGGTGCAGTCGCTGAAACCGACCGTTCCGCGGCCCGCAATACGGGCGATCTGATTGCACGGCCCCCAAAAGGCGCAGTTGACCATCCGCACGCTCCCGGTGTGGTTGGGCCCGACCGCCACCATCGTGGGATCGGGGCCATGGAATGAGACGAATTCGCCATTCGAAATGAGCAGCCCAAAGGGGGCCGATTCCTCGACCACCAGCGCCGTGTAGCAGTCGTCCGCGCCGATCCCCAGGAAATTTCCATTGCAGACACCGGCCGGGGTTTTGACAAACTTGTAGCCGATGTTGTAGCCGAAACAAAATGTATTGAACACATATTGCCAGTCGCTGCGCCCGAAGATGAAGGCCTCGCCATTTTCCTGCTGCCATTTGAACAGGCGCGGCTTCATGCTCCACCAGGGGTTGAAATGGACGTTTTCGATCCGGCCAATATCATAAATGCTATCCACATACACGCCGCGGCGCAGGGGTTGGCCGTGGACGTCCCGTATCAGGTGTCGTTCGTTTCGCGTCGCATCGATCCCGTTGTAGGGATTGAGCATTTCAACCGCCAAAATGGCCGGATTTTTTCCCCGCATCGCGATCGCCCAGGGGTAAGGTTTGGGTTCTTCGGCGGGATCCTGTTCCGGATAGTAAAGAACCACGCCTTTGAGGGTCGTGTTGTCATTCAGCGTAATGAAAGCGGAGCCGTCCTCTTTCCCCTGGTTTTCCGTCACGAGAAATGTGGTTCCGTCATCGGTCGGCTTGGCGGCGCCCGGATTGCGAATGCCGATGTGAGAGGGCACCGATTCCCAAACGCCCTTCAGGGTCACGCCCGGCGGCATATTCAAGTGCCCGGCAAAAAAATAATTGCCGCGTGGAGCATACACCACGCCCCCATGCGCCGCGCCGGCGGTGTCCAGCGCCTTTTGAAAAGCCGCCGTGTCGTCGGTCCGTCCATCGCCCTTGGCGCCGAAATCGAGGACGGAATAGAGATCGGGATTCGTTGCGGCCCCGGCGAGCTGGAGGACGCCAAATAACATCAGGAACATCTGTGTGAACCATTTCATATTGATACGGTTGTTAGGGGCCAAAAAAACTTTGCGCGCAAGACAACTTGCTGCCGATCCATTTTGCCCCGGTGTTTTGGCCCAGCATGCGCGATTTTCCTGCCGGATACAAGCGCCCCTGTTGTCGAAGCGACCGGCCAGCGAAAGGCATCCGCTTACGGCTGCGCCGTTCCCAGCCAGGCGGCGAGAACACGCCCTTCCTCGGCCGCGGCCTCGGGTGACGGACCCACCGTTCCGTCGTAGGCTCGAACGGCCCATGTGGCAAGGGTGTTCTCGGGCTCGCGAACGTTCCAATCGTGCAGGAGCTTGCGTCCCTCGTCCGCGCGATCCATCCGCCTCAAGGCAAGCGCGCGGATGAGCGGGCTGGCCCCATGCTGGCGGCCGCCGGAGGTCGTGATTTGCTCAAGCATCTTGCCCGCGGCGCCGCTCTCGCCGCGGCGCAATAGACACTCCGCGGCCAGGAAGTCCTCGAGGCATTCGTCGACGTTCGCGGGGTAGGGTTTCCCGGTGCCGAGGTTCTCGGGCCAGAGCCGCGCGGCGTTGATCGAGGCAAGCGCGCCCACGGGATTTCCCTTCCGAAGGTCCTCAACGGCCAGCATGAGCTTTGTCTCACGATAGAGCCTGCGTCCTTCGGTGCCGCCTTCGTAGGGAAGGACCCGGAGCCGGGTCAGGCACTCGTCGGCTTCCGGGTAGCGACCATTGGCGATGAGCGCTTTCGCGAGCAGCATACCCAGGATGTAATGATCGGGGGATTGGGCCGAGTAGCGTCGCGCGGTCTCAAGCGCGATAGCCGTTTTTCCTTGGCGCAGGTGGCGATCGACCAGCATTTTTCCAAAGCGCCACTGGGCGGGATCCCGGCGGGCGGCCTGCTCCAGATCCGCCAGCGATCGCTCCGGGGAGATCTGCTCAAAGATCAGGGAACGCGCGGCGTAAAACGGCGCGTAATCGGGCTTTTCTCCGATCTCGCTGAAAAGGCGACGGGCCTCGTCAAGGTTGCCGGCGCCCCAGTGGATGAGCGCGAGGTAGTAGGGCGGGCGCCAGCTCGAGCTGCGGGATGCGGCCCACCGCAGCACCTCCGCCGACTCCCCTCGGAAGGGGAAGACCCTCTCGGGTGACGCTTCTTCCGCCTTCTTCAGGAGCGCGATCGCTGCGGCTTCATGGGTTTCCAGGCGGGCTCTCCAATAGAGGACCTCGGCCGTCTGCGGAGCGAGCTGCAGCACTTGACCGGCCTCGGCCGGCCGATTCAAGCCGTGATACCAGACGGCAAGCTCAAGATAAGTCTCCTGGGGCATCTCATTGCGAATGCTGCCCACAAAAGCGCGCCGGGCGGCCTCTCCGCCATCGGCCAGGGCCTTTTCGAATTCGCCGAAGGCATTGAGGGGATCCAGCTCGTGCAGCGCGTCGAGGGTGGCCCGGGCTTCGTCGCGGCGCCCCTCCAGACGGAGAACCAGGGCCATCAACTGGCGTGCATCGAGGTTGCGTTGATTCCATCCGAGACTCCGCTCCGCGTAGGCTTTGGACCGCGCGAGGTCGCCGGCGTGGAGGGCCAGTTTCGCGAGCTCGGTCCACGCGGCGCCACGCAACTCGACGGATTGCGCCGCCAGCTCGAAGCCGTCCCGAGCGTCGTCGAACCTGCCGAGCTTGCGCGCCGCGACGCCGTAATAATAGTTCGCGGCCGGATCATATGTGTCGATGGCAAGGGCTCTCCGCGCCATCTCGAAGGCTCCCTGGGCGTCCATCGCGAAGAGGCGGAGCAGGGCGAGGTCACCGAGGGCGGGGACATAGTGGGGATCCTTGCGGAGGCACGCTGCGAGCGCCTCGCCGGCGGAGGCATAGGAACGCTGCCGGAGCAGTTCCTTGCCTTTCAGCCAAAGACCATACACCGAGTTCCAGTCGAAATCGGCGGGCGACTGGAGCGGACGCGAGAGCTCGCCTGCGTTTGGATGCCCATTCCACTCCAGCCGGTTTCCGCCGATCCGCACGCGCAGGCGCTCCAATGGCACTGCAACGGAAACGGTCTTGGACCACGTCTCGAGAGGTTTCACAGAAACGGTGGTTTCGAAGACCACTCGCTCTCCATCGAGCACCTCGAGCGTGTCGTCCACCGCCGCTAGGGGAGAGAAATGGATCTGGAGTCCGCCATCGCGGAGGGATACATTCAGACCCCCGAGCGGTGATGCCGCCACGAGCCCCTTCGTCCCCTTCACAGGGAACCAATACTCGGTCCAGGTGTCGGTCCCGTAAGGGAGGAACCCGCGGTGCTTGAAAGGTGTCTTCGAGCTGTTCCCGTCGGCTTGGTTGAAGGAACGCCCGGATTGCACTTCAACGTATTGACCGTCGGAGTCAGTCAGCAAATTCTCCCAGATCATTCCCTCGCGCGAGAGTCCCCAGATCCAGAGCTTCTTGCCCAGTTTTTCATCGCGGAGCGAGAACCGCCCCATGCCGAAGTCCTCGTCGTGCCAAAAGGCGGCGAAGAAGTCCGCCATCCGTCCGAGCACATGGTACGATTTGTAGGATCCGAAGTTATTGTGCTCGTAGAAAGACAGGTCCCGCCCCGACTTCGGATCGATCGGCCACGGTCTTGCCTGGCCGTCGTGGTCGATGTAATGCGTGCCGGGATAGACTAATTGCAGGTTGCCCGCCGCCTTGATGCCCGCGTTCATCCAGGTGTAATAAGGCTGCTCGAACGGCGTCGCGTTGTGCCAAAGCGAGGCGGTGGTGAAATAGGCCTTGTCCGCGGGCACCTTGACCTCGATCCGCCAGGGAGTGCGGGTCAGGAGATCGAGAACCCCGATGATGACCGAGGCGCTCCCATCGGGATTCTGCCGCGTCAGATAATCGACGGGAGTCGAGCAATTCGGCGTATGACCGATGATGCCGTAGTTCGCCTCGATTCCCCCGCTTGTCCACGGACCGCGCATGGCGATGTCGCGAAACTTCACCACCTGGTTCCCGTAGAGGAATCCCCTCCCGGTGGACTTCTCGACGGCTGACCAAATCTTGCCGCCGATTTCAGGGAGCACGGTGACGCGGATCCATGCGTTCTCGAGCTCGACGACCGTCCACTCCCGGTCTTCGGCGCGATCGGTGAAGCCGTCAAAGCGAAAATAGGGATAGATTCGGTCGCCACGAGGGATCGGGTCTGGGTCGGAGAAGGGATAGGTCCGGAATGTCTTCCGATACTCGCGGACAATGGCGCTTTCGGCGCCTGCGCGGACGGGCTGGAATATCACCATGCCGATCACGAGCAGAACGGCGCCCAGAAGCGAATCGATCTTTGTTTGTGACGCGCGAACCTCAGCAAGCTTGGGAATCATACTTACAGCCTTTCATTGAATTCTCCAACAGACTCGAAAAACCATGGTGTGGTTGGCGCATTATGACAGGTCGGATTTCACGGGATCGTCATGCGCTTTGTCCGCTGGCCAGCAGTCCAATCATGCCCGGACCCAATCCGCGGTTCAAGCTGAAATGGGGTTCCCTGAACCGCAAATAAAACGACTTAGGGTCCGTGCAAAAATAACTTCCGATTTTGGCGGGAGCGCCGCCGGGTCAGATGCGAGGCGCGTGGGCGGGAGTGTATCCTCGGCGATACTCGACCGTCCACGCAACAACGCAGATGACCCGGCGCCGCCCCGCCCCGGAGGGCTGCTGAGGATTTGGCTCGCTGGCTTCGTTACTCCTCGGTCAGAGACCCCTGCGGGTATCTTCCCTCGTCGAGCCTCGCCAGCGAGCCAAATCCTCAGCAGCAAAATCGGAAGTTATTTTTGCACGGACCCTTAGACCGTGAATGGACGCCAATCAACGCGAATCAAGGCAGGCTAGACCGATTGCCATAATAAATTTCCAGAATGGTGGAGCCGAGGAGGGCGCGGGCGAGACGCGTGCGAAGGAGGATACCCGCAGCGGTCTCGACTGAGCACGGAACGAAGCCCCC
>Ga0209507_1002949_pt1 | contig 11043 bp, 12 predicted proteins | sample AD_UKC028_MetaG_FD_184414 | JGI IMG/M metagenome (GOLD analysis project Ga0209507, IMG submission 184414) | Active sludge microbial communities of municipal wastewater-treating anaerobic digesters from USA - AD_UKC028_MetaG (SPAdes) (version 2) | ecosystem: Engineered > Bioreactor > Anaerobic >...
GTGGGCAAATGCGTCAGCCAATCTGTCAAACGGGAATGTTTCTCGGTGCGGTGATTCTGATCGTTGTAACGGAGCAGATAGCGCAGCAACCATTCGTTGGCCTGTTTTTCGGTTTCCGGTTTGTGGAAATGGTATAGGGTTTCGTGGGCTTCTTTGACCGATCTGAAGGCGCGTTCGACTTTGCCCTTGGATCGCGCTGTGGTACGCGTTCCGTCCTTGCCAGCCGGTATGTGGGTTTGCCATTCAATGCCCAGTGCCAGCATCACATTCTGGAACACCAGGCTCTTGGCGACCGGACCGTTATCCAGGTAAATCATCTTGGGGCGGCCTTGAAAGAGAAAACCGGCATCGACTTTAGCGGCCATGGCATTGAACAGAAAACGCAAGGCCGATTCGGCATCTTCGCCATACACGCATCGGTATTCCTGATAGCAGACGCCGCTGCGGTCATCGACCACGCTGAACAACATCAAGGTGGGTTGGCCTTTGGCCGGATCGATCCATTCCGGTTTTTCGATATGCTTGAGATCGGATGGCGACATATCGAATTGCCAGCAGTCATTGCTATGATCGGCCTGGAAGCGCACGGCGGGCGGTTCACGCAACAATCGCGGATGATCCAGATGATACGCCGACAGATAGCGATTGACCGTTGCTCGCTTCAGTAAGCCTTTTGGCGTTTTGACTAAACCTTGTGCGGTTTCCACGCCATGGTCTTCCAGGAGTCGAATGGCTTGCTGGGTGGATAGATGGCGGCCTTGTTTGTTGGTGGTCCGCAGTTTCAGGGCCGCAATCAGTTCGCAGTAACGCTCCAGGTCAGTTGCTTGAAGGAAACGCGGTTTGCCATAGTCGGCGCGATGCGTGGCGTGTGGTTTGCGAAAGTCGCTTAATGCCCGATAGACGGTCGTGGTCGAAATGCCGTACAAATCGGCTACCGCCGCAATCTGAGTAGCTCGTTCTGGACTTTTGGGCGGCAAGCGGTCAAGCCGCTGCCGTAATTGCAGCAGGGAATCGACCGGAATAATCTTACGTTTCCTGTCCACCGCTAGACAGTGCGCGATACACCGTCGCGCGACCGATGCCCAACCGCCGCGCAATTTCGGTGGCGCCCAGTTTCTCTTCGTCGCGCAGACGCTTGATTTCGGCGGTATCGACCGAGGGCTTACGGCCTCGATAAACGCCGCGCGTTTTTGCGGCGGCAATGCCTTCAATCTGGCGTTCGCGGCGCAGGTTGGTTTCAAATTCGGCAAAAACGCCCAGCATGTCCAGAAACGCTTTGCCGGCCGCCGAGCGGGTGTCGATCGGTTGTTCGGTGGCTTTTAAGGTGACACCTTGATCCTTCAGAGTGAAGACAATGTCTTGAAGGTCTTTGATGCTGCGGGCCAACCGATCGATCCGCGTCACCACCAAGGTGTCGCCGCTGCGTAGGAAATCAAGTAGTACCTGAAGTTCTGTCCGACCAGTCCGGCTGGTGCCGGTGACTTTCTCCGCACGGATGACTTCGCAGCCGGCAGCGCGGAGCGCCTGTTCTTGCAGGGTGAAATCTTGATCGTTAGTGGAAACGCGAGCATATCCGTAGAGCGCCATAAAATCGGTAGTGTCTCATTAGCTTTTAGAAGCTTGGACAGTACCATATCAAAATTGGCAAAACAACCCTATTGAGACAGATAAACTGTCTCAAATAACCGACTCGTATGTGTAAGGGCTCGCATTTGAAACCACCCCGACTCGCATTTATCGCCGATTTCGGCTCGAATTAACTGCAAATGAAAATTCCGTCGAGCTCAGATTAATTGCAAATGAGCTTGCATTTATTCTAACCGGCTCGCAATCCATTTTGGCGGGCTCACATTAATTTGCAAATGAAATCTGGTCTCATGGATTGCGTCAGATTGTTTTACACTGCATTCAATGGCGTGTCTTGGCATACTTTCACAAGCGGATATGTTGATTCAGAAATGTGGAATAAATCACATTATTTCAGTCATCAAAACTTGGGGCAGAACGAATAAAAATCAGCAATAACAAGTGATTGTAAAGAATATTGACACTGACAACTTTGTCAGTTATGCATGAGGAACAATGTTAAACGTTTGAATAAATTAAAAAATATAAGGTTAATTTTGCGGCTTTCTGGTTTCGATGCGCTACTTTTGCCCATCGAAACCTGTAAAAAAAATCCGACACATTGTAAAACGCTAGATTTCATGGGCTATCAGGCATAAAAAAGCCAGCTCCGAAGAACTGGCTTTCGCTATGTGGCAGTACGTTCAGCGGTGGCTAAGGCGGTGTACCGCCGGTTTGGATAGCATTAGGCTTGAGCTTTACGACGACGCATGTAACCCATACCTGCAAAGCCTAGGCCCATGAGGGCGATGGTAGTTGGTTCGGGCACACTGTTTTGCAAGCCCATTGTCATATCATCCCATCCAAACTGGTTAGCACCACTTTGAATGGTTATAGATCGGGCGACTCCGGCGAACGATATGCTTGCCGGTGAAAAACTGTTTGGATTGTTCGTGGGTAAGATCAGCGTCGCCAATGATAGCCCGGTTCCATTTAACCCGTCGAAGAGAGTGACGATTGAATCGACGAACGCCCCATAAGTGAACGAAAAGACGTCGGTGAATCCACCGGCGATATTTACCTGGCCTGCTCCAGAAGCGCTATAAGAGAAGTTCGGTTGTGATGTCTGGCCATAACCTGAAATAGTTATCCAATCGCCGGGGGTGAAATCTACTCCTAGGTTCTGGCCAGCATTGCCTGCTGAATCCGTCCCACCATTATAAAAGCTGTCGACCGTTGCGCCCTGCTGGACAGAATCGAAATCGATAATCACAGCCCCAAACGACGACGTAATACTTGAAAAAAACAAGTATCCAATAATCACGATGTAGTTTTTCATAAAATTATCCTTGCTTATGCATTGAATTGATCAAGAGCATATCAAGCAATATTTATGCCTAATACTACGTAATTCAGAATAAGAACATGAAATATGTAACGGCTCGCGTTCGAAACCAGCCAGACTTGCATTTATCACCGGTTTCAGTTCGATTGATTGCGCCTGAAACGACGGTTATGCTCGTTCCATTTAGGTATACCCATACGTGTAACGGCTCGCATTTGAAACCACCCCGACTCGCATTTATCGCCGATTTCGGCTCGAATTAACTGCAAATCAAAATCCTGTCCGGCTCAGATTATTTGCAAATGAGCTTGCATTTATCCGCATCGGCTCGCGTTTGATTTTCGTGGGCTCACAATAATTGCAATTGTCGGATGAGCTCTATTTCGTCTCATTAGGGTCTAGGCTTTCATGTTGGAACGCCTCAAAAACCTAAATTTAACCCTATTGATACACTAAATTTGTCTCAATGGCTGCGTCCCGTATGGGTTTACCTAAACGGGAGCAATTATAGAAGTCCCATTTTAGTTGCAAACCGAAAAACGGGATAAATGCGAGTCCGAGCGGCTACGACTAGTCGTTATATGGCGTGGTAATTGCTTTTTATATGCACAAAAGACCATGAAATTTGATAAACAATTTTTTTAAACTAAAAAGCCTTCCAGTCATGTATAAACAATTATGTTTCTTTTTGCTATTTTTAGCTTCCGCTAGTGCCTACGCCTCATCTGTGGTGTCCAATTCAAGTAGTGTTACAGGCTATGGAACATTGCACGGAGAGCTATCCAAGTTAACCGACGGTGTACATCCGACTGAAGCTACTGTGTGGAATGACACAAACTGGAATGTATGGTGGACACAGGGCGAAAATCCACAAACAGCCTCCATCCGTATCGATCTAGGTCAAGTGTACGAGATCACGGGATTTACCATGTCTGTCGATAATAATGACGAATATATCATCATGACGTCGGAAGACGGGGCAGGGTGGACAAGCTTAATGCCCCTTTTTCCGCAATTTGGTGAGGTGACCTTTGGCATGGACACAATATCGTCAATAGCAGGCGATCCTGAATTTACTCCTTCATGGACGCCGTCGCCCGGAAAGGCTCGGTACGTAGGCCTACTTGGCGTCGCCGGAGACGGACTATACTCAGTCGGAGAAATAAGCATTTATGGCAACCGGCTTAATCCTACAAGCGCTACGGTGCCAGAACCTACGACCATAGCACTCATCGGCCTAAGCTTCGCAGGCATGGGTTACATGCGTCGTCGCAAAGCTCAAGCCTAATTACGCCCAACCCGGCAGTACACCACCTCAGCCAGCGCTGAACATACTGCCCCAGAACGAAAGCCAGCTCCTTGGGGCTGGCTTTTTTATGTCCAACAGCCCATAAAACCTAACGCTAACAATGTGTCGGATTTTTTTACATGCTTTTATGGATAAAAATAGCGCATCACTACCGGCAAGCTGTAAAATTAGCCTATCTTTTTTAATTTATTCAGAGGCTTAATAATATTTCACATGCATAACTGACAAATTTGCCAGTGTCGATATTTTTTACAATCACTTGTTATTGCTGATTTTTATTCGTTCTGGCTCAGATTTTGACGACTAGTATAATGTGATTTATTTCACATTTTTGAATCAACATAACCGCTTGTGCAAGCATCTCAAAGACACACCATTTAATGCCGTGTAAAACAATCTGACGCAATCCATTGACCAGATTTAATTTGCAAATAATGTGAGCCGGCGGAAATGGATTGCGAGCCGATGCGGATAAATGCAAGCTCATTTGCAAATAATCTGAGCCGGACAGGATTTTGATTTGCAGTTAATTCGAGCCGAAATCGGCGATAAATGCGAGTCGGGGTGGTTTCAAATGCGAGCCCTTACACTTACTAGCTATTAGTGGAACGATATCGATGCAACTTTGGCCGAGCTCCGCCCTTCGCCAGCAACATAGTGTATTTGCAAATAATATCGGTTTGCTGCGGGTGATTCCCTATCTCACCAATTAAGCAATCTCGCAAACTTTTTCCTCAACCTCGACGCTTTCCGCCTCAACCAGTTGGCCATCACACTGGTTACAAACTACGCACAGGTATTCATCATTATGAACATCCAGATGCGTCAACCAAGGTTGCTTGATTTTTGTTGCCTCCATAAGACTGTACGACACATGGGGCGCGGTCATATCGACTACACCGTTGCATTTAGCGCACGTCGCAGCCGGTCCGATGGTCGGCGGCAATATTTTCAAACCAAGCGAGTGTAAAACTTGCGGGGTTTCTATTTCGGCACAGCCAGCACAGCAAAAGTGCTTGATGCTGTCGCATTCGAGTACCGTCGCTTGTATATGCTCGGGAATGCCATCCTGCAGTTCGCCAGAGTAGCTAAAGTATTCGACGGTTCGATCCAGATAAAAGCGTCGATCAGAAAGTGGATGTTGGCAATGGTCACAATCAGCCATATATTCGATTCCATCTCTTCATAATAAAAGTCAAAAACCAAGCCATCAGGCGATCTCGCCAACCGGCGGCATTATCCTGAAACGGCCCGCCAACTCAAGTTGCAAACTATTCCTGCGCACGACTTCATCCCAGTTACGATAAGGCGCCGGTGGATCATACGTTTTGCTGGCGAGGTTATAGTGGCCTGTAAAGCCGGTCATGGCCTCCATGGAACTGGTCGCCGCCGCTTTCACCCCGTCATCCGTCGCGCGTGCGCCGATGTAGAAATCATTGCCGGGCCAAGAAACGTGGTCCCAGGCCACGACACTAAATAACAGGTACTGGCTGAAGTCATCGCCAGACTCTTCATATCGGCAAGGTTGGCACAACTGCGGCTTATGCTGGTTGCCTTGCGTTAACGGTCTTACCATGAAAGACAGGTGACCTAGCTGGAAGCGTGCATTTTCGCACTCGTTATAGGGGTCGAAATATACCGCGCGGACATTGTCGAGTTGCTTCTGGTATTCGCTCAGCAAGCGCAGCAACGCTACTTGCAGCATTGCCCCCAATTGACCAATGAATTTACCCGCAAACTGGCCACAACCCAGCCCAGGCACGGTGATGAAGGCTTGCTTACCGTTTGCGCTGGCTAATTCATTGGCATACAGCAGAAGCGGCAATAACCGCCGTTTATAAAGCTCGTAATACCGATCCTGATCAATTTCGCCATCGTCGCCAACCACATCCCAGTCTACCGGTAATTGTTGCTGGCCATTGCGCAATAAGGCCCCTGCCGTAAATAGCAAATGCGCGGCAAATGGTTCTGGATGAGGCACCGGCTGATAATGTCTGCCATCGTCATAAACCATGACTTCAACCGCAATGCCGATATCGCCCAATAACTTTAGTTCTTGCGGATTCCAGTCTAGGCCATTTCCGTAAACAGCGCTTTCGGCAAATATTTGCGGGCGTTTTGTATTAAGCAGGCGTTCAAGAAAAGAATCGACGCCGATTTGCGCGACATCGACCCCTTGTAATTTATCTTGAAGATAAAGGCCTGGTTTGATGCTACCAACCTGGAGCGCACGCCAATAATCCGAAGCCTTCTGATACGCTTCGCCGTGCATGAGTACATGGTATTTCTTTTGTGTGGTTATCATTCACAAAACGTCTAATCCATCCAACCTTCTATTTCATATCGTCTTCACAATCCAGACATTTCATAATATATCGCGTAGCGTGTCTGGAACAGAATCGGTCGCATTGTACCCGGTAAAATTTAACTCCACCGCCTCATCCCCCGGCCTCAGCCAAAACTGCACCACCACCTCGCCCCGGATCGCGGTCAGATTCAGATACTCGCGCAAGTCCTCGGCCTGGGCATAATGCAGCTTGACCTTATCGCCGCCCCACAGCACCGGATGGTAGGTTTCGATCTGGCTGACGTTGACCACCTTGTCGGCGTCGACGTAGAGCTCGCCCAGCAGGTAATAAGCGTGGCTGGCTTGCAGGTGGTCGACCAGCCAGCGCAACGAGCGGCCTTGCAGGTCCACCCGCTGTGAAATCACGCGCAAAGGCTCGCCCTGGATCAGCACCGCATCGACCGGGTACAGGTTGTGGTGCATCTGGCTCTTGCCCACCGAGCGGGCCTTGCCGTGGTAGTCGACGATCAGGCCGTTCTGCCAAGCCCCCAATACCGGACAGGCGCAGTCGATATGCTCCAGGGTCAGGTTATCGATCGCCTTCAGTTCCAGCGTGTACCAATGCGTACCCTGCACCTCGACGAATTCGTCGTAGGCGATATCGAAGTCCTTCAACAGCTGATGCAGGCCACCGCGCAGGCCCATATGGCTGATGGGGTACAGCCCGACGCAGAACACCAGCAGTGCGCACAGCAGGATCATTTCCGCCTTGCTGCCGACTTCCAGCCGGTACTTGATCTTGCCCGGCATCACCGCGCGGATCGGCGAGGGCCAGAACAAGTCCACGCCGCGGATGTTGGCCATGTCGATCTGGATGTGCGACCAGTAGCCGCCCAGCATGGCCCAAAAATACATGGGTTTGATCCAATACAACGGCGAAATCAGTAGCGCCAGAATGCCGACGCCGATAAGGGAATGGGTGATGGTGCGGTGGCCGAAGCGCTTTTCCAGCGGCGCCGAGATAAAGAACAGCGGCCGCCCTACCCGCGAGGTCGGGATGTCGATGTCCGGCATGAACGAGAACAGGATGGCCAAGCCCCACGCCACGGGATCGGTGGGGTACTCGAAGACGGCGGCGCCGCCCAGATACAGCGCGGTGGAAAAGGCGGCATGGGTAGCGGCTAACATGGGTTACTATGCTTCTTTTGCGTTTTCATTTTTAAGCCATGCAGAGTTCCGAATTGCCGAATATCATCGTTCCAGCGTATTTAATGACTTTCGGCCAGGCTCTACGCCCGTGCCTGGAAAAAGTCGAGCGCACCTTATACACGATGTATCACCCCCCTTTTGCCGGCGTCGATGGCCTGTCCGAGCCGGGGGACATTCTGGACCGCGCGGGTACTGCCTGCGGCAATATGGATCGTCTGGCTGACGACATGATGACCCAAATCCTGGCCAATCCCAATGTCACGGTGGAAACCACCTATCGCTATGTCGGCCGCTTCGAGGGCAATCTGGATAATTTGCTGAATGCCTGCGAAGAAGCCATTTACATTGATTTTCATGATTATCCGGAAGCCAAGCGGCTTTTGCTCGCCGGCCTCGGCAACCTCCTGGAGCAGATCCGGGATTGGCTAAAGGACATTTGCGATACTATCGATGATCCCTTGCAAGCCTACCAAAACAGGCCTTACGGCATGGAAGACGGTACGGCGGTCTTTTCATTCAACTTGGTACTTAAAGCTCCCCCCGAGTTTAAACAACTGCACGAATTGACCCAACATATCGAGCGTTCGACCGCATCATCGGGCCGCGGTTTTTGGAATACAGTTGGGACGCTTGTTTTAGGCTTTGCCGTGGCCGACTGGCTGTTCGATGACGATTGAAACCTTGAAGGCATGGCCACCAAGGCTTTGGCCTGTTCCCGGCGCCGATTAGGCATATTAACGGAGCCTTTTTTATACTAAAACGGTATCAAATAGGTGTCGTTCATGTGCCTTAATTGATCACCTACTTTTTAAACCCGAATAGCGAAAATAAACTAACACCATGTCAGCCATTACCCAAAGAGACCAGGCGATAAGCATACTGGGCGAAAATTTAAAGTCCCTTACCCGTTTGTATAAAGAATGCTACCTTTCGATGGGCCGCGGGGCCATGTTGGTTTATGCCAGCGATGTCATTGCAATGAGGCTTCCCAGCCAGGGTAACTTTAGAACGGCAAAAGAAATACTCGAGGTTTTTGACGCCCCGGCCTCGCATGCCGAGCTCAAGGCAATGATCGCCGATTACGATCCCAAAACAGAAGGCATTATGACGTTGATCACCGACCACGCTAACGCCACCTATTTTATGACGGTCAAACTCGATTAAGCGTATGGATAGGTCTTGAATCAATAAAGGGGCCTAAACAACGCCGATTCGGAACCCATAAGGTATAAAAACGGCTCCTTTTTTATGCCGTTTTGGCTCACCGCCCCACCCCTTTGAACGCGAAGTAACGGAAGGTCAAAAACAAGGCCGTGCCCAAGCCGCCCAGGATGTACAAGGTCTTGTCGCCGGTGCCCATGCCCACGTAGCGCATGGAGATGATCAGCGCGCCCAGGATCATGATCAGCGGCGTGAAGTCCACATAAAACACCCCGGCCTCATGCCGCATTTCCCGCACCTTGCGCTTGTCGATGATGCGCTCCTTGCCGGACTCGTCCAGCATGTCGACGATGGCCTGCGGCACCCCGCCCGATTGCTTGACAACGTGGCTGACGTACAGCTCCGGCGACTCGATCAGGATACCCCTGGCCGCGATATAGCGCTTGACCACCTCGCGCACGGTGTCGGCCGGCAAGGGCTTGAGCTCGATTTCCTTCATCTTCCACCACAGCTTGCGGATGCGGGCCTTTTTCTCCGACGCGCAGCCTATGACTTGGGCATAGTCGAAGATAGCTAGCCAGAACGCCATTTGCGTGGGCGTCAGACTGGTCAGGTCGTCGACCGCGATGACGGGCTTGCTATCGGGCCCGGGCCAGCGCCGGGATGATGGCTTGGGTCAAGTCGCGCATGCTCGCGCGGTTGACCTGGCTTTTGACTTCCCGCCATTCGATTTGCGGCCCCGGCACGCCGTGGAACTTGGCAGGTAAATCCAGCTCTTCCGCCGCGATCAGGCCCAAGGCCAGCATTTGCCGGGCCATGTCGACGAACTGGCCCTTGGCCTGATGGTCGTGCAGCGTGATCAGCAAGCCGACCTTGTCCTTGGCCTTCTCCAGCGCGGCCCGCAGCACGGCGGATTTGCCGATGCCAACCGGCCCGGTCAGGATCACGTGCTTGCCTTTCTTGATCTCCGCCGCCAATTCGGCCACGACTTCGTCGCGGCCGATCAAGCCGACTGTCTTATCCATTGCCCCCTCCCAACGATGTAATCTTGCCTTCGAGGTACGCCAACAGGGTTTCCCATTCGCCGCCGGCATATTTGGCCAGCTTGTAGCGCTGGGTGTTGATCAGCAGGGTCGTCTTGGCGACCGTGGCGTCCTCATGGTTGAGTTTGTCCCCTATCGCCCACAGCTCGTCCATTTCGGACGAATAGCCCTTGTCGATGCGTTCCTTGAGCCAGGCGGCCTTTTCCTTGAGGAATTGGCGCCGGACTTCGGAGGCGGCCAATTCCGACTCCAGCGCGCGCAATTGGGCGATATCGAGAATGACGCGGGTGTGCAAATCCTCCATTTCCTTGGCTTCGGCCGCCAGCTTCACGGCTTCTTCGCGCTCTTCCTTCACGGACGATAGCGGGATGTTGAATTGCAGGCCGCCGTAGGCCGTGTAAGGGTCGTCCCGGAACTCGGTGCCGCCATAGCCCAGCCGCGCGCTCAGGGACGTGTTCTGCAGCGCCCAGGTCACCGCGTCTGGCTTCGCGTAAGCCTGGCTGACGTTGCGCTGCGCCCGGATCACCGGATTGGCCTGGCTGATGAAGGACAACACGGCCTCGTCTTCCCAGGCCATGGCCCGGAAAGGCAGGAATAAGACTACAATGACACGATTCGCACATTCATGGATTGCATTTCTATCATACAAAAATGCATTTTTGTTTTAACTAAATCCAACTTTTGTAGCCGCAAAAGTGAATATCAAACAAGCCGAACTATTATTTCAGGCCGGCGGCCTAGGCGTGCCGGTGATCAAGCCGCATGCCTCCGGGGAAGGCTGGATCGTGACCTTGGAAGGGAAACACAAACTGAACCCCATGCTGGAAACGGCACGAGGTCAGGTGCGTGTGTTCAAGCGGCTGGATGCCGCAGTGGGGGTGTTGTTTGAGTTGGGCGTTAGTGAAATTAGGTTGGTACGGTGACCTAGTCACTACTAACAATCTGCTCACGAACAAAATAATTAGGTACGGAAGGAAAAAAACTCTATTATCAACCCCTATGAATACTAGCTAATCCGTTTAGGTGTAGTTTCCTGATTTCATAACCGGCCTTTCTTGCGCTTATCCGGATTTTTCATCTCAAATTAACTGACGCTATAAAATCACTTTTTCTCACATTAATT
>Ga0209507_1002950_pt1 | contig 11040 bp, 6 predicted proteins | sample AD_UKC028_MetaG_FD_184414 | JGI IMG/M metagenome (GOLD analysis project Ga0209507, IMG submission 184414) | Active sludge microbial communities of municipal wastewater-treating anaerobic digesters from USA - AD_UKC028_MetaG (SPAdes) (version 2) | ecosystem: Engineered > Bioreactor > Anaerobic >...
GGCTGAATAGCAGGTCGTGGTAACATACTGATGGGTTCCTGCATTATACTGAAACAGGGGAATGTCATTGGCGGCATTGGTCAAATAGCTGAACTGCTGCGGATGCGCATCCAGCTGCCAGGATTCCCCGGGGAATCCCTGTTTCATGACGCGGTTCAGGGGGGATTCATCGAAGGTGGTTTCACCAAAAGGTATATCGTGAGGAACAGTGGGATCCCAGGAAGAAGCGGAATAAAAGTCAAGGGTGAGGTCATAGGCATCGGATGAATAATTGCCGTCAAACGCATAGGAAAAAGGCAGATTTCTGCCGCCCCGCTTCGTCATACTCAAAATGCTGGATGATGTCATTTCGGTTGGGAGACTGATGATAGGCGTTGGTCTGAATGAGCCGGCCCAAACCGTCGAAATACTGGATGGTCTCTAATTTTTCTCCATCCTGAAGAGAACCGATATTAGAAGTGTCATCTTCTTTTATAAGCAGCTCGGTCTGTTTGATGTAATTATAATCTGGACTCTGACCTAAAGTCGAAATAAAACAAAGCATCAGCAGGGCGCAAAACGAGAACCTGGCTATCTGGCTGATCTGGGTCGCACTATGATTGGTTTTCATCAGCTTGTATCTTTCAGGATTCATTCGTTTAATGAAGGCACATAAGTTTGATGACCTTGATCACGGAGATTGTCTCCCCTGATGCGTAAAACCTGCAATAATAGTTGCCGGTATGTAATTCTTTTCCATTAAAATCCAGGACATGGTTTCCTGCCGATTGATTGGCGAAATCGTACTTTCTGATTATATTCCCTTTCATATCCAGTATTTCGATGTGCACATTGCCAGCCTGAGGCAACGAATAAATGATCTGAGTGATTTCACCGAAAGGATTAGGGTAGGAATAAAGGGTGAAATCATCATTAACGGTCGGATACATATCCGAAGCCGGAAAAACAATAGTATCTGCTTCATTTCGCTTAAGTTCGCTGACACTATCCTGTTCAGGCGCCAGTTTAACGATAAATAAATCTTCCTGACCTCTGGAATTAAGTGTAAATTGATCCAACACAATTTTGTCATGAAATGTTCCGCAGAAATAAATCTCATCAGGCTGAGTCATGACGGCTGAAAGGATTATTGGATTAAAGTCAGTTGATGTTTCAAGGATATCGGCTATATTTCCCAGCATCTCATAACTGGCAAGTGTAACACTTTTGTTTCCCCCCAGAATTTTCAGGTCAGAGGTCATCGCTATCTTCTGTCCAACCGGTATCCAGGCATCGAAAACAAAATCATTATTAATATCACCATGTTTTGTAAAACTTTGTAAAATACCATTCTTATTGAATTTCAGATGAAAGATATCATCACCGCCATCGGCGCTCAGGATTGTCTTATTTTCATGACGCAGATTTTCCTTAAATTCACCGGTCATGATCATTTTATCATTACCACCCAGGGTAAGGCACTTCGCGTTATCATCAAGGATACTTCCGGCTGATTTGAACCAAAGCAGATCACCAAGGGGGTTGTATCTGGCAATAAAGACATCTTTCCCCCCAAGTGAATTGACAGCATTTTGTGTACTGTCCGGAATTACGGTACCACTGAAGGTTCCGATGACATAGCATGAGTTATTATTATCCATCAGCACATCTTTCACCTGGCTGATTTCCGGACCAGGGATCAGCTCTATCCATAAGAGTGCACCCCAGGGACTCCATTTCGCAAGAAATCCATCATATTCACCCTGAGATTGGGAAATACCGGTGTTTTGCAAAGGGAACTCCAGCGTGTTGGCAAAGAATCCTCCACAGATCAGATTTCCATAAGTGTCACAAATTATGGTCACGCAGTGCTCGCTGTCCAGTCCAGATATTTGCCGCAACCACAACAGATTGCCCAGTGAATCATATTTCGTTATAAAACTGTCAATATAATCTTTGGCTTTAAGAAAGGTGGTCCCGAAATGGATCGTATCCTCAAAGATGCCGGACAGGAAAACTTCCCCATTTGCATTCACCGTGATATCAGAAGGTGCATCCGTTCCTATGCCGCCCAGGTGTTTCCTCCATAAAAGCTGCCCGTCCTTATTGATTTTACCAAATACAATATCCTCATAACCCAGGCTGGTGATCGTATCGGTTGTTTGATTGATGCAGGCAGTATTTTCTATGGTTCCCGCAAAATAGATGTTCCCGGTAAGATCGGCCATGAGTTTCATTCCCCGGTCATCTCCCTGGCCTCCAACCTGAAATGACCATTGGGGCGATAATACCTGGGCGTGGGATTGGAATGATTCGATGACGCCCAGCAGGAGAATGACTGAAAATAGACAGTATTTCATCGGTTTGGTTATCTTGCGTAGTTATAATCAAAATGTTTCAATATATATGAATTGTGATCCCTGATATTGGAGTGTCGCCCGAAGGCATCGTAATCATAGGTAGTCTTGATACCATAGGGTGTCGTTTCGGAGATCATTCCAATTAAGGGTGAGTAGGTATACGAATGGATGTATGCATCCTTCAATTCATCATGATTCCGGAGAGCCTGGAATATTGTCTCTAACTCTTCACTGGTTTTTGTCTGAAGTTGCTCATATGAAATCGCCAGAGAATCTAATAATACTCCCTCAACCTGATCATATGTAGCATTTTCGATTTTAGCGATGGGGTAAGAGTAGTTATAGCCCCATAGGATGGTCACGTTAATATCATTTTCCTTATGATATTGCAGAATATTTGAGTAATTATCATACTCATCGACGGTCACGAGAGGAGTTGGTGAATAATGTTGGTCCCATTGCCCTATGGCAAAATCCTGAGGATCACCCTGATCTGGAGGAAAAATCCCTGGTTCCTGGAAATTGGATAACGTAAAGGACGATTTAGGTATAGGATCGGATGTTTCAAGCTGATAAGTACTATTTAACAAAATATGATTGTCAAAATCCCGGTAAGTTCTTATATTCCCATGGAGCACTTTAATATTCTCTCCATTCGTGTCGGATTCATATTGAATGGTTTCGATAGGGGTATTTATCATGTGTTTCTCTTTCATCATACCTATCGGATCCCCTGGTTGTCCTTCAATGTTGGCATAATCATCTGGAAATAGGGTGAGCGTGTATTCTCTTTTATTTTCACTGGTTGTTGTATACGTCCGGGAGATCTGGGCGTGGGAGGAATTATCGTAAAAATACTGATTCGTGGTTGAAAGATAATTGATCCCATCCGGATCATAATCCCTTACCTCGCTTGTTTCAAGGTATTGCCATTTGGAAAGTACCTTATATTCATTGACCACATATTGGTTCATATCCCAGTAATAATCAAGAGTACAATTTACTGCAGAGTCATGGCAGGGGTGGTAAGCATCTTCCATATTTCCTCCAAGACACCATGTTCCAAAAAAGCCAATTATCCAATGATGATTATGATTTGAGCTACAGTAGCTGTATAACGGCATATTAACCAATTCATCAGTACAGATTGTGGAATAACCTCCTTGACAAGGAACATCATATTTCTTATTTATTATATAACCAACAATTTCTTTGCTGTTCCTTGCCTCCGTTTTATAAGTATTAATCTCGTCTTTAGTGAGTATCAATGAGTTATCCTCTGCTTTTCGAAAAGTCTTTTTCTCCAACAGGTTTCCAGCATTCCAGCTGCCATTGGTTTTTGTACCACCCATGATCGTTTGCTGTCCCCATATGGGATTACCATAGCTATCATAAGATGTCTGGAATTTATATTCTTCTCCACCGTATTCGAAGTTCTCGCCAAATGATTTCGTCACATACTGATAAAAAATATGATTGCCATTTGCATTATAGAGCGTGTTTACACTGCTTGAATGAAGGGTCACATAGTCACAGGTAATAAATTCACAGGGAAATTCACATGGTTTAGTAGTTGAATAAGTCGAATAAGGAATTATTTTTCCGTTTAGTAATGCTGATGAATTGTTTGTGTCATCCTTTGGACCATAGTAATAATGGATAATCTCATTCCGGTCAGTGACATGATCTGTCAGAATGGTCGTTTTGATTCTCTGACCGCCTATTTCTATAAGTGCATTTTGAATTTCAGAGCTGCCATAATAGGTTATTTTCCCGCTGACTTCTACACACATCGAAAAAGACGTAACAGTTAATATATAATCGGTATTTTTTAGGAGAATCACTTCCTTATCGAATGCTGGATCATTTATAGTGACTTCTTCATCAATTATGTGCAAGTTGTATCCAGCTTTTTTCAGGGTGATTCTGCCTTTATACTGATTTAGTTCGGGCGGATTACATTCCGGCGTGTCTTGAAATGTCAGTGCTCCGTGCAGATTGCATTTTTGAGTAAATGGCACATTGAAAGTATCAACTTTTGAATCGGGCTGAGTACGTCCACTGCCCAAAACGTTAAGTAATATGTATTGTGATTGATCCAAAATAGTATCTTCTGAAATAATGGTATTCGGTTCGTACTCAAGAATCGTATATCCACCGGTTGGGTATATAATTTTATTCAATAAGCCTTTCCCCGAAAAAATACCATGGGGCTCCCTGTCATTATCGATATCATGACCTTGAAAAATGCCTTCCCAATCCTCACCAGGATCAGGGATAAAGGCACTATTATCGACTCCATTAAAATACCCCCAGTGATCCTGTGCAAAAGAAAGTCGTGGTGGTAAATCATTCCGTTGGATGTATTCAAATCCATATGTCTGGATTACGGGGCTTGAATCACCAGATATCTGGATACTATCAAGAAACATTCTATGCTTAAGTGTCTGGTCATCGTCATGAAATGTGTTTAAATATTGATTGTGCATTGTAAAATAATAGGAAAAATCGAATCTTTTGTACACGTTTCCGTCTGGATCCAGAACGATTAAACTGTCAAGTTTATAGTCATCCAAATCTTGTCTGTTATAAGAAGGATAAAAAATGATCTTTTGACCATCACTGGCCTCAATCGAAGTCAGATGCCATGTTGTAGCTGCCAAAATCTGATGGCATAACGTTGTAGGATTATTAGGTGCTTCGCACTGATTAGGACCACATGTGTTGGGATATAGCAATTCTGTGACCGTCTCTGATATTCCTGAATAATAAGTAAAATATTTGCTGTCATATGTGAACTCAATGATGTCCCCACCGGGATGGATTATTTTATACAAATACCAGGAGGTTCTTTTAGGTTGGTCGTAGGTTCTTGAGCAAGAGTACCCAGTATTGTAGATTTTAGATGTTTCAATGAATGGATCACCAAATAAATACTGTATACCATCGGTAGTGGTAATTGTAAAAGAATCCAATTCTCCCTGGTTGTAATTAAATTCGACTTTCAGATCCTGAAAAGGAATTAATGCAATATCCCATTCATTTTGATCATTCACATACATAACAAAGCTTCCGCTATGTCCCGCAAAATTGAATGAGAAAAGGTCAGGTTCTGTATCCAGCATGTCATACCATATGTTGTGAAGGAAATCCCATGTTTCGTAGCAGTCTTCTTCAATATTTACCGGCACTGGAAATGTTGTTTTTTCATCTTCCTGCCCCCTAATTATTCTTGTAATCACTCCTCCTGCGTTCAACGACCATCCCAGACCTACCCAGGAAGCTACCTGGTCCACTTTAATCCCATTACTGCTGTAGTATAATGAAACCGGGATGGAGAGTTGTCTGGAGGTCATTGTATATAAAGGAATTGATATTTGCGGAGTACCTGTAAACATTCCTACCGGTATTTGACCATATCGTCCCAGCTCTGCAGCTGTCGGTGACGGAAGAATGACATTAGGCACATAATCGTGTCGCGCAATAGGGTCCTGATCAGCATATGCAAAAAGGCAGGATAGTAAGGCTAATGTTACGATAAAAATTCTCATTTTTATTGAGTTATCGGGATTTTAATACAACAAATTTCATTACATATTTGGGTTAAACTGATAGCCAATTAGATATTCATTATTTGAGTGATATTATTTCAATTGTCTAGAACGAATAAAAGCGTACTACATCTTGAGCTGACTATTTGTAAGATATTATGTTCTATGGTTCATATCACAGCACATAAAATTAACAATAAATCTGAAAATGATTTGATTGTCAGATGTATATTTTTGACATTAGTGAGTTATTTTATGAAGTGAGTCATTTTTAGCATAAAATGCCATGGTTATTTTATGAAGCTATGAGCACTTCTTGACGCAACTTCTTTTAATGCGAAACTCCTGGATTATTCCTGTTGAGACATAATATTGCTTATACAAATCCTTATGAATACAAAAGCTTAAGCTGTTTATAGAATTTGCAAGATAAATCGAAGTAAATTTCAATCCCAAGGAAAAAATTAATCCTTAAAGAATTCCAAGAAATTGAAATCTTGATATTCCATCTTCAAAATGACTTAGTAATCCATCAAATTGTCGATTAGCCTGTTGGATTCATTCCAGGAGTGATTATTTGTCGCGACGGGAAAATTAGTAAACATGACGATGAAGGAATCTGAGGAGCATATTATTTTTTTCGTTACATATAACACGCAAAATTGATATAGGAAATTACCGTTTCCATTCAGGGCGGCGCGGGGCATAGCATGATAAAAAAGGACTTGCAGTCCTTTTAATCCCGCGGAAGCGGCTAAATTCGAGGAATTTAGCCGCTTATTTTTTGGAATACCGGATCCGAAATCCCGCCGACTTCTTTTTCTAAGTAGAAAACGAAGCAAAAAGAGCCTTTACCCTAAGTTCTTACCCGTTGCTATGCGCTGATTATCCGCTTATTATAAACAGCCCTAAGTAATTTCCTGTCCATCAGGTTTTCCCTTGTCGCAGCCCTAGGCCCGACTTTTCGCTGCTTGTTACTCATAAAATCCTGCAAAGTTACTTCGCAGTCTAAAATTTCGTCAAGGACGGGGAGAGGACCTCAGAACATATGAACATACAAAGGGGAAGGCGAGGTGAAAGTAGAAGGCGATAGTTGAACTAAAGGAAGAATTCAGATTTCTGCAATCTAATCGCAAATCTCCTTCGACCTCCAATTCTCCCTCGCCTTCGTATGTTCGAATGTTGGATATTCATTGTATTCCCGCCCGTTGGGTCTGTTCATTTTCTCATGCTTCGAAACCTGACCCATCTCCTTGACCTAATGTTATCCTGCTCGTGATTGTTCCGGCTGAATTTTTTTTAACCAGCAGCTCTCACCGGCTGCACAATACGTTTAGCCATGAACACACAACCCTTATTCAAAACTTTTGTGCGCGAGCTTCGCATGAACTACGGAGTAGTTTCCTACACCAACTGCAACAAGGTCTCCTCCAGCCTGGATGCCAGCAACATCCTGCGTGATGTCTGGGGCTCTGACCTCTCTCACCGTGAAGCCTTTTACATCCTTTGCCTGAACCGCGCCAACAAGGTCATCGGTTACGCACTGATCTCTCTGGGTGGCGTTTCCGGTACGGTGGCGGATCCCAAGGTGATCTTCTCTACCGCCCTGCTTGCCAATGCCAGCTCGATCATCTTGGCACATAACCATCCATCCGGCAATACAGAACCCTCTGCCGCGGATCAGTCCCTGACCAAGAAGATGATCCAGGCGGGTAATGTCCTGGATATCCAGGTGCTGGATCACTTGATCCTCACTCCGGATACCTACCTGTCCTTCGCGGATGAAAACCTGATGGCATAAAAAAGGGGAGCAGGAAGCTCCCTTTTTTTATTCGTAATATAATAATTATTAATTCTTTGAATAATCCAGTGAAAGTGTAGCAGTAAATCCGGTGAAAAGTGTACCACCCCATTGAAGACGGACATGCATTTCAAAATTAGTTTTTCTTGTTCTTAAAAAAACTCAAAAAAATGTATTACTTTTTCTTGTTTTCTGGATTAATAATAAATCATAGTTATTGTAATTAATTATTAAGTATACTTTCTTTGGAAAAACTGGTTTCTAATAGATTTATTTTTTTATTTATCGATAACGCATTATTGTTCCATTCGAATTCGAAAAGAATTCGGCCTCCATAAAGCGATAAATATCATTTTGAACTTTTTGTAAAATAATAACTAACAGAAAAACATTCAGTCATGAAAAATCTAGTTTACCATCTTATGTTATTAATTTTAACAACCACTCTTATTGCTTCTTGCAACAAAAATGATAATATTACTAATAATCTTTCTATCAATAATGAAGGAAATATTGATAAACTTAATGCATTCCTGCCCTCTGATGATGCCCATGATAGATATAATCTAATAATAAGTTTTAGAGAACAATACAAAACTTACCAAAGTGATCTAAAATCAGATATTGTTTTTGAAGATAAATCGGCCGCGCTAGCCAGATATGAGATGGAAACATCTTTATTAAATGACGAAGAAATATGCTTTCTCAAGGATTCAACAGTAGTCTACTGCTGTGACAAAAAATCGGGTTTTACATTATCCATAGTTGATTTTGATGGTGAGGGCAATCCGATTATTTCTGGAACTGAAATGATGCAAAAATATCAGGATCTTGAGAATGAGATGAATAATCTGAATATGGCCGATAGTCTTGTTATATCCATTCAGATTCAGATCGTCGGTTTTGATGAAAACATGACAGAATTCAGCGTAGATTACACCCTTGGTACCTGGGGTGAGTTTATGGGTTGCTGGACAATGGTTATAAATCCATGGGAAGATCCAATTGATTTTGAAAATGGAACTTCGTTAAGTTCATGTGAAGACCAAAATCCAAATGCTTGTTCAGCAATGACTGTAAAACTTAATCCTCATAATCCCGTACTTTGGTGTGACTGTAATAGCGGATTTCCTTTTGTTGAATTTGTGAATCCATGGTATTCCGTTGGATGGAATACTAGTTTTGTATATCAAAACATTTTTTGGGCTAATACTAGTTGTGAATATTTAAATACTAATGAATTGAATAATTATTTGCATGCTTATAAGGAAGTCTTGGATGATATTCGACATACTGGGCAATATGATAATCGATATACATATAAATGTACCATACATAATTTGCCGGTACCATATATTGAGTTTGATGACTGCATTTGGTGGGGTGCTGGAGGTATTTATGTTTGCAATTATCATTACATGGTATGTGTCGATGTTAGAATAACTTGCATACCCCTGTCAACTGAATAAATTTTAGGAACAGGTTGTTATTGTTTCTTTCTACTATTAAAGAAATCATGTTCCGATTAGCTGGGCTGTTAAAATTCGTATTCTTGTTCATCCCTTGGGGATTATATTCCCAGACTTTCGTATCGACTATAGGTACTTCTTTGGATGATATTGCAGATTCTCCCTATGAATTACCGACTGGTGATTATTTACTACATATTTACAGAGGTGAATATTATCCAAACCAAATGCATTCTTATTATTCCGATATCATTTTTAAATTGGATTCCTTTGGAAACTGTATTGATTCCGTTTTATTGGATGAGTCAAGATTCTACTATATTGCCAGTTTAAATTTGTTTCAATACCAACAAAATACGTTCTTTTGGTCAACGATTACCGATAAAACCAATGTTGGTCATCCCGGTTTAATGTACGGATTTATATCCGATGATCTGGAAGTGTTCCAACCAACAGTGATCTTCGATGCAGACACCGGTTGGGCATTTTATAGTTGTATTGTGAACCGTCAGGATAACCTGGTCTTTATTGGCACGGAAGGCGCTCTTAGTGGCAGTGAATCCCATAATGTCGTTTGGGAATTAAATCCAGTTAACGGTATCATAAAACGGGGAACGATCGAAAGGAACTATTACACAAAAATTGTCGAACTTCCTGCAATCCAGGGTTATCACCTGGGGGGATTTGATACGATTTGCCAAATAAATTATGATCTGGAATACGAAGGGATCGTATTTGCAAGGCCAATGGATGATACATTGATATTTTATACCGACACACAGAGTCTGACCGATAGCACATATGCCAGATGTGCAGTGGGTTTTGAGTTCCCAGCTATTATAGAGGATTTTGGTGTTGGCATATTTAATCAAATGGGTCAAAGGATAGCTGGTGGGACATTTGGTAAATCAGACACATCGGATTGGTCCTACCGTCTTGACTGTCATTCACAAGATACTATATTTTTGGCCGGTACATCAAATTATCCTGACTATGAATTTGAGCAGATTGACAGCTGGTTTGGCGTCTATAATATAAATCGATTTTGTGATTTAAACTGGTCTTTTTATTTTGGTAAATTCGGATTGTATGTTCTTTCTGATGTTCTTGCCACAAGCGATGGTGGCTGTCTTATTACCGGTACCTGCTGGGATTGGCGCAATAATCCTAACCAGGAAAGGGATGCCATAATCGTGAAAGTTAATGACCAGGGTTTAATAGTAAATATTGATGAAAACGATAAACCTGTTGTATTCTCATTTCTTATTTATCCAAATCCAGGAAGCCAAAAGCTTTATCTTGAATGCGGACTATCGGATGGCATATTTGAAATGTACGATCATTGTGGACGAAATGTCGTTTCTAAACATTTTTCGATGGGATATTTGGTGCTTAATACTTCAAAACTAGCGAATGGTTTGTATTATTATCGAATTATTTCTGGTAAAAAGGCTTATTATTCGGGAAAGTGGATTAAAAAATAATCAGATAAATTCAATTGAAGGTCATAAAGTGCAATAAGTTAGCCTTCTTTTTAATTCCGTTGATTTCTGACTCTTACTTTTTTTGTTCATCATTCAAAATTTCTACGCAAAGTTACTTCGCCGTCGAAAAATCCGTAAAGGATAACACATAGACGGTTTTCTCCCCTGATTCCTGTTACCGTCCTGGTTACCCGTTGGGTTTCGTCATTTTCTGCGAAAGCTGACCGATCTCCTTGACCTATTGTTCGGCCGGCTCGTGTGTGTTTTACAGCGTCAAATTTTTTATTGTTTCACTTTCAAAAATTTAAAGCCATGACACACATTGCCTTAACATCAGATCGCACGACAGATGCCACCACACTGTACAATCCTTATTATCTGTCATTCCAGCCGTAT
>Ga0209507_1002954_pt1 | contig 11018 bp, 11 predicted proteins | sample AD_UKC028_MetaG_FD_184414 | JGI IMG/M metagenome (GOLD analysis project Ga0209507, IMG submission 184414) | Active sludge microbial communities of municipal wastewater-treating anaerobic digesters from USA - AD_UKC028_MetaG (SPAdes) (version 2) | ecosystem: Engineered > Bioreactor > Anaerobic >...
CGCACGGCTTGTAATGTCTGACTCATGACTTCAGTTTTTTGGTGTAGGTGCGCTCTACGTAGCGCTCGATGATCTGCTTGAATTCGTCGGCGATGTGGTCGCCCTTCAGGGTGACCGTTTTCTGGCCATCTTCGTAGACCGGCGCCGAAGGTGCTTCGCCCGTCCCCGGCAGGGAAATGCCAATGTTGGCGTGCTTCGATTCGCCCGGCCCGTTGACGATACAGCCCATGACGGCCAGCGTCATGTTCTCGGCACCGTCGTAGTGCAGCTTCCATTCCGGCATCTTGGCGCGTACGAAATCCTGCACCTCGCCGGCCAGTTCCTGGAAGAAGGTGCTGGTCGTCCGCCCGCAACCGGGGCAGGCTGCGACCATCGGCGTGAAGGCGCGCAGGCCCATGGTCTGGAGGATTTCCTGGCCAACGATGACTTCCTGGCTGCGCGAACCGCCGGGTTCGGGCGTCAGCGAGATGCGGATGGTGTCGCCGATACCCTCCTGCAGCAAAACGGAGAGCGCTGCGGTCGACGCGACGATGCCCTTCGATCCCATGCCGGCTTCGGTCAGGCCGAGGTGCAGCGCGTAATCGGCGCGCTGCGACAGTTCGCGGTAGATGGCGATCAGGTCCTGCACGCTGGACACCTTGCAGGAGAGGATGATCTTCTCGCCGGCCAGCCCGACTTCCTCGGCCTTGGAGGCGGATTCGAGCGCCGAGGTAACCATCGCGTGGCGCATGATTTCGGTGGCGTCGAGCGGTTGCGGTCGACGCGAATTTTCGTCCATTATTCGCGCCAGCAAATCCTGGTCGAGGCTGCCCCAGTTGACGCCGATGCGCACCGGCTTGTCGTACTTGCAGGCCAGTTCGACCATCTGCGCGAACTGCTCGTCCTTCTTTTTGCCGAAGCCGACGTTCCCGGGGTTGATCCGGTACTTGGCCAGCGCCTCGGCGCAGGCCGGGTGCTCGGTCAGCAGGCGATGGCCGTTGTAGTGGAAATCACCGATCAGCGGCACATTGCAGTTCATCCGGTCGAGGTGCTCGCGGATTTTCGGCACGGCGGCGGCGGCTTCCGGCGTATTGACCGTGATGCGCACCAGCTCCGAACCGGCACGCGCCAGTTCGGCGGTTTGCAGAGCGGTGGCCAGATAATCCACGGTGTCGGTATTGGTCATCGACTGGACGACGACCGGGGCGCTGCCGCCGATCTTCACATGGCCGATCAGGCAACTGCGCGTCAGACGCTTGGCAACGGCACTCAAGGACTTACTCCAGGACCAGGCGGGCGACTTCGCCCTTGGTGTGCGGCGCCAGATCGACTGCCTGACCACGCCAGAACAACGTGACGCCCGCGGCATTGCCGATCACCAGCGACAGCGGACCCTGTCCGTTTACGCTCTGCTCGGCGCCAGCCGGGCTGCGTTGCGAATAGACCACCTTGTTGTCGCGGTCACGCACTTCGACCCAGGATTCCTTGGCGAAGACGAAGCGCAATTGCGCATTGGTCGCTGCCGGCGTATTTGCCGCCGGTGCGGCGAGCGGCGCCGGGGCCATTTCGGCAGGCGCCAGGGCTTGCGGATTCATTACCTGCTGCGGCGTCGCGCCCGGCGGGAAAACTGCCTCGGCCGCCGCCGGGGCTGCCGTCGGCGCACCACCGGCCGCCGGGTCGGGGGCAGGTTCCTTGCGTGATACGGAATCGATCAGGCCCTGGGCACGTTCGCGCAGCGCCGAAAGATCGTTCGGCAGCAGGGCATAAGCCAAAGCCGCCAGAACCACGAGAACGAGGCCGGCAATGACGACCGTCCGGTCGCGGCGCGGCTGGCCGCTCGGCATCGTCGTCGGCCGTCCTGCCGGAACATGCAGGCTGTCGACTGGCTTTTCCAGCGTCGCATCGAGATGATCCATCAGTGGCGCCGGGTCGATCTGCAGCAGGCGGGCGTAATTGCGCACGAAGCCGCGGACGAAGGTCTGGCCCGGCAGGCCTTGCCAGTTGCCGCTCTCCAGCGCCACGACCTGGCGCGGACCGAGTTTCAGCGCTTGCGCCACTTCGTCCACGCTCAACTGCCGCATCTCGCGCGCCACGCGCAAGCGCGCGCCGACGCCGCTCACTCCCTCGCGGGATGTCTCGACGGCCTGGTCAGGTGCGAAATCCGGGCTCTGCGACTCGGTCATTCAAAATTCCCCTTGAGAAAAGCCTGGTATTCAAGCGATGTTGGATGGCGGCTGCGCAACTGCGCCGCAAAATTGCCCTCGCCCGCCTTGTTGCCCAGCTTGCGCTCGAGACGAACGCCCAGCCACAAGGCCTCGGCCGACGGATTGTCCATCGCCTTCATGGCCTCGTTCAGATAGATTTTCGCCTCGTCGAGGTTGCCGCGCAGATAAAACAGGTTGGCCAGCTGGTAGCGCGTTCCCGGCGCCGGCCCCCGCGCCAGGCGCAGGGAATTCAGGAGGTAGCCGAGCGCCCCGTCGAGATCGCCGGCCTTCACCGCACAGGCGCCGGCATTGAAGTACGCGACGTCGGGCGTGTCGTACAGCGGATCCTTCAGCGCATTCAGGAAGTAGCTGATCGACTGCCGCGCCTGGCCAGTGTCGCAGAGGAACCAGCCGTAGTTGTTATTGACCTCGGGATTCTTCGGGGCGATCTTGAGCGCCTTGCGGAAATCTTCCTCGGCCTTGGCGTTTTCCTTGAGGTGGGCATGGACCAGGCCGCGCACGCTGTAAGCCTGGTAGTAATCGGAATCGGATTCGAGCGCGATGCGGGTTTCCTCGAGCGCCACCGCCATGTTGCCCGCCTGATAATACGCAGCCGCCAGCTCGGTATGCACCTTGGCGCGGTATTTCGGGTCCACTGGCGCCGGCTGGCTCGATTCGTTGCTCGCACCGGGGATGATGGTCGTGGATGGCCCCTGATTGCCGCCGCCGCCCGGCATTTCCTTCATCCACTCCAGGCTCTGCTGGGCCAGCGCCGGCATCGCGCAGGACGCGCCCAGAAGAATCGCCAGAATCCGGATTTTGAACCTCAAGCCATTCATGATCTAGCCTCGTGTAGGGGAATAACCCGCCCGGCTGTACGCCGGGTCTTGTCCTGCACCTGTCCGGCCAGCTGGCCGCAGGCTGCATCGATGTCGTCGCCGCGCGTCTTGCGCGTCGTGGTGATGATGCCGGCCTGCATCAGGATATCGGCAAACCGGCGCACCCGTTCCGCCGGCGAACGCTTGAACGGCGAACCCGGGAAGGGGTTGAAGGGAATCAGGTTGAACTTGCAATGCACCGTCTTGACCAATGCCAGCAGTTCGCGGGCGTGGGCATCGCTGTCATTGATGCCGTCGAGCATGATGTACTCGAAGGTGATGAAATCGCGCGGCGCCTTGTCCAGATAGCGGCGGCAGGCCGCCATCAGCTCTTTCAGCGGGTACTTCTGGTTGATCGGCACGATCTGGTCCCGCAGCTTGTCGTTCGGCGCATGCAGCGACACGGCCAGCGCCACCGGGCACTCGTCACCCAGGCGATCCATGACCGGCACCAGGCCGGAGGTCGACACCGTGACACGGCGGCGCGACAGGCCATAGGCGTTGTCGTCGAGCATCAGCTTGAGCGCGGCGACGGAATTTTCAAAATTGGCGAGCGGTTCGCCCATGCCCATCAGCACGACGTTGGAAATGACCCGTTCGTCGCCGTGGACCGCACCCAGTGCGTTGTTGGCCAGCCACAGCTGGCCGATGATCTCCGCCACCGTCAGGTTGCGGTTGAAACCCTGCTTGCCAGTCGAACAGAAGGCACAATCGAGCGCGCAGCCGGCCTGCGTCGAAATGCACAGCGTGCCGCGGTCGTCTTCGGGAATGAACACCGTTTCGACGGCGTTGCCGTTGCCGACATCGATCAAAAACTTGCGCGTCCCGTCGTCCGACAGCTTGTCGGAGACGACCTTCGGCGGCGCCACGACCGCCTTCGCCTTGAGCTTTTCACGCAGGCTCTTGGCGATGTCGGTCATGGCATCGAAGTCCGCCACGCCGGAACGATGGATCCAGCGCAGCACCTGGCGGGCGCGGAAGGGCTTTTCGCCCTGTTCCGCGAACCAGGCGGTCAGGCCTTCAGCATCGAAATCCAGCAAATTGACGGTCATTACGCTTTGCTTAGCGGCCAGCGTAGGTGTTCATGCCCGGGAAGAAGAAGGCGATTTCCACGGCGGCGGTTTCCGGGGCATCGGAGCCATGCACGGCGTTGGCGTCGATGGATTCGGCGAAATCGGCGCGGATGGTGCCCTTGTCGGCCTTCTTCGGATCGGTGGCGCCCATCAGTTCGCGGTTCTTGGCAATCGCGCCTTCGCCTTCCAGGGCCTGGATCATCACCGGGCCGGAGGTCATGAATTCGACCAGATCCTTGAAGAAGGGGCGTTCCTTGTGCACTGAGTAGAACTGGCCGGCTTCCTGGGCGGACAGCCAGGTCATGCGGGCAGCGATGACCTTGAGGCCGGCGCCTTCAAAGCGGGAATAGATCTGGCCGATGACGTTCTTGGCGACGGCGTCGGGTTTGATGATGGAGAGAGTGCGTTCGATAGCCATTTGATTGCTCCGCAAAGCTAGACAGTTGAAAAACGGGCAATTTTAGCAGATATGGGGCAAGCGCGCCCCGCTCAGCGCGGCGAGTTTTCCACCGGCGCCGCCAGCAGCGGATCGCGCAGCCGGGCGAATTGTTGCGGTGCAACGTATTGCAGTAGCTCCTTGCCGTCCTTGTCGACCACCACGTCCAGCCCCTGCTTCGGGTAGAGCAGGTGCGTACGCTTGTCGGATACCACGATGCGCTCGCCCGGCTCGCCGAAGCGCTGGACGATCGTCGCTTCGTCCAGGTTGGTGGTCGGAATCACGCTGATGGCACGGATCGGCAGCCGGTCGGCCGCCGCCAGATCATCGGGATGCAGTGTGATGCGGCGCGTCGTGCTCTCCATGTGTTTGGCTTTCAGCGCCCGTTCGCGCATCGCGGAAATTGCCGCATCGGAGGCGTCGACCGTAACCACCATCTTGGCCAGCACGAAACCGAGCGGCACTTGCGCGTAGTAGCCTTCCAGCAGGCCGATCTCGTTCGGTTCGGCGATGATCGCCACCTCGATCTCGTCGCCCAGCTTGCGGCGCACGTCGCCCAGCGTGCTGATGCCCGGCTGCAGCCCGAACACCGTGCTGCCGCCCTGCCCGTCCACGGAAATCTGCCACGGCAGATTGCTGTTCGGATCGACCCCCGCCTGCTTGCCGGCACCGGGCAGAAAGAACGGCACGATCAGCGCGAGCAGGACGAGAGCGATCAGGGAGAGGGCGAATTTCATGGCGGCTGCGGCAAACGGGATGCCGGATTGTGCCACAGCCCCGGCGCCGGCCCGGCATCGCCGCAGGTGCTATCGGGACTTGCCGGCAGCGCCCGCAAAATCCTGCGCGTACTGCGCAGTGATCGCGGCCAGCATTTCCTGGATCCGCTCGCTGGTGGTCGCCACGTTCTGCGGCCCCTTGCCGTCGGCGCCCTTGCTGTGCAGTTGCTGGATGGCGCTATCGAAGAAGATCCACTGGTTCTTCGCCAGCCCCAGCGCATCGCGGCCGGCCGCCGTGTTTTCAGGTGCCGCGGCCAGTTCCTGCAGGCCGGTGGCGAATTCCTTGCGCGTCTGCTCCATGTCGACCAGCAGCCCCTGCGAGCGGTCGCCGGCCTGCGCCTGCAGGTAGAGCCGCGCCAGGCGCTGGGCCAGCATGTTGAGGCGCGAGGAAAGATCGAGCAGGCGGCCGGCCGGCGTCTCGGCCTCCGACTCGATCTGCATCGCCAGCTTGCCGGCGTGGATCGTCAATTCCTCCGCCAACTGCCCCACCCGCTCGGCCGCCGCCGGGCCGTAAGGCTTCTGCAGCGCCGCCCGCAGTTCCTGCCAGGCCGCCACGGTGCGCGCGTAGGCGCGCTGGGTGCCCGGTTTTCTGGCGAAGCGCTCCAGCCGCTTCAATTCGCCTTCGGTCTGCGCGATTGCCAGCTCGATCTGGCGCGCCGCCGCCGGCGCATTCAGCCCATGCCCGGCCTGCAGGTAGAGCTTGGCCAGGCGCTGCGCCTGCAGGCGCACATCGCCGGCATCGGCGATGTCGCGGGCGATGGTGGAAACGTCACCGGACTTGGCGGGCGTTCCCTGCGCCCAGACCGGCAGGGTCAACGCCAGGAAAGCGGACAAAAAAAGGGCACGAACAGAAAAACGACAGGCAGGCATGGACACGCACCGCAAAACCGAAAGGGCGCGCATTGGAGCACACGCATATTTCAGTTTCGTGACGCCGCCGGAAATGGCCGGTTTTTCGGGGTCGACCGCAACCGGCGGCTAAAGCACCAGTTGCGTCCCCAGTTCGACGACCCGCGCGCTCGGGACCGCCACTCACTCCACCCAATAGACTTCGAGCAGATTATCGCCGTCCATCAGCCACCACTCGCCGCCCTGTGGCGTATGGGCATAGAACAACGGATAGCCCTCGCCAAAATCCGCCCGGGCGCGCGCGGCGATACCTGCGGGAACACGGGGATCATTCAGCGCGAACGCCCGCCCATCCCACTTGGGCGAACCGGAAGGAACAGGCTGCGTGCGGGGGTTGAACATTCGGCTCAATGCCGGCCCTGCCAATAACCCGGCTGCCGCGCCAAATGCATTACGGCCAGAATGTGCAAGGTCGTTCCGGCCTGCGCGTACAACACACCGTAAGGAAATCGATGGGTCAGCACGCGGCGAATGCCAGGCGCCAACTCAGACCATGCGTCCGGTAGTTGTACGGCTCGCTCGATGGCTGCCTGCACCTCGGCAGCCAAATCGAGGCCCAGCCCCGGCTGCCTTTCCTCGTACCAGTCGATAGCTGCATTCAACTCCGCTTCTGCTTCCGGGTGAAACAGCGTATTCATCCGCCAAAACGCCGGGCAATCCGGGTGAAGACCTCGTTAGCGGGGATGCCGGCAACCTTGCCCGAAGTCAATTCATCTTGGCGACGCTGTGCCAGGCTTAACCATGCCTGATCGATCTCGGCATTGCTTGCTGTCAGACTTTGCAGCAAACGCTCAACCACTTGCGCGCGCTGCTCCACCGGCAGACTGCAGGCTTCGGTAATTAATTGTTCGGTGTTCATCGTTCAGTTTCTCCTGATTGCCGAATCATTGTAGACCATCAAACCGCCCGCCACGTTTCCCCCTCCTGCCGCGCGCGGCCGAGGGCGACGAGGGTTTGCAGGAGGTCGGGGAGGCGTTTTTTCCACGGGCCTTTGCCGGCGATGCGGGCGGCGAGCTGGGGTTCGGATTGCGGGGTGGCGGTGAGCAGGCGGGCGAGGAGCGCCATTTGTTCCGGGAGCGTGGCGGGCCACGGGGATTTTTCCCCCAAGGGGACTTCCTTCGGGGCGTCGGCGGCGGCAGGCGCGGCAGGCGCGGCGGGTTCGACGGTTGCGGTCGACGCGGATTTTGGCTGTTTTTCGGCGTCGACCGCAGCAAGGCTGGCTTGCGGGTTCTGGAAGGCCGGGCGCAGCCAGCGGATGTGGCCGGCGGCTTCTTCGCGGGCACGCTCGGCGTTGAGGGCAACGAGGCGTTCGAGCAGGGTTTCGGCGAACCCGCCCTCACCCGCGGCCCCGCTTCCGCACGCGGTCGAGGGGAGCAGGTCGGACCAGCCGTAGGCGGCGAGCACGGCGGCGTCGAGTTCGTCGTGCAGGGTTTGCAGGACGCTGACCAGGCCTTGTTTGTGGATGGTTTTGTCTTTGGCGGTCAAGGCCTCGCCGGCGCGGATTTTCGTCAGCACGTTGTACATGCCGGTCAGGGTCAGCGTCGGGTGTTGCGCCTGCTGGCGCTTGCGGTGGGCGTCGAGTTGTTCGGCAAGGGCGCGGATGCGGGCTTGCTGGTCGGGCGTGGCGTCCGGGAAGGGAAAGGTTTCGAAGCAGGTGGTTTTGACATAAACCGGCCGGTCTTCGAGCGTGCTGCCCGCCGCCAGAACCCAAGCGACATGCACGGCGCTGGACAGCACGCCGAGCGGGTAAGCGTCGTCGAGGGCGATGCAAATGAGCTTGTTGTCGGGCGCGATGGCGGCGTCGAGAAACTGGAAAAGCCGGTGCTTGGCGGTTTCGACGGTGGCGATGTAGCGCGGCAGGCCGGCAAGCTGGGCGCACATATCGCGCCGCGCTTCGCCGAAAACCCACCAGTTGTCGCGGTAGGTGGCGCGTGCGTTCTGGTCGCGCTCCGGCTTTACCCGTTCGCAAACCCACTGGTAGGTCGCCGGATAACGGCTGCGCACGTCTGCTGCGGTCAACCCGAATAAATCGATGATTTTCACGCCGCGCGGCCGGTCGGTCAGGTCGCGGCCATTGCGGTAATCCTTGATCGGTGCGTCGGCTTCGAGTCTGGCAGCCTCCTCGGGCGTGACGATGAAACCCGCGCCAATCAACTGATAGCCACGCGAACCCAGCTTGCCATTGGCCTGCAACGGCTTGGCATCCGCAACATCCGCCCCCATCCGCAAATCGGCGTGCAGCTTGCCGCTGCGGCTTTCCAGCGTCACCTCCAGCCCTTCGCCGCCGGCTTCGCGCTCGCTGGTTACGGTCAACAGCCGGCCATCGCCGTTTTTCGTTGCCGTGCCAACGGTCATCGCAATGCGCACGGCGGCGCCGTCGGCGCTGTCGACCCACGGGTGGTCGGGGATGGCGAAGGCGAGGTGCAGGCCGTCGGCGAGCGCCTGCTGGACGAGGCGGCGGTTGAAGGTCTGTTTCAGGCTGTTGGTGGTGATGAAGCCGAAGCGTTGCACCGCACCGGCATTGACCAGCGCGGCGGCGTGCTGCCACCAGTACATGACGTAGTCGGCGGATTCCGGCACTTCGGACCAGGTCGACCGCAGCGCTTCGACGTAACCGTCGCCGAGGGCGGCGCGCAGGGTGGCGGCGCCGATGAAGGGCGGGTTGCCGACGATGTAGTCGGCGGCCGGCCATTGGGCGCGACGCGGGTTGTGGTAGCGCAGCAGCGGCTGGCGGGCGCTTTCGTCGGGCACCTGTTCGCCGGTGATGGCGTGGGCCTTGGTGGTCTTGCCGTCCCAGCGGCTTTGCGGGTTGCCGTTCCGGTCGCAGACGGGTTCGCTGCCGTCGTGGGCGAGCACGGCGTCACGGCATTCGATGTTCCTGAAATCGCGCAGGATGGGGCTGGGCGGCAGGCCGGCGCTGCGCGTGCGGAAGTGCCATTGCAGGTAGCCGATCCAGAGGACGAGTTCGGCGATGGCGGCGGCGCGCGGGTTGAGTTCGAGGCCGAGGAACTGGTGCGGGTCGACGGTGAGGCCTTCCGCTTCCAGCCGCTGCTGGGAGCCGCCCAGGGTCTGGCCGATGCTGTGGGCGAAGTCGAGGATTTCACCTTCGAGACGCTTCATGTGTTCGAGCGTGACGTAGAGGAAATTGGCCGAGCCGCAGGCCGGGTCGAGCACGCGCACCTGACACAGGCGGTGGTGGAAGGCATCGATTTCGGCGAGCGCGGCGGCGGGCTTGCCTTCGTTGGCGAGGAGCAGCGCGGCGGCCTGAACGTTGGCCCACTGTTCGCGCAGGGGCTCGATGACGGTGGGCAGGACGAGGCGTTCGACGTAGGGGCGCGGGGTGTAGTGGGCGCCGAGGCTGTGGCGCTCGGCGGGGTCGAGGGCGCGTTCGAGCAGGGTGCCGAAGATGGCGGGTTCGACCTGCGTCCAGTCGGCGCTGGCGGCCTGGCGCAGGAGGCCGATCTGGTCGCGGTCGAGCGGGAGGACGTCCGGTGTTTTGAAAAGCTTGCCGTTGAAGCGCGGCAGGGTGTGACGGAGGACGACAGAGAAGCCGCCTGCGTCCATCTCTTTCCACAGGGCGCCGACGAGCGGGACGAACTGGCCGGGGTCGCGCTGCAGGGATTCGAGCAGGTCGGTAAACGCCCGCCTGGGCAGCAGGCCGACGTCTTCGGCGAACATGCTGAACAGGCAGCGGGTGAGAAAGCCGGCGACGCGCTCGGGGCTGTAGTTGCCCGACCCACCGGCGCTTTCCAGCGCCTTGGCGACGCCGGCGAGCTTTTCGGCGATCTGCCGGGTGGCGCGGGCGGCGGCGCGGGATGGGTCGAGGCTCTGCGGGTCGGTCCAGATGGCCGAGAGGCGGGCGCGGATGGCGTCGTCGGCCAGGTCGGCGAGCTTGATGCGGTGCGAGCGCGGGTCGGGGAACGGGGTATAGGTGGCGCCGCTGCGGGTGAAATCGGCGTAGATTTCGAGGACGTTGCCGACGTCGACCGTAACAAGGAAGGGCGGCCTGCCCTCCTCCGCCGGCAGCGCCCGGGCGTAGCCTTCGGCCTGGGCGCGGGCGCGCAGCATGGCGTCGTCGAAGCCCTTGCTCTGCGCGTTCTGCTTGAGCTTCTTGGCTTCGAGAACGAAATGGCCGCGCTTGTAGCAGTCGATGCGCCCTTCCGAGGTCTTGCCGTCGCCGTGGCGGAAGATCACGCGGCGCTCGAAGACGTAGTCGTTGTCGCGCGTATCCTCGCGCGCCGGGTTGGGCGGCGGCTGGTCGAGCAGTGCGGCCAGCTCGCGAACGAAGCTCTGCGCGTTGGCGAGTTCGGAACCGCTGGCGTGCTGCCAGCGGGCGATGAATTGCTCGGCGGTCATGCGAAATCGCCCGTCATGAAGGATGGGCGATGATAAACCGGTTTTGGGCGGTTTTTGGGGGTGGACCGCAGCAGGTGGTCAAAGCACCAGTTGCGTCCCCAGTTCGACGACCCGCGTGGTCGGGATCTTGAAGAAGTCGGTGGCGCTGGTGGCGTTCTTGGACATGACGGCGAACAGGCGGGCGCGCCAGGGGAGGATGTTGAGCCAGGTGAGGCGCGGGATGACGGTTTCGCGGGAAACGTAGAAGGTGGTTTCCATCATGTCGAAGCCTTCGCCAAAACGGTTGCAGAACTTGAGGGCGCTGGGCACGTCGGGGTCTTCCATGAAGCCATAACGGATGATGACGCGCAGGAAGCCCTTGGACAGCCGGTGCACGTAGAGGCGATCGAGATCGTTCACATAGGGCG
>Ga0209507_1002959_pt1 | contig 11009 bp, 13 predicted proteins | sample AD_UKC028_MetaG_FD_184414 | JGI IMG/M metagenome (GOLD analysis project Ga0209507, IMG submission 184414) | Active sludge microbial communities of municipal wastewater-treating anaerobic digesters from USA - AD_UKC028_MetaG (SPAdes) (version 2) | ecosystem: Engineered > Bioreactor > Anaerobic >...
AAGCCAAGCAGGTGTTATCCGACCTGTTCTTTGACTACCTGGATTTGGTAGATCGGCTCAAGCCGAAAGTGTCTATTGCTGAAAACGTCAAGGGCATGATCATCGGCAACGCCAAGGGCTATACCAAACTGATCATGGCGCGGTTCAAAGAGATCGGCTATCGCCCGCAGTTGTTCCTGCTGAATGCCGCCGATTGTGGCGTACCGCAACGCCGGGAACGGGTGTTTTTCTGTGCGCTGCGGAATGACCTTGACAGACCGCTGTTGAAGTTAGCGCCGACGCATCGATGGATTAGCGCGGGGGAAGCAACAAGGGACGTGCAGGAATTGACGGCGGCGGAACGGGAAGATACTAAGCCGAGCGAAAGCGGAAAAAAATACTATTTACAAACAAAGCCGGGAAATAATTATGCTGTGGCTTGTGAACGAGAAACAGGATCTGCGGCCTTTTTTAACTACGGTAGATTAAACGGTAAACAGCCAAGTCCCACGCTGACAGCCGCTAGCGCAACACGATCATGTGATATGCACTGGTCAGAAAGCCGTTCGCTTACCTACCGCGAATGGAAGCGCCTCGGCTCCTTTCCCGACGACTACCACGCCAAGACCGACAAGATCGGCAAATACATGATTGGCATGTCCGTACCACCAAAAATGACAGAAGCGGTGGCGCGGGCCGTCATTGATCAGTGGTTGCTGCCTGAATGACCGCCCTTTCCATCCTGCAATCCGCCGCTGAAATCCTGCGCCCGCCGCGCCGGATGCCGGTTGCTGAAGCGGCTGCTCGCTATCTGCATATTCATCGGCCTGGCAGCGATAGTTCTGCTTGGCGGCCCGATTTGGTGCCGTATATGGTGGAACCGATGAACCGGCTAGCTGACCGCACTGTTGAGGCCGTCATCTTTGTCGGGCCGGCGCGAACCGGCAAAACGGCTGCGTTGATTCTGGGCTGGATGGCCTATGCCGTCTGCTGTGATCCTGGAGACTTCCTGATTCTCAACACTTCGGAAGCGACCGCCCGCGATTTCAGCAAAGACGATATCGCCCGCGCTCATCGCCATTCGCCGGAACTGAAAGCACGGCTCTCATCCTATGCCAGTGATGACAACGTATTTGATAAGCAATACCGGCATGGAATGCGCCTGCTACTCGGCTGGCCCAGCATCAATCAACTGTCCGGTCGCACCCTGCGCTATGTGGCGATCACCGACTACGACCGCATGGCCGATAACATCGACGGCGAAGGTGATCCCTATACCCTGGCCAGCAAGCGGGTACAGACCTTCCTGAGTGCCGGGCGCGTCTGCGTGGAATCGTCGCCTGGCTGGCTAATCGAAGACGCCAAATGGCAATACCGCGATCCGCACGAAGGCCCGCCGTGCAAGGGGATTTTCGGCTTGTACAATCAGGGCGACCGCCGCCGCTGGTACTGGCCCTGCCCTGATTGCGGGATGTACTTTACCGCCGCGCCCGGGCCGGATGCGTTGATCGAAGTCGAAGGAGAGGCGCGGTTGATCTGTCCGCATTGCGGGGCCGCCATTGGCCGCGACAAGAAGCGGACCATGAACGCGGCGGGCGTCTGGCTGGCATCAGGGCAAACCATCAGCTCGGACGGCGTGATAGCCGGAGAGCCGCCGAAATCAAAGCTGGCCAGCTATTGGCTGACCGGCCCGGCGGCGGTCTATCAAAGCTGGGATTCATTATGGCGGAAGGTGCAGGCCGCGCAGGAAGACCTGGACAAGACCGGCGCTGAAGAGCGGTTGCAAGCGGTCATGAGCGGTGATTTCGGCATGGCCTATCGGCCTCGCCAACTGCACGTTATCCGCGATCCGCGCATCCTGCAGGAACGAGCGGAAGACGTGCAGAAACGCACGATTCCGCCCGGCGTCTGTTTTCTCACGGCGGCGGTGGACGTGCAGAAAAATCGTTTTGTGGTGCAGGTCGTGGGCTGGGGTCAGGACGGCGAACGCTGGCTGGTTGACCGTTATAACTTGCGCTGGTCGCGGCGCAAGGGTGGCAACGACGAGCCGGAGCCGATTGATCCAGCGGGCCGCCTGGAAGATTGGGCGCTACTGATCGATCAAGTCATCCGCAAGCCCTATCCGTTTGTTCATGACGAAACGCAAGGACTGGCGCCGCTGATGACGGCGGTGGATTCAGGCGGCAAGGCCGGCGTCACCGAGCGGGCCTATTTGTTCTGGCGGCAAGCCCGCCGTTCCGGCGCCAGCCGCAGCTTGATGCTGGTCAAGGGCGCATCGTCCAAAGATGGGCCGCGCATCTCTAAGACTTACCCGGACGCCAGCAAGCGGCAAGATCGCAAGGCCAACGCACGCGGCGAAATCCCTGTGTGGCTGCTCAATACCTTGATACTGAAAGACGCTCTGGCGGCGGACATGGAACGTACTGAACCAGGACCGGGTTATATCCACTGGCCGGCCTGGCTGGGCGGCTGGTTTTTTGAAGAATTGACCGCAGAAGTGCGCACAGCGAAAGGCTGGGAGAATGCCGGGGGCGCCCGCAATGAAGCAATGGACCTAATGGTCTATAACCAAGCCGCTTGGCTTTGTCTGCGCGCAGAACGGTTGGACTGGAACAATCCGCCCGCCTGGGCGCAACCGATTCGCTCGGCGATCCCGATTAAGTCGGGGGAACCTGCCGCCGCATCCAAACCGCCACCCAAATCGAAGCCGACGCCGCCCGCTGGCGGTGGATTTATCAATCGACCTGTTGGAGTTCCATGGATACGTTAAACGGCGCGGATTCCAACGCCCGGATGAGCGGCTTGTCCGCTCGATCCGATAGTTAGCCCTTCGAAATTTCCGAGAAATATTTTTGAAAAATAGTTGACAGTCTACCGGATTGGTGTATACTAACAATCAAGAAGTTAGTGAAACCAACCGGAGAGAGAGAAGATGAACTTGATCGAAAGCATTGTCAGGAATCATCGCCGTATTGAAATCCACAATCGCAATTGTGGTGGGTTAGGGTCATGGTACCAAGTATCATTTTCTGTAGAAACTTGGGGCTGCGGATGGAAACATGCCGGGGTTAAGACTTTCGCCAAAGAAGCAAGCGCCAAGAAAGCTGCGGAACTATTTTTGAAATGAAGAGTTCTCACGGCGGCCCCAGGGACGGGGCCGGACGCAAGCCGATTCCGGCGACGCTCATGAAGAGCGTCAAGCTTACGCCTGCCCAATGGGAACGGGCGCGTCTTATCGGCGATGGCAACTCGGCGGAGGGTATCCGCCGCGCCCTGGATGCGTGGCAGGCTAATAAGTAGATAACCCGCAAAAACGAGGTATTATGGAAAACTGGCACCACCCCACCGGAAACACTCCAAAAACTGTAACGCTGGTTTGTCTCGGCCCCTCCCGCAATGCCTATGTCGGCGGGCTATTTGAGCATGATCTTTCGGAAGCGTGCATTGGCGCTGATGAAATCTGGACGCTCAACCGGGGTGCCAATGTCTTTCACCATGACCTGCTCTGGGTCATGGATCATATCCAGGGGGAAGCCGACAAGAACCCGCGCTACGGCGCCTCGCTCTGGCACCATGACAAGCCGATCATCACCAGCGACGATCTTGACGGATGGCCGGCGCATGTCCATGCCTATCCCTTCAAGGCCATTTGGAATTGGCTGGCTGAGACGATCAATCCGATGCACGGCGATTGGTTTCACAACTCGGTGGCCTACATCGTGGTCTATGCTGCCTTTATCGGCGTCAAGGAGCTGCGTGTTTTCGGCGCGGACTATGCCAGCCATAGCAGCGGCGTGGTAGAAGACGGGCATCCCTGCGTCGCCTACTGGGTCGGAAAAATGGAAGCGGCGGGCCTGATCGTCAAAGCGCCGATAGAGAGCCAATTCCTCGGAATCAATCAGCGCGGTTGGCTGTACGGCTATCGTCACGACCCGCGCACGATACCCAGCAACCGCAAGCGGTTTCGTGACCTGGTTGGATTGCCGCCTGAAGCCGACAGCGTGAGTTTATGGAGTGGCGAGCGGCAAGTCGCGCCGACTCTGGCCGGGATTCAGCCCGATCATGTCCACCGCTATCAATGGGCGGCCAAGAAGGTTACGGGAACGGTCTATGATCTAGGCTGTGGGATTGGCTATGGGTCGGCGGTACTCGCAGATGCCGAAGGCGTTGAAAAGGTCTTTGCAATCGACCGCTCGGCTGAAAGCATTGCGTATGCCCAGCAGCATTATGCGCGAGAAACCATCCAGCATGTGGTTGCGGATTTAAGCCAGCCTGGGCGATTTGTCTATGATGGCGATTGGGCCGTGGCATTCGAACTGGTGGAACACTTGGTAGACCCGTTGTCGCTGTTGCGGGATTTGCCAGTCAAGCACCTGATTCTCAGCGTCCCTAATGAAACCGCCGTGCCCTATTCTCCCGAAACCGCGCCGCACCATCACCGGCACTATACCCGTTTTGACTTGGTGCGTTTGCTGACTGACGCCGGCTGGCGTGCTGTCTATTGGCGGTCGCAGATGGATCGAGAGGGGCAGGTTATCGAGTACCGCGAGGATTGTCGAACGATCATTGTAGAGGCACAACGATGCACAGATTCATCCATTACGACGACCGCGACTGGGGCCTGACCGAATTGGCGCGGGCCTATCAATTGGCTCCGACGACGCTCTACCGCCGGCTGGAACGGTTTGGTGAATCCGCCAGCGGAATCCATAGAGCCTTGGCTACAGGCATCGTGAGCAGGGAAGCGGCGGGGCGGCTCGGCGCTTCCCGGAGTCCGTGGCGGTATCAGGGCCGGGTCATCGCTTCTAGCACATCCGGGTTCCCGTCCAGATAATGCTGCACGGCCACTAAGACTTCGCGCCGTCCATGCAAATAAACCCGGGTGAAGTTGAACTGGGATTGACTGCTTTCAGCCCTCAGCAATCCGCCGTCGCATTCGCCGATAGCTGCTTCCAAACAAAGCCGCAGTGCGGCATATGGATCGGATTCAATCTTAATAGTCTCTGGTTTCATAAAATCCTCGATTCACTATTGATTTCACTGGATAGAATAGCATATATAGGAAATTCCAAAACCTATAATGAGGCGCGTATGACTTTCCCTGTGAGCGAAGTATCGTTGGATGAATTGGTTGAATCTCTGGGCAGCATCGAGCAGGAAATCCAGCAGCGGGTGAAAACCGAATTGGCCGAACTCGATGCGCGGCGGGAGGTGTTGTTAACACTGTTGAGTAGTGAGATTGTTGAATCTAGTTGCAAGCGATCCGAAGAAACTCCAAGCTATTCTGTTGTATATCCGCCAAAATACCGCGACCTGGCCACCGGCAAAACCTGGAGTGGCAGGGGCAAGCGCCCAAAATGGTTTGATTCCGAACGGGCTGATGATTTCCTGATCCCAGCCTAAACTCCGTCAATTCCAAAGACCCGCCACACGGCGGGTTTTTTATTTCCACTTGACAGGGGGAACATTGCACGCTTAACCAACGTGCATGAGTGAATTTACCGGCATTGCCCTAGCAACCATCAGTGGTTGGCTGACCGAGGCGCAACTCGCGCTGCACGATCTATCGGTTGGCAAGAAGGTCGTGAAGATCGGCAGTAGCGATAAGCAGCTTACTTTCACGCAGGCTGACATCAGGCAACTGCGGTCGTATGTCGGGCGGCTACAAATGGAGATTGCCATCCGCGCCGGCCAAACCACCGCCACTCCCTATTCGGTAGCAACATGGACCCGCTGACTCAAATTATTGCCTGGATTTCCCCATCCTGGGCTGCTTCTCGTATTCGCGGGCAAGAAGAAATCAAGCTGCATCAGGCCCGCCTCAAGGCAGCGCAACGCTATTACGACGCCGTGGCGATCACCGCCCAGCGCCCGCGCCGGGGCAACAATGCCAGTGCTGATCTTGTCATGGACAACGCGCGGGGCAACCTGCGCCAATTTGCCCGCTGGTTAGACGAGAACAATGATTTAGCGGTTGGCATCCTTGATGACCTCGTGACCAATGTCGTCGGCTGTGGCGCCGGCATGGAACCAATGGCCGTCAAGGGCAAGGAGCGAGAACCCGCTACCGACCTCAACCGGCAACTGGCCGACTTGTGGGCGGAATTCTGGCAAGCACCGGAAGTGACTGGGGAATTGCCGGGGGCGGAAGTGGAACGGCTGCTGTGCCGCTCCTGGCTGCGGGATGGCGAGGTTTTCGTCCACCACGTTACCAAGTCCATCGCTCCGTTTTCCTCGCGCGTACCCTATGCGCTGGAATTGCTGGAAGCGGATTTTGTGCCGTGGGACATGTTCCAGCCCAAAAGCAATGTAACTCACGGCATTGCGAAGGACGGCTGGGGCCGCCCGGTCGGTTACTGGGCTTATCGCCAGCATCCGGGCGGCAATATCTGGCAGTCCAGCAGTGACATGGTTTGGTTGCCCGCCGATCAGGTGCTACACCTCAAGTTTGTCCGCCGCCTGCACCAGACACGCGGGGCCTCACTGTTCCATGCCGTGCTGACCCGGCTGGATGACCTGAAGGACTACGAAGAATCCGAACGTATCGCGGCGCGAGTCGCAGCGGCCCTGACTGCCTACATCAAGCGCGACTCAGCCTTGAGCGATGTCGTGGCGGCCACCACCACGGATGGGGAAGACAGCACCACAACAAATCGCAGTTTCAGTATGTCTCCAGGGCTGGTCTTTGACGGATTGCTGCCCGGCGAGGATGTCGGCGTCATCGACCCGAAGCGCCCGAATCCGAACCTGGAAACCTTCCGCAATGCCATGCTGCGGGCGGTCGCGGCGGGCACGGGTACTAGATTTAGTAGTATCGCCAAGAACTACAACGGTACATATAGTGCCCAGCGCCAAGAATTGGTGGAAGCAGTCACGCACTACCGGCGCTTGTTCGGCTACCTCAAAGTCAAGCTGTACCTGCCCGTCTGGCGGCAATTCGTGGATGCCAGCCGCCTGGCCGGCCTGATCCGCGTGCCCGCTGGCGTGGATGAAGCCAGTCTTTACCATCCAGAAGTTAGGGCACCGAATATGCCCTGGATTGATCCTAAGAAGGAAATCGAAGCCTTCGCAATGATGGTCGAGAATGGCTTCCGGTCCCGCTGGCAAATCATCCGCGACCTCGGCGGCGATCCCGCGACCGTGGACGCACAACTGGAAGCGGACCCGCTGGATATTCGCCCAGTTCCGGGCCAGCCCGCCGCTGAAACCGGTCAGGCCGGTTCGCCAGAGCCGCCAGAACCGGAAGAAGATATAGACGAAATGGAGGAAGCCGCATGAACGCTGCTTGTGGTGGCAAGAAAAAGAAGGGCAAGCCGAAATGACGACTCGTGATTTTACCGGCCTGACCGGCGCCCGCTTTGAGCGCGAGGTGACGCTGAATGTCCGCGAAGCCAATGCGGAAGCGCGCACGGTGCCGGCTTCCCTGTCCAGCGAAGCGCCGGTCGCGCGCTGGTTCGGAATGGAAGTGCTCTCGCACGAAAAGGACGCTGTAGATTTGAGCCGCGCCGCCGAGGGCTTGCCGCTGCTGTTCGGGCACAGCCATGATCAGCCTATCGGCATTGTCGAGGGCGTTCGGCTCAAGGACGGCAAGCTACGCGGGCTGTTGCGCTTCTCGAACAACAGCCGCGCCAGGGAAGTTTTCCAGGACGTGCAGGATGGGTTTTTGAAGAACGTCTCCATCGGTTACACCGTAGACCGCTGGGAAGAATCCGCCGACAGCGATGCAATCCGGGTGACCGGCTGGACTTTGCTGGAGGCGTCTGTTGTAACCGTCCCCGCTGATGCAACGGTGGGAATCAATCGCTCTCTAGGAGCTAAAACTATGGCCGACGAAGCAAAAGCGGTTGATGCCGCCGACGCCGCCCCTGTGGTGGATATTACCAAAATGAAGCGCGACCATCTGATTGCCAAGAAAGCGGGTAAGGCTGAGGCGATCCGCGAGGAACGCACGCGCATCGCTGACCTTCAGGAACTCTTTGATCTGGACATCATCCCGCGCAACGATTTCTATGCCAGCCTGCGCGCCCGCGCCGTGGATGAAGGCTGGGGCGTGGAAGCCGCGCGTAAGATTCTGCTGGACGTGATGAGCGGCGAAACGGAACCGGCCGTGGAGTGGGCGCAGGTCAACGATGATCAGGTTGCGGGTCGCGGCGTTCGCACCCACGAAGGCCGCCTGCCGCCCGTCGTCGTGCCCGCTAAGCCCGGCAATCAATCCCGCACGCTGGGCAGTGTCCAGATGGGTGAGGATGGCCTGGACAAATTTATTAAGGGGGCCGAGGAAGGGCTGATGGTGCGCTCCGGTCTGGTCTCCGACAAAGAATCCATGCGCAAGGCCCGCGAAGGCGGTCTGTTTGGCAAGAGTCTGCGGACATTGGCTGGTGACTTCCTGCGGCTGAAAGGTGAAGCCACCGCTTCCCTACCCGATGATGAAGTAGTCTCTCGCGCCATCCTGACCCGCGCGGTCGGCCAGACCACCAGCGATTTCACCTATCTTCTAGGCAACGTCGCGAACAAGGCGCTGCTGGTCGGTTTCGAGGAAGCCCCGGAAACGTGGAGCACCTGGACCCGGCGCGGGCAATTGCCCGATTTCAAGACCGCTGACCGTATCAACATGAGCGGCTTCACCGGGCTGGCGGAAGTGGCCGAAGACGGCGAGATCACCTATGGCAAGTTCACGGATCGCAAAGAAACGATCAAGTTAGTGCAATATGCCAAGAAGTACCGCATGTCGCGTCAACTGATTATCAATGACGATCTGGGTGGTTTGACGCAAGTGCCGCGCATGATGGGCCGGGCCGCCAATCGCAAGATCGGTGATGTGGTCTATGCCCTGCTCAATGGCACCGGCCCGACTTTGACTCAGGATAGTACGGCGCTATGGGATACCTCCACCCATAAGAATTATGTCGCTGCGGCAACTGCTCCTACAGTCGCTACACTGACGACTGCCACGGCGGCAATGGCGAAACAAACCGACCCCAACACCAGCGCCGTGCTCAATATCCGCCCGCGCTATCTGGTGGTGCCGGTGGCGCTGGAAACTACCGCCAGGGTGCTGATGGCGGCCCAGTATGATCCTGCTGGCACGGCGGGCACCTTGCCGCCCAATCCGTTCAGCGGTCGGTTCGAGGTCGTCACCGACGCGCGGCTGGACGGCCAGACTTACGGTGCCTATGCCTGGTATCTGTTCGCCGATCCCAATGTCTACGACACCTTTGAAGTCGCATTCCTCAACGGCATTGCCGAACCCTACTTGCGCGAGAACCAAAGCTGGGACTTGCAGGGCGTCGAATACGTCGTCGGCATTGATTTCGGCGTGTCTGCTCTGGACTTCCGGGCCGTGCATAAGTATCGCGGCAACTAATGAAAAGACGCCTCGCCTTCTGGCGAGGCTGTCACGAATTTACTACTGGAGATTGATCATGGCTCAAAGTCTACAAGACGGTGAAGTTTATCAGTACACCACCACCGGGGCGGTGGCCAACGGCCAACTGCTAGTACTCGGTCGTATGGCCGGAGTTGCCCTCAATGCGGCGACTGGCGCCGGCCAGAAAATCGGCGTGGCGTTGGAAGGCGTGTTTTCGGTTGCCTCTGTCGCCACTGGGGCCAAGACGGCTGGCCTGCGGGCGATGTACCGCTCCACGGGTTCGCAACTGAAGGTTGTGACTGTTTCCGGCGTGGCTGGAACCGGGAAATACACCATCGGCAATATTTGGGAAGCGGCGGCCACGTCTTCCACGACAGTCAAAATCCGGCTGATCGGTGGCCCGATTATCGCCACAGCATGAAGGAGTGAGCGGCGATGAGCGCAATTCCGGCATGGGCTTATCTCACGAATGGCCTGGAAGATTTGGCGACTGAAATCTATGCCATTATCGGCTGGGAATAGCCAGTAATGCCCGCATCGTTATTTGATACGATTATGCGAGACACGGCAATTCCAGCACTGGAAAACGTGTTCGGGATTGCCGCGACGCACACCAATTCTTATGGCGACGAAATTGCAGTGACGATTATCCTGCAATCCGAATTAGTGCCGACGGGAGAATTCGGCGAGCGGATGGAAATGCGCTATACCATCGAACTTGATAAAGCTCTGGCTGCGTCTATCGGCGATACTTTCTCGGTAGAGAATGACCCGACCGACGAGGATGCTAATCCCGATCCGACGCTCTGGAAAACCACGCAATTATTGACTGACGATGGCTATCTACAGAAGTTCGCGGTGATTGCAGCATGAGCGCCAAGGCGGCCATTGCCGCGCTGAAAGTACAACTCGCAACGGTCTATACCCCATTGACCGGGCGTGCGGCGTTAGAAACGACCAGCGCCACCTTGCCGGTCATTACGATTTACAGCACTGGTGATTCTCGCGCCGCTGATCAAGATTACAGTGATCTAACATTCACCCGGCGGGTGACTATCGAAGCCAAGGTCACAGCGACCGCGACCTATGATAGTACGCTGGACGATGCACTAGCCGCGATTCGCGCTGTGATTGACCAGGATGCTTTGACTGGCGCCTGGTGGGGCGGAAATGCCCTGCGCGTGCAGGAAACTAGCGCCTCATTTTTCGCACCCGCGCCGAATAGCAACGAGGCGGTTTTGCAGATTAACCTGGAATTCGATTATCGCCCATGATTTCGCTGAGTGTTTGCACTCCGACCAGCGGCCTATTAAGAGCCGAATATGCGCTGTCTCTGTCGCAGTTCTGCATGAATTTTATGGTGGAAGCGGTTGATCCGAATGAACCGCGCCAGCATATCGTATTGCGCCAATACCAGTCTTCCAGCATTAGCAATGGGCGGGAATATCTGGCGCGCACTGCGCTGGACGAAAGCGCGACGCATATCCTGTTCATTGACGACGATATGAGTTTTGCGCCGGCAGTTCCGATGATGCTGCTTCGCCGGAAATTGCCGCTGGTCGCTTGCAATTACCGCATTCGCTTTCAAGGGATGCCGTTTTCTGCGTTCGCGCCAGACTTCCAAACCCGAATCGAAACCCGCGCCGATTCGCCCGATTTGGAG
>Ga0209507_1002963_pt1 | contig 11000 bp, 6 predicted proteins | sample AD_UKC028_MetaG_FD_184414 | JGI IMG/M metagenome (GOLD analysis project Ga0209507, IMG submission 184414) | Active sludge microbial communities of municipal wastewater-treating anaerobic digesters from USA - AD_UKC028_MetaG (SPAdes) (version 2) | ecosystem: Engineered > Bioreactor > Anaerobic >...
CCATCCTAACCGCCCAATCTTTCTTGGGCAAGTTGCTGAATGAGGAGGGGCTTGTCGTTGAGCAGGTGTCTTCTTCCTCTATCCGTGTCCCTTCGTCGAACATCACCATCAACTTTCTCCCATTGCCGTATCTGATCCCGTCCCTGAGTGAAGATATCCTCGATCTGCTCCGGCCGCATCAGGCGGAAGGCGTTCACCCGGTCATGGTGACGGTCAATCTATCGCGAGGCTTCTTCGAGCAGTGCCGCGAGGCGGGGATCAATGTCCTCGATGGGAAGGAGAACGGCGTTGTCCGCATACCGGGATTCCGATATGAGCGATTCATAGAAGAGGCCCGCAAGGGCCGTCCTACGGTCAAGGGGACTCCCTTCTCGATGAAGGCTTCCCGTATCGTGCGTGCGCTTCTTTCGGAACCGGACCACGATTGGAGTCAGGTGGAGCTGGCAAAGGCCACCGGTGTGACGCAGGGCTATCTGAGTATTCAGCAGAAGGTATTGCAGGGCGCCGGTTATATCGGGATCGAACAACGGAGGATCCAACTCATAGACCATGTCCGGCTTCTTTCCGATTGGGCGGAGCATTATCGCTGGGACCGTCATCAACAACTACGCTATGCCTTCAATGCAACGACCTATGAGGAGGGACTGGAGCGTTTTGGGACAGCGTTCCGGGGTAGGGGAGCAGCCTACGCCTTCACCGGGTGGAGCGGGGCCTTCCTGCGGGCGCCCTATGGCATCCCCGATAAATGGATGGCCTTCGTCGAGAAGGCTCCCGATCTGCCGGCGGAGTTGGGGCTCCATCCGGTGGTAGAGCAGGGGGAGAATGTGATCCTGATTGTTCCGCAAGATATCGGTGTCTTTCAGTTCGCACAGGAGATCAAGGGGCTCCGCGTGGTATCCGATCCGCAGTTGTATGTCGATCTCCGCAAGATGCCCGGCCGCGCCGCGGAGCAGGCCGAGGTGTTGCGCGATAAGTATCTGAATCGTGGGTTACCCGACGACGCATAGTGCATCATTGCAATATCTTATCCCTTTTCTGCACATTATCATCTGTTGTGTTAATGTGCATTATCGTGATAGGATGCTCCGGAATGGGTGGTCAGTTTTGTCTGAGATTTCCAGTGAGAGTCCAGAAATGCTTACCGTTCTCGATTCTTGTTCTTCGCTTTAAGAATATCGGCAACGGAAGTATCTCCGTTATCCTTGAGAAGATAACGATTGACATAAAAAGGAATGTGGGAGGAGGGAAGCCCCTCCATCGTTTTCCGGTAGATGGCTTCACGATGTTTGCCGAAATGAAGCGCTTCGATGGGCGCTTCGGCATAGAGAAGTTGTTCCCGGAAGGAATGCGCTATACCGTTCTCCAGCATGAATCGGGTAACGAACTGTTCCGCGCGATAGTCCTTCACGGTTCGAAGAAAATCGTTGTTGTGTGTTTCGAGCGATCGGTAGAATTTTTCATTCCAAGGATCGGGGCAATCTTCCATGATGGTATGAAGCATCGTCATCTGCTTCCCGTCGGCCCGCAGGAATTCCGACATTTGCTTCGCGGTGTCGATGTCCTTTTGGGCTTTATCCTTACTTCGTGAGGGAAGATCACCCACGATGTATTTGAGATAGGTGTAGGCGGCGGGGTGGGGGACCGTAATGCGCGCACCGCGATATTCGACCTTGATGGTGAATTTGGTGGCGAGGTCGAGGTACCGGAGCCGTGTGGCCTGTACTCCGTAACCGGGGATCTTCACCGGCGCGCTGTTCTCGTCGGAGCCGATATGAGGAAGCAGGAAATCGATCTCAAGAAGATTGTGCTGATAACGCATCTCCTTGGTCAGGGATGCTGTGGTTTCGACGAACCCCAGTTGATGCAGATAATCGGTCAGAGGAAAGGAATTCTTGACGCGCGGTGGATGTCTGAAAAGGAAGTCGGCATCGGTCGTGTATTTGGAGGGTATTCTCGGATCCCCATAGTGAAGTCGGTACATCTTAAGAGTCCAGCCACCGATAAGCACCATATCGTCAAGCGACCCGTGAGCATTGAGCTCTTGAAGAATGCTGTTGAAAAGGTCTAGTTGACGCTGTTCATCGACGATTCTTTCCTGCGCCATCTCCGCTCCTCGCGTCCTTTGATTATTCGTATTGCCATTTCGAGATCCTCTACCTGGTGCTTCATGTCTCTGATCTCGCGCATCAGGTAATGGCTTCTCGCCAGTTTTTTGTCCATATCGATATAGGCCGGCGACCACTTGAGGCCAAGATATTGTGATTTCTGACGGCTGCCTTCCTTGTACTTACGGTAGGCGTACTCGTCATTTCCTTTCTTTTTGACCACGAGCGATCCTTTGGGAAGTTCCTCGTAGTTCTTCTGATAGAGAGGAAGTACTTCTTTAAGGCGTTCGTGTTCGTCCACCAGCATTCCCAAAATGACCGAAGGCATGTTCTCCTCCATAGTGTCCACACTATGCACATGTTCATTATAGGTGTGTGGGCCATCTTGTCAAGAAGATTTTTAGTGCGATCTCCAATAAAAGGGGGAGCGCCGGTTTTTTTGACTTGAGTGGGGTGGGGGATACAATACCCTGTCTGTGATGGATAACATCGACGCGAAGGGGCATACGATGAGCATTACGAAGGTTGAGTTGGCCGAGATCGTCTACGAGGCCATGCATGTTGACAAGAAGCAGGCGGCCGAGTTGGTCGACCTGTTCTTCGAGGAGATGAAGGCCGGGTTGCTGAAGGATGGAGATCTCCAGATATCGGGCTTCGGCAAACTTGAGATCAAGCAGAAGCGGCCTCGCCGCGGCCGCAATCCGGTGACCGGCAAAGACATGATCATCACGGCGCGGAAGATCGTGAGCTTCAAGCATAGCACTGTGCTCAAGGGTCGGCTGAATAGCGGGAAATCGTAGTGAACGAAGAAAAGATCAAGGATCTCATTATCGGCTGGAGTTGGACTTTTGCCAAGACCATGCCGCAGATCCCTCATTGGTATGTAGTCCGCTCACCGGAGAACGAAGAGGCCTTTATCGAGTTCGTTGAGTTCATCAGGGTTCACGGCGTCGAGGAAAGATTCGGGCAGAGCACCTACCTCTATCTCTATATCGGGGAGTACAAGTATTGGACCATGGGCAATCCGGTACCCGAGACGACGATTATAAATCGAGCACTGGCAAAAAGACCGACCGAGGAAGAAACGACCTCCCAGAATGCCCTAGGCGAGGCAAAAGGGGTCGGGCTTAGGATAAAAGTAAAGTCCTAATAAAATCAAGTAGTTACTTCGCATAATTATCCGTTATGTAAACTAGATGGTTCTTTCTGCCGAAAATCCCGTGTGATTCTAATAATATACCTTATGTAAACTAGAGTGGAGAATCCGGTCGAACTGGCCACCCCTTGGAAGAGGTCAGCCGAACAGCGGATTGAGTGTGCCCCGAAACCTCTCCATAGTCAACATTTTCTCCCGGCTGTCACCATGTGTTGCGCTGCTGGTCCGTTTGCGTGACTCTTTTTACCAGAGCTTATCAATTAGATTCGAGAACTTATTGAAAACAGAGCTTGTTGTTGTAAGTGCTTTTATCCCATCTGTCTTAGGTGTGTAATCGTCAAACGGACATTGGTCAGGATACGCGTCGCAATAGCACTCCATGTCTCGGACGACCAGTTCCTTGCTGACATTCCAAGCGGTTTCATATACCAGCCAATGTTTCCAGAAAAAAGCTCTGAGCTTATATGACTTTTGATCCCAATCTTCCTGCATACAGATGTTCTTGCCATCACTGAAACGGTAATAACAAAGAACGCTAACGCTATCCTCGGGCGCTCCTCCGTTGGCATACACCAGTTCTTTGTTGTAAACTAGATACTTATCGTCCAGATCGTACATGTTCATCCGCATGTTGTCGAAGGAGAACAATGTCTTATATGTGATATTCGTTAGGTCATTGATCTTCGCCTCGATAACCTTGATGGTGAAAGTCTGAAAATCATCGGTGGAGGATGAAGTTGCGAAATAAACCGTGTTCGCGTCTTTGATGAGGGGGGTAAAACCAGTCTCGCCTTCCCTTGTCAGCTTTCTACACCCCGAATCGCCTTTGTCGAGATCGCAAAGTGTCACTTGATAATCCCAATCGTAGTATGCCACCAAGTTATCAAGCATCGACGGGAAATAAGGGCGCCGCTCAAGTCCTTGTAGAGTGTTTTTCTTGTAGGTCAACTCTTTCCACTTGTCCCATTCGCCGACTTTAGAGTATATGATGCGGGCATCGCTTCCAGAACCATCGGTTTCATAGTAAGCCAACATAAACAGATATTTCTCGCTGGCACGAAAATCGGAGGTGCCATAAAATGGTGCTCCTTTATACGCGAAGCCATATTGATTCCCTGCGAAGTCGTAATACACGACCTGTCTGGGATTGCTAGTAGAAGAAACCGACTGGTCGGAGGAAATCAAGAATAAATAGTCATCAGTCACGACACCCTCACTGTATGCTCTGCCGTAGCGAATAGCGGATCGGGTAGACATATCATATAAATATGCACTTTCAGCTTGCCATGTTTGAACAACTTTTCCACCAGCTATTCCAAATAAGAATTTCCCATTTTTCTCAGACACATGCAATCTATCGCCAATCTCGAATGTGCCCCAACACCCCGGGGTGAGCAGGTAATCACACGAATGAGTGGCCACCTCAACATTCTTTTTCTCAATACATTTCCCATCAGGATAGCCGGGTATAATAGGCGAATTCTCGATTATCTGAGCTTCATGCGGATAATGATCGGCACAGGCGTCGAACGGAACGGGAATGCATTCATCCAATGGTTTGCTTGGACCTTGGAACTTTTTATCCCACAACTGGCCCCGCACATTCTCCGGGTCGCTGGCAACTATGTCGATATCGCCGTAGTAGATATAGGCAATGTTTCGATCCTCGTCGGGATAGGAAGTTTTATATGGATCTTCCAGCATATCGGGGTATTCGTGCTCGGTAAGTACCATATCCCGGTCGACGAGATCTATGTCGACCGTGTCTTCATCTTTCTCTTCCATCCAGAAGTCGACATCGTTTCCCGGTATCTCTACGCAATATTGCGCCGTGTTGCAGGTAAAACCGTACTCGCAGTTGCCGCAAATTACAGTACCGATCATTCCGCACCGGCCAACACAGACTTTCGATGGATCTGTGTCGTTTTCAGCTTTCGAAAAATTACATGCTACTGCTAAAAAAAACATGAGTATGAGTGTGGGGGCGGTCACACCGCCCCCAAGAGCAAAGAGATGTCTCATCCTCAGCACCCGGACCAGTAGCAGTCGCCGGTATCCCACGCGGTGCAGGTGCTGTTACAGTATGCCGTGCCACTGTCCCATTCGTTCGGATCAAGGAGTCCGCATTCTTCGGTGTTCCCATCGCAGAACTCGCCCGGTTCGATGATGCCGTTGCCGCAGATGCTCGGTACGGTGTTGCTCGTCGAGAGCTTCACCTTGTTCCCGTCGGGGATGTAGACCCAGCCGTTGTACAGGTAGTTCTCCTGCATCTCCCGCATGTCGCCGTCGAGCTCGAAGAAATCGAGGTAGGTATTCGGCAGGCCGACGAAGCGGTACTCATACCCGTCACAGGAGAGGTAGAAGGCCCCGTGGTCGGTCGTCAGTTCACCGGTCGAACAGTACGGATAGTCCCATGCTTTCCGGGTGAGGGTGGCGGCGTCACGGATATCGATGCCCGATGACCAGAAATCGTCCCAGTACATCGCCAGTTCGCCGTTGGCGATGGCAAAGTCCATGGTCGAGCCGATGTTGACATAGGCGAGACGGGCAAAGTTGGTCGTGCTGCGGATGTTGATGCCGTTGTCGTCGCCGACATAGAGATTGTCGTTGTAGAGTTGGATGCGGTACTGGTAGTTATACGGCGTGCTGTAGAATTGAAGCGAGGTCAGGGTGTTGGGGTTGACGGTATTGAGTTTATAGAGGCCGCCGCTGGTGGCAGCGTACATGATATCGCCATCAGCGACTTCGAGGTCGTAGACGGTCTTGTTGGTGGTGAAGGTACTCTTGAGGACCAGCGCGTTCGGGTCGCTGATGTCGTAGACCTTGATAGCGGTGCCGGTACCGACATAGAGCCGGTTCCCCTTACCTGCTACGCTGTAGACGGTCGTGCCGATCGAGTACTGCTTGTACCACGGGTGGGTGAAGGGGAGGCAGGCAGAGCCAATAAAAGTGCCGGCATTAAGAAGATCATCCGTTTCGTTCAGGCAGAAATTCTCAGCAACGGCAAAGTTGAAGTTCGTGTTTTCAAAAGCGATGTATTCTTCCGTAACAACGCCGTTGGCAGCAACATCGAATGAACGCACGGTGCCAGATTCAAATCCATCAAGGAGCGCGATTTTGACTGAACCATTGTTAGAATAGACCTTCATCATTGGGCTGTAAGAAGCAGGAATCGTCGCTTTTTGTTCGATACCATTGCTTTCAGAAAATGAGTACAGTGCGCTTCCACTGCTACTATACGGCGCAGTAAACATCAACACGCCTTCGATTACATTCATGCTCGAAAGAGAAAATCTGGCAGGATATTGCATTGTAGTGATCGGAATCCATGCACCATTAACGAATTTATCAATGCTGAGCAACCCCGTGTTGTTCTCTGCAAAAAGATAAAGCGTCTCGTTGATAACAAAGAGATTAAGGAATCGGGCATCGGTCATACGCAGGTCAGGAAGAGTCTCATGTGAATAGCCAGCTGTTACTGATTTAACTATTCGACCAAAGACAGGCTGGAAAAGATAGTTGTCGGTAAGACCCGCAGATGTCGTGTTGCCGTAGGAATAGACCCCCATGTTCGTCATGTTGCCTGCCAGATATAGAGAACCATTCATTGCGGCTACAGGCGCTTGACGATAATCACGGCCATTCGACACCGATTTTGAAATGCCGAATCCGTCACTCTCGTCGAGAAAGGAGAGTGTGTAAGTGTTCGCTGCGGAACGAGAATAGACAGCCATTGAAGAATGACCATCAAGAGTGATGGTAGTCTGGTAAGTTTCAGGAAGTCCTTGCCGCGATCCTTTGAGAATATCGTCTTCCAATGCTGTTCGCAGGATATTGCCGGGCATTAATATGCTGTCGCGAATTGGCTCATAGAGATTGCCCGGACCGGAGAGCCACCAAGGCGGAATACCGATGGTGTCGCGGAGATGTTGCCAGTAAGCATCGGAAAGTTTATTGGTATTGTCCCTCCAAAGAATACCAAAGGATTTTTTGATCCATAAGGGTATCGTTTCATAGAGACCTTGCGCATATTTGATAGTGTCTTTTGAACCTGTTGTTTGATGATAGTTCTCGAAGAAGGAGAAATCTATTTTTGATTTTGATGAGTCCGCCGGATCGGGACGGTATCCGGTAGTAGGCCCGACTTTCGCGGGCCCGAAGGAAGCTTTGGTAAGAGGGTAATCAAGGCCACAGTTCGGAACTGCTTGACCGATGGTTGCTTCGTCACAGTTAAGCGTCGTATATAATGGCAGGTCGCTTTCTATTGACAAATCTGTCCGAGCATCCCACAAATAAACGAATTTTGCTCGTGTTATGCCTGATTCCAACAGACCAAACTTTTCTTTGTTGGAGATGCCTTCCTCGCCGTTTATCCAAGCAACACCATCATCATCAATATAAACAGGCGTGTTATTGCTTTGGGCTGCAATGACAGGAGGGGTTTCGGTTGGTTTTAATTCGTAATTTGGTATGGCTGAAATTGTTTTCCAAGTCATATTTCCGGTCGTGCCGATAACATTTGGCCTAGAATGATCGGAGCCACAAGCATTATTGGGCAAGCAGAGGTCGTGTTGTACATCTGACACTCCGCAGTAACAACTGAATTTTGAGTTGAAGGTTTCAATTATATTGTCGCCTTCATAATCTTCCGTGTCTTTGAGTCCCACATTGCCCAATAATTGGATGTATTCACCTCTTGTGCATTCAAAACGACGAAAATCTGCTCCTCCGGTTAGTTCTGTACAATTTCTTTCTGTAGGCATATATCGTCCGACTGAATAAAACACTTGAGGGTCCACCATATCATCCAAGCCATCGCCATCACGGTCGCATTCGTCGCCTATGCCATCGTTGTTCCAGTCGTCTGTTGAGTATATATACAGGTTGTCAGTCGCCGGACAAATATCTTGGTAATCCAACACAGTATCATTGTCATAATCCTGACATGCATCACCCATGCCATCGTTGTTCCAGTCTTTTTGATTGCCGATTTCATCGTTTGGGCCATTAGAAACGGCAGGACAGTTGTCGTCTTCATCTAATAAAGTGTCGCCATCTGAATCTTGGCAAGCATCGCCAATACCATCATTATTGAAATCGGATTGATTATCGTTTGGTGTTTCTGGACAATTATCTAAATAAAACAAAGAACCATCATTATCATAGTCGGATTTGAGAAGTACTGATTTCTCTATGATTTTAATAATATTAACTCCCTTATTGCTGGTTTTTGAATGTACTCCTACTAATTTTCCATTTAATCCTAGCACGCCGGAACCAGAAGACCCATTGAATGTATATGTGTTGTTTGAATATTGCAGCATTTTACCGTTATCAAGTATATCACTTATTATTCCAGAATCTACCAACTCGCCATATAATGCTGGATATTGGATAATTAAAATCTCATTACTTTCATCAACAAGTGAAGGATCTCCTTCTACTCTTGTAAAGCCCGCTCTTATTCCGGCAGAAATATCATAGTTATTGGTATAATTATTTATTTTTAATATGGCGTAATCCAGACCATTCGGATCATCAATATCAGTGCGCCCTCTTTCTACGATCTCATCTATTCCATAATGTGTTCTCTGACGAAGAGTGTCTGTTCCGCCTATGTATTGATAGTCGAAATCAATGACCCAGTTTGAAGTCACTAAATATTCAGAAATATTAAAAGGATAGTCCGCGTCTTCCACACAGTGAGCAGCAGTTAAATACATATTTTCGCTAATCATCGTTCCGCTACACCAAAGACAGGTAAAATCAGATTCATCCTCTGACACACAATTCAAATCAAAATCAGTATCTATTGCTCGATTTATTGCTGAGACGGGTTTTTCGTGTTTGGCCACAAAATCTGACGAAAAATTAGAGCCTTCTTCCGGTTGCCAGATTTCTACTTTCTGATAACCTCCTTGTATAAAACAATTCTCTTGGGCATCAGGCCAAGGATTACAATAGGCAGCATAGGCGTTCTGAGTACAAATAACCAGAAAAACGAACAAGAACAATGAGATGAAACATTTAAAACTTTTTACCATCATCTCCTCCCTCTATCTCCGTTGTTGATGGACCCTGTATGTTGTGGATCTTTGTTCTTGCTTCCTCGGGCGAGCAATGCTTGCGGGGGACAAGGAGGCAGCAGGATTTTCATGCTTTCCCTTGAATGGATGAAGAATGGGAACCGCAATCAAAACCCCCCGTTCCTTACCCTCTGAGATACCAAATGCCCATCAAAAGATTCAGGTCCTTCGGATTTATCTTGTATCCATCCGATTTTGTTTGGTTATATTTTCCCATGACTGAGGATCCAAACCCGCCTTGTTTCGGCAAGAAATCTTTTCCCCGCACCAACCCCATGCAGATACCTTCCGGCTTTTGACTTTGCTACACCCCGTATTAAAAGCGTTCGGCTCAGAAAATCAAGTTTTCCGATGAGGGATCATTTCTCCTTGCTCGTCACTTCTTCCCCAGCGCCTTCTTCTTGCGCATGGACTCGCCCTTGATCTCGACGCGATGTGGTCCTCTTTTTTGTTTCTTCTGGCTGGATGACCCTGCTCAGAGGGTGGTCAACGGGACCGAGATATCAGCATCACATAAGATGCTTTATGTAAACTTGAGGGGGAAACAGCCGTCCTGATGCCCGTCTTTTGCCTTCAAAAAAGCCTCAAAATTCTAGTTGCAATTTATTTTGCATACGATATAATCGCTTAATCGTTCGTCATAAAACTGGGGAGAAAGCCGTGATTAAGAAATATTACCCGATGGCCGTGCTGCTCCCGCTCCTGCTTCTGGCGGGCATTTCCTGCAATAAGGACACCGCGAAGAGTGATACCGATACTGCGGACCTCGATGGCGACACTACGGTGCTTGACGACACCCTTGTCGTCGAAGATGATGCGATGTTCGCAGAATCCGATGATGCCTTATCCGACACGGATGTCGCTGTCTGTCCTAATCTCAAGATTTACGAGAATGTCAAGGCGGCGGGGTTCCCGTTCAAGGACACGAACGGCAAGATAACTTTCTGCCGTCCCGGATGCGATACCCCGACCGAGAATGACCCGCAATGCGCAAGGAATATCTGGGGTTGGCTTAATTGGGGAAGAAATCAAAAGTATCTGAGCGGCACCGAAACATTTAAAGAATGTTACCCGTGGCCCTGTGAAATGCCCGATATGAAGGCGACACCCATTACCTACAGCGAATGCGATAAGGGCGTGACCTCCGGTGGGTACACTGCTGACATGAGTGCCTTGTATGACTTGCGACTTCAGAATGGACAGATAGGCATACTCATGATGGGCGCAAGCATTGACGGGCTTCCTTCGCATCGTATGATTTCATACAACATTGCACAAGACACTTTTACGACGGTTGCCTATGCTTTTGAGGGAACAAACGGCCACGACAGATTTGTCTTTTCTTCAACTGCCGGAGACATAACCAACGACGATTTTGGCAACACCTACATTCTCTCGGCAAAGAAGAACTTAACAGGGTACAAATACGAGGTCATCTACGACGATCAGGAACATATGGCTTGGTTCAGCCGCCCGCCGCTGGTTGGTGAGAAATGGGTACTGCTGAACATAGAACACCGCACTAGCAAGAAGCAGGAAGTTCTCTACTCAAAAGTCGATGAATGGAAGTGGCAGAAGTTGATCGATGGACAGGTTGGTGAAGGTAATGTCGTCGATAACCATGTGGTGCTGGCCGCCCCCGGCAACAACATC
>Ga0209507_1002967_pt1 | contig 10992 bp, 12 predicted proteins | sample AD_UKC028_MetaG_FD_184414 | JGI IMG/M metagenome (GOLD analysis project Ga0209507, IMG submission 184414) | Active sludge microbial communities of municipal wastewater-treating anaerobic digesters from USA - AD_UKC028_MetaG (SPAdes) (version 2) | ecosystem: Engineered > Bioreactor > Anaerobic >...
AGGCAGCCACTCAGTGGTCTTTGACCAGGCGGAGAACAGGCTCCACGTGGAAAAGGCCCTGTTGCTTTTACTTTTAAAATGAGGAGAACATGGACAAGAAAGTAGTATTGGCATATTCGGGCGGGCTCGATACGTCCGTCATAATAAAATGGTTCGCCAAGAAGGGCTATGATGTGGTCGCGTATATGGCCGACGTAGGCCAGGGGTCCGACTTTGCCGCGTATAAGAAGAGGGCGTTGGCTACGGGCGCGTCGAAGGTCGTTGTGGAAGACCTGAAGGACGAGTTCGTGAAGGACTTCGTATTCAAGTCGCTGAAGGCGGGCGCCGTGTATGAGGGCGGCTACCTTCTCGCTACAGCGCTCTCGAGGCCGATAATAGCAAAGGGGCTGGTCGAGACCGCGCGCAGGGAGAAAGCCGGCTATGTCGCGCACGGCTGCACGGGCAAGGGCAACGACCAGGTAAGGTTCGAGGTTACTGTCGGGTCGATCGACCCGAAACTGAAGATACTGGCGCCTGTCAGGGAGTGGGAGCTAAAGACAAGGGCCGAAGAGATAGATTATGCGAAGAAGAATAATATTCCCATTGATACAACAAAGAAGAAACCGTACTCGATTGATCTTAATCTATGGGGAATATCGATTGAGAGCGGGAAACTGGAAGATCCTTATTTTGAGCCTGGTGAAGATACGTATCAGCTTACAAAGGCAGTGAATAAGGCGAAGGCGGAGCCCGTCTATGTTGAGATCGAGTTCAATAAAGGCGTTCCCGTCAAGCTGAACGGCAAAAAGATGGGCGGCGTGCCGCTTATCCTTAAGCTCGCGAAGATAGCAGGCGATGCGGGGGTCGGCAGGAGCGATATGATAGAGAACAGGCTCGTCGGGATCAAGTCGAGGGAGATATACGAGGCGCCGGCAGCGTGGACGCTGCATAACGCGCACAAGGCGCTCGAAAGCCTGGTCCTCGACAGGGAGACCCTGCATTTCAAGGAGCAGGTATCGCAGAAATATTCCGAGCTGGCGTATTACGGCCTCTGGTATACGCCGCTAAAGGAGGCGCTCGATAAGTTCATCGACGAAACGCAGAAGGATGTGAGCGGGACGGTAAGGGTGAAGCTCCATAAGGGCCACTGTGTGGTCGTGGGCAGGAAGTCCCCGAACTCGCTTTACAAGAAGGAACTCGCTACATACGAGGAAGGCGACAAGTTCGACCAGTCGCTCGCGAAGGGGTTCATCCAGATATGGGGGCTCCCTTACAAAGGTTCATATAAAGGGCCGAAAAAATGAAAAAGAAACTGTGGGGCGGGAGGTTCAAGAAATCGCAGGACCCTGAATTCGAGGAGTTCTCGGGAAGCATCTGCTTCGATCACAGGCTCGCGAAATATGATGTCCTCGGCTCCATGGCGCACGCGATGATGCTCGGAAAGTGCGGAATAATCCCGAAAAAGGACGCGGCAAGCATCGTAAAAGGCCTCAACTCGATCATGAAGGATATTGTGTCGGGGAGGTTCAAGTATGATCTTACCGCGGAAGATATACATACGAATATACAGAACGCGCTTGAAAAAAGAGCGGGTAAGGCGGCGCTGAAGCTGCATACCGCAAGATCGAGGAATGACCAGGTCGCGCTCGACACGAGGATGTACTGCAAGGACAAGGCGCAGGACCTTTTCAACCTCGTGGCCGGCGTACAGGACTCGCTTTTGGCGTTCGCGAGGAAGAATAAAGACGTGATTATACCCGGCCTTACGCATACGCAGCACGCGCAGCCGGTAATGCTCGCCGACCACGCATGGGCGTATATAGAGATGCTCGAAAGGGACAAGGCAAAGCTGCATTACGCGTACCATGTCGCGGACAGCCTCCCTCTCGGTGCATGCGCGCTCGCAGGCACGTCGCTGAAGATAGACAGGAAGTACGTGGCAAAGCAGCTTGGGTTCGCGAACATATGCGGGAATACGATAGATGCGGTATCAGACAGGGATTTTGTCATAGAGATGCTCGAGGCCGCGTCGGCGATATCGATGCACATCTCGAGGCTTTCGACGGACCTTATAATGTGGGCGACGCCGGAGTTCGGCTTCATCGAGATCGACCAGCAATTCTGCACGGGGTCAAGCATAATGCCGCAGAAGGTCAACCCCGATTTCCTTGAACTGGCGAGGGGTATGACCGGCAGGATATACGGCAACCTGCTGTCGGTCATGACGATGATGAAGGGCCTGCCGCTTTCCTATAACAGGGATATGCAGTGGGACAAACAGCCGCTCTTCGATTCCGTCGAGAAGGTATCAAAGGTCTTGTCGATAATGGAGAGGATGCTCAAGGGCGTCAAGGTCAATACGGAGAATACCGGCAGGGCGCTGCTCGACGAATCGCTCTATGCGACGGACCTGGCAGAGTATCTCGTGTCCAAGGGACTCGACTCGAGGCAGGCGCATGCGGCGGTGGGCAAGCTTGTATCCTCCACGCTGGAGAAGAAACAGAGGATATCAGGAATGGCGCTCTCGGAACTCAGGAGATATTCGGATAAGTTCGACAAGGACGTATTCAAACTCCTGGATCCGCACGTATCGGTAATGTCCCGGAGGAAAGGCAGGTAATGCACGAATTCAAGTATAAGGGAGATGAGCTGTTCTGCGAGGACGTTGGCATCGGCGGTATCGCCGCGGCAGTAGGCACGCCGTTCTACCTTTACAGCCACAAGACGCTGTTGGACCATTACAGGAAGCTGCGCGCGGCATTCTCGGAAATAAATCCCCTGATATGTTTCTCGATGAAGTCGAATTCGAGTTTAGCGGTGCTTACGACGCTCGTAAAGGCCGGCTCGGGGCTCGATGTCGTATCGGGCGGTGAGCTTTTCAAGGCGTTGAGGGTCGGATGCGACCCTAAAAAGATAGTATATGCGAGCGTCGGAAAGACCGAACGCGAGATAGAGAACGCCGTAAAGGCGGGTATATTATTCTTTAACGTCGAGTCGCTCCCGGAGCTTGCGCTCATAAATAAGGTGGCCTGCAGGCTCGGGCGCACCGTCGATTGCGCGCTCAGGGCGAACCCAGACGTCGACCCGCATACGCACAAGTTCATAACTACCGGGAAGGCGGATAACAAGTTCGGCCTCGATCTCAGGACTGTCGAGGAGACCTTCGTCAACTCGAAGGCATACACGCACGTGCGGATGAGGGGCATACATGTCCATATAGGTTCGCAGATAACAGAATCGGCCCCGTTCAGGAAAGCGATTACGAAGGTTGGCGGCCTTATCAAGAGGATAAGGAAGTCCGGCGCGAGAGTCGATTGGCTCAATATCGGCGGCGGCCTCGGGATCATATACAGGAATGAGCGCCCGCAGAGCGCCGAGCGTTTCGCAAAGGCGGTCATACCGATGATACGCAAGCTTGATGTCCGGCTTATCCTGGAGCCTGGAAGGTTCATCGTCGGCAACAGCGGCATACTTGTCGCGAAGGTGACCTATGTCAAGAAGGCGCGCTCAAAGAATTTCATAATCGTGGATGCGGCGATGAACGACCTCATGAGACCCTCGCTTTACGACGCGTACCATGAGATAGTCCCGGTCATAAGGAGGCCCGTTCGCAGGAGGATACTCGCGGATGTCGTCGGCCCCATATGCGAGAGCGGCGACGTCCTGGCGAAGGACAGGAAGCTGCCGGAGTTCCGTTCGGGCGAACTTATAGCCGTGATGGGCGCCGGCGCGTACGGATTCACGATGTCGAGCAATTACAACTCACGGCCGCGTTCCGCGGAGGTCATGGTGATACACGGCAAGTTCTATGTCGTCAGGGAGCGGGAGCGTTACGACGACCTTGTCAGGGGCGAGAATATACCGAAGGAATTGAAATGAGCCGGGTGCAGTTCACGAAGATGGTGGCGAGCGGCAACGATTTCGTAGTTATTGACAACCGTAAGGGCATTATCCCCGCGGCGGGACTGAAGGGTTTCGCGTCCGGCATATGCAGCAGGAACTATGGCGTAGGCGCGGACGGGCTGCTCACGATAGAGAAGTCGAAGAAAGCCGATTTCAGGATGAGGATAATCAACTCCGACGGCAGCGAGGCGGAGATGTGCGGCAACGGCGCGAGGTGCATAGCGCTCTACGCAAACCTCAACAGGATAGCGGGAAGGAAGATGGAGTTCGAGACGCTCGCAGGCATCATCGAGGCAGGCATCTCGGGCAGGCAGATAAAGCTGAAGATGTCGGACCCGAAGGGCCTCAAGCTCGACATCAACCTCGACATAAGCGACAGCGCGTATAACGTGAATTTCGTGAATACCGGCGTGCCTCATGCCGTTATCTTTTGCGATCGCGTTGAGGGACTGGACGTCGCAAGGATCGGAAAGGAAGTGCGTTACCACAGCGCTTTCGCGCCGAAAGGCACGAACGTAGATCTCGTGGAACCCGCCGGCGGCAATACGCTGAAGGTAAGGACATACGAGAGGGGAGTCGAGGGCGAGACGCTCGCCTGCGGGACGGGTGTCACCGCGTCCGCTGTGATAGCGGCGGCCGTAAAAGGGTTCAGGAGCCCCGTCACATGCATGACGAGAAGCGGCGATAAGCTGAAGGTATATTTCAGGAAAGACGGCAACGATTTTACCGGTGTATATCTTGAAGGCGGCGCAAAAACGGTATTCAGCGGGAAGTACGAAAAATAACAGGAGGTATCCGTCATGTTTGAGGGCTCTATAGTCGCGCTTGTGACGCCGTTCAAGAACGGCAAAGTCGACGAAGAGAAATTAAGGGAACTGGTCGAATTCCATATCAAGAACGGCACGTCCGGTATTGTGCCGTGCGGCACTACCGGCGAATCGGCGACGCTGACGCATGAAGAACATAACCGAGTCATCGAAGTCGTGATCGAGGCCGCGAAAAAGAGGATAAAGATCATTGCCGGCACAGGCTCAAACTCTACCGCTGAGGCGATCGACCTTACAAGGTATGCGGAGAAGGCGGGCGCCGACGCCGCGTTGCTGCTCTCGCCTTATTACAATAAGCCGACGCAGAGGGGCCTTTACATGCATTATAAGGCGATAGCCGATTCTGTGAAGATACCGGTAATACCCTACAATATACAATCGCGCACTGCGGTAAACATCGAGCCGGAGACGTTCCAGAAGCTCGCGCAAATAAAGAATATAGTCGGGGTGAAGGAATCGAGCGGCAACCTCGAGCAGATATCGAGGATAAGAATGCTCTGCGGCCCGAATTTCGAGATAATATCGGGTGATGACGCGCTGACGCTGCCTATTATGGCGGTCGGCGGCGTAGGCGTAATATCCGTCGTCGCGAATATAGTGCCGCGCGATGTCGCGGACCTCGTAGCGGCGTTCAGGAGCGGAGATGTCAAGAAAGCGCAGGAGCTGCATTACAAGCTGCTGCCCCTCGTAAGGGCGATGTTCATCGAGACGAACCCTATACCCGTTAAGACGGCGATGGAACTCGTCGGGATGCTTGAGCCGGAATTAAGGTTGCCTCTTTGCCACATGTCGGAAGAGAACCTCGCGAAGCTGGCCGAGGCGGTAAAGAAATACGGCCTGTAATAAGAAAGGTGGATATGGTCAAGATAGCGATATGCGGATGCGCGGGAAAGATGGGAGCGCGCATACTTTACTTTGCCGAGAAGGACAAGCAGATAAGCGTCACGCTGGGGCTTGAAGCCAAAGGCCACCCCTGCGTCGGCTCGAAAATGGGCTCAGGGGAGGTCTCGGATAACTGCGATGACGTGGCGCAGGCGGATGTCATCATAGATTTTACCTCGCCTGAAGCTACGATGGAGCACCTCGACGCAGCGGTAAGGTGCGGGAAGGCCATCGTAATAGGCACGACCGGCCTGTCCGATGCCCAGCTGGCAAAGATAAAGGAAGCGTCCGCGAAGATACCGGTAGTGCAGTCGCCGAATATGTCCATCGGGGTCAACCTGTTATTCCGGCTCGTAAAGGAAGCAGCCGAAAAGCTGTCGGGCGACTATTTGGTAAGGATGGTCGAGGCGCACCATATACATAAGAAGGACTCCCCGTCGGGGACCGCGAAGAAACTCGCGCAGATAATCAAGGAATCCTCGATGAAGGAAGTCGGGGACATCAAGTCGATACGCGAAGGCGAGATAGTCGGGGACCATAAGGTCACGTTCGAGAGCCCCTACGACATTATAGAACTCTCGCACAGCGCAAAGACAAGGGATATATTCGCCAAGGGGGCGATAGCCGCGGCGAAGTTCGTCGCGGGTAAGAAACCGAAACTATACGACATGCAGGACGTGCTTGGAGCCGCTAAATGAGAGGACCGGAATTCTCGGAAAGGTTGAAGAAGCTTCCTCCGTACCTTTTCGCTGAGATAGACAAGGCAAAGAGGAAGGCGAAGGCGGAGGGCCGCGATATCATAGACCTCGGTATCGGGGATCCGGACCTTCCCACGCCGAAGCATATAATTGACGCATTGAACAAGGCCGCGAAGGACCCCGCGAACCACCATTACGCGCTTGACGCCGGCATGCCCCAATTCAGGCAGGCCATAGCAAAGTGGTATAAGAAAAGGTTCAAGGTGGTGCTTGATCCGGATACGGAGATACTGCCGCTTATCGGTTCGAAGGAGGGTATCGCGCATTTTCCCCTCGCGTTCATAAATCCGGGCGACTATGTGCTTGTGCCGGACCCGTGCTACCCGCCTTACAAGAACGGGACCACGTTCGCGGGCGGCATACCTTATATAATGCCGCTGCTTGCAGAGAACGATTTCCTGCCCGACCTGCCGAGGATAGAAAAGGGAGTGCTCGGCAAGGCGAAGATAATGTTCGTGAATTACCCGAACAACCCGACCGGAGCGGTCGCCGACAGGGAGTTCTACAAGAAGGCGCTCGATCTCTCGGATAAGAACAATATGCTCATATGCAGCGACGCGGCATATTCGGAAGTATGTTACGACGGATACAAGCCAATGAGCATACTGGAGATCGACGGCGCGAAGGAACGCGCGATAGAGTTCCACTCGCTCTCGAAGACGTATAACATGACCGGATGGAGGATCGGCTGGGCATGCGGCAACAGGAAGGCGGTCGAAGGGCTTGCAAAGGTAAAGTCGAACATCGATTCCGGGATATTCCAGGCGATACAGATAGCCGGGATAGCCGCGCTCGAAGGCACGCAGGAACCTCTGAGGAAAGCGAACTCCACCTACAGGGAGCGCAGGAATGCCCTTGTTGACGGCCTAAACTCGCTCGGCTGGAAGGTATCGAAGCCGAAGGCTACTTTCTATGTATGGGCAAGGACACTGCCCGGGTACGATTCGTCCGGTATGGCAAGGGCGCTGCTTGAGAAGGCCAATATCATTGCGACACCAGGCGTCGGGCTCGGCAGGAACGGCGAAGGGTATATCCGCATGGCCGTCACGGTCGAGAAGGAGAGGATCAAGGAAGCCGTACGGAGGATAAAGAGATCCCTGTAATCGCGTTCATAGCGCTTGGCTCAAACCTCGGAGACAGGCGCGCGAACATAATGAAAGCCATAGAATTGCTCAAGTCCGCCGGCAAGGTAGAAATCATGAAGGTGTCGTCGCTTCATGAAACCGAACCGGAAGGCGGCCCGCCGCAGGGAAAGTTCCTCGACGGGGCGGCCGAGATCAGGACCGAGCTCAGCCCGCATGAATTGCTTGCCCACCTTAAACAGGTAGAACAGGAAACCGGCAGGAGACCGTCAGGCGTCAGGTGGGGGCCGAGGGAGATAGACCTTGATATACTGCTCTATGGGGATCTGACGGTAAACGACCCCGACCTTACTATCCCGCACCCGCTGCTTCACCTGCGCGCCTTTATGGCAGGGCCGTTGGCCGAGATAGCCCCCGGCGCGTTCCATCCGGTGATCAGGAAGACCGCGTCCGGAATATTCGAAGGCCTTTCAGGGAAGAAGATATGAAGTTAATACGCTCGATAGGGTCGTTGAGAAAAGACTTGGACGCGTGCCGCAGGAAGGGGCTCTCGGTCGGATTCGTCCCGACTATGGGTTACCTGCATGAAGGGCACCTTTCGCTCATAAAAGGATCACTGAAGGACAACGATATAACGGTGGTGAGCATATTCGTGAACCCCGTGCAGTTCGGGCCGAAAGAAGATTACCGCAAGTATCCCCGCGACCTCAAAAGGGACGCCGGTTTGTGCAGGAAAGCGGGCGTCGATTATGTCTTCTATCCGGATAACGAGTCGATGTATCCTGCCGGGTTCTCGACGCGCGTGAAAGTAAGCGGCCTTACGGAGAACCTTTGCGGAAAGTTCAGGCCTTCGCATTTTGAGGGCGTTACGACGGTAGTTGCGAAACTGCTTAATATAGTCAGGCCCGACAGGGTCTACCTCGGGCAAAAGGACGCGCAGCAGGCAATAGTGCTGGAGCGGCTGGCCATCGACCTCGATACAGGCACGCGCGTGAAGATCATGCCCACCGTCAGGGAAAAGGACGGGCTGGCAATTTCTTCGCGCAACAAATACCTGTCCCCCGACGAGAGAAGGGCCGCGCCGGCCATATATCGCGCTTTACAAGAGGCCCGGGTTCTGATAAAATCTGGTAATAGGGATCCGGGCGATATCATATCAAGGATGCGCAGGAGGATAAGGCCTGCGGCCTCAAAGATCGACTACGTATCCGTAGTCGGCACAAAAGACCTTAAAGACATCAAGAAGATAAAAGGCGAAGCGCTTATCGCGGTGGCGGCATGGATGGGCAGGACACGCCTGATAGATAATATTAAAGTGAGGGTTTAGATGCTCAGGACACTGCTTAAGTCGAAGATACACGGCGCGACGGTGACGGAAGCGAACCTGAAGTACACCGGATCGATAACCATCGACGGAAAGCTGCTGAAGGCGGCCGACATATTCCCGAACGAGCGCGTGCAGATAGTGAACCTTAATAACGGCTCACGCGTCGAGACATACGCTATAGCGGGCAAGCCGGGCAGCGGCACGATCTGCATGAACGGCGCGGCCGCAAGATGGGCGCATAAAGGGGATATAATCATAATCATATCCTATTGCTTCGCGGACGGCTCCGAGGCGAAGAAGGTCAGGCCTAAGATCGTATTTGTTGACGGCAAGAACAGGATGAAAAAGGCGGGGCGTGGATAAAAAACCAGAGATCAAGGACGCTACCTACAACGAGCAGCTTAAGAAGAAGATACTAAGGCTTAAGCGGGAAAAGAACGCTGTAATAATAGTCCACAATTACCAGCGTGACGAGATACAGGAACTGGCGGACATAACCGGCGATTCGCTCGCACTGAGCCAGGCGGCGGTAAGGACCGACGCGAAAGTGATAGTATTTTGCGGCGTAACTTTTATGGCGGAGACGGCGGCGATCCTTAACCCTGACAAAACGGTCCTGCTTCCGGTGGTTGAAGCAGGATGCCCGATGGCGGACATGATAACCGCTGAAAAACTCCGCGCGATGAAAACGGAATATCCCGATGCCGCGGTGGTCTGTTACGTTAACTCCTCCGCGAAGGTCAAAGCGGAAAGCGATATATGCTGCACCTCCTCGAACGCGATAGAGATTGTCAAGTCCCTCAAGGAATACAAAAAAGTCATCTTCGTCCCCGACAGGAACCTCGGAAGGTATGTCCAGTCGCAGGTCCCGGACAAGCAGATAATACTCTGGAAGGGTTTCTGCCCAACGCATATAAGGGTGCAGGAAGAGGATATCCTCGAGGTCAGGAAAGTATATCCGGACGCTGAATTCATCGCGCATCCAGAATGCGAACCCGAAGTCCTCGCGCTTGCCGACCACATATGTTCCACGGGAGGCATGTTCAAATACATCAAGCAGTCGAATTCGAAGAGGTTCATAATAGGGACCGAGTCAGGGATGCTCTATAAGCTTAAAAAAGAGAATCCGGAAAAGGAATTCTTCCTCGCGACCACGCACCTTATATGCCCGAGCATGAAACTTACTACGCTCGGATGGCTTGCGCATTCACTCGAAAATATGGTATATAAGATAGAAGTGCCCGACGACGTAAACGGTAAGGCGAGGAAGGCCCTCGACAGGATGCTGGCGGTATCGGGCGAGAAGCCGCTGGCGGCGACCGCGGGGTATTGAGGCGCTGATGGTCCGTATAGGCATTATAGGATGCGGAACGATAGGTTCAAAGATCGCGGAGCATATCGACGGGAAACTGAAAGGCAAGGCATTACTGGTCGCTCTTTCTGATATAAATGCGCAGAATGCGTCACAGCTTGCCGGATCGCTCGGGACAAAGCCGGCGGTAACGGACGTTGACGGGCTCATAAAGGCCTCGGATCTTGTCATAGAAGCGGCTTCGGCGGCATGTTCCGGCGAGGTGGCGAGGAAAGCGCTGGGCTCGGGCAAGGATGTCATGATAATGAGCACGGGCGGGCTGCTTAAGGACTACAAGGGCATCTTCGCGCTGGCCGAAGAGAAGGGCGCGAAGGTATACCTTCCAAGCGGCGCGATATGCGGGCTCGACGGGCTTAAGGGCGCGATGGCGGCGGGCATAACAAAGGTGACGCTGACGACGACGAAGCCGCCTGAGGGGTTCAAGGGCGCGCCGTACGTCGCGAAAAACAACATCGACCTCGGCAAGATAGACAGGGATACGGTCCTGTTCGAGGGCGACGCGTACGGGGCGATGGAAGGGTTCCCCGCGAATATTAACGTGGCCGCCACGCTCAGCCTTTGCGCCATCGGGCCTGAGCGGACGAAGGTAAGGATAGTGGCCTCACCCGCGGCGAGGAGGAACATCCACGAGGTCGAGGCGGAAGGAGATTTCGGAAAGCTTTCAACGAAGACGGAAAATGTGCCGTCACCCGGAAATCCCAGGACCAGCTACATGGCGATTCTTTCTGCGATCGCTACCTTGGAAGGGATAACGGGGAAGGTCAAGATAGGTACATGAGATAGAAGAAGGGAGGTGAACACAATTGGCTCAGAAAGTAGCTAAAGCCGGTATCAAGAGAGAGAAGGGTTATCTGTACTATCT
>Ga0209507_1002968_pt1 | contig 10991 bp, 9 predicted proteins | sample AD_UKC028_MetaG_FD_184414 | JGI IMG/M metagenome (GOLD analysis project Ga0209507, IMG submission 184414) | Active sludge microbial communities of municipal wastewater-treating anaerobic digesters from USA - AD_UKC028_MetaG (SPAdes) (version 2) | ecosystem: Engineered > Bioreactor > Anaerobic >...
CGAGGCGCCCGGAAGCGTCGTCAGGCCGCGATTTCTCGAAGCTCATGATAGCGCATCCGATGCCGTTCTTCGATAAGCCCTTAAGGTAGGGTATGCCCTGCGACCTTATCAGCGGTTCGGTCGCGCCGTTATATGTTATGAAAAGGATATTCATTTCCGGCCGCGGGCCCCCCATTTCGCGTTCCTAAGCGCTGAGGAGGCTCGCGCGCCGAGGATAGTTCTAAGGAACGTGTATATCACCAGCGGGTCCTCAACGATCGCCCGCGGACGTGCCTTAACGGCAAGCGCGAGGTATCGCCTTGCGTCTTCCATCCTGCCGGCGGCGTAATAATTGATGGCGGTCACCGTGTACAAACGCGAATATGCTTTCCCCTCCAGGCCCGCTATCCTCGGCGCCAGCCTTTCGTTCCCGAAAGCCATGTCAAGCGCAAGCTTCATGGACCCCGCCATCCGTTCGGGTACGATCGATGATTTCCCCGGATGGAACCTGACCTTCGCAGTATAATCGCCCGTAAAAACCATCCGGCAGCAGGAGGCAAGCCTCGCCCACATCTCCCAATCCTCCGAACCGGAGAGCTCCCTCTTTTCGCTGAAATAGCCCGCCTTCCCGAACGCGCTCTTTTTGACGATGCAGGACGATGCGTTGCAGCCGCGCGACGAATAGCCGGCGACGATCTCCCGCAGCGGGTCCTTCCCGAATGATGACGCCGCAAGCTTCCCTATTGTCCCGCCGGACTCGTCGATAACATATGAGCCCGAATAGGATACCTCTGCCCCTGACGACTCGCACGCGCGCAGGCACGACTCGAGATGTTCCGGCAGCCACAGGTCATCGGAATCGAGGAAAGCGACATACTCCCCTTTAGAGATCCTTATACCGCTGTTCCTTGCCGCCCCGCGCTCCCGGTTGTCCTGGAGGATATACCTTATGCTGTCGCCGAACGACGCGGCCACGCTCCCGGTCCCGTCGGTTGAGCTGTCATCCACGACGATCACTTCCGTGTCCTTATGCGTCTGCGCAAGGGCGCTGCCTACCGCTTCCTTAAGGTACCCTGCCCTGTTGTATGTCGGTATGACCACGCTTACCATCGCCATATCAATAGAACCCCCAGGTAGATGCCACGCCGACATGCCTGTTATAGAACAGATTCTTTATATTGGCGTATTTCCCGTCAAACCTGCCGTTGGCGTCTTGTACCTCTATCCTTTCATAAGCCAGCGGCCTTGAGGAATACACCGACGCATAGACGGTGCCGCCTGAAACGATATCGGCGGATCTTTTGAGCGAGTATTTTTTCACAAGATTGTCGACGAACAGGGCGTATCCCGCGTCCTTTTTATAGCAGGACGCGGATACGACATAAAAAGGGAATTCCATGTCCGTCTCGCCTTCAGCCACCGGGTTCGACGGCGACGGCGGCTCCGAAATGTTCCTCATGTCATAGATATATTTCCCGAATACCGGGCTCTTGAAGAAGTTCTTCCCGTAATAATATTCGTTCAGGATATTCTCCTTCTGGTCGAGGAGGCTGGCGATCTTGTCATCTTTTTCCATATGCTCCCTCAGGTAATATCCGACGCTCTTCAGGTAATTCGGCTTCCTCTCCATCGGCGAAACCAGTGAAGATATGTTCGCCGCCGCCGGGACCCATATTATATATGCCGCGAAGGCCGCGGCTGCCGCTACAGAAACGCGTTTAGCGCCCGCCATCCTGAAGGCCTGCGCTACCGCTATTGACGCGATGATCACATATGGAAGCATCGCCGAATACGGCTCAAGGTTTATAAGGTACATGTAATATACGACGGGGAATAACAGCAGCAGGACAAGTCTCTTCCCGCGCATGACGGCTATCGCGTAGAAGGCCGCAAGGGCGGCAAACGCCCACCACTGCCATACGCCGGAGAGCAGCATGCTCTTGAGCGAGCTGCCTACAGCTGCAAACTTTGAGACGAGCGGTGCCCCGATGCCCACCTTCTGGGATACCCAACCCAAAAGCCCGAGGTTGCTCTCGCCTATCCTCTTATATACATATATGTGCGCGACCGCCGCGGCAATGACCGGTACGGCGAGGATAAGGTTCGACGGGTTCTTCACGAAATATTCCCTTACCGAGCGCACCGGCCCGTAATTATCGCGCTTATACGCGGCAGCCCACGCGAAATACAGGTATACCGGCAATTTTATCACGTTGCCGCAGGCCGAGCTTATGAATAACATCACGAGAAGCGGAGCCTTCCGCGCGAGCCCCTTGCCTTTCCAGTCGTAAAAGTATAACGCGAGAAGCAGGAGGCCTTCGTAGAACGTGTTAGCCGGTATTATATAAAAGCTTATGGAGTGCTGCACATATACCTGGGACGATATCGCGAGGAATATTACTGCCGCGGCGGCGTCATCGTAGAGCCTGTATACCGCGTACGACATCAATGCGAGGCCGCAGAACATCACGACGGCCTGCGCGAACAAAAGCCAGAACTCGTTTACCGGTATCCCGAGGATGTCGTATATGCCAGAGTACGCGTACCAGTGCGCGAAATCAAGCAGCCCGTGCGTCCCGCTGACCGCCGATTTTATGAAATTGTCCAGTATATGCGAAGTGCCGTCCTGCGCGGATACCCCGTGGGAGAAATCGAAGTTAATGACCCTGAGGTAATGCAGGCGTATCCCGCCGAACGGCCCGGCGGCGGGCTCGTCATCGAACTTGTTCGACATCTGCGCGATACTCGCCGCGAAATGGAATGCCGCCAGCAGGATGGCTGCCAGCAGCAGGGCTGACTTTCTGTGCTTCATTCCTTCTCTTCCAGGCCGATCAGTCCCCCTACGAGGTATAACGGCCTCTCCTGCGTCTCCTTGTATATCCTGCCTATATACTGGCCGATTATCCCGATCGACAGCAGCTGTATGCCGCCTATGAACAATATCGTAATCATCATAGACGCGTAGCCAGGCATGGACGCGCCGCAGAATATAGTCTTGGCAAGGTAGAAGAGCAGCAGCGCGAAGCTTGCCGACGATATGATGAACCCTGCCCATGCGACGAACGCCAACGGTTTTATGGAGTAGCCGGTCACGACGTCGGCCGAGAGGCCCGCGAGCTTCCGCAGGCCGTATTTCGAGCTGCCGCCGCTCCTTCTTCCTTCCTCGAACGGCACGAAGGCCGTCCTGAAGCCCATCCATGATACCATGGCCCTGAAGAAACGGCTCTTCTCCTTCAACTTAAGGAACGCGTCGGCGGCCTTCCTGTTCAGTATCATGAAATCCGTCACGTCATCCGGCAGTTTTACTTCCGACAGTTTCCCCAATACGCCGTAGAAGGCCTTCGAACAGAACTTCTTGATGGCGGACCCCGCTTCCCTGTTACGCCTTACAGCAAAGACGATATCATATCCTTCCTTCAATTTATCCAGCAGCTCATTTATCGTCTCGGGAGGGTGCTGCAGGTCTGAGTCCATCACGACAACGGCCTCTCCCGACGCGTACCTAAGCCCGGCTGACGTCGCTATCTCATGCCCGAAATTCCTCGAGAGTTTCACTGCCTTTACGTCCGGGTCCGCGCGGTTCAATCCTTCCAATATGCCGTATGTCCCGTCGGTGCTCCCGTCATCGACGAATACGATCTCGTATTTTACCCTCCCCCGCAGGGCTTCCTTTATCCTCGCGTGCAGTTTCGCGATGGACGCTTCTTCGTTATACGTCGGGACGACGATGGAAAGGCCCGTATTCATATTACGCTCTCCTTAATTTCAACTGGCTGAACTTTTTCCTGCCCATCAGGAAATACTGGAATACGACGCTTATCCCGTACATCGGGTACTGCGGCGCGCTTTCGCTTCCGAGCTCGCGGAAGAGGCGCTGCGTGCGCATCCTCGCGCGGATTATGCGCGGCATCATAAGCGCCAACTCGCAATATGCCCATATTATGCTGACGAACCTGAATCTCATCGGTTTGCTGGCGATAAAATACAGGATGTTAACGGCGTCCAGCGCCATCCTTACCGGAAGCCTTACGGCAAGCTGTGCCATGCTGAAGTTCTTCATGAGCAGGATTATGTTATTCCTGTAGTTAAGGTGAAGCTTGAAGAGCGGGCGTTTCCCGATAGAACCCATGCCTTCGTGGTAGACTTTCGCCCTGGGCACGAACGCGATATCATATCCGCAGCGCTTAATCCTCCAGCAGAGGTCGTTCTCCTCGCCGTACATGAAATATATCGGGTCGAAAAAGCCCACCTTTTCGAGCACTTCGCGCTTGGCCATGAACGCTGTCCCGGAGCACCAATCGAGCGATGCATGATCGTCGTACTGCCCGTCATCGTTCTCGAGCGTATCGAACAACCTTCCCCTCATGAACGGGTAGCCGTACCTGTCGAGGTATCCGCCCGCCGCACCGGAATGCTCGAACCTGCGCGGATCTTTTATATCAAGTATCTTCGGCTGGCATGCGGCCGCCTTCGCGTTCCTGTCAAGATATTCGACCATCGGCTCGAGCCAGTTCCGATCGACTATCGCGTCGTTGTTCAGTATAACGCAGTATTTTCCGGCGGTCGCCCTCAACGCGACGTTATTGCCCTCTGCATAGCCGAGGTTCTCCCTGTTCTCAATTATGGACACCCTTGGGTTCCCGGAATACCTCTCCCTGACGGCTGCTATGACGTTCGGGCCCGATCCGTTATCGGCTATGACCAGCTTCAGGTTCGGGTAGGTGGACGACAATACGGAATCGGCGCATTTTTGCAGCCTGCCGTAATCGAGATAGCTCAGGATTATCACATCCACTTCCGGGATCGTATTCTCAGCCAAGTATGAACCTCACGTCCGTATATTCCTCCATTATATTCCGCTTCAGCGCGAACGCTCCCTCCGCCATCCTGTTGCAACCGTGTATGTTGAGCAGGCAGGACGCATATCCGGCCTTCCTTACGCATTCCACAAGCCGGGGGTTATAATCCCTCGCGCTTCCGAACGGGAACGCGAAATGGTCGCAACGCCTGCCGGTCCTCTTCTCTATCTCGGCCTTGCTTGTATTCACCTCGGAGTCCGCTTCCCCGAAAGGTATCCTCGCCAGGGACCTGTGGGTCACCGCGTGCGACCCTATCTCCATGCCGGCATCGGAGATCTCCTTAACATGGTCCCATGTCATGCAGCTCCCTTCTTCGGCGCAGGGCCCCGGTACTTTTTCCCTTAGGAATTCAAGCGCCTTTCCTATTACCGCGAAGTCCTTCGATTTCAGCTCGTCGAAAGCCCTGAAGGCGAATGAACGCGCCGACTCCGCCATTCCTCTCTCTATAAAGAAACCCCCTGTATCTATTCGGCACAGATCCCCGCGTATTATCCTCGTTACCGCCTCGGAATCCCACAACGGGACTCCCGCGCCTATATAAGCGGTCGATACGGAGAATACGGCCGGAAGCCCCATCCGTTTCAGCAGCGGGAATGCCGTCATGTAGTTATCCGAATATCCGTCGTCGAAGCTTATCACCGCCTGCAGGCCGCGTTTTATGCGTCCGCTCGCGCACTGGCCCGCCGCATCCGACAATGATATTATGCCCGCCTTCTTCGCTACGCCCTCGACCTGCCTTATGAAGGCGCGTTCCGATACGGCGGTATTCAACGGGTTCCGCCCAACGGCGGGCAATACCCTGTGGTATGTGAGGACTACGAGTTTCGGTGACCTGTCTGTAAGCGTATTTTTTGCGTGCGAGACAACGCGCCTTACCGCATGGTAATCCCTGCGCAAACGCCTCCGCAACGGGTTATCTCGCACCTTCAACCAGCCCTTTCAGGTATTTGACGGCCTTCTTCGCTTTTTGCGAAAGCATATACGACGAACCCTTTATCGTCTTCCTTACTATCATCACCTTATACAGGGGCTCGAGCAGGTTGCAGAGTTGGTCCTTATAGAAACGCCCGTGCCCGTACCAGTTATAGTATGTCTCGCCTCTCGCGCAGATCTCCTTCAGCAATTCCTCTATCAGTATATAGCCCGGCCTGTAATATTTATACTCGTAATCGAACGCCGTAAGGACCCAGTTGAAACCCCTCCCAAACCTGTACGCGAAACTTATCGCGAGCACCGCATCCCCCGCCTTGAGCAGGTGCGCGTCCAAACGTCCGGCCTTTTCCATAAGGACGAGGAATTCCGCGAAGAAATCCGCGTATTTGTCGTTCTCGAAGGTGCTCTTCCTGTTCCTCGCGGCGAACGCGTCCCTTGAGAACTTCTTGTAAAGCGCGGCGCTTGCCCTGACCTCCTTCTCTCCTGAGGCCTTTACGAGCGTTACCGCTCCGTATTTCTGCGTGATATGCTTACGCTTCGATTTAAGGTCCCGCTTCAGTTTCGGCGATAACGACGACTGGTAGCTTTCAAGCCCTTTGCCCAGGTCGATCGCGTAATTATCGTGGTCGCTTATTAGGAATACCGAATAATCCTTATGATGCGGGGCGCCCTTAAGCTCCTTCAGGAGCCGGCTGCCTTCCCTTATGTCGGTAAGGCAGAATACATCCCAGTCCCTCCTCCCGGAAAGCGCGCGGGCAAGGAGCGGGAATATCTCCGGCCCCCCGTCCGAATAAAGCGGTTCCGTGTAATTCGCCGCGACCTCTCCTACGTGATGCAGGAATTCAGCGAAACCCTCCCTCGCTGAGCCCCGGTTCAGGCACAACGGCAGGCCGCCCTTTACCTTCCCGCCTTCTTCGACTACGAATATCCTGAGCTTCTTGCCTTTCCCGAAATATTTCCACCATGTAATTAAGAAATCGGAGAGCAGGAAGGGTTGGGGGTCGCTGGCGGCAGCAACGAGCGAATCCCATTCTGCCGCTATCTTCCTGAAATCCTCTATATCCTCGATCCAGCGGTATTCCATTTATCCTTTCATAAGCGCATTAAGATCATCTGCAAGCCGTCCTATATACCGGGGATAATCGCTCCTCATGACCTTGTCGGCCGGAAGGTTAAATTGCAGGATCTTCCTCCCGAGTATCTCCACCTCCGGATATTCTTCGAGCCGTTCAATGACTTCCCTGGAAAGCGTAGGCCATGCCATCACGTCATGTCTCTTCCTCAGTTCCGCGAAGATGCGGTCCCTGCCGCTGGACACAAGCACGGACAGGCAGAAAGGGGCTATCCCTTCCGGAAGCTCCGGCCATAGTACGCGTATACCGTCCGATCCCGCGAGCTTTTCCGCGAGCTCCGAATAATAGCGCCGTTTCATCTCGACGGCTTTTTTATAATACCCTTCCGGTATGCCTTCCAGCTGGAACCTCGCCAGCGCGGAGATCGGCCTTTCATGGTCGCAGCTGAACTCCTCGCCCGTATGGTCGCGCAGCGGCCACTCGGGGTAACCCTTCTCCTTCTCGGAATATAACGGCGGAGGCGGCTCGACCGCAGGATTTGCCTTTCTTAGGATTCGCCTGATGCATTCGGGCGCCTTATAATAACCCATGGCCGATTTGACCAATGTCAGCACGTTTGCCGATTCCGTCCCGTAGAAGAACGGCGCTCGTCTTGCCTGGCCGCCCGGTTTATATTTTTCGTTGTTCATGCGCAGCATTCCGCCGTCTACCATCGGCAAATTTTTCCTGAGCGAGAATATCGCGGCGTCGCCGTTCGTCCCGAACCCGTTCGAAAACAGCGAATACGCGCAGTCCTCCATTACCGGGACCTTTGCTGCCCGGCAGATCCCATTTATCCTGTCCCACGGCTGGGGCATGCCGAAATGGTTGATGACGTGGACCATCTTCGTTGCCGGCCCGATCCTCGATCCGATATCGTCGGTATCCGCCTCGAAAGTGTACGGGTCGGAACGGTAGAACTTCAGTTTAAGGCCAAGCGCCCTGAACGGCTGAAGCGACCCGTCGCAATCGAACGCGGGCGTCAATACCTCATCGCCCTCTTTCAGGCCAAACGCCTTGCACGCGGCATACATCGCGTTCCTGCCGAGCGCGTACAGCCGGCAGCGTGAGGCATCATATACGGGCAGTGATACCCTTCTCATAACCATTCTCTACGAGTTTTCTTGTGATTCTCGTGCCCCTGTCCATTAGTACCGTCTTTAGTATCTACCTGCTCCTTTGGTTTGCCCTTCCCTGCCGGCGGCATATTCGACATTCCGATCCCCGCGAAAATCGCCACTATGGGCACTATTACATCTCTGAAGCGTATTAACGTTCCAATGTTTGCCACGGACATGCCCACGACCGTAACATATATGGCTGTAAACGTCAGCATCGCGAAGGCCTCCTTAGACCTTCCGGCGTAATATGCCCTGACCACGCCCGCGGCAGCAAACGCGGCTATTATATACCACGCAAGCATCATGGGATATGTGGCCATAAGGCTGCGCGAGTAGAAATGCCACGGCAGCGGTTCAAGGAAGAATACCACCCACGCCTTCGCTATATATTTCAAGATGAACTGCAATGTGAAGAAATTCTGCGACTGGTCTCCGATCAGGTTTACATTCCAGCCGCCGCTGTTCAGGAAGCCGATATTATAATGCAAGATCAGCGCATATATCTCATTGGCAGCACGCAGTATCCGGTCTCCGAACGCCATCAAGGCCGCCACTGCGGGAACCAGTAATATATACAGCACTTTTCTCGACAGTGCCGGATTCCTTGAGAACCCATAATGCAGCGCGTTATAAAGCGCGATCAATGACGCAGACAGGATGAATACCGGAAGCATCAGCTTTATCTTCAGCAGCACAAAATAAAACGCGGACAGGGCCGACAGCAAGATGAAGGCGGCTTTCCTGTGCCCCGCCTTTTCCCTCGCCGCCCTTTCGAGCAGCCAGAATGAGCATGCGACCGTGAACAGAAGATGGCTCTCCTTAAGGTCGGTCAACGACCAGATGAAGATCGTCGGCCAGAAAAGTATTATCGCGAGCGCGATCCTGCCGGCCGCGCCGGAATAGATATTCTTCGCAAAGTCGTAGATTATCCACGCCGTAGCGCATATCGCCAGTATGTTGATGTATTTCAACGAGACGATGTCGTAGCCGAACAGCAGGAAGAATATCCCGTTGAATATGGTCATCGAATGCGTATTGTACCTGCTCGTTAAGATCGATTGGGGCGTAACCGGGATCTCTTTCATGTTCCTTATGGAATCGCTTATATTGATCCCCTGTATGATATTATCCTGGGCGTCCCCAAAGATGTCCAACTGTCCCGTCGAAATGCATTTATACTGCAGTATTATGAGGCCCGCGACCCTGATGATCAATGCAGCCGATATCAAGAATAACACGAACCTCCTGTCCTCTTCCGGCGTATTCCTGCGGACAGCGTAAAAGAACAAGGCGGAAAGCAGTATGCACAGCGCGAAGCCCGGGGAGATGAGATATGATGCTCCGAACATCACGAAGGCCGCGAGGGATCCCGCCGAGATCTTTCTCATTTCCTTATGCCCAGCTTCCTGATGCCCGCATCCGTGTCGCCTCCGAAGACCTCCTCAGCCCCTATCACAAGCGTTCCCTCGGCGGGAAGGCGCACGTCCTTGACCGCCTTTGAACGGTATCCCTTATATTCATAAACGCAGAACTTGACCTCTTCCTTTTTTACATATGGCGAGCTTATGGAAACGTATACCCGCTTTTCGTTGTCCTTTGCCGCCCACCTTACCATGCTTATGAGCCCCCAATCCTCGAACGCCTGCGCCCCATAGTATGTGTTAAAGAGGTTGAAATCCCGCTTCACCAGCGTATATTTGATCTTTTCCGCAAAACTGTTCGTATCTATGACCACGGCCTTCGCGGATACCAGCGCCGTACTGTTCGACTTAAGATACCCGAATACCGCGCCGTTTATCCGGCAGGCGACCACCTGCGTCCAGGCATTGCCCGCTCCCACGACGGACATGATCACTATTAACGCTACCAGTATGTTCTTCCAATGCCTGCCCGCATACATCAGCGCCGGCACCGCCATAATAGACACTCCTATCGACGGAAGTATCAGGTGCCTGCCGCCTATCCCGCCCTTGTCATTGAACAACACCGGCAGTATCATGGTAAAATACGCCGCCAACCCCAGCATCAGCGCGCCCTTTCTTATTTCCTGTATCTTAATGCCCGTAAGCGAGGATCTTACCGATACGATGAGCGTAAGCAGCGCCGCAGATACGGCAGCCAGCCACACGGGCTGCATTGCCGCGAAATTATAGAAACCGTATAAGATACTGCGGGCAGCGTACCTTCCTGCATAATGGTGGAGAAGTTCCTTAAGGTTGAGCGGAAGCATCGACAATGAAACGGAATGTGATTGCCCTTCCGCCCCGGCGGCTATGCCGTAGGCGCCGGTGAACCTGTAGACCGCGTAGAAGACCGCAACCGCCATGAAGGGTATTACCGATACGGGCCTGCATCTCTTGTCCATAAAGCAATAGCAGATCATGAGCAAGGGCATGAAAAATCCGACCTCGTACCAGAATATCCCTGCGGTATACAACAGGACGGATGCAAGAAGCGCGCCCCTCCTGCCCGCGCCGGCATGCTCAATGAACAGCGCGAAGCTCATGACGTATAAAAGCGAGACGATATTTATGTTAAGGAATATAAGCGTATGGTACGTTTCAAGTTTGTTGGGTAGCAGGCAGAATACCGCCGCCCCTATGAAAGCCGCGGACGTATCCCCGAACAGTTTTTCAAACAGCATAAATACCGCCAGCAGGAGCGCGCAGGCGGACAGGAACAGCATGATGAACGCCAGCCCGGCGTTATCTCCTATGAATTTCGCCTGCAAAGCCAGGAACGCGTAATTCAGGGGCCTGTCGGCGTATGTCTTTTCCGGGGAAACCGTTCCTTCCGCGGCCGGAAGCGACCTTACGAGCGTCGCGTAATCATCCGGAGCGAGAGCCGCTCTCTCGAACGGCATGAAATGCGCCGTGATGTTCATCAACAGCAGCAACGCTATGGCTACGGGCTTCTTCATCTTATATATTGAACCTCAGCGTGATGACCTGGAGAAGGTTCGCGACTATATTCCTCAGGTTATTGAC